>WNFC01008143.1_pt1 | contig 13707 bp, 14 predicted proteins | sample 5400541 | NCBI WGS metagenome assembly WNFC01 (sample SAMN13153342, study PRJNA577476) | soil metagenome | isolation source: 120 cm saprolite under Douglas fir tree site 2 hole 2 replicate 1 | place: USA:California | collected 2015-04-18
CAAGAACTACAAAGTGACCAAGACCGCCGAGGAGGTGCTTCGCATCAAGGCGGAACTGAAAAAGTGAACCAGAACTGCTCTCTTTGAATAGGAAACGCGCTCATGGCCGGCCCGCACCCCCACGCACATTTGCACCCTCACCACAAGCCTAAGCATCTTGAGTACCATCATGTGACCATTGATGGGACGGGAACGAAGTCGTACGCCACGCCGTCGCAATACGAGCATGCGGTGCTGCATCAGCTCCGCCGCATGCACCACAGCCGCACCGGTCAGGCGGTGTTTCACGAGTTTGAAAAACGCTCGCACCACTTCATGAAGATCATTCCCTATGAACAAGCACAACTCAACGCATTCGCCTCGGCCAAGGACCCGCTGCACGCAACCAGAAAGGGGCAGGCCGAACGCAGCGGCCGGGATGGACACGTGTTGCTCGACAGCCACGGCAAGCCCATCATCGGCAAGGGTGGCGGCAGCGATTCGGACGTCTCCTTCACGCCGGTGATGTGGAGGAAATACTGCAACCAGCATAAGCATGGCCACAAGTCCGGCGCCCAGCCCGATGAAATACTGTTTCACGAGATGGTCCACGCCACCCGGCAAATGCGCGGTATTTTTAATCCAATGCCGCTCGGTTTCCTGTATGACACCGAGGAAGAGTTCTTCGCCATTCTCCTGGCCAACATCTACGCGTCAGAAACGGGGCGCCCCATCGATCTTCGCTCGGACCACCATGGCTTCGAGCATCTGACCACGGACACCAACGCCAAATTCCTGCCCAAACAGGACATGAGCGACTACCGCTATCGGCTCGTGTATAAACTGATTCACGAAGAGCCGAGGATGGCCCATGAACTGAGAAACATACATTGCCCATTTAACCCGATCCGCCGGTACTACGAACTGCAACGCACGCACATTCACTTCCACTAAAGGCGTCGGGCCGGCAAACACCTGGCGCAGCAGAACGACCATATGGAACAGCTCTCGACTGAGCTTAAGTCAGAGGGTCAAGCGCGATGAATCTGAGGGCGGTTTTCACATCGTTGTCACTGCTGGGGCTCGCCGCGTTGCTGGCGGCGGCCGCGCCGGCTCCGGCGGCGGCGCAGCCCCGCGCCTGCGGCATGAACCCGAGCGACTGGTGCTCCGCGCCGGCCGGCGATCCCTGCGGGCGCCACCGCAACGTCGCTGCCTGCCGGGCCGACCCGGCGTGCTACGGCATGCCCTATCAAGGCGAGTCGGTGGTGGCGTGCCAGCTCGACGGTCGAGGCTTCGCCTCAAACTGCCCGACCGTAGGCTGCACGAGCACGCCGCCGCGGCCGGCGGGGCGGTAGGCCCGGACGCTTGAGAGTCTTCTAAAACAAGCTGCCCTGCCCGGGATCGACCCGGCGGATTTTCCGCCGCGTCGGCCGCGCTGGCAAAGGAGGGCCGGTCAAGGCCCGGGCCTCCGCCGTCGCTCGTACGCGCCCGTCGGCGAATTCGATGTCGACCCGCACTCCGGGGTTGACGGCCGCGGCAGTGCGCAGCGGCCGGCCGGTCTCGCTGCGCACCAGCGCAAAGCCGCGCGCCAGCACGCCGTGATAGGAGAGCGCGGTGAGAAGCTGGGCCGCACGCTCCAGCCGTGCATCCCGTCGGTCGAGCAGCGTGTCGATCGCGACCGCGGCCCGTGCCAGCAACACGTCAACCCGCTCGCGGGCGCGCACAATTTGGAGGCGCTGCGCCTGCGCATTAGCGCGCAAGCCGGCGGCGAGACGTACCGCGCCGGCAGCGAAGCGCTCGCGACGGCGCTCGCTGTGCACCCGCATGCAGTGTCGAGCGCGCGTCGCAAATGACGCCACCCTCTCCCGGTCCCGCGCGATGCGCCCCGCCACCGACTGCGCCGTCAACCGACCGGCGATGCGCGAATAGATGGTGAGGTGGACCTGCGCGTTGGCGATGAGCGCGCGCGGCAATCGATCGACGGCGCCGTCGAGGCGCTGGCGCGGCACAGCCCCTGGCCGCGCGCCCAGCAGGAGAGGGCGCGGCGCACCAGACCATCGATGCGGCCGATCATGTCCGACCTCACCGGCACGGCGATTTCGGCCGCCGCGGTCGGTGTCGGGGCACGACGATCGGAGACAAAATCGATCAGCGTCACGTCGGTCTCGTGGCCAACGGCGGAGATCAGCGGGATCACGCTGTCGGCAGCGGCCCGCACCACGATTTCTTCGTTGAAGGACCACAAGTCCTCGATCGATCCGCCGCCGCGGGCCACGATCAACAGATCGGGGCGCGGAACTGGACCGTCGCCTGCAAGCGCGTTGAAGCCCCGGATCGCTGCGGCGATCTCCTCAGCCGCACCATCGCCCTGCACCCGGACCGGCCACACCACCACATGGCGCGGGAACCGCTCGGCGAGGCGGTGCAGAATATCGCGAATCACCGCTCCGGTCGGAGAGGTGACCACGCCGATGACGGTGGGGAGATAGGGGAGGCGTTGCTTGCGTGACTCATCGAACAGGCCCTCCGCCGCGAGCTTCCTCTTGCGCTGCTCCAGCAGCGCCATCAGGGCGCCGAGCCCGGCGGGTTCCAGGCTCTCGATAACGATCTGATAGCTCGAGCGGCCCGGATACGTGGTGAGCCGGCCGGTCGCGATCACTTCGAGCCCTTCCTCGGGCCTGATCCGCATGCGGCCGAACGCGGTTTTCCAAATGACCGCGTCGATTCGCGCACCTTCGTCCTTGAGGGCGAAATAAGCGTGGCCGGACGAATGGGGGCCGCGGTAGCCGGAGATTTCGCCGCGCACCCGCACATGGCCGTAGGTGTCCTCGACCGTGCGCCGCAGCGCGGCCGAGAGTTCCGAGACGGTCAATTCCGGAATGTTGACGCGCGGTTCGTTCATGCGGGGAAGGTATCGGCCATAGGACGTGCTCAGTCCAGTTGGATGTTTGGCGGTATCTCTACCTGCCGGTGCTCCTGTGCCAAGGTTGCCGAGCCCCCTCGACCGGCTTGCGGCGGGGCGGTGCCGTGCTACATCACCGGCCGGCCCGTCTCACTGTGGTGTTCATGAACATACTTATTCTCGGCTCAGGCGGACGCGAGCACGCGCTGGCCTGGAAGCTTGCCGCAAGTCCGTTGACGAATCGGCTCTATTGCGCGCCCGGCAATGCCGGCATCGCCCAGGAGGCCGAATGCGTCGCCATGGATAACGGCGATCATCAGGCCGTTGTTGCGTTCTGTAAGGCCCAAGCGATCGACTTCGTCGTGGTGGGGCCGGAAATCCCGCTGGTGGCCGGCATTGTCGATGATCTCGAAGCCGCAGGCATCAAGGCCTTCGGTCCATCGAGGGCTGCGGCCCGGCTCGAAGGCTCCAAGGGTTTCACCAAGGACCTCTGTCGCGCCAACAAGATCCCGACGGCCGCCTACGAACGCTTTACGGCCGCCGCGCCGGCCACGGAGTATGTGCGGCGCACTGGGGCGCCGGTCGTGATCAAGGCCGATGGGCTCGCGGCCGGCAAGGGGGTGGTGGTGGCGACGACGATTGCCGAGGCTGAGGCAGCCATCGACATGATGTTCGGCGGCGCGCTGGCCGAGGCTGGCGCATCGGTCGTGGTGGAGGAATTTCTCACCGGCGAAGAAGCCTCGTTCTTCGTCCTCTGCGATGGCGACAGCGTGGTGCCGCTCGCCACCGCCCAGGACCACAAGCGCGCGTTCGACGGCGACCAGGGCCCCAACACCGGCGGTATGGGCGCTTACTCGCCGGCCCCGGTGATGACGCCAGAGATCGAACGGCGCGCTCTCGATGAGATCGTGCTCCCGACCGTCCGGGCCATGAAGGCAATGGGAACACCCTATAAGGGCGTGCTCTATGCCGGATTGATGATCACCGAGGAAGGACCGAAGCTCATCGAGTACAATGTCCGCTTCGGCGATCCGGAATGCCAGGTGCTGATGCTGCGCCTGATGTCGGATCTTCTGCCGGCGCTGATCGCGGCGCGCGACGGCGTGCTCAAGAACTTCGCGCTGCGCTGGTACGCGGAAGCGGCGCTCACCGTCGTGATGGCCGCCAGGGGCTACCCGGGCAACTACGTCAAGGGCTCGGAGATCGTGGGCCTCGCCGACGCGCAAGGAGTTGAAGGCGTCGAAATCTTCCACGCCGGCACGCGTCGCGAAGGCGGCCGCATCCTCGCCAATGGCGGCCGAGTGCTCAACGTCTGTGCGCTCGGCAAGACGGTGGCGCAGGCTCAGGCGCGCGCCTACGAAGCGGTCGACAAGATTAAGTGGCCGGAGGGCTTCTGCCGCCGCGACATCGGGTTTCGGGCGGTCGAGAGGGAGAAATCGACCAGCTAAGCCTTGCCCATATACGAGATATGAGTATATATTCTTGCAAGATATCGTATATACGACTATCGAGTGCCTCATACGGATCGTCAAAAAATGGGCGTGATCATCAAGAACCCGGCAACGGAGGCCAAAATCCGCAAGCTCGCCAAGCGCACTGGCGAGACCTTGACGCAGGCGGTCGAGCGCGCGGTGGATGAACGATTGGCCAGGACTGTGCCGGAACGTCGGAAGGGTCGTGTCGACCGCGCCAAGCTCGCCAAGGTCCTCGCATACTTCGACTCCTTGCCGCGAATCAATGAACATCTGACCGACGATGAAATCATTGGGTACGACGAGTACGGCTTGCCGAGATGATCGTTGTGGACAGCTCGGTTGTGGTGGCCATCCTGCGGCGCGAGCCGGATGCTCCGACTTGGATCGAGATTCTTGATCGAACCTCGAAGGCGCTGATGTCGGTCGTCTCATTTGTCGAGACGAGCATGGTCATCTACGGGCGGCGTCCCGATCCGGATCCACGCGAAGTCACATCGCTGCTCAAAGCGCTAGGGATCGCCATTGTACCTGTCACGCCCAAGCAGGGCGAGACGGCAGTTGCAGCATTTTTGCGTTACGGCAAGGGCCGTCATCGCGCCAGCCTCAATCTCGCTGATTGTTTCTCCTATGCCCTGGCGAAGGTTCAGAGGGCGCCCCTGCTTTACAAAGGGAATGACTTCGCCATGACCGACCTGACGCCTATGCCGCAATCGCGTTAATTGCATGCCCGATCTCGCCGATCTCTATCCCGGTTTTGCCTCCCATTGGATCGACACCTCGGCGGGGAAAATCTTTGCGCGCGCCGGCGGCAGCGGGCCGCCGCTGATGCTGCTCCACGGCTACGCGCAGACCAACGTGATGTGGCACAAGGTAGCTGATGAGCTGGCGAAGCATTTCACGCTGGTGATCGCGGACCTGCCTGGCTACGGCTGGTCGGCGGTGCCCGACGCCGGCCCGGATCACGCGCCCTATACCAAGCGCGCCATGGCAGCGGCGATGATCGACGCGATGGAGGCCCTCGGGCATGCGCGTTTCAACCTTGCGGGTCATGACCGCGGCGGCCGCGTCGCCTATCGGCTCGCGCTCGATCACCCCGGGCGGCTGATCCGGCTGGCGACGCTCGACATCGTGCCGACGTATGCGATGTGGCACGACCTTGATGCGCGCCTCGCCTATCGGATCTGGCACTGGACGTTCCTGGCGCTGCCGGCGCCGGGCCCGGAGGACATTATCGGCCGGGACCCCGTCGCCTTCTGGGACTGGAAGACCGCGCCCGGCACCAAGGCCAAGAGCCTTGCGGCTTTCGATCCGCGTGCGCTCGCTCACTACCGCGCGTTCTTCTCCGATCCGCTGCGCATCCATGCGACCTGCGAGGACTACCGGGCCGGCCGCACCACCGATCTCGCTCATGACGAGGCCGACCGCGCGGCGGGAAGAAAGATTGCCTGCCCGATGCTGACGCTCTGGGGCGCGAGCGGCATTCCAAGCGAGACGCGCAGCCCTCTCGACACGTGGCGCGAATGGGCGAACGATGTGCGCGGCTTCGCGATCGACTGCGGGCACTATCTGCCAGAGGAAAATCCGCAGGCGACCGCAACGGCGCTGCTCGATTTCTTCGGCGGTCGCTAGGCCGTTTTCGATCGATCCGAATCACCTGTAGGGTGGGCAAAGGCGCGCTTGCGCGCCGTGCCCACCGGATAGGCTGAGGTGGGCACGCTTCGCTTTGCCCACCCTACGATGCTACGTGCTACGATGCCATCCATGTCCATCTTGGATCACCAGGAAGCGTTCACGGGCACCAAGGAAGTTGCCGCGCCCTTGCGCTTTGAGGAGGCACGGCTCGAGGCGTGGCTTGCGGCCCGGGTGCCGGGATTTTCCGGACCATTGGCGGTGCGCCAGTTCAAAGGCGGGCAGTCGAACCCAACTTATTTGCTGCAGACTCCCAGTCGCCGCTATGTGCTGCGGCGCAAGCCCCCCGGCAAGCTCTTGCCCTCCGCCCATGCGGTCGACCGTGAATTCCGCGTCATCTCAGCGCTCTTCCGCCAGAACTTCCCGGTGCCGGAGCCGATCGTCTATTGCGAGGACGCGGCGGTGGTGGGCACCCCGTTTTTCGTCATGAGTTATGTCGACGGGCGCATCTTTTGGGAGGCGCATCTGCCCGGCTCGCATCTGGCTGAGCGCGCCGCCATCTACGATGCCGCCAATGCGACGATAGCGCGCCTGCATGGCTTCGATCCGGCCGCGATCGGACTGGCCGACTATGGCCGCGGCGAGAACTACGTCGCCCGTCAGGTCGAGCGCTGGTCGAAGCAGTATCGCGCCTCGGAGACGCAAACCATCGACGGCATGGAGCGCCTGATCGCTTGGCTGCCGAACCATTTGCCGCCACCCGCGGCGATACGGCTTATCCACGGCGATTTTCGCCTGGACAACACCATCCTGGCCCCGGAGGCTCCCACCGTGCTCGCAGTGCTCGACTGGGAACTCTCGACGCTCGGCGATCCGCTGGCCGATTTTTCCTATCACCTGATGAAATACCACATGCCGCCGACCGACAGCGGCGGCGGCACCGGCTCGCTGGTCGGCCATGACCTTCGCGCGCTCGGCATTCCATCGGAGGCGCAATACATTGACGCCTATGCGGCGCGCACCGGCCTTGATCCGCGGGCGCATCTCAACACCTACTTGGCCTATAATTTTTTCCGCATCGCCGCGATCCTGCAGGGCATTGCCGGGCGGATCCGCGACGGCACCGCAACCAGCGAGCACGCGGCCGCCAAGGCGCTCATGGTCCGCCCGCTGGCGGCAGTGGCGTGGTCGTTTGCCTGTGCGGCGGGCGCCTGATGAAAAGCTTGGCGCTCGCGCTCGGCGCCGGCGGCGCACGCGGGCTGTCCCACATTGCGGTGTTCGAGGCGCTTGACGAACTGGGCATCAAGCCAGTTGCCATCGCGGGCTCCTCGATCGGCGCCGTGGCGGGCGCGGTCTATGGCGCCGGGATGAGCGGCAAGGCGATCCGCCGTTACGTCGTTGATTTTGCCCACAACCGCCCCGAGGTGTGGCGCCGCCTGATGTTGGCGCGCGCCGGCACCATCAGGGGCATGTTCAACGGCAACTTCGCCGCCGCAGTGCGGCTCGATGCGGAAAAGCTCATCGCGCAATTTCTTCCCGATGTGGTGCCGGACGATTTCGCCGCGCTCGGCATTCCGCTCACCGTCGTAGCGTCGAATCTCTATGGCCGCCGCGAGGTGACGTTCAGCTCCGGCCCGCTCAAGCCGGCGCTCGCGGCCTCGATCGCGCTGCCCACCATCATGCGTCCCGTGGTGCTCGGCGAACGCGTGCTGATCGACGGCGGCGCCACCAATCCGCTCCCCTTCGATCTGTTGCGCGGGCGCGCCGATGTCATCGTCGCGGTCGACATCTCGGGCCCCCCGGACGAGGACCGCAAGGGCCTGCCCAACGCCATCGAGTCGCTCTATGCCACGGTGCTGGTCATGACGAGCGCCATCATCAACGAGAAGCTCAGGCGCGAGGCGCCCGATCTCCTGGTGCAGCCGAATGTCGGCACGTTCCGGACGCTCGATTTCTTCCAGGCGAGCGCGATTCTACGCGTCGCAGAGGCGACGAAGACGGACTTGAAGGCGAAGCTGGAGGCGTTGCTCGGGCTATGACGGCCGGGTGGAACGCAATCGGCTGATTTTCCACAGCTTTTCCGGGGTATTTCGTTTTGCCAAAATAGCAAATTATGTCAGCGTCACTGACATAATTGAACGAAGGCTTACCGCCTCTCGGCAAAGAAGTCGCGCAACTGCGCCACCGCCTCGGTTTCGGCAATGCCCCCGTAGACCTCGGGCCGGTGATGGCAGGAGGGCGACGCGAAAAACCGCACGCCGTTGTCCACCGCGCCGCCTTTGGGATCGGCCGCCCCATAGTAGAGCCGGCGGACGCGGGCGAACGACAAGGCGGCTGCACACATGGCGCAGGGCTCCAGCGTTACATAGATATCGCATGCGGTGAGGCGCTCGGTGCCGAGCGCCGCCGCGGCCGCCTTCAGCGCCAGCATCTCGGCGTGCGCCGTGGGGTCATGGTCGGAGACCGTACGGTTATGCCCTCGCGCGATTACGGCGCCGTCGCATACGACCACGCAACCGATTGGCACTTCGCCCTCAGCCGCCGCGGCGCGAGCCTCCGCAAGTGCAAGCTCCATGAAATTCGCCACGCTCGTTATCGCCCGCAATCTCTGCTAATCAGCCGGCATGTCTATCAATGAATACAGCCATGGCCCGCAAGAACAACAATGACCGCCGCGGTGGCCCCACCCCGCATCGCCTGCGGCGATCCGACCCTCCCCCTTCAGGGGAGGGTGAAGGAGACCGCATCGCCAAGGTGCTGGCGCGGGCGGGTCTGTGCTCGCGCCGCGAAGCCGAGGAATGGATCGCGGCGGGCCGCGTCGCCGTCAATAGCGGAACCATTTCGTCGCCCGCCGTGAACGTGACGGCGCGCGACCGCATCACGGTCGATGGCGAGCCGCTGCCGCGCCGCGAGCGCACGCGGTTGTTCCTCTATCACAAGCCGGCTGGCCTCGTGAGCACCAATGCGGATCCGCAAGGCCGTCCGACGGTATTCGACGCCCTGCCGAAAAACCTGCCACGGCTCATGAGCGTCGGGCGGCTTGATATCGGCACCGAGGGCCTTTTGCTGCTCACCAATGACGGCGGGCTGGCTCGGGTGCTGGAACTGCCGGACACCGGCTGGGTCAGGCGCTACCGGGTCCGCGCCCATGGCCGGGTCAGCGAGGGCGATCTCAATAGGCTCCGGGACGGTATTACCGTTGACGGCGTTCATTACGGGGCAATCGAGGCAACGCTCGAGCGCGAGCAGGGCGCCAACGTCTGGCTCTCCTTTGCGATCCGTGAGGGAAAGAACCGCGAGGTGCGCAATGTGCTTGGCCATCTCGGCCTTCAGGTCAATCGCTTGATCCGGATCGAATTCGGGCCGTTCGGGCTCGGTGCGCTTGCTGAAGGCGCCATCGAGGAAGTCGAAACAAAAAATCTCCGCGCGCAGCTTGGCGCCCGGATCATCACCAAGGCCGGCTGCGATTTCAGCTCCCCGATCGCCGCGCGGTCGGCCGAACCGCCGCGTGGCCGCGAGGAGCGCCGGGAACTGCGCCGCATGCTTCGCGATCGCGACCGCCCGCACGAGAGCCGCCGTGGCGAACATGCCTCCGCTCGACGCGACGGCGACGACCGCCGCCCGTTGCGCAGGAGCGAGCGCGACGAGCGCCCCGAAAAGCCGCCCGGCCGCCCGCGCCGCGGCGATGCCTGGCGCAAGGACGACGCGCCGCTGCGCCGGACCTATCGCGGCTCCCGGCGTGACGATCTCAAGATTGCGGACGAGGCGAAGCCCGACAAGCGCGCCGGCCTCATGACCGACCGCACGGGTCGCCGCATCCTGGTGGAGAGGTTCGGCACGAAAAAGGAAAAGCCGCAGCCCGCAGAAACAGCTGCCCGCGGGCGTCCGCCGCGCAGGCGCCCGCCGCCTGATCGTGCGTCCGGTCCGCGGCCATCGCGGCCGCGATTTTCCGATGAGCGGTCCGTTGAGGCCAGATCGGAAAAGCCGCGGAAATCCGGTTCCGGGGCCGAAGGCTCGCGAAGGGGCGGGTTTGAGAAATCAAGCCCGCGTCCATCGGGTCCACGAACGTCGAGGCCGCGTCCGTCCGGCCCACGGCCGCCGCGGGCTCGCTGAATGCGCATCGTCGGTGGTCGGCTCGGCGGGCGCCCGCTGGCGGCACCGAAGTCGCAAAACATACGGCCGACCAGCGACCGCCTGCGCGAGTCTCTCTTCAATATCCTGGCGCACGCCTATGACGACGCGATCACCGGCGCCCGTGTGCTCGACCTTTTCGCCGGCACCGGAGCGCTCGGCCTGGAGGCGATGTCGCGTGGCGCGGCCTTTGCCCTCTTTATCGATGATGGGGCTGAAGCGCGCGCGTTGATCCGACAAAACGTCGAGGCGCTCGGCCTCGGCGGCATCACGCGCATTTTCCGCCGCGATGCGACGCAGCTCGGTGCAGTGCATCCCAATGAGCCATTCGGGCTGGTGTTTCTCGATCCGCCCTACCGCAAGGGGCTTGCGGAACGTGCGCTGGTGTCGCTGCGCGACGGCGGCTGGCTTGCGCCAGACGCTCTGGTGATCGTCGAGGAGGCGGCGGACTCGGGGTTTGCAGCGCCGGAAGGCTTTATTGAGATGGAGCGGCGACGCTACGACGATACGGAGTTCACGTTTGTGCGGAGAGGGACGTAGGGTGGGTTGAGGGATAGCGAAACCCACCATCGGCCTCACCGCCGGAAAGCCCTGATGGGTTTCGCTTTCGCTCAACCCATCCTACGCGCTGTGCCATTCTCCTTTGCCCGCCCTACCAGCGCTCTCAATCCGCGCTGATCCCCGCCGCCCGAATAGGCTTTGCCCAGCGCTCGATATCCTCCGGCAGGAACTTCGCCAGATATTCCGGCGTACGCTGCTCCGCCGGAATGATTTCCAATCCTAACTCTTCCAGGCGCCGGCGCAGAACCGGATTCGCCAGCGACTGGTTGACGGCGGCATTGAGCTTGCGGACGATGGCGTCCGGCGTCCCCTTCGGCAGGAAGAATGCGTTCCACACGCTCGATTCGACTCCCGCCAGGCCCTGCTCGCCGGAGGTCGGAATCTCCGGAACGATGGCGACGCGGTGGGGCGACAGGACTGCGATCGGCTTCAATGCGCCCTGCTTCGCCAGTTGAGCGCCGGTCTGGATGGTGTCGCACATGTAATCGATGCGGCCACCCATGAGGTCCTGGATCACCGGGCCGGCGCCGCGATAAGGCACGTGGGTGATGTTGACGCCGACCGCGAGGTTGAGCAGCACGCAGGGCAGGTGCGTGCCGGTGCCGACGCCGGCGGAGCCGAACTGGGCGGTGCTTTCGTTGGCCTTGAGCCAGGCGACGAATTCTTTGAGACCGTTGACCGGCAGGTCCTTGCGGGCATTGAGGATGCGCGGCGATTCGGAAACAAGGCCCACGGGCGTGAATTCGGTGACGGAATTGTAGAGCGGCTTCTTGTAGAGCGACTGGTTGTAGGCATGTGTGCCGGTGTTGCCGATCATGAAGGTGTAGCCGTCCGGCGCCGCATGGGCGACGCGCACGCCCGCCGTCATGCCGGCGCCGCCGCCGATATTCTCCACGATGACATTCTGTCCGAGAATATCCACGATCGCCTGCGCCTGGAGCCGCGCCGAAATGTCGACGCCGCCCCCCGGCGTGAACGGCACCACCAGCGTGATGGTGCGAGTCGGCCATTCCTGCGTGACGGCGGGTGAGAGGGTCGCCAGGGCGAGGAGGAACCCCAGAATAATGCGCCACATCGCATGCTCCATTGTGCTGCGAGATATCATATCCGCACCCCTCCTCCTGTGCTATCGCACGGTCAGGGGGACAGGCGAGCCGGTCCGCCAACACTAGCTGCGCTACCGCCGCCCAAACAACCGTTCGATATCCGCAAGCTTCAACTCCACATAGGTCGGGCGGCCGTGATTGCACTGGCCGGAATTCGGTGTCCCCTCCATCTCGCGCAGCAGCGCGTTCATTTCTTCGGGCCGCAGCCTGCGTCCGGCCCGCACCGAGCCGTGGCACGCCATGGTGGCGGCGACGTGCATGAGGCGGCGTTCGAGCGGCAGCGCTTCGTCCCATTCGGCCATATGCTCGGCGAGATCGCGCACCAGGGCGGCGCTGTCGATTTCGCCCAGCAGCGCCGGCGTTTCGCGCACCGCAACGGCGCCGGGGCCGAAAGCTTCGATGGCGAGGCCGAAACGGGCGAGTTCATCGGTGCGCGCCACAAGGCGCTCGACGTCGGTCTCGTCGAGTTCGACGATGTCCGGGATCAACAGAATCTGGCGCGCCACCCCGGACTTCTCCAGCGCCGACTTCATGCGTTCATAGACCAGCCGCTCGTGGGCGGCATGCTGGTCGACAATGACGACGCCGTCGCGGGTCTGAGCCACGATGTAGGTCTCGTGCACCTGGGCGCGCGCCGCGCCGAGCGGGTGATCGATCTCGTCCGGATCGGAGTCGATCGCTGCGATGCGGGTGTCGCCAGATGGAGGTCCTACATCGAACGCGGCCTGCGTGCCGCTTTCGAAACCGGCACGCGCAGCGGGGTCGCGGGCGCTTTGCGGAACGGCATCCTGCAATGCTTGTGCGGCCTGCCCGAAACCTAAAGATGCACCGGGAATTCCAGCGCCTTGCCGAGGTACAGCGGGTCGCGCCGGAGAATTGCGCCAGTCCCACCGGCTCGGGCGCGGCAAGCCGGCGCGGAACGCCGAGATGGTCGCGGCGCCTCCGGTCGATGCGGCACGTCCGCTCGCGCGCACCAGCGCCTCCCGCAAGGCGCCTACCATCATGGATCGCACCAGCCCGGAGGAGCGAAACCGAACCTCGGTCTTGGCCGGATGGACGTTGACGTCGACCTCGTGCGGATCGAGGGTGACGAACAGCGCCACCACGGGATGGCGGTCGCGCGGCAGATAGTCCGCATAGGCGGCGCGCACGGCGCCGAGCAGAAGCTTGTCGCGAACGGCGCGGCCGTTGACGAAAAGATAGAGGCTGAGCGCGTTGGCCTTGGTGTAGGTCGGCAGCCCGGCAAAGCCTTCGAGCGAAAAGCCGTCGCGGCCCGCCGCGATCGGGATCGCGTTGGTGCGGAACTCCGCCCCCAGCACGTCGCCGAGGCGGGCGAGCCGACCGGCGGCGTCCGGCAGCGCTGCCGCCCAGGTCACGAGCGCGCGCTCCTCGCCCGCCAGCGTAAAGCCCACGTCAGGGCGGCTCATGGCGAGGCGGCGCACCACATCACGAATGGCTTCCGCCTCGGTGCGGTCGGTCTTGAGGAACTTGAGCCGCGCCGGCGTCGCGTAAAACAGGTCGCGCACCTCAACGCAAGTGCCTGGCCCCAGCGCAGCCGGCCCTTGAAGTACCGAAGTCGGATAAACCCGACTATCGAAATCGGCTGTTGCCGATTTCGATCCTTCTTGAAGTACCGAAGTCGGGTAAACCCGACTTCGGTGGCGGGTCGTGATGGCGAGCCGTGCCACCGCCCCGATCGAGGGCAATGCCTCGCCGCGAAATCCGAGCGTGCGGATCGCGTTGAGATCGTCGTCGTCGAGCTTCGAGGTGGCATGGCGTTCGACCGCCAGCGCGAGGTCCGCCCGGGTCATGCCGCCGCCATCATCCGCAATACGAATGAGCCGCCGTCCGCCGCCGTCGGTGAGCACGTCGATACGGCGGGCCCCGGCGTCGAGCGCATTCTCGATGAGTTCCTTGACCACGC
>WNFC01008221.1_pt1 | contig 13707 bp, 7 predicted proteins | sample 5400541 | NCBI WGS metagenome assembly WNFC01 (sample SAMN13153342, study PRJNA577476) | soil metagenome | isolation source: 120 cm saprolite under Douglas fir tree site 2 hole 2 replicate 1 | place: USA:California | collected 2015-04-18
GCCGCCTGCTGTGCCAGTGTTCGAGCGTCATCAAACACACCCTGCTGGTGCGCAAAGTATGCCTGGTCATATAGCAAACCAGGAATGTTATAGCGATCACCCTTCTCTCGCATGAGGGAGAGCAGCATGTCAGTGGACTCTTGAGCACGAATATAGTCGCCCTGTGCTCGAGCAAACTCCGTCTTCACTTCCATCATTAGAGAATCATCGTTTTTATAAGGATATTGAAGTGAGAGCAGATACAGAGAGAAACGCAGGTCATCGTATGCTGTTGTGCGTTCTCCCCGGAGACGTGCATATACACCGCGTGTCGAGAGAGCATGGGCCAGTAGAATAGGATCTCCGATATCCTGTGCGTGCTGCAGATAGGTTTCGGTAGACTGCCGCGCGGCATCATAGTCGCCCAGAATCCCTGGGATCAGCGCCAAATTGGCGAGGGGAAACCAGAGGCATATAGGCAGCTTTCCAGGGCGATTAAGGGATCTGGCAATATCCAGGCATTCCTCCCAGAGCTGCTTCGCCTGGTCAAGCTCTCCCTTATAAAAGAACAATATTCCAAGGCGATTCATGAAGCGCGCCAGGTGAACTTGGTCGTGTAGCTGTCGACTCGCCTGGATACCCAAACGAAGAATGCGCTCTCCTACTTCATAATCGCCCAGGCGACCGGCCGAACAGATGAGGCCGTCCACGAGCCGGACTACCTGCTGATATTGCTCCCGCTGCCAGGCTTGAGTCAAGGCAGCCAGCAAGAAATCCCGTTCGCGCTCCAGCAGGATAATATCGCAATCACAATGCTCCACATATGCCAGCGCATAGTCCAGGATATTGCGCTGTGCAGCGTCAACTATGTCTGGTGGGAGATCAAGGGCACGTTCCCTGGTATACGCGTGGAGCAACGGGTGTATCCGGTAGCGAGGCTCAATCCTTGCAGCAGGTTGGGTTGTAATGGCGGTCGGAAGTTCATCACCAGGCACAAGCTCAAGCAGGGAATGACGCACGAATTGCCCCAGGTCTGCTGCCGTGCTCACCAGCTGAGACAATGCTATAGAAGTGTGCTCTCCTGGTACGCCAGCCGGTACGGGTAATGAGACTGCTGCACCATGCTCCGGATCCAAGGGGGCTTTGGGCGACGTACGAATGGCTGCGGCCATTTCCAGGCGAAATGACCGGACGCCGAGCACCGAGAGCAAGGCAAACCTTTGCTGCATTTCTGGATCAAAAACTCCAAGCGCCTGAGTTAGCACAGCGCGTAGTTCGCCATCATCATCGAGAATGGTGTCGAGCGGCTGCTCAGCAGCATGCGCGGCTAGCAATGCAACCGGGATGCCTTTAGCCGTCATAGCCGTAGCGGCCACCTCTAGAGCAAGCGGGAGATAGCCAACGGCGGCACACAGGCGTTGGGCATCTGCACGCTCCTCAGGACTCAGAGGACGACCAAGTAGGGCGGCTAAGAGGTCGAGGGCTGCACCTGGCTCAAGCGTTGTGACATGGTAGTGCATAATCATCATACTGGGTGCAGGAATATAACGACTCGTCGTAAGGATGATGCGGTACCCATGTCCATGATCGTTTCCTGCATGATCCTGATCGGAGGTCAACAAGACATCTAAGGCCTCGCGCAAGGGAAACTGGGAATCGAGGTCGTCGAGGAGCAGCAGGGCACGCTTGTCTGCAAGAGCAGCGCGAACACGGTTAATGGTGTTTTTGAGTTCTTCATCATTAGCCTCTAATACAGCTGGGTCGACTGTCGCTAAAGTAGGTAGAGCAGAAATCTGCCTGGAGCGTACAGAGGGAGTCGCTGTAGGAGAGAACGCAGCAGCCACCTCATTGAGCAGTGCAAGGAGGCCGCCATTACCCTGACGCCCCCTTCCAGAGAAGGTCGCAATGCCATCAGGAAAAGCACGCAAGTGTGGCTTCTCGTTAAAGGCCAGGCGATGTAAGGCCTCGTAAGCGAGGGCACTCTTGCCGACACCCACCATGCCGGTGAGTGCATACAGGCCGCTTTCACCTGACGAAAGAGCACGAGTAAGGGATTCGAGCAGTGTATCTCGACCGAAGAGTCGCAAGGGACGAGGAGGCAAAGGTTGCAGTGTTGGACCAGGTTTTGTGAACAGGTGTTTATTCAACCAATGCATTTGCCGGGTTTCTTCGTCATTGAGTTCTGCGAGTTCGGCTCCCTGAAGGTAGGCACGCACGTCGCGCGGCGTTTTGCAGATTAAGCAGGTCAATGCGAGCACGCGCCGTCGTACGCTGCCCCGGAAGGGGTGAACGAAGTGCCCAGCTTCCAGGCGTGCGAGAAAATCCTCGGTAATCCTATACTTGCTGATGAGGGGATGGTGGAGTACACTCTCGGCAAGCGCGCGTTGACTGCCCCAACCACCCGCACGGCGGCGCTCGCTAATCCAGCGTCCAAATTGTACTGCGTCCATAAGATAACTCTTTTTCTAGGCGGGTTTGTTATTATTTTGTAAAATCTTGTGGGCAGAGACTGCGCGAAGCAAGGCACAGCAGGCATGATTGATGATTTAGCGTTATGCAGTCTTTCCGCAGTCTTTCCGCACTTTCTAATCCTGTTTTCCGCATTACATACCCCTTTTCCTCCACACACTTCCGACGCGCCTCAGGCAACTATACCACGGACAGCCATGCTCAAAAGAGGAAATTTTCCGCACTTTCGAGCTTGAGCTTTGGGTATGCTGTTCCTGTACTCTACTTTGGCATGAGGAGTAGTGTATCCAGGGGACTACGCAGCCAAGTGTCCATTACCATATGGATACGAGGCTCTTGTGGATTGCCAGGTCGCCAAGGGCTTCTCCATGGCTACTAGTACCCCTTTCTACATAGCGTGATTCGTGTTCAACTATGAAGTCTTTTGTGGACTTCCAGATAGGCCCAGACATGCCGCGGGTCCAGAGAGAAGTACCGCATAGCACAAGGAGAAGTCACATATGCAATCTGGCAAGAAACGTTCTGTCCGGCTTCTGCCCATTTTATTCTGTGCGCTGGCCATACTGCTGGTGGCCTGTGGCAGTCCCGCGTCACCTCAACCAGGTCAAACGGGGGGTTCGCATGCTCCCGCGAACAAGCAGATCGCGATTGTACCTGAAGAGGGCATTTCGGACATCGCTACGTTCGATCCAGCGATTACCACCGATTTTTCCTCCGCTTTGGCCATCCAAATGGTCTTCACGGGCCTGATGCAGGTGGATGACAATGGACGCGTGCAGCCGCAGCTCGCTGCCTCCTATCACCTGGAGTCCGATGGGTTGACCTGGACATTTAATCTGCAGCCCAACCTGAAGTTCAGCGATGGGACACCGCTCACCTCTCAAGACGTGGCCTACAGCATCGATCGCGCGCTGCAGCCGGCCACCAAGTCGAACACTGCTCCCATTTACCTGGCGCTGGTGAAGGACTCCGACAAGCTGGTAGCTGGCAAGATCAAGACCATTATCGGCGATAGTTTACTCACGCCCGACCCGAACACGATCAAGATCATCGCTAACAAGAAAGTCGCGTACTTCCTGGACGCGTTGACCTATCCGACCTCGTATGTGGTCGAGAAGAGCCTGGTGGATAAGTATGGAAATACCAAGTTCACAGATCACCTGACCGAGGGCGGCGGCGATGGTCCCTGGAAGGTGGCAGAGTACACTCATGGCAAGCAAATCGTCTTCGTGCCCAATACCAACTACTATGGCCCCAAGCCGCAGATGCGCAAGGTCGTCTTCCCGTTCTACAACTCATCTGACACCACCTACAAGGCTTACCAGGTCAATCAGGTGGATGTGACAACTACAATCTCTATTCCTACCCCAGATCTACCTGCGGCCAGGGCTCTACCAGCACACCAATTGCACCAGGTGCCGCAACTCTGGACCAGCTACCTCACAATGAACTACCTGGTGAAGCCATTCGACAACATCAAGATCCGCCAGGCGTTCGACCTGGCGCTCAATAAGGACCTGATCGCGCACGACATCTACAAAGATACGGTGATTGCCACCAACCATATCGTGCCGCAGGGTATGCCAGGCTACAATGCTAACCTGACGGGTCCTGGCGGGGTCAAGGGAACCAGCGGCAACTCCACGCTGGCCAGGCAGCTGTTCACCGAGGGGCTGGCGGAAGAAGGGTTGACCGCGGCTACGCTGCCGCCGATCACTGTGACTTTCTCCAGCGGCGGTTCGAATGATATCCGCAATCAGCTCGCCGCCGAGCAGCAGATGTGGCAGAACACCCTGGGCGTGAGCGTCAAGCTTGATGATATCGACTTCAACAAGTTGCTCACGGAATCGACGGCAGCAACCAACAATCCCAAAGGTTTGATGTTCTGGGAGTTGGGATGGATTGCCGACTACCCCGATCCGCAGGACTGGACCACGCTGCAGTTCGACAAAGGGGCTCCCAATAACAACGCGAATTATGGACAAAATAACGCGTCGAATGCCTCCACGCAGCAGCAGACGCAGCAAGCCCTGGAAGCAGCAGATGGGAATCCCGACACGAACAGCCGCCTGCAGGCCTATTACCAGGCTGAGCAGCAGCTGGTCAATGATGTCGCTTGGGCGCCTGTCTACCAGAATACGCTCACTTACCTGCAGAAGCCATGTATGGTGGGCTATACCATCGGTTCCGTGGGCCTGATAGCTCCCAACGACTGGGCCAGCATCTACATCTCGACGGATCCCAACTGCGCTGATACTAGTAGTTATCAGTAGGTGTTGATCCGTTTCCCGCTAAGGAGTATTGCCCGCCCACGCTCATGCGAGCGTAGGGCGGTGCAGGCGAAGGGGCGCAAGGGTGTCCGATGCCACACCACTTGTGACAGCTTCGCACATGAGCTGGCCTAAACGCATGCCAAAAGGCATACCGTGCCCAGAGAAGCCACCGGCGACCCAGACGCCAGGCATACCTGGCGCACGGTCTGCAATAGGAAGATAATCCGGGGTGAAGGCCATCAACCCGGCCCATCTCTGCTGGACGCGCAACCCGCCCAGTTGGGGAAAAAGCCGTGGAATTACCTGCTCCAGCGCTGCCTGGACCCCTGTGGTTGGCTGGCTCTCGCGGATACCAATATCCTGCCCTGGTGCAGCCGCACGGCACCCACCCAGCACGATGGAGCCGTCTACGGTTTGCTGCCAGTATTCTCCAGTGGGAGTGATGGCAACGGACATGCCTGTTGTGAATACCGGGGCGATTGGCGCGTAGGCAAGTGCTTGACCGCGAACCGGGGTAATCAATCCAGCCAGGGCAGGTACCAGCTCACCTATCCAGGCATTGGTTGCGATGATCACGGTACCCACGTGCAGGTCGGCCTGCGGAGAACGAATGAGCACACCCAGCCCTTCGGGCAAGACCTGCGTTACTGTCGCTACGCAGGCTCGCGCTCCATGACGTTGAGCCGCACCCACAAGCCCCTGTACCAGGCGAGCAGAGTGGACGAGGCCATTCTCTGGTCTGAGTTTTCCACCGGCTATCTCGGGTCCGAGAGGCGTGTCGATCAGAGCCTGCACCTGTGCGCGATCGAGGAGATTGGCAGCGAAGCCATCGGCCTGGAGTGCCGTTACAGTTTCTGTCAGACCTGCGAACTGATCCTCGCCCAACGCCAGGCTCAAGTGACCGGGTTCGCGATAGTCACAAGCGATGCCCTCTTCGGCGAGCACCTGGCGGAGGAGCGCGCGATTTTCGAGTGTCAACGTCCAGATGGCACGCGCGGTTTCGTGACCAAGCCGCATGATCGCAGCAGGATAGGCCTCGGCTGGACCAACTGAGACAATACCACCATTTCGCCCGGTTGCACCATAAGCAGGCGTTGTGCGCTCAAGCAGCACGACCGCCAGGCCTGCTCGCGCAAGCCAGTAAGAGGTTGCAGCGCCCAAAAGCCCGGCGCCGACGACAACCACATCTGCGGTGGGCGGCAGGTCGGTGGAAAGTGTTACCTGGTTACTGGTGCGCTGCCAGTACGATACGGTATCCATGCTCTACCTTGCTTCACAAGGTACCTTCGATATATTTCAGGTGCATTGTTCGATGAATTCCACCAATACCAGCCCATGAGCAGTATCTGCCAGGTCCACTACGCCATACCCAAGCAGAAGTAAGCTCCATCGCCAAACAAATCTCAGGATGGTTTGGTCGCTTTGACCAGCTTTGTCATGACCCAGGCATACCAGAAGCGCCAGTCAAGCATTTGATGGGTCACATTGGTCATCCCCAACTCACTCAGGTGTTCAGCGTAGCGGTGCGTCTCGCCAATGTCGGCGATGATCAGTCTGCCACCCGGTTTGAGAACGCGTACGGCTTCGTCCAGGGCCTTATATCGATCTTCGCGCTTCGGGATATTATGGATGGCAAGACTGGAGAGAACAAGATCAAAAGAGTTGTCGACGAAGGGAAGCTGTCGCATGTCGGAGGTATGCAGATCGATCCTGTCGGAAACGTCTTCCTGTTCAGCGTTCTTCTGGGTGGCTGAACGGGCATTACCTGATTGATCACTGGTTTTCCAGATGTCGACGCCAGTGCCCTTGCCCCCTTGGAGTAAGGAGGCAGCCATCAAGAGCACCGCACCACGGCCAGTACCGAGGTCGAGGACCTGCTCATCCCCACGGAGATTCAAGCTGGAGAGAAGCTCTGCCCAGACCTGGAATTTGCCGCGGCGTGTGGTGTAGATATAACTGGCACCAGAGAGAAGCATGTACACGCCAAAGAGCAGGCCAATGATCCCAAAAATGAGGGACTGCCAGAGCAAGAGCGATAGCAGACCAATACCGAGCATGACCAGTCCTATGAGAAGAATAATGGCAGGGACATGGGGTGCGTCGAAACCGTAATCTCCCCGGCGCTGTGCGAGCCGCTGAGAGAACATAGGAGAAGATTTTTCCATGCTCCGTTTCGCTCCTAAAAATACGCCAACCAGATTTTTCTTGGTGCTGCCTTATCTCATAGCTTATCACATATTTACTTCTCTCTGCAGAGATTAACAAGGCAATCTAGATAAGGGACCATGACATGAGGCTTTGGCATTGCTTCTACCCCTTATCGCTACACAAAAATAAGAAGTGGGCCTTTTCGTATGACCGCTTCTCCTGTATTATAATGGGAGGGCTTACGATGGGCAAGTTTATGGACATCGCCCTTGTCAAACTGTAGGCGATGAAGTTGAGTAAATGGAGTATTGCACATGTCTATCCCGTCTCGCCGTATAGCGACATTTGGTACAACAATTTTTACGGAAATAAATATGCTCGCGCAGCAGTATGATGCGCTGAACCTGGGGCAGGGAAAACCTGACTTCGATGCGCCAGCAGACGTGATTATGCACCTGGTACAGGCAGCGCAATCCGGGCAATATAACCAGTACGCGCCGGGCCCCGGGACCTTATCCCTGCGCCAGGCGGTTGTCGATCACGCAAAGCGCTTTTATCAACTGGAGATCAGCCCGGCAAACGGCGTCATCGTCACTTCAGGAGCAACGGAAGGTATTTTTGCCGCACTTCTGGGACTCGTCGATCCCGGTGACGAGGTGATTATCATCGAGCCGTATTACGATTCGTATCTGCCAGGCATCATCATGGCTAACGCGGTACCGGTATACGTGCCATTGCATCCCCCGGCCTGGACGTTCAATGCCGATGAATTACGCGCTGCCTTTGGCAAGAAGACGCGGGCGCTGATCTTGAACACGCCGCAAAATCCAAGTGGAAGGGTGTTTACGCATCAGGAACTAACCATGATCGCCGAGTTGTGCCGCGAATATGATGTGACAGTCATTGCAGATGAAGTGTACGAACACCTGATCTTTGCTCCGGCACGGCATATCCCCATCGCTACGCTGCCTGGCATGTTTGAGCGCACGGTTACGGTGAGCAGCGCCGGTAAGTTATTCAGCGCAACTGGCTGGAAGATCGGGTGGGTGTATGGGCATCCCGATCTGGTAGAAGGCGTGGCGCGTGCTCATCAATTTATCACATTCGCGGTGCATCATCCATCACAGGAGGCGATTGCTTACGCACTGAATCTGCCAGATACTTACTACGATGGATTTCAGGCGATGTACGAGCGGAAACGGCAGTTGATAATGTCTGCACTGGATGGCGGCGGACTTCGTTATATTGCTCCTGAAGGTACCTACTTCGTCCTGGCGGATTTCTCAGATGTGTTCAATGGCACACCGGTCGAGTTCACGCGCTATCTGACAAAAGAGATTGGCGTGGCCTGCATCCCGCCAGAGACGTTTTATGGGCCGGAACACGCGCATCTCGGGCGCAATTACGTGCGCTTTGCGTTCTGTAAAAGCGATGAACTGCTGCAGCAGGTGAAAGAGCGGTTCGCCAGGCTGAACAAGTGAGCGGCACGGTTCGAAAGAACTGGCCATTTTTGAGAACATAGTTGCCTTTCTCACTTTAATGCGTAATCTTACGCATGCCTTCTGGGCTCTTGCTTGGGTATACTCAGCATACTGGACATGATGGCTGGGTAGTTGGAGACGAACCGTGCGTGATTCTCGACTTTCAGGGAGCCAGCCGGGCAATCTAGAAAGAAGCCACACTACTTCTATAGGAGCCATCCTCATTGAGGGTAGCTCCCTTCTGGTATGGTTCTCGTGTAGCACCTATGGAGTAGTGTCGGTATGCTGGGAGTTACGGTAGGATATCAAACTTAAAAACTCGTAGGCCACATTGGCTGCTAGCAAAGCCGTAATCTGCGTGGGATCATAGGCGGGCAACACTTCAACGATATCGAAGGCGACAAAATTCGCCCCGAGCAGGCCGCGGAGCAGTTGGAGCGCCTCCCAACTGGTAACGCCGCCGACCTCTGGCGTGCCAGTACCGGGCGTATAGGCGGGGTCAACGAAATCGACATCGAACGTGAGGAAGGTGGGACCGCCGCCTACGCGCTCACGCACTAAGGCTGCTACTTCTGTCATGTTATGCTGGCGCATTTCGTTGTTGGGCATAATGGCAAAACCCAGGTTGCGCGCAACTTCGTAATCAGCAGCAGCATAGATTGGTCCGCGCATGCCGACCTGAATGCAGCGCGATGGATCCAATAATCCTTCCTCCGCCGCCCGCTTGAATGTTGTCCCATGGTTATATTTCCTGCCGAAGTATTCGTCCCAGGTATCGCTGTGGGCATCAAAGTGCGCTAATCCCAGCGGTCCATAACGCCGTGAGACGGCACGGAGTTCGGCCAGGGTGATTGAGTGATCGCCGCCCAGGCAGATAGGAATAATCCCAGCTTCGAGAATTGGCTGTAAGCCGGTCTCGATGCGCGCGTAGCTATCCTCGATGTAGCCAGGAACGACGGAAAGATCGCCGCTATCAGTCACGGATAGGGTGCCAAAGACATCGATACCCGCTCCGGGATTGTATGGCCGCAGGAGCGCTGATGCGTCACGGATGGCAGCAGGTCCAAAACGAGCCCCGGCTCGATAGGTTACACCTGTATCGAAAGGAATGCCGATGATGGTGGCATCGACTTCTTCGGTTGTGGTCACAAAAGGGAGACGTGCAAAGGTACGGATCCCGCAGAAGCGCGGGGATTGTAATGCATCTACCGGTTGATAACGAGGCATATGCTACTCCTTGTTGTGTGTGACTACCACAACGATAGAGGCAAGACCTCGCTGGGACAAGCCTCCAGTGAGGGTCTCCTATTTATGACCAGGCCTCACCTAAATATGATTACGTATCATCTAGATAGAATTCCTCGACAGGTGTCCGGAGATCCAACGTCCAACCTGTTTTTATGGAAAACTGCCGCTGCATGTCTTCCCTCTCTTCGGCGCGGATAGTGCCGCTGCATGTCAGAGTGAGGGTGCGACTATCTTCATAAAGCGAGGCCTTACCATTCACGACCACTCCTTCGGGAAGGAGGCGACGTGCGGCCTCGATCAAGGCCAGTTGATGTACATAGGGATAGAGATACACCTTCCAGCCGGTTTTGTTGGCAAGGTCTGCAATTTGTTGCGCATAGCGTCCCTTGGCTATGTTTGGGAAGTGGAAGTGTACCCAGAGTATTCCTTTATTCGCATCGGCTCCAACCCGATAAAAATCGGGTACCTCTTTGAATGTCTCGCTGGCGAGGGACATGGCTTCTCCTTGCAGCATCCGACTAGAGGTAACTGCTTTCTTGCCGGGAGCTATCAGGTGGAGGTGCCAACCTGTCTCGGCTAAAAATTGCTGTTGCGCATCCTGCAAAGCTTCGGGCTCGGCGTGTCCCACGTAATTCACTATGACCATCTGTTGATCCAGGCGCAGCGAGGGTACTCCAGCACAGGTAAGATCGGACGGCAGCAGGCGGCGGGCCATTTCAACTAGCGCTTGTTGATGCGTTGTTTGATGGAGCCGCACCTGCCACCCGGTCTGTGCTTCAAGTTCGGCAAACACATTCGCGTAGCGTGTTTGTGCGACCAGTGGAAAGTAGAAGCGCAGCAGCAATGTTGTCGTTGCTACTTCTCCCCCGGCTTTATAATAACCTGGCAGCTCACTTAACATTTGCTGTGCTAATTGAATAGCATCATGCTGGTTCACCGGTACCGGGCGTGTCGTTTGTATTGTGCCAACAGACGCGACCCCCTCTGGAGCTTGTGAGGATACGGCAGGAAGATTGGGCAACGTTGGCACGTTTTGAGTTGCGCTAGTTTCATTCGATACGTTGGATGCGTCGGATTGTGCCGGCCTGGAGATCATCGCTCCTTTTATCTCAAGTTGCCAACCCGTCTCTTCACAAAACCGGGCTTGTGCTGAGGCGACCTCCTCCTCGGTTGCTCGCCCTGCACAGTTGAGCGAGACAATGCTGCCATCAAGGTAGATTGAAGGTGTTGCCTGTATTGTGAGGCCCTTTGGAATGTGCTGGCGAGCGGTTTTGGCGAGAATACCCTGATGGGCATTGGGCGCAATGCTAATGGGAACGCCTGTTTCCTCCGCGGCAGCAGCGATAGCTTCCGCGTAGCGCGTCGCGGCCACTGCTGGGAAGTGGAAGGAGAGGACGACGGCTCCCGTGTCTGGATCGATGCTGCACCGGTAAAGGTCAGTGGGTGAGCCAAGATAGTTTTCGATGACAGAGAGTATCCAGTTCTGGTCAGGCCGTTCGTACTCTTCATCCTCTTCCAGGGCTTCTTGCCACTCAGGAGCAAGCTCATAGAGTGTTAGTCCCTCACCCTCGAAAACACCGCGAGATTGTGTGAACAGCCGCGGATGCTGTTGCAATACTTTTGCCAGGGCCAGCCTATCCTCCAGCGACTGGGGAAACAGGCCTGCGACGACACAGAGTTCTCCCAGCGTGTACGTGACGTTTTCGCGGCACCCGCTAGCCAGCTCGTGGACCGAAACGCTGCGGCGTATGCGCCGCATGGCTTTGACCAGGTCGTTTAGATACGTCCCTGCTTTTGCATTGGACTGCTGCACGTCCAGCGGAGCGGGTCCTAACACCTCAAGGATGGATGAAAAGGGAAAGCGCGTGCGCTCTTGTGAGACCCCCTTGGGTAGCTGAACACGAACCGCAGCACCAGGCTCAATGGAGCGACAAATGACGGGCTTGGCACTTTCATGGCTGACGAGCAGTAGGAGGATACTTCCTACAAGATCGCTCAGGAAATCGCCGGGGTCTTCTTCGTGTTGTCCGCGTATGCGATAGGCCTCTTCGAGAGCAGATTGCCGGATGAAGTAGCGTTGCTCATAGTCCTGTGCGAAGATATCCAGAATGCTCTCCGTGTTCTCCTCGGTGGCTTCACCATACCAGACGAGCGCGAGTTCACGAGCTGTGATGATACGCAGAGTTGGCACTTCTACCACCGCACGCCAAAGTTTCTCCACATCGGGATACTCGAAAGGTCGTCCGCCGCCAACCCCTGTCGGCAGGGCTGGCAGTTGGACAGGTGCTTCTTCAGTTGAGACAGAGCGCCTGGTCAGCGCTCTCTTCTGCTCGATCAACATGCTAGTCCCGTTGGTGGGCAACAGCACTTCTGTCCCCCTCAGCAGACTGCGTAAGGCAAGGCGAGCCTCTTCATCGCCATGCACAAGGGCAACGCGGCGAGGATTGAGAGAAGAGGCATAACTGGCGAGCTCACCTCCGTCGGCATGTGCGCTCAAGCTATATTTGTCAACGGAACACTGCACCTGTACCTGTTGTCCCCCCAGTTCCAACGTATTTTGCTTGTGTTCGGCCAGGTCAAGCAGCTTCTTGCCGGGCGATTCCTCGTCCTGGTAGCCGGTAATGAGAATAGAGGCATTGGGATTCGCAGCCAGACGGGCCGCGTACCACGCACTCGGCCCACCGGTGAGCATCCCACTACTGGAGAGGATACAGGCCGGGGGGCCGACCAGGATACGTTCGCGTTCCTTTTCATCACGTACAAAGGTGATGTTTGGCCCGGTGAAGGGGAGATATCCTTTGCGCATCTGTCGCTGTAGGCGCGGGGTCAGAAATTCAGGCAGCAGTTGATAGGTCGTGCAAACGCGCCTGACCAGGCCATCGACATAGATGGGAAACTCCGGTATCTGACCCTGTTCCTGGGCCGCCTGTAAAAGCAAAAGGATTTCCTGACCTCTGCCCAGTCCAAAACAGGGAATGAGGACATGTCCACCATGAGCCAGCCCTTCTGCGACGGCCTGTGCAAGCCGCTGTTCCTCGGCCTGTCGATTGGGATGGAGCCGTGAACCATAGGTAGCTTCCAGGACCAGCAGATCGCAGTTTTTGAATGGTGGAGGCGTTGCCCCCAGTACTGTACGCTGTGGGGTGCTGCTGATGTCACCGGAGACGACGATAGAACCACCAGTGGCCTTGAAGCCAAGGCTTACCGCCCCGGCGATGTGTCCGGCGCGGCTAGCATGAATGGTTATCCCCCGCAGCATTGGTAAGGTCAATGGTTCCTCAATGGGCATGGGACGGACCTGCATGAGCATGCCCGAGACCAATTCTTCAGGGTACAGCGGCAGCTCCATCTCTTCAACCGCTCGTTTCGCCATGATCTTCAAGGCATCAGCCAGCATGACCTCCATCAGCAAGGCAGTTCCCCGCGAGGTAAAGATAGGCGTCGTAGGAAAGGCTCTATGCAGCAGCGGCAGGGCGCCAATATGGTCCGCATGGGCATGAGTAACAAAGATCGCCCGTATATGCTTTCCCTCAAGCTGGGCTAGATCGGGTAATGGGTCCGCCTTGTGATCCACACGTACCCCTGCATCGACGACAAACCACTGTTCGGCCAGTTCGATGGCAAGACAACTGGCTCCAACCCCGCTCGCTCCCCCTAAAAAGGCAACCTGCATCCCTGTAATCCCTTCGTGATAACGTCTAGTATACCTCTGGCGGTAACTCAGAGCATGCCCGTCAACTGCCGGGTCTCCTTTTTCCTGGTTGGATCATGGCACAGATACTATTGCATGCTCTGAGTTGCTGTCGAGGCTATTATAGCATACTATCTCGATTGCTAACATTACACTCTCACCTGGACGATAATAATAAACGGTACCTGTTTTGCCCGGCAAAACCATCCTACAAAATGAGTGTCCGCTTGCTTGCTAAAACTGATCTATAGTGATAGAGATGCCGACTGTGTTCGAGCACCAGGGATCGTTTTTGGGAGGCTTCTACATAATAGACGTAGTTGGGCCGAACATCTACAGAGGCATTGAAGGGCAAAGAAGTGGAGGCAAAGAAAGGTGTCTATTTATAGTGATCGACTCCTGCTTGCGACGAAGCTGG
>WNFC01005671.1_pt1 | contig 13706 bp, 15 predicted proteins | sample 5400541 | NCBI WGS metagenome assembly WNFC01 (sample SAMN13153342, study PRJNA577476) | soil metagenome | isolation source: 120 cm saprolite under Douglas fir tree site 2 hole 2 replicate 1 | place: USA:California | collected 2015-04-18
CGATTGAGCTGCTGGATCTCGGTCCGGTTGTCCCAGATTCTCTGCAGCGCTTGATCGGTGCCGCCCAGCGCGACGGGATCTCCATCCGAAGCGCGCTTGATCGTCTTGGCCAGCTCGCCATTCTCGACCTCGAGGGCCACCCGGCGATCATCGAATTGTCGCATCACGTCGTTGAGGTGTAAGGCGGTCCCATCGTCGAGCCCCAGCGCATCGGCCAGTCCGGCGATGCGCATCATCCGCATCCGCGCGAGCTGCTTCAGCCGTCCAGGCGGCACGGCGCGTTGTGGCGAGTCGAGCTGACTGGCAGCCAGGGCCAGAATTGGAACCACCAAAGCGGTGATCAAAAGGGGCTTGAGGAGCTTCATCTTTACTGCTCTCTTTCGTCCTCCATCTCGGTATCGCTGCCGTCGAACGGGCCTGGCGAAGCCCAGTTCTCCAACGCGGCGACGGATGGATCCGTTCGGTAAGTGGGCGCGCCGGCGGGCCGGCGCGAGAAAGATACCAGGAGCAATACGGCTGCGGCGGCGCTGGCGATGAAACCCGCTGCCGCACCCTGAAGCATGCTGCGTCTCCTCTCGCGGCGCCGCCAGGCAAGGCCGGTGCGCTGGGCCATGGAAGCAACGGCCGCGCGCTCCTCGGCCGAACGAGGACGCAGCGCGATCGCGCTGAGGATCTTCTCGAACCCGTCCGCTTCCGCGGCGCAGCTGCGGCACTCGATCAGGTGCTGCTCAACCAGGGCTTTGTCCGCTTCGGACAGATCTCCGGTCGCGCGATCGATCAACAGCGATTCAAATTCCGGGCAGGCGCTCATTGGAACTCCTCGCGAACCTTGGCCGCGATCAGCAGCTTCAGGCGCTTCACCGCATGGTGAAAATGGACTTTGGCGTTGTTTTCGCTAATGCCGAGGATCTCCGCGATTTCCGCGAAGGGAAGATCGCCGTCGATTCGAAGGGTGAGAACCTCACGCTGGCCGCGCGGTAACTGGAGAACGGCGGCTCGCGCCAGTCTCTCGCGCTCGGTTCGCTCGAGGCTGTCCAGGGCGGAAGGGGCAACCGCGCTCGCGCTCTCCAACGCCTCGACCGGGGCGCGCTGCCAACGCCGCTCCTGTCGCGCGTGGTTCTTGCCGAGGTTGATCACGATCCGCAAAAGCCAGGCGCGGAATGGAATGTGGCCGCTGCCGCCGAGCCGCTTCAACGCGCGCCGTGCCGCCTGGAATGCCTTGAGGAATGCGCGCTGCGAAAGATCGCGGGCATCGTCGGTGCGCACGGTGTATCGACGGACGATCTCGAACACCAGATCCTGATGTCGCCGGATCAGCTCGCCGAATGCTCCTTCGTCTCCGGCCATGAACGCACGGCACAGCTCGGTGTCCTCTGGCTCGTTCGAGGAGACACGGTGAACCAGCCGCAGCCGGTTTGTCGGCGGCAGTCTGTTTTCAGCCATGGAAATAACGGTCCGCACGGTTCTTCGTGAAGCCCTTGGATTGCTCAAAAGTTAAACGCATGGTGTGGTTGATATCAGCACAGCATCGAGGGTCAGGTACAGCGTGGTGGCACCTCGGATGCAAGGGTCGGAGAACCAAGGCAGCGGAAACCAGGGTCGGGGAAGTCGGGGAGCCCCCGAATTGGGCCATCCGGGGCCGGGCCGACCCCTCGGCTTCAGCTCGGGTGAGCCCAACCTGCCGCTGATTTCACTTTCACCGATCGTGCACAGCACCCTGGGTGGAATCCGCCGAATGGCTGGCAAGAATATAGGTGGTCGTTCCTAGCGCAATGGCGCCCACGCCGGTCCAGAACCACCACTTGGTAAAAATCGAGTTACCGGACGGGCCCGGTTGAGCGAGGTCTGCGGCGCGACCATTTCCGGCCAGCGCCGACCTCAAGGGACTGGTGCCGACGGCAGAGGTTTTTGGCACCTCGAGCAGTTTCTGCTGCTCGATCAGGCGGCGCTTCCTCTCTTTTTCGCCCGCTTCAGTCTCGCCAAGCAGCGCACGAACCCTGGAGGTATTCGCGGGGGAGGGCGCGAGATCGAGGTACTGCCGATAGAAGACGGCGGCGCGCTCGTAGTCGCCAAGCTGGCGGTGGCACTGGGCAATGTTGAAGAGGAAGCCAGGCACCGGTTGAAGGCCGTACGCTTCCGAGAAGGCGCCGAGCGCCCGCTGGTACTGGCCATGGTCGTACGCGGCCTGGCCGGCGCGGAATTGCTCCCGGGCGCGCAGCTCCGCGGCGTCCTTGGCCAGCGCGAGCGCGGGGGCGATGAGAAGGACCACCGCCGCAGCCAGCGCAGGTGCGGCGTTCCTACTCTTCAAATGGATTGATGAGCCCATCGTCCCCGATCCTTTCCCCGAATCCCTGCAGGGTCGGCCGCTTTTTTACCGCGCGCTTCAATCGGGACATGCTCACTTCGACCGACGGCCGCTCCGCCGGGTGAATCGTTTGCTCGATCGGGTTGTGCCCAGGCAGCTCGAGCCGTAGGACGACGTCGCGTTCGGTTGGCGAGAAGGGCCGGGACAGCGGAGTCAACCCGAGCTCGGCTCCGGAATCGCGTCTGATCACCCGGGCCCCGGAGGGGCTGGAAGCGATTCGCACGTTCACCCACTGAGTCTCAGCCGGCGGGGCCTTCCGGGCCTGGGGACGTGGCGACTCAATCGACGGCGGCTCAGCGCGGGTCACCGGGGTCTCGGCGGCACTGCGCCCGGGAAGTCGCAGGAAGGCAGCGAGCGCGAACACCGTGGCGACCGCTGCGCCGGCGCTCAGGCCGACCGATTTCCAACCGCGCCTACGGACGGGTTTGGGTCCTCCTCCCTGGATGGCGGCGAGGCATTCGCCGAGCTTGACCATCGTCTCCGGCCGACGCCTCGGATCCTTCTCCAGGCAGGACATCACCAGCGAGGCAAGCTCGGAAGGGATCTTCTCTCCCAATGGGGTTTGCGCGCCGAGCGGCGTCGGCGGCTGAGCGATCACCTTCGCCATCAGCTGCCCGAGGGTGGCCGCCTCGAACGGGAGGTGGCCGGCGAGCATCTGGTAGCAGACCGCGCCCACCGAGTAGATGTCCGAGCGAGGGTCGGCCGCGAATCCGACTGCCTGCTCCGGTGCCATGTAGCGCGGCGTGCCGACGATCACGCCTTCGCGGGTCCTTGCCGGGCTGGTGCTGGCGGTGGGAGAGAGGACCTTGGCGACCCCAAAGTCCAGGATCTTCACGAAGTCCGGCGCTTCCTTGCACTCGATGAAGATGTTGTCCGGCTTGATGTCGCGGTGAACCACGCCCAGTCGATGCGCGGCATCCAGACCGAGGGAGATCTGCCGCGCGATGTTGAGCACGCGGTGGATCGAAAGACGCTCGCGCTGCAGCAACTCGGTCAGGCTCACGCCGCCGAGCATCTCCATCACGCAGTAGACGCGCTCACCGCGCTCGGTGGGTTCCTTGACGAAGTCGAAGACTTCAACGATGTGCTGGTGATTGATTCGATTGACCGCATCGGCTTCCTGGAAGAACCGGTCGATGAACTGCGGGCTGCGCGCGTACTCGGGACGCATCACCTTGATCGCTGCCATCCGTCCCAACAACAAGTGCCGGGCGAGGAACACCCTGCCCATCGATCCCTCGCCGAGCAGCTTTTCCAGGCGATAGCTTCCCAGAAGATCTCCGACCTTTTCGGCATGGCCCTCATCGTCGGGCAGATCCGGTTCGGCGCGAGGCTCGGCCCCGGTGGAGATCGGCGCGCCGCCGGCGGCGATTGAGCGGGCCAACTCCGCCGGGCTGGCGAATCGGTCGCGAGGATCTCGAGAAAGGCACCGCTCGACGATGCCCGTCAAGGCGACGCTGCTGCCCCGGAAAGACGACAGCGACGAATCCATTCTCCTCTGCCAGGGGTCCCCGTCGTCATCGATGAACGGCGGGCGGCCCTCCAGTGCTTCGTACATCAAAACGCCCAGGGCAAAGACGTCGGAGCGAAGATCGCCACTCTCCCCGGGGCTGCACTCCGGGGCGCGAAAAACTCCGCAGTCGCCCAGCCATGCGCGTCCCGCGTCCAGCAGCTTGGGCTCGAATCGCGGAAGTCCGCCAGAAAAGAAGAGATCGGAGGCGCGAAGCTCCGGGTAGAACAACCCCCGCTGGCCCAGAGACTCGAGCAGCTCGCAAATCGGGAGTAGCAACCGAATCAAGTCGCTGGGAGCGAGAGGGCCCGACCGTCGCAGGTGCCTGGCAAGGTCTTCGCCTTCCAGCCGCTCCATCACCAGATACGGCCTGCCGTCCGTGGATCGTCCCGATTCCAGATGCTCTACCAGCGCGGGGTGGTGAACATTCTGGAACGCGGAAAGCTGGCCAAGGAATCCTTCGACGACCGCCCCGGATCGCTCACGCCGCTTGAAGAGCTTCAAAACCGCCGGCTCCCGCCGGTCGGCGGCGCGGACGAGAAACGTTTCGGCGGTGTCCCCGTTCGCCACCTTGCTCGCGATTTCGTAACGAAGTGAACCGACCATAAAAGCGACCGCTCAACACGGCCGAATGAATAGTAAGAATCGCCCGCCCGGCTTGCCCAATCCCGCTCGCCGGACACTTCACTCGCCTGCTCGATCGCCCGGGGCGTAGCTAAACTGGGGCGAGCCCCAGCGACGTTGAGAGCACCGGAACAATGCATTCCGGGACATCCACTCGTCCTGCTTGGCTGACTCGTTGACGAGTGAACGTGAGTGCCACTACCTAAAACTCAGGTCGATGAGCATCCTTAGCGCTTCGCTTTCTCATAAGTTCCGACCAGCTCGGCCTGCGCGAGAATGTGGCCCTGCATCGCCTTCTCCAGTTGCGCCTTGGTCGGAGTGCCAAGGTCCGGCAGCCCCATGTCGAGCGTGTACAACTTGAAGAAATAGCGATGCTCCCCGATGGGCGGGCACGGACCGCCGTATCCGGTTCGCTTCCAGTCATTCAATCCTTCGCGAGTGCCGGGGGGGAGAGCGTTCTTCTGGACTGCCTCGGGAAGCCCGTGCGCCGAGACCGGCAGATCATAGAGAACCCAGTGCACCCAGGTCATCTTCGGTGCCCGGGGATCTGGCGCGTCAGGGTCATCGACGATCAGGGCGAGACTCTTCGCCCCGGGGGGAATGCCGGACCACGCCAGCGGCGGCGAAACGTCGCTGCCTTCACAGGTGTACTTGGCGGGAATCTTCCCCTTCGGAGAAAAGGCGGATGAAGTGAGCTTGAGCGACATCCTTTTGCCTCCCGACTGTGCTCCCACGTTCGAAACGATCAACAGAAGCAGCCCGGCGGCGATCGCCAGCGGGGAAACGTACGGCTTCATCGCGCGAAGCTCTCACCGCTGACGGCGGATCGCAACGAAAGGAGAGGCGCAACGTTTACGACTGTGCGGAGGCGGCCGGCGGAAGCAAATAGATCGGCTTGGTGTGAGTCAGCGGGCCATCCGGTTGGGCACTGCCCGGGTCGGTGAGGCTCTCCCCCCCGCGCCGGAGGACGACCTCGCCCTTCGGCAGATCTTCGATCTCACCGTACAGCGCTACATATTTCTCCGGGTTGAGGAGCCCTTTGCGCACATAGATCTGAAGATTGCCGCAGGCGGTGATGACCCCGAGCCGCGCGCCGCTCGCGGCTCGCACGATCATCCCCGATTGAATCGACCGTCTCTTCAACATGTGCGTTTTCTCCAAAGCAGACCCGCACAGGGATTGCGAGAAAGATGTTATTATTTCGACATGGAGTTGGTGCGGCAACTGTCGTTCTGCCGCGCAGCTCGCGCCCTATGGTGGGTGATTTCCCCAATGCGTCGTCTGGACAGCTGGAGCGCTCGCCTCCCTTCGCCGGCCGGGCGACGAGGTAGATCGATGCAGGCGTCCATCGCTGACGAAATCAGCTGGCGACTGACCCTCTACCGGAACATCTTTGCGTTCTGCCAGCAGGGGCAGTTCTCGTTCGCGCGTTTCCTCGCGCTCGTCCCCGACCGGCTGCGCCTCGCGGTCGCCGAATCGATCGCCAAGTCCCACATTCCCGTCCTGCTCGAAACCGGCCTGGTCGAGCAATGCGCGGAGCTGTTGCCAAACGGGCAGAGCCGACCGGTGCCCACCGGTTTCGAGGTGGACCGCGATCTGTTGCGACGCGCGATTCGATTGGCGCAAATCCACGCCAACCTGGATGTGCTTGGCATCGCGCGGTGGCTTTCGGAGCGGGGGAACGAGCTGCTGAAGCTTTGCGGACGGCTCTACCTCAAGGGGTTGCGCGAGATCGGGCAGGGCGAAGGCGGCGAGGAAACCGCCTATCTGGTAGGCCTGATGATCCTTCAGGCCTTTCGCGAAGCGATTCAGAAGAAGGACAAGGGGGGCAGCCCGGATCAGCAGGCCCTGGTCACCGCCTTGCTCGGGATGGCGCTGGAAGGCGCCCTGGCAACCGAGGCCGGCGCCGGCGAGGCCCTCTCCGCCCGGCTGGGTTTTCAATTCGCGGTGACCTCGTCGCCTTTCGCTCTGGGTGCGCAGGTGTCGCGGCTGATTGAAAGCCCGCTCAACTCCTATCGGACGACCTCCGAAGCGCTGGAGCTGATGAAGGCCCAGCTGCAGGGTCCAGCCGAGAAACTGGACCTCGACCACTGCTTGGGCTGCGTCGCCGAGCAGCTGCTGGGTCGCGCCCTGCCCCGTACCCGCCTGGCCCAGGAGGTTCTCCACGAGCTGGTTCGCGACTGCATGCTCCTTGGGGTGATGAAGCTTCATCACCAGCCCACCCACCTGTTCAAGGTATCCACCGGCTGGCCAGCTCGGGCTCTTTGCTCGCACAGCACGTGACGGACCCGACGCGACGGGGGCAGTTGATCCATTGGATCGACCTGCAGCCGTCCGCGGGAGAGCAGCCGCTGCCGACTCTGCGCAAGCTCCTCATCGAGGCCGAGCGCCCGCTTCTGGGCGCGACGCGGCCTCTGCGCGGGCACGGGGACGTCGGCAAACGGGCCGAGTTGGCCGCGACCGGCGCGATGCTCTTGTTGCTCGACCAGAAGGTCTGCCAGTGCGTGGCGGAGTTGATGTCCAGAGTGCAATTCGTCTCCGCCAGCTCATACCCTGAGGGTCGATGCTATCGACTCGGCCTGGATGAGCAGCCTCTCCTTCAGCTGCCGAAGTTGCGCGAGGAGGCCCAGCTCTTCGTCGACTTGAAGGATTTCACCAAGCGCACCGCCGCGATCAAAGAGCAGGCGATGGGCGATTTTCTCAAGCGCTACTTCTACCAACCGATCTTCGAGCTCGCCGCCACGCTCAAGAGCTCCTCGCCCAACGCGCTCTCGGTGGTGAACATCCTTGGAGACGCGGTGGCGTTTCGCGGCGAGATCGCCCCGCTCGTCTCGTTGGCGCTGGGCATTCGCCGGATCCTCGCCAAGGCCGAGCAGGAGCTGACCCAATCGGTGTCCGAGGTGCTGGGTGGCGATCCACGGTTATCGGAGATCGACGAGGAGATCGCGCTGACCAGCGCCGAGCTGGAGCGGATCGAAAAGGATCTCGACGGCGTACTGCCGATGGTGAACGCCGGCCCGCTCAGCGGGGGCGAGCGGCGCCAACAGCTCAGGGCCCAGCTGGCGATGCTCCACGAAGCGCGGGAGCAGCGCTGCGCGAGAAGCGTCGGGCTGGGCCTGGAAGCGGGCGTCTATATTTCCTTTGGCGCGGCGGCGGAAAACGTGGATCTCAGCCATCCCTCGCTGGGACCGTGGTCGGTGACGATTGGCGAGCGACTGAACGAGGCCGCCCGCGGCACGGCTCGTTCCGCGCAGGTCAAGGCGGAGCGGGACTTTGCGGTGGCTCGAGCCCGCATGGAGAGGAAGAGCCCTCCGCTCGACTCGCCGTTCCAGGTCCGGGTCGGCAAGAGCTATCACCTACAGCTCTCGCCGGCGCATACCGAAGCCCTCGAAAGCGCCATCCACCGGACGGACAAGCATGCCGTGACCGGCTCGGTCCGCGAGCTCGCCCAGTGGCTGCATCAAGCGGCGTCCGATGCGGTCGAGCAGCAAGAAGGGAATCTTCCGCGATGCATCGTGCGCTCGGAGGATCTCTACAACGCCGGATGCGCGCTCTCCGGCCCCGCGCTGGACGCGTTCGAGAAGGCCACCAAGGGATCGCTCCGCTTCAGGAAGATCGAAGTGTACCACTCGCAGCTTCCCCCGGAGTTCCATCGAAAGCATCTGCTTGAGTACGATCCGGAGCGCATCGTGGTCGTCTCCGATCCGGAAAGGGACGCCGCGATCTACCTGCTTCGCTTCACCGGAAAGGCGCTCTTCAAGGGCTTCGAGGCCCACGGCGGGATCGACGTCTGGGAGCTCTTGTTGCCCGACGCCGCGTTCGGACGCGACCTGCTCTCCGCGCTGGAGAGCGATTCGCGCCGGCAGCCGATGGCGCGACCTCGCGCCGCCGGAGAGATCGCTCGATGAACCGGCGCGCCGTCACCTTGCTCGTGCGATCCGCGGCACGAGCGCTCAAGGCAGTGCTCGCCAGCCAGCTGGTGGCGATTGCCGATGCATTCGATTCTCTTCGAACGCTGCGGCCGTTCGACGACCGCCACTCGACGCGCGGGGCCCTGGTCTACACGTTCGACAAGCTCCGCGGCCGCTTCAATCCATATCTGTTGAGCCGCTTCGCGACGCTTTGCGGCATGTTCGCCCCCGGCGACTTCGCTCAACTGACGAGCGGAGAGGTGGTGAAATTGGCCCGGCTCCACCCCGAGAGCGCGCTCCACCCGACCGTCGAAGTGGAGGACCAGGCCCTGGGCGCGCTCCCCAGGGGAACGGTGGTCGATCTCAGCCAGCAGAAGGGCAGCCCCCGCCCCGTTGCGCTCAAGCTCGTCGCCAGCCAGGCCTTCGCGAATCTCGAGCCGCGCGAGCTGGAGGCGCTCGGTTAGAGGTCGGCGGAAGGCGATCTCGAACCATCATGGTACTGGCGGAGCCAGCGCGCGCAGCCCCTCGGCAATCGCGCGTCCGACATTCCCTATCAAGTCCGGCTGGGCGTTGACGGCGAAGAGGTGGGGCGTGATCGCCCACAGCTCCCGCGCCACCCGAGCCGGCCTCGACGCCTCCGCCGGCAATTCCTCCTCCATCATTGGGACGACCTTATCGGCAAGCCTCAACGCGGTGTCCAGGGCGAACAAGGAAACATCCGGACGCAAAGAGCGCACCCGCTCAAAGAACGCGCCGACTTCCGAAGGCGTCAGATACTTGGGCGGTGATGACTTGAGCTCGATGTAGACGAGCTTGCCCTCGGCGGCGGCCACCACGTCCAGATCCCCGCCGCTTTTGCGGCCCTTGAGCTTGATCCCCACCGCGACATCGAAGGCGTAGCGGCGGCGAAGCTCGCGGGCGACGTACCATTCGAGCGTACCGCCGAAGCTGCGGGCCGGGTGCGCGAGGCTGAACTTCTGCCCGGGCAAACGGTTGGCGAGCCCCAGATCGGCAAGCTTCTCCGCAAGGCCCAGGGCTTGATCCGCGGTGAGGTAACGCGTCATGCTCGCTGGCTCGAAAGGGCCGCTGAGGATCGCCGCGCGCAGAAAGAGTCGAAACGCGTAGTGACCGAGAAGGTGGGCAAACTGGTCGGCGGTCGCCTCATCCAGGTCGGGTGGAAAAGCGAGGTCTGGCCGCGATTGCATCGGGGTCAGGCCACGCCGCGCCAGCATCGCCAGTGCCTCGCCCTGAGGAATTCCTCGCACCGCGCGCTTGGGTGGGAGGGCGGCCGCTTGCCGTTCCATTTCCAGTGCGACCGATCGGTGCCCCCGATCCGCGGATGGCTGCATGGGTCCCCACTATGCGAGGCGGCGGGCTCGCCCGTCTACTGATGCGGCTTCTGGCCGCCTCCGCCAAGCTTCAACAGAGCATCGCCGGTGATCCGGAAGATCGTCCAGTCATGCATCGGCCTCGCGCCAAGAGAGCGGTAGAACTCGATCGCCGGCGCATTCCAATCGAGCACCGCCCACTCGAAGCGGCCGCAGCCGCGCTCGACGGCAATGCGCGCCAATTCCCTCAACAGCGCCTTGCCGTGCCCCTTCCCGCGATGCGCCGGCCGAACGAAGAGGTCCTCGAGATAGATCCCGGGGCTGGCGAGGAAGGTGGAGTAATTGTGCATGAAGAGCGCAAAGCCCACCGCAATCCCGTTCTCCTCCTCGGCGATCAGCACCTCGGCGTAGCGGCGCTTGCCGAAGAGGTGCTGGCGCAGGTCCTCTTCGTTGAGAACGACTTCGTCCGAGAGTCGCTCATATTCAGCAAGCTCGCGGACGAATTCCGCGATCACCGGTACGTCTTCCATTCGGGCCGGGCGGATCATGCCGCGCATGCTACCCAAGTCGGCGTGAATTTTCCGCTCGTTTCCAGACTCCGGCCTTTGCGGCATCCCGCGCATGTTGTCGACCTCGGCGTGGGGAGCAAAAAAAACCGGCAAGGAAGAGGCGTAAGCGCTCCCCTGCCGGCGGTGATGCGTCACTATTCCTGCGCGTCCTCATGCATCCCCCGGGCGTGACCCATGTGGCTGCCCAGCTCTTTCTTGAGCTGAGCCCGCTGCTCCGGGGTGAGGATGTCGTGCAGCTGGATGCTCGCGTTCGCCGCGTCGTGCGCGAAAGCTCGAAAAGCCTCGACCTGCTTATCCACTCGAGCATGCACGTCGTCGGCATTGACCTGTGCGGCATCCCAGTCCGCCAGCAAGTCGCGCCTCAAAGCGCGTTGGCTATTCTTCAAATCCATGCCTTCGCTGAAGAGCTTTTCCTTGAGTTGATTGATCTGCGTTCGCTGCGTATCGGTGGCATTGATCTGGTCCATCAACCGGTCCACCTTGCGGTTGATGAAATCATGAACCTGCTTCGGATCGCGATGCGCGCGCTGGGCCGCCGCGGCGGCGACGCCAGTGACTGCCGCAACCGCGAGCACGGCGATCCCTACGACTGCTGTCCTCTTCATCTGTACTCTCCTCGGGCAAACTGAAGGCCCAAGCGCGCCGGATATCGGCGGCTGGGGGAAATCATGCGCGGCGGATGTTGCCGGCGCTTTGTCCCCGCGCGAAGAAGTGTTAACGGCCGTCCGGGCTGTCGGAGAACCTCTCCGAGATGGCGCGGGAGATCTCCCCGGGCGCGTCCTCCTGGATGTAATGCTTGGCCGAGGGAAGCTCCACCAGGCGATGATCGGCGAAGGTGGCGCGCCACCGGGCGATCATCGATGCCGGAAAAGCCGGGTCGCGCATGCCCCAGACAATGAGCAGCGGCTTTTTCGCCAACGCCCGCTCAACGCCGGCGGCGAGGTCGGCCAGCCAGGGGCCGGCGGCGAGAAGTTGTCTTGGAAACTCGGCCACTCCGACGCGCGCCTCCGGGCTGGGCTGGACGCCTCGATAGTGGCGCATCTCGCTGGAGGTCAGCTCGCGCGCGGTCCCCGCGGGAATGATCCTTTCCACGAAGAAATTTCGATTCAGAATGGCGCGCTGCAGAGGTCCGCTGGACATCACCCGGCTGAAGAGCTTCATTCTGACGCGGTCGGTCGGCCAGAACCAGGTATTGCCGGCGATCAGGCCGCGTATCCGCTCCGGCTCGGACAGCGCTGCTCCCAGCCCAATCGGTCCACCCCAGTCCTGGCCCATGATCAGGAGATTCTCCAGACCGAGCCGATCGAGCAGCTGCGACGCCACCCGAGCGTGCTCGGCGGGGGTGTAGCCAAAGCCCTCGGGCCGGTCGGACAGCCCGAAACCGAAGTAGTCGATGGCGACGCACCGGAAACGGTCGCGAAGCCTGCGGATGATGTCGCGGTAGAGAAAGCTCCAGGTCGGATTGCCGTGACAAAAGAGAATCGGCGGCCCGTTGCCTTCGTCAACGTAGTGGATGCGTCCCGTTTCGTTTTCGAACCAGCGGGACTTGAACGGATAGAGATCCCGCGACGGCTCAAATGGAATCCGGATTGTACCCATCGTCCCTTTCGCGTCGGCTGACCGGGCTGAAAGACCTGCATAGCAAACTGAGGGTAACGAGGTCCGGAAATAGCCAGACAAATCCCGGACGGGGCGGTATCCCTCCCCAGCCATGAACCTGAGAATGGACGAAATTGAAACGCCGATCGGCGCTCTCCGCCTGGTCGCCTCCGAGGACGCGCTTTGCGCGGTGGGCTTTGTCGACCGCTGGGATGGGCTGCTGCATGCATTGGAGCAGCGCTTCGGCGAGGTGCGGCTGCTTCGCGAGCGCAATCCGGCGGGAGCTTCGGCGCGTCTGAGGGCGTACTTCGCGGGGGAGCTTCCCGCCCTCGACGGCCTACCCGTGCAGACGGGCGGGACGCCGTTTCAGCAAAAGGTCTGGGCGGCGCTGCGCGAGATCGACATCGGCCGCACGGCGTCCTATTCGGAAGTCGCCAGGGCGATCGGCGCTCCCGCGGCAGTCAGGGCGGTCGGGGCGGCAAATGGCTCGAATCCGATTTCGATCGTGATTCCCTGCCATCGGGTGATTCGGGCGGACGGAAGCTTGTGCGGTTACGGCGGCGGCATCGAGCGCAAGCGCTGGTTGCTCCAGCACGAAGCGCGAGCCTGAGCTCTAGTTCGTGGCGCAGGTCTCGGGGTTCTCGTAGTGGCAGTCGCAGACCAACGCTGGAGTGGCATTCCCGGTATCCTCGACTGAATGGCTGGCAGGCGCGCGCCGCTCATTGAACGACAGGAATGCCGTGCCGGCAAGTGTCATGTACCCAGCAACGATCAAGGAAATCAGGCTCGCTGTACCGACTGCTTGAAATCGATTCGTCTTCGCCAGAGCTTCCATCGAGTCCACTTTGAATTCCTCCTCAACAACCAACACTGCTGCCTACGGGGCCTGTGAATTTTGATTGCCTCGGCCCGTATGCGGCGCTGATTCCCTCAACGCCCGTCACGCCTGGGACACCGACCCCGCGCCCGCGTTGCCGCAAGGAAAGGATAGACGACGGCCGCGCGATTCCACCAGGCGTCAACCTTGACGCCCTTGCTCCCATGTCTAGAAATTCGTGGCGATGTGCGCGCCGTATCGAGCCGACTTTCATCGTGGCTTGAATACCGCTCCGGACGAATTCTTTCTGGCGATCAACGGACCCTGATGTGGTGCCGGTCCCCTGGGACTAATTTGACCTGGGGCGGGTTCACCCTCCCTCAGTCTCGAGGCGTGAGGAGCGTCCACGAGTGCGCTCAAGGTCGGGGGATCAATTGACTTCTCCAGATTCGGGCGTTTATTCGCTCCCGATGCGGCTGGGCGGTTTCGTCATTCACGGAGACAGCGTCGATACGCTTGGCGCCTGCCTGGACAGTCTTCAGAAAGTCTGTGACGAGATCGTCAGCGTCGATTCATTTTCGAAAGACGGCTCGGCCCAATTGGCGGCGGCCAGGGGTATTCACAGCATCTTGCTGCCCTGGCAGGGGTACGGCGCTGCGCGCGCCGCCGCGGTCAAGGCGCTCCGGGGATGCGATTATCTGTTCTACCTGGATTCGGACGAGTACTTGCTGGAACCCGGGCTCGAGCAGGTCCGCGCCTGGCGCGAATCCGGTCCGACCGCGCCGGTGTACCGCGTCAAGCGCAGAAACTGGGCGGAGCTTTCGGGTAGAAGATTTCTCTACCGCACGGACAGCCGGGCTCGACTGGTCCGATACGACGCCGCCACCTGGACGCCGGAAATGATTGTGCACGAGGCGCTGCCTCGTGGCGGTCACTCCCGCGCAAAGGTGACCATCGAGCATCGCTTCGCCTCGAGCCTGGAC
>WNFC01033024.1_pt1 | contig 13706 bp, 14 predicted proteins | sample 5400541 | NCBI WGS metagenome assembly WNFC01 (sample SAMN13153342, study PRJNA577476) | soil metagenome | isolation source: 120 cm saprolite under Douglas fir tree site 2 hole 2 replicate 1 | place: USA:California | collected 2015-04-18
CGACTGTTGGAAGACATACGTCTCGGGAAACGCGGGGTCAGCATTCGGCTGTCGAACGGGATTCGGCCGCAGGCCGATCGAGCGGATCTTTGCGACCGCGTCCGCCTCACGAATGCCCAGGTAGTTCCCGACGGCGACGGTCTTCGACCCGCTGAGCTGATTCTGGATCTGGGAGTAAAGGAAGTAACCGCCGACGAGCGCGGCAGCCACGAAGAACAGCGCGACGAGCCAGGGCCAGAGCGCCCGCCTGGGCGGCTCGTCGTAGTCGTAGTAGGCGGAGGGAGGTGCGTAGGGAACGGGCGGTCGGGGCGAGCGCGACTTGATCTCGGTGACGGCCGCGGGCGGAGGGCGCGAGATGATTGCGGTCGCCGCCTCTTCCGTGACGGGAGAGATCGCGGCGCCGCGGTTGATGCGGCGAAGGTCCGCGTCCATCTCCTCGGCACTCTGGTAGCGCTCCGACGGGTCTTTGGCCAGTGCGCGCATCACGACCAGGTCCAGGTCCCTCGGCACGTCGGCGCGCTTTGCGGACGGCGGTTCGGGGATGGTCGACAGATGCTTCATGGCGATCTCGACGGGCGTGTCGCCGCTGAACGGCACCACACCGGTGAGCAGCTCGTAGAGCACGACGCCGACCGAATACAGGTCCGACGTCTGATCGACCGGCGCGCCCTTCGCCTGCTCGGGCGAGAGGTATTGAGCGGTACCGATGATGGAGCCCGCCTCCGTCATCTGGCTGACACCCGCGCGCGCGATCCCGAAGTCGGTCACCTTGAGGCGTCCTTCGCCGTCGACGAGCACGTTGTGCGGCTTGATGTCGCGGTGCACGATGCCGTGACGATGCGCGAACCGAATCGCGGCAAGGATCTGGCGCGCATAGTCGACCGCGAGATGGATCGGTGCGGGACCACGCGCGACGATCAGCTCCTTCAGCGAGCGGCCGTCCAGATACTCCATCGCGATGTAGTACGTGCCTTCGGCCTCGCCCCGGTCGTAGATCGAGACGATGTTGGGGTGCGAGAGGCTGGCCGCGTTCTTCGCCTCGCGACGGAACCGCTCGACGAACTGGTCGTCGCCGGCGTGACGGTCGTTGAGGATCTTGATCGCGACGCGCCGGCCGAGCACTTCGTCCTCGGCCAGGTAAACGTTGGCCATCCCGCCCGTGCCCAGCTTGCGCAGAATGCGATAGCGCCCGTCGAAGAGCGTGTTGATCAGGGTGTCGGAAACCGCCATGGGGCTTTCTCAGAGTAGGGATTCGCCCCTACCGGAGTAGCGCCTCCATGACCTGTTTGGCGATGGGAGCCGAGATCGTGCCGCCGAAGCCGTTCAGCTGGTTCTCGACGACCACGGCAATGGCCACGCGCGGGGCCTCGGCCGGAGCAAATGCCGCGAACCAGGTCGTGTGGATGTTGCCACGGCCGATCTCCGCCGTCCCGGTCTTGCCGGCGACGTGAATCCCGGGAATCGCGGCGAGCGGGGCGGTACCGCCCGTGACCACGAGCTCCATCATCCGCGTCAGCTCGTCGGCGGTCTGACGCTTGATCGGCCTCCCGAGCTGATCGGGCTGGAGCTGCGTGATCGTCTTCCCGCCGGGGGCGACGATGCGCGCGACCATCTGCGGGCGCATCTCGACGCCGTGGTTCCCGATCGCCGCCGCCACCATCGCCATCTGCAACGGAGTGACGGCGAGCCGCTCCTGGCCGAACGCGAGACGGCCCGGATCGACCTGAGTGTCCGGATGCTTCGGGTCGAAGAGGCGGCCGTGGTCGTACAGGCCGCTCGCGACGCGCTCGCTCCCCGGGAGCTCGAGCGGCGGCACAGAGTAGAAACCGAAGCGTTTCGCGTAGTCGAGGATGGTGCCGGCGCCGAGAGTCTTGCCGACGTTGCAGAAAACCGAGTTGATCGAGTGCTCGAAGCCGGTCGACAGGTTGACGTTGCCGAACGTCTCGGGCGCTTCGGGATTGCCGGCGTTGCGAACTTGCTTGCCGTACTCCACGCAATAGCCGGGGTCGTAGAACGGCGAGTCCGGAGTGAAGCGCCCCGTGTCGAGCGCAGCAGCCGCCGTGACCATCTTGAACGTCGAGCCCGGCGGATACTTGCCGACGGTCGCGCGGTTGACGAGCGGCGCGCCGCACGGCAGGCTCGTTCGCGTCGCCAGGCCGAAGTGCTTCTCGATCAGGTTCGCGTTGTAGGTCGGATTGGTCGCCATCACGAGGACCCGCCCGGTCGACGGGTCGAGAGCGACGACGGCTCCACACTTGCCGCGCAGCAACCGCAGCGCCAACGCCTGCGCACTCGGCTGAATGGTCAACACGAGGTCGTTCCCGGTAACCGTGGCCCCTCTCAGCTTGCCGAGAGCGGAGTGAAAGACCGTGTCGAGATTCGCGTTCGAACCGGTCAGGTAGTCGTTGTACGACTCCTCGAGGCCGGTTCGGTTGCGGGTCTGGGTCGAGTACCCGACGACGTCGGAGAAGATCGGTCCCGTCGGATAGCGCCGGAAGTAGAGCGTCTGCGATTCACGCTTCGTGGTCACATTCGCCGCCACGAGCGTCTTGCCGTCGGCCGCGTAGATCTTGCCCCGCTTGATCGAGAACTGCGCGACGAGGCGGATCTCGTTGTCCTGCCGGTTGGCGAGCCCGGCGTTCGCCCACGTCTGCCAGTACGTGGTTCCGACGATCAGCGCAGCGAGAAGGACGAGTGCCGCGATCCCGACGTGCGAAACCTGCTTGTTCACCGGAGGAGCTCCCGGTTGGCCCGGTTCGAGATGAGCAGCAGCCCGGCCAGGAGCAGGAAGTTCGCGACGACGCTCGAGCCTCCGTACGAGACGAAGGGGAGCGTGATCCCTGTCAGCGGGATCAGGCGCAGGACTCCGCCCACGATGATGAACGTCTGGAACGCAAAGCCGAAGGTGAGCCCGGCCGCCGCGAGCTTCGAGAAGCCGTCTTCGGCGAGCAGTGCGATCCGCATTCCGCGGAGCACGAAGATCATGTAGACGAGGATCAGGGCAGCCGCACCGATCAGCCCGAGCTCTTGCGCGAGTGCCGAATAGATGAAGTCGGTGTTCAGGTCCGGGATGATCTGCTGGCCGTTCAAGTTCGTGACCGTTCCCTTGCCGAGCCCGCTGCCTCCGTAGCCGCCGGCCGCGATCGAATAGAACGACTTCACGAGCTGGAAGCTCTGGCAGTTCTGACGCAGATCGAGGTGTCCCGAGAGCGGGCAGTAGACCTTGTGGTCGGTCCACGGGTGCAGCCAGATCGTCACGCGATCCTGGACATGCGGTGTGACCTTCCAGACGCCGACGGCACCAACGAGAAAGAGTCCGAGACCCGCTGCGACGTAGCCGATGCGCGCGGTTGCCATGTAGAGCATCGCCAGGAAGATTCCGTAGTACAGAAGACCGCCCCCGAGATCCCGTGTCTCGAGCAGTACGAGCATCGCCAGCACCCAGATGACAAGGAGCGGCCCCCAGTCCTTCGCACGGCCCTGCGCAAGCACCTCTCGCTTCTCGCGCATGTACCCGGCGAGAAAGACGATCAGCATGATCTTGGCCAGCTCACCGGGCTGGAAGCGCAGCGCGCCCACGTGCACCCAGAGACGCGCTCCGTTCACCGTCAGCCCGAGCACCGGCAGGATCGGCAACAGCAGGAGAGCAATTGCAGAGAAGCCGAAGAGGTACTTGTAGGTCTCGAGCCGGCGATACTCGTGTCGCAGCATGAACAGCGTCGCGGCGAAGAGAGCCACCGCCACCACGATCCAGATGCCCTGCCTGAAGGCATCCCTCGGATTGAGTCGGTAGATCTCGGTCAGGCCGATCGCCGTCAGCAGCCCGGCGATGGGGAGCAAATACGGATCGGCAAACGGAACGGCGTACCGCGTGGCGAGATGCGCGATCAGATAGAGCACGAAGAAGAACCCCGCATACGTGAGCGAGGCCGTCGACACGACGTCCTTGCGGGCGATGTAGACGCTCGCGAACCCGACGGCCGTCAGAGCGCCGACGCCGATCAGGAAGGCGAGCTCACGATTCCTCGGACTGAGTGTCAGCGCGAGAACCTCAGGTACAGGGCAAGTGCGATTCCGGCAGCAATTGCGATCAGCGCCAGCCACGCGACGACGCGGCGGCGAAGGCGGCGGCGTCTTTTCGCGCGATCCTGCTGCTCCTTCGCCTCGAGCTCGGCCTGGATCTCGGCCGTGGAGACCACCGCCGTGTCGACGGCCGGGACGGCATCCGCCTCCGTCAGCGTGTCCTCCTCGTCACGTGACCGGAGCGGCAGGGCGTTCTCGCGCGTTTCGCCGTCGTGGGTCCGCACTTCGGTTTCTGCGATCTCGAACGCGACCACCGTGATGTTGTCCTCGCCACCGTTTCGGTTCGCGGCCTTCACCAGCGACTTCAGCCCCGCCTTGATGTCCTGCCGGTTCCGCTCGACGAGCTCGAGGATCTCCCGCTCCCCGACCATGTCGGTGAGCCCGTCCGAGCAGAGGAGGAAGACATCGCCGGTTTTCGCCTCGATCGTGAAGGTGTCGACATCGACGTCGGGATCCGTGCCGAGCGCGCGTGTGATCACCGACCGCTGCGGGTGTGACTCGGCTTCCTCTCGTGAGAGCTTGCCGCTCTTCATCAGCTCGTTCACCAGCGAGTGGTCCTCCGTCACCTGCTCCATGCGCCCGCCTCGAATCAGGTAGGCGCGAGAATCGCCCACATGCCCGAACGCGACGCTTCCGTTCTCCACGAGCGCGACCGTGATCGTCGTTCCCATCCCGGACGTGTTGGGATCGGTGCTCGAGCGGTCGTAGACCCGCCGGTTCGCCTCCTGGATGAGGTCGGAGATGCGCCGCTCACCGCCCAGCGTTTTTGATCCGCTCTCCTTCAACGCCGCCGCCGCGAGACGCGACGCGACCTCTCCGGCCTGGGCGCCGCCCATGCCGTCGGCGATCGCGAAGAGCGGCGGCTCGCAGACGTAGGCGTCTTCATTCCGCCGGCGCTTCCGGCCGGTGTCCGTGATCACCCCGACGTGGCCGAGACCCGTCATTGCTCGTACCTGAGATCGGTCTCGCCGATCCGGATGATGTCCCCCGCAGTCAGCCGCCGCGGGCGGTCGAGGCGTGTCCCGTTGAGATAGGTGCCGTTCGTCGAGCCGAGGTCCTGGACCCAGACGCCGTCCTGGCGGGGCTCGAAGCGCGCATGGCGCGCAGAGGCGTATTCGTCGGTGGCGATGGCGATGTCGTTCTGATTCCCGCGCCCGATCGTCAGCTGCGCGGAGTTCAGCTCGAAGTCCTCGCCCAGCTCGAGGTCCGCGCTCTTCACGACGACGAGACGCCCGCTGTGGAGCCCCGGCCGCGAGGCTTGCATGCCGGCGGCCGCGGACGGCGCGAGCACGAAGCTCTCCTGGGGAAGGCGCAGATCACGGCTCGCTGTACGCACGATCCGCCAGATGAACGTGTAGAGCAGGACGAGGAACGCGATCTTGAGTACGAGCAGAACCTCGTCGACCGCGGTCGAGCCGAAGATCACTGCTGCTCCTGGCTGAACCTCACCTCGGTGGAGCCGACCGTGATCGTGTCGCCGTCGCTGAGCTTGGCCCGCTTCACCCGCTTCCCGTTCACCTCGAGCCCGTTCGTGGAGCCGAGGTCGACGATCCAGTAGGAGGCTCCTTCCTGGCGCAGCTCGGCATGACGGCGCGAGACGTTCGTGTCGGAGAGCTGGATGTCGCAGTCGCGCGAGCGCCCGATGACGACACGGCGCTGCTTCACCTCGTAGCTCGTTCCGTCGAAGTAGATCATCGTCGCGCCCGGCGCAACGTCTTCGACGGGCTCTCCGGGAGTGCCGGCACGGCGTCGGTCCGGCTGCACCATGCGGGTCGCGATCCCGAATTCGCCGACGTCGAGATCTGCGTCCGTCTCCATGAGGACACGGACCGGCGACAGGAGCGCGTAATCCTCGCGGCGCGAGTGCTCGGACAGGTACTCCTGCAGCTCGCCCTTCAGATTCTCTTCATAGCCCGAAAACTGCTCGCGATCGTCCGGCGAGAGGTACACCGTGTACTCGTTCGGCACGTAGACGCGGGAGACGGAGATGGTCCGGTGCTCGTCCATCTCCTTGGCGAGCTTGCGCGCGAGCTCGACCGGCTGGACGTTCGTTCGAAACGCGCGACCGAAGATCCCCTCGAAAAGGGACTCGATTTTTTGTTCGATTGCGCGGAGGACCATGTGCCGGTAATACCCGGCAAGCGATGCTAACGCACCGCTACTGCCAGGCAGGTGGCCCACACGACCACCACGAGCGAGGCAACAGCCACTCCGGGCGCCAGGAGCAAGGCCGCGGCCAGGAAGCCGGCCCCCAGCCCGCCGATCGCCCATAGCCCCCGTGTGCGCGCCAGGGGCAACAGGACAGCGACGGCGGCAAGGACGATCGTCTCCACCGCAAGAGCGGGCCGTGACAGCAGCGCCCCCCAGAGCGCCGATACGACTGTGAACGGGTCGCCGCTGGCGGCAAGCCCGAGGTGCGGCGCAGAGGCACCGTCGAAAGGCAGCGGCGAGCCCTGGATCCCCGCCACGAGGCCGGCCGTCAACACGGCCAGGACCGTCTGGAGAGCCCGACGTACGGGAGAGCGCACCACGAGCGCGACCAGCGGGAAGAGACCGAGTCCCGCGATCGGCGCCAGGAGTGCGCCGAGCGGGAAGAGGAGGCCGCGCTCGGGCTCACGCCACATCGCTCCCAGGACCCCGAGCGCGATCACGATGTAGAGGACGGCCGCGCCGAGTGCGAGGTTTCCGAGCGGCAGGACCGGCACCGCGAGAGCGAGGGCGAGGCCGAGCCGGGCGTCGACCACCGACCCGGCCGCGGCGAGCGCTGCGAGACCGAAGGGCCAGCCGGCCGGGAAGAACGGGAGTGCCCACGTAGTCCAGCCGGCCATAACCGCCGCGAGGGCGGCGGGCACGAGCCGTGGCAGGACCGCCGGCACGGCGATGGTCGTGCCTCGGCCACCACCACCCCGAGTACGGCGGCGCTTTCGCCTCGTGAGACGAAGGGTTTCCGCGAGCGCCGCCGCAGTCGGACGACGAGCCGGATCGAGATCCAATGCGCGGTTGACGGCGCCGAGCAGCGACTTGGGCAGATCGGGCCGCACCGTTTCCAAGCGCGGGGCTCCCGACTCGATCGCGCGGGCGGTCTCGAGGAGAGAGCCGCGCCAGAACGGGTGGCGACCCCCCAGGGCCTCCCAGAGCATCAACCCGACCGCCCAGACGTCTGCCGCCTCGGTCGTCAACCCGCCGGCCAGACGCTCCGGTGCGATGTAGGCGAGGGTGCCCGGGACGTCTCCCTGCGCGGTGAGGGTCTCGGCCTGCTGGATCTGCGCGAGGCCGAAGTCGAGCACGCAGACCGAAACACTTTTTCCTTCGGCGAGCAAAATGTTCGACGGCTTGACGTCGCGGTGAACGATGCCGCGCCCGTGCGCGTGCGCGAGAGCCTCGAGCACCTGGGCGCACGCTTCGATCGCTGAGGCGTCGTCGAGCTCACCGCTCCGCAGCGCCTCGCGAAACGTCCGACCCGGCACGTACTCATACGCGATGTAGACGTGTTGGGAATCGCGGCCGAATCCATAGGCACGCTGACAGGAGGGATGGCGCAGACGCGCGGCGGCCTCCGCTTCCCTTTCCGCACGGGAAGCCGCCTTGCCCTCCCGGGGCACGATCTTGAGGGCGACGTCGAGCCCGTTCTGCTCGTCCCGGGCCAGCCAGACCGTGCCGGAACCGCCGCTCCCAAGCGGCCGCAGCGGGCGGTAGCGCCCGAGGACCAGCTCGCTCTGGACAAGGGCTGGGGCTGCGTTGGACACCGGCTCTCCAGGGTTGGCGGGGGCGCGGACAACTCCTTCACCCATCGAGATCGGGGGAGGTACGGGTTAGAGTGAACGCCCCTTCGGCTGGGACTCGCCCGGCCGCCCCTCCACCATGACCGAGCGCGACTCAGACATCGAATTCGACTTCTTCGACGAGCCGGAGACCGAAGAGGCGTCCGAGCGTGTGCGCACCCCCCGGCGCCCACCGCCCGGCGGGCCTCGACGCCCGGTCCGGCCGCCTCAGGGCCTGATCCCGATGCTCCGCCTCGCAGGGCTGATCGCCTTCGTCATTCTCGCTGTCGTCCTGCTCGTCGTCGGTCTGCGCGGTTGTGCGTCGAGCGGTAAACACGCCAAGTACCAGGGATACATCCAGGACGTGCGTGCCATCGGGAAGCGGTCGGACCAGATCGGCAGGGATCTGAACACGGCTCTCAGCGCGACGGGAATCAAAGAGAGCGACCTCGAGGCGAAGCTCGGCAGCCTCGCGGCGCAGGAGCAGCAAGAGGTGGCGCAAGCCGTTCAGCTCAAGCCGCCCGGTCCGCTCCAGATCGAGCACGATCACCTCATCGAGGTGCTCAAGCTGCGCGCGAGCGGTCTCAGCCGTCTTGCCGACGCCTTCCGCCAGACGGCCACGGCGCGCAATGCGAATACCTCCGGACGACTCATCGCCGACCAAGCCCGTCTCCTGGTCGCGAGCGATGTCAACTGGGACTTCTACTTCAAGGAGCCGACCCGGCTGGAGCTAGAGAAGCAGCACATCAGCGACATCGGCAACGTTCCCGACTCCAGCATCATCCCGAACCCCGAGCTTGCGAGCACGCAGGCGATGACGCAGGTCTGGCGACGCGTCCACGGCGCGGCCACCGGCGGGACGCCGAGTGGAAAGCACGGCAGCGCGCTCATCTCCGTCACCGCGCTGCCGGACGAGAAGCAGCTCAAAGTGGGCGGGGCGGCGAGCGACAACCAGATCACGGCATCGACCGACCTCGCGTTCCAAGTGGTCGTGCAAGACTCAGGTGACTTCCAGGAGTTCAACGTCGGCGTGACGCTGACCATCCAGAAGTCGCCGAAGCCGATCGTGCTCCGCAAGAAGATCGACGTCATCAATGCAGGCGAGACGAAGAAGGTGACGTTCACGAACATCAACCTCACCAACCTGTTCGGGCTCCCGACAACGGTCAAGGTCGACATCCAGCCCGTGCCGGGCGAAACGGTCACGTCGAACAACTCCGCCGAGTACAAGGTCATCTTCTCGGTCGCGTAGCGGATGGGCCTCTCGAGGGGGGAGTGGATCGCGATCGCGGCCTGCGTCGTTGCAGGGGCCGCGCTGCTCGTGGCGACGCTCGCCTGGTGGAAGCTGCGCGCTGTCCGGGCAGCGCAGCAAGTCCTGCTCGGCGGGGGCAAACAGGATCTCGTCGATTGGTCTCCAAGACCTCCCTCGTGCGCTACGACGCCTACGAGGGCGCCGGCGGACACCAGTCTGCGTCGATCGCTCTCCTCGACGCCGGCCGAAGCGGGGTCGTCCTGACCGCGATCCAGGGCCGCGATTACGCGAGGATCTACGTCAAGGAGCTCGACCACGGCCGCCCGTCCGTGGCCCTTTCCCCCGAGGAGGAACAGGCGGTCGAACGGGCTATGGCGAGTTAGGCCTCGGTCACTCAGCTACATTTCGGCCCAGATGCAGCAGGTTCTGGTTTTGAACGCGAGTTACGAGCCGCTGAATGTCACCACCGTGCGGCGTGCCCACGTGCTCGTGTTCAAGGGCAAGGCCGAAGTGATCGAGGAGCTCGACCAGCCGCTGCACTCGGCGACCGACACGTATCCCTGGCCGCACGTGATCCGACTCGTGTCATATGTCCGCGTGCCACGCGCCGTTCAGCGCAAGATCTCTCGCCGCGCGCTGTTCGCGCGCGACGGCTGGCGTTGTGTCTACTGCGGCTCGACCGCGGGTCGGCTGACGCTCGACCACGTCATCCCGCGGTCACGCGGAGGGGAATCCATCTGGGAGAACGTCGTGACTGCCTGCGCGCCGTGCAACCACCAGAAAGGGAACCGCACGCTCGAAGAGGCCCGCATGGAGCTGGTTCATCCGCCGAAGGCTCCGGCGCCGGTCCTGTTCATTCGGCTTGCTGCACCCAAGATCCCGAACGGCTGGCAGCCGTACCTCGCCCACTTCGGCGGCGGCACCGCAACTTCTACGGCCTAGTCGCGACGTCGCGCTCGACGGGCAGGTCGAGCTGCTCCCACTCGCTCCACGAGCCGGGGTAGAGCTTGCCCTCGCGCCCGGCGAGGTGGAGACGATGCAACAGAACGGTCGCCGTCACGCCAGAACCGCAATAGGCGACGAGCTCACCCGCGGGGAGCTCCGGCGGCGCTTCGGTCCACGGCGCGTTGAGAGCCCCGGGAATCCGGCCCGGGACCTTGTCGATCGGACCGGGCTCGCCGCGCCACCGGGCCGGGAGGCGTGCATCGGCGACGACAAGAGCGTCTCGCCGCCGCGCGAGCTCCTCGGCCTCGATCGTGTCGTCGTCGCGCGGGCGCAGCGTCAGCTCCGCGGGCTCGACCTCTTCAGCGCCCGTGACGAGCGGTCCGTGCCACGAATCGAGGTCGATCACCGCGCAGCGGTCGTGGCCGATGTGGCGCAACAGCCACCAGAGCCGCTCAGGCCCACCCATGTTCCCGTACGCGACCACGAACACGTTGTCGCCGATACCTGCGCGCGCTGCGGCGCGCGCGAACTGGGCTGGATCGGGTAGCGGATGTCTGCCACGAGGGCCGGGCTCTGATGACAGATCGGTGTCAACGTCGAGGAAGCTCGCGCCGGGGATGTGGCCGCCGAGGTAGAGCTCGCGACCGCGCTCCGGCTGCCCGAGCTCCCAGCGGCAGTCGACGAACTGGTACTTCATCTCGGCGCATCTTTACCCGGAAGCTCGAGGGCGCCGCGGAATGCGCGGCGCCCTCGTTGAAGCGTTCGCTAGCCGGGCGCCGGCTCGGGCTGAGCAGCGGGCACCGCGGGAGCAGGCGCCGTCTGCCCGCTCCCGTGGGAGAGCCCGAGGTGGCCGTGCGTCTCCGTGCCGTAGCCACCCGGGACCGGAATGTAGAACTCGGGATAGCCCCACATGCCGTGCTCCGAGACGTCGAGACCGGCCGTCTCCGTCTCCGGCTCGACCCGGATCCCCCACAGCCGCTTCATGACCCAGAGCGACCCGAAGGACGTGGAGAACGTGAATCCGCCGACCGCGACGAGGCCGAGCGCCTGGACGCCGAGTTGATGGAAGGAGCCCGTGTAGACGAGGCCGCCCCGGCCGGTCGCGAGATTCGCTGCGAGGGCCGGCACCGCGAACAGACCCGTTGCGAGTGTTCCCCAGACGCCTGACATCCCGTGCACAGCGACGGCGCCGATCGGGTCGTCGATGCCGATCCGCTCGACGAAGAGGACACCTGCGACGGCAATCCAACCGGAAACAAGGCCGATCACGATCGCAGCCCACGGGGCGACGAACCCCGAGGCGGCGGTGATCGCGACCAGAGCCGCGAGGACGCCGTTCAGCATCATGGAGATGTCGGGCTTGCGCAGGATCCACCAGGCGCTCGCGAGGCCGCCGATCGCACCGGCCGCAGCTGCGACGTTCGTTGTCAGCGCGACGTAGCCGAAGTAGCCGATGCGATCGCCGGTGACGACGCCCAGAGTCGAGCCGGGGTTGAATCCGAACCAGCCGAACCACAGGATGATCGTCCCGAGGACGGCATACGGCATGTTGTGACCCGGGATCGGGTTCGCGCGTCCGTCACGACCGAACTTCCCGATCCGCGGCCCGAGCAGGAGGGCCCCGGCGAGCGCGGCCAGGGCACCCTGGTAGTGGACGACCGTCGAGCCTGCGAAGTCCTGCATGCCCTTGCCGAACAGCCAGCCGCCGGCGTGCCAGATCCAGTGCGACGTCACGGAGTAGATGAGCGTGAAGATCACGCCGAACGCGGGGTAGACCCAGAGCTTCGCGCGCTCGGCCATTGCACCCCAGACAATCGCGAGCGAAACGCCCGCGAAGACGACCTCGAAGAGATAGCCGGTGGCCGCCGGAATCCCGGTGAAGAACGAATACGGCGCCTGTCCGATTGCGAGCAACTGATCGCTCGAGGGGAAGAAGCCGCTGGTCCCGACGATCGCGTTGCCGTCCCCGAAAGCGATCCCGAAGCCGACCGCCCAGTAGACGATCGAACAGACCGCGAAGATGAGGACGTTCTTGCCGGCGATGTGCGCCGCGTTCTTCATCCGCGTCAGCCCCGCCTCGAGGAAGGCGAAGCCCGCCTGCATGAACATCACGAGGATCGCTGCGATGACGACCCAGATCGTGTTCGCTGCAATCAGGAGATCCTTGTTGCCCATTTAGGCTTCCACCTCCTTCTCGAGCTTCGCGCCCGTTCGGTTGTGCGTGACGTTCTCGATCGCCGACGTCCACACCAGGCCGTCGCCGGATTCGTTGCTGCTACGCGCCGAGTCGACGATTGCCTCGACCACCGCGTCGGCGAGCTCGTCTTCGACGATGAACATCAGGTGCGCTTTCGGCAGAAACCGTGACTCGAAGATGCGGCCGCGATACTCGTGGGTGACCCCGCGCTGGCGGCCGTGGCCGATCGCCTCGATCACCGTGACGCCGATGTGACCCGTCGCGTGCTCGACCGCGTCGATGACCGTCTCGACCCGCTCGCGGATGACCACTGCTTCGACCTTGGTCATGCCGACCACTCCTTGTGGCTCTGAGCCACGAGCGCACGAGAGCCGGCTTGCGTCGGCTCAACCACGCGGGCGAGATCACCCGAAAACCACTTAGTGGCTCTGAGCCACAAAGTCATGGGACCACCTCGCTTCGCCGCTCGAGGAACACCGTGTCCCGCCAGATTCCGTCGCGCTTCGCCACGCGCTCGCGCGTGCCGACGACGCGGAAGCCGCAGCGCTCGTGCAGAGCCAGCGAAGCGCGGTTCTCAGGGAAGATCGACGTCTGGATCGTCCAGATGCCCGTCGCTTCCGCGCCGGCGATCAGCTCCTCGAGCAACGCGCGGCCGATGCCGAGCCCGCGTGCCTCGCGCCCGATGTAGACGCTGTCCTCGACGACGCCGAGGTAACAGCGCCGCGCCGAGGCGGGCGACAGCGCCGCCCAGCCCACGATCTCGCCGAGCAGCTCCGCGACAAGGCGATGGCCCCACAGATGGGAGGCGTTCCACTCTTCCCAGGGCGGAACCTCCGTCTCGAAGGTCGCAAGCCCGTCCCGCATCCCCTCCCAGTAGATCTCCGCAACCGCCGGCCAGTCGTCCGGCTCGAGGTGCCGGAGCTCGACGGACGGCGGAGCGGCAAGCGTGTCGTTTGGCCGTGCGCCGAGCTCCAACACCTTCGCTCCTTTCAGCAGTCGTAGTAGAGGGAGAACTCCGCCGGGTGGGGCCGGAGGCGGACGACATCGGCCTCGTTTTCGCGCTTGTAGCCGATCCACGTGCGGATCAACTCCTCGCCGAAAACCCCGCCGGCGGTCAGGAACTCGTGATCCCGCTCGAGCGCATCGAGCGCCTCGCTGAGCGATCCAGGAACCTGGGCGACCCCGCGGTCCTCCTCGAAGAGATCCCGGTCGGCCGGCTCGCCGGCGTCGAGACCCTTCTGGATCCCGTCGAGCCCCGCCATCAGCATTGCCGAGAAGGCGAGGTACGGGTTGGCAGCCGCATCGGGGCAGCGGAACTCGATCCGCTTCGCCTTGGGCGAGTCGGAGTACATCGGGATCCGGATGCACGCGCTGCGGTTCCGCATCGAGTACACGAGGTTGACCGGAGCCTCGTAGCCCGGCACCAGGCGGCGGTACGAGTTCGTCGTCGGCGCGCAGAACGCGAGCA
>WNFC01010047.1_pt1 | contig 13705 bp, 13 predicted proteins | sample 5400541 | NCBI WGS metagenome assembly WNFC01 (sample SAMN13153342, study PRJNA577476) | soil metagenome | isolation source: 120 cm saprolite under Douglas fir tree site 2 hole 2 replicate 1 | place: USA:California | collected 2015-04-18
GTTCCGCAACGCAACATAACCGCGCAGGAAGCCGATACCCTCGAGCACGCCCCAGGGCGCGAGCGCGAAAACCTCGAAGGCTGGATTCCCAAGCTCGCCAGCGACGAAGAAATCCGGGCTTCCTTAGAAAAGGCCTTCGACTATCGCGGCGACATCACCATCACTTTGAAGTCCGGCGAAAAAATTGAAGGCTACATTTTCGACCGCCGCACCGGGACGTCGCTATCCGATTCTCTCGTCCGCCTCTACCCCAAAAGCGGCGACCAGAAAATCTCCATCCTCTACGCCGACATCGCCGCCCTGGCCTTCACCGGACGCGACACAGCCGCCGGCAAGAGCTGGGAAGCCTGGATGAAGAAATACAACGAGAAGAAGGCCGCGGGGGAGAAGAACATCGGGTTACACCCGGAAGCTCTGGAATAGCAAGTGCCCGTGTGGGTCGGACATTCGTGTCCGACAAGCGTTGGCTGCGCCAATCGCACTCAGTCAAGCGCGCGCGGTTTCAGACGTTCCTTGACAGCCAAGCAGCACCAATAATGCTCGCAATCCCTGCTTCTATGGCAGCTGGAACCGTGGGCAACGGCTCGTTGACCTGCCAAGCGCCTTCTAAGTGGCGTGGTCCGATGAAATGCAAGAAACCGAAGCTCAGCCCAAAGAACACAAGAAAATCAGCAGGGAGGACTTCGCTCGGCGTCGAAGTCTCTCCGCCTTTGTGTCTTGATAGGCGGTCTAACATAGCGGTGAGAATGTGAGAGTTTGGACTCGTACACAAGTGCCTGAATCGTCAGCCACAGTCTGACTTACTCCACCGCCATAAATACCAAACACACCGCCGACGCCGTCTTCGCAACTTCGCCCACGGGCTTCAACCGCCCGGTCGCTGGATTGATCTCGAACTCCACAATGTTGCCGCTCTCTTGATTGGCCACCAGCAGCCGCTTACCCCTAGGATCAAGTGCAAAGTTGCGCGGCGTCTTCCCGCCGCTTGATGCGCGTTGAAGGAATGTGAGCTTGCCTGTCGCGCGATCAATCGCGAACACAGCGATGCTGTTATCGCCACGATTCGAGGTGTAGAGAAATTTCCCGCTAGGATGCATCGCAATCTCCGCGGCGTCGTTGTGTCCGGAGAAACCGGCCGGAAGCGCCGAAATCCTCTGTATCGAGCGGAGGGTCTCTTTTGCATCGTTGGCAAAGACGGTGACGGTGGAATCCATCTCGCTCAAGACGTACATGAACTTTCCGGCGCTCGAAAATGCAACATGACGCGGGCCGCTGCCGGGAGCAAGCGTCGCCGAGAAGAAATCCTTCGCATCTTCTGAAGATCCGGCCGCCGCGGAAGGGTCGCCGGCGCTCAGCGTCCCTTTCGCCGCGTCAAATTTGTATATGAGTACGCGATCAAGCCCCAGGTCAGCAACGTAGGCAAACCGGTTGCGCGCGGAAGCTTCAATCCAGTGCGCGTGCGGCGCTTCCTGACGGTCTTTGATCGGGCCGAGTGTGCCGGAGTCTTTCAGCACAGAGGATGCTTCTCCGATGTGTCCGTCGGCTGAAAGCGGGAACACGGCCACTGTTCCGCCGGTGTAGTTGGCCACCAAGACGTATTTCCCGGTCCGGTCGAATGAGATGTAACAGGGATCGGCCCCGTGCGATGAGACTTCATTCAGCTCGGTTAGCTTTCCGGTCTTGCGGTCGCTATTAATTGCAAACGCGGTAACTCCGCCGCTATTCTCGCCCTTGTAATCGTGGCCCTCGTTCACGGCGTAGAGAAACTTGCCGTCCCGATCGACCGTCAGGAAAGACGGACTGGCTGTCTCGGCGGCCAACCCCAGCGGCGTCAGCTTGCCGGACGCGGCGTCGTAGCTGTACGCGTAGATTCCCTTGCTCTCCGCGCCCGTGTAGGTGCCTACGTAAAGGATGTAGTTGTTGCTCTTCGCAAACATCGACCCGCATGCGAAGAACAGAACGGTCACGAGGAGCGCGCAGGCGCAGGAAACTTTCTTTATCTTTCTCTTCATAATTTCCCTTGTCTTTGGGTTGTGGATTTTATTTCCCCGGCGCTTGCGGCGACGTGGCGCGCAGCGCCGAAGCTCAGATTCGCGATCAAGGCTTCGACTTCCTCTTCACTTCCGCCCACCAAGGTGAACGAAACAATATAGCCCTTCTCGATCATCACCAGCGAACTTTGCCACATGGTCACCTTGCCTCGCTCTTTGCTGAAGTCGCCACGCACCAGTTTTCTGGTGCCAATGGAAACGGCATGCGGCTCATTCTCCACTTTGAATCCGCGCTGCTCGTTGAGTTCCATGATCGGACCAAAATAATCGGCAGCGGTCTTGATCCCCTGATAATCCGCCAGACTCTCGGCCACAATCACCACCGCCGAGTTGATGGTATCCCCCGGCGCCCCCGGAGGCCGCTCGAAGATTGCCAGCAGGGTTTCGGGCTTGCCATCTTGCGCTTTACTGGCGTCCCCACTTTCCCGCGCTCCGATTTCCTGCTGTCCTGCCTCGGCGTCCGGCTGCATGTCATCGGTACGATCGACCCAGCCAAATAGAGGTTTGTAGGTGAAGCCGAAGCGCGGACACTTGAGCACGCCCTCGGTGATCGGGCCGCAGGTCTGTAAGGCAGCGGCGGGCTTGGGCGTGGGCTTCGGTCTTTGGGGTTGCTGTCCGGCGACTTGCGGCACGGCAGCAAAACCCGTCGCAACGGCAAGGAGCAGAAACAATTTTGCGCGCGTCATTCTTGCAATGTTACAGAAGCTGGTCACAGGGTATGAGATGCGTACTGGCGTCCACGCAGCGGTCGAGAGCTCATGAACCGTCAAGCCGCCTGGGCCACCTGCGGCTGCGCGCAGTGCGCGCAGCGCCGGGCGTCAATTGGGATCTCGCTCAGACACTCGGAACACTTCTTCGTAGTCGGGTCAGCCGGCGCCGGGGCTTTACGCATCCGCGTGACCAGCAGATTCACCGGAGTCACTACAAAAAAGTAAACCGCCGCAGCCACCAACACGAAAGAAATGGCCGCGTTAAGGAAGTCGCCTAGAGGGAAGACGCTGCCGTTGACGGTGAATTGAATGGCCGAAAAATCCGGCTTGCCGATGATGGCAGCGATCAGCGGCGTCAGCAGATCTTTGGTGAACGCGCCAACGACCGTGGCAAACGCCGCGCCAATCACCACGCCAACCGCCATGTCCACAACATTACCGCGAAGAATGAATTGCTTGAATCCGCTGAGCATGTGGAAGCCTCCCGAGCGGACACTGTAGTTCTAGAAAGGCTGCCAGGTCAAGCGGCAATGGTCGTATTCGCGGGTGGGGCGCCCGCGCCACACACTCCTCAGATCCGCATGGGCATCACGATGTACCGGTACTTATAATCCTCGCCCTCTGCGGGGCGGAGTTGCCCGGCGGATTGGGAGTCTTTCAGTTCCAGCTTTACGTCGCCGGAACCGGCGGCCTTGAGGAAGTCGATGATGTACTGGGCGTTGAAACCGATGGTCAGCGGTTCGGCGTTGTAGTCGGTTTCGATCGAGTCTTCGGATTCGCCGGTCTCGGCCGACGACGCGGAAAGTTTCAGCTCGCCTTTTTCCAGCTTCAGGCGCACCGCGCGCGAACGTTCATCGGCGAATTGCGCGACACGGGCGATCGCCGCCCCCAGGTCTTCGCCATGCAGCAGAATGCTCTTGCTGTTGTCTTTGGGCAGAACGGCTTCGAAGTTTGGGAATTGTCCGGTAAGTTGGCGCGACGTCAGAAGCCGCGTGCCGATGCGGAAGAAGAGGGTGGAGTCGTCTTTCGCGAACTCGATGGTTTCCACGTCGCTGGGAGCAGCATCCACCAGGGTCTTCAGTTCGTCCATGGCTTTCTTGGGGACAAGGGTTTTCAGTTCGCCGGACACGCCTTCAAACTTCTCGCCGCTGCGCTCCACGTGGGCCAACCGGTGCCCGTCGGTCGCCACCATGGTGATGGATTCCGGTTTCAGCACCATCAACGCGCCATTCAGGGTGTAGCGTGATTCTTCATTGGCGATGGCGAACCCGGTGCGCGCAATCATTGCCCGCAAGACCTGGGCGGGAATCTTCACCACTCCCGCGGTTGGAAATGTCGGCAAGCTGGGGAAATTCGAACGCGCCATGCCGACCATCTTTGTGTTGGACCGTCCGCAACGAATACTGACCCAATGATTTTCCAGCAACTTGATGGTGATGTCGGCTTCGGGAAGCAGCTTCACGTAATCGTGCAGTTTGCGCGCGGGGATGGTACACGAGCCTTCCTTTTTTACTTTTGCATTGCACGAAGTCCGCAGACTCAGATCAAGATCTGTAGCGGTCAGCGAAAGCCGGTCGGCGCCGGCCTCAAATAAATAGTTGGAAAGAATGGGAATCGTCGTCTTGCGTTCGACCACGCCCTGGGTCGCCGAAAGTTCCTTGAGTAGTTCCGACCTGCTGACTGTAATTTCCATCGTGGTCGTTCCCGCTGCGGATGCAATCGCTTCAACCGGCATAAAACGAAGACCCCTGCCTTGTGGCGCTTACTTTTATTACTTCTTTATATCAAATCAGAAAACATAATAACCAGCAGTAGCAGTAGGGACGTAGGAAAAGTGGAAATTCGACCCAACTCCAGCCATTGCATCAATTCCAGCCGATACCTTCGTGTCCAAGATCAGTCCCGATTACCGTGCCCACCACCGCGCAACCTGGCTCAATCGGACATTCCATCCTATCTCTTTCACAGCTTCCACAAGCTGCCCACAGCCCGTCGAACGCAAAACCAAGCCTGAAACCGGAAATCGCGTCCCCAATCGCCTTTTATGCGCCTAACTGCTCAGTCATTTTGTTCAGCAGCCTGTTCAAATCCTTATCGTTCTTTCGACTCTCTTCAATCTTCTCGACCGAATGCAGAACGGTGGTGTGATGCTTACCGCCAAACTGCCGCCCGATTTCGGGCAGCGATGCCTCGGTCAGATGTTTGGACAAATACATAGCAATCTGCCGCGGATACACAATCGCGCGAGCGTTGTTCTTGGCCTTGATCTCAATCAGCCGCAGCCCGAACTGCTCCGCCACGGCTTTCTGAATGGATTCAATCGTGACCTTGCGCGCCTGCGAGTCAATAAAGTTCTTCAAGACCTGCTGGGTGTAGGGCAGGGTGATCTCAGCGCCAATCAATGAGGAATGCGCAACCAAGCGGATCAGCGCGCCTTCTAACTCGCGCACATTCGACCTGATATTGGAAGCGATGAACAGGGCCACATCGGTCGGCAGGGTAACCCGTTCCTGCTCCGACTTCTTCTGCAGAATGGCAACCTTGGTTTCCAGGTCGGGCGGTTGAATGTCGGCGATCAGTCCCCACTCGAAGCGGCTCCGCAACCGGTCCTCGATTTCGGCCAGCTCTTTTGGCGGACGGTCGCTGGCGATCACGATCTGCTTCATGGACTCATGCAGCGCATTGAAGGTATGAAAGAACTCTTCCTGAGTACGCTCTTTTTGCGCCAGGAACTGAATATCGTCGATGAGCAACACGTCCACGTTGCGGAACTTGTCGCGGAAGGTGGTCATCTTGTCATAGCGCAGCGAGTTGATCATTTCATTGGTGAACTTCTCGCTGGAGATGTAGCAGATGGCCGCCTGCGGTTGCAGCCGCTTGACCTCGTGCCCGATGGCCTGCATCAGGTGGGTCTTGCCCATGCCGACCCCGCCGTACAGGAACAACGGGTTGTAGGCCTTCGACGGGCGCTGCGAAACCGCCTGGCAGGCGGCATGGGCAAACTGATTGCCGCTGCCGATCACGAAAGCGTCAAAGGTATAGCGCGCATTTAATTGCGCTGCGCCGTCCCAATCGAAGCGGGCCTGCGAAACATGGTGACTGGGAGCAGCTTGCGGAGCAGGGGAAAGCCCGCCGTCGTGCCGCACCGGAGTCGCAGCCGGATCATCGTCCGGGGTGACGAACTCCACGTCCCGATAATCCATGTTCAGATTGTCCAGCGCTTCCTGGATCAGGTCAGCGTACTTGTCGCCCACGTGGCGGAATTCCGCCGTAGGCACGCGCACGTACATAATGCCATTGCTGGAATGGCTGTAACGCGTGGGTTTCAGCCAGGTGTCATAGGAGTGGCGGTTGATTTTCTTTTCGAGCGCATCCAGGATGCGCAGCCACGGATTATTACTCAGGGATGGAGTCGGTACGGACATAAAATATTAAAGGGGGCCGCGGCTGGGGCAGCGCCTGTATAAACCAGCTTTCGCAACAGAGTCGCTATTCGCTCTTAGTTCGTGCCAGGTTCGTTTGCCAGCAGAGAAGCCTGATTCAAAAAGCTGGCGCGGACAAAATCAAATCAGCTTCAACAGAGCGTCATGCTAGCACAAAAAATTTCTGTTTGTGGAAATCTTTTCAACCAAAATTCCGCGATGCATTCATTTCAACCGCGTCGAAAAAATTCTGTCAAGTGGCGAACTCATAACTGTCGCGAGAGTGGTGCAGAACCGCCGTCAGCTTTCAGCTCTCAGCTGAAAACCTTAAGAACCGCTGCCGTCTCTCCGTTGACTTAACTTCCGCTTCCATCGAATATCCTCGTCCAATAAGGCGGGCAACTTGGAAAGCAGCAAGATCTCCCATTATCGCATTGTTGAGAAACTTGGCGGCGATGGAATGGGTGCGGCGTACAAAAGCAGAGGACACCCGTCTGCATCGCTTCGTCGCCCTGAAAGCTGGGAACGGTTTTGTCACGGACTCCACGATTTCCATCATTCAGGGTACGCCCCAGCCCTCCGCCACCACCAATACCTCTGTCGAACATCGATCCCCGGATCGTGGCTGCTTGCAAAATCAAGATAAGGAACCCGAAGTTTGGGCAGCCGACGCAGAGCGGCGGTGCTGCCAGCGCCAATACGGGGATTCAGATCCGGCCAGCTGACCCGAGAAGCTGTGGTCAGTCGGTCAGTGGCCAGCCTGCACTGACCACTCGCCACTGACCACTATCCCACTGGGGTATCGGTTTACCTCCTGCCAATCCGTCATTTATACTTTCCATTCACCAATCGCAGCTTCGAATCCAGTTGCTGACATCAGGAGCGCAGGACTTTTCATGCCGAAACGCACATTCCAGCCGAACCGTCGTCACCGCTCGAAGACGCACGGCTTTCGCACCCGTATGAAGACCAAGAGCGGACGCGCGGTCATCTCCCGGCGCCGGGCCAAGGGCCGCAAGCGAGTTTCCGTGAAACCCGGATTTCGTGAATAAGATTGGCTTTAGGCTCTAGGAATAAAAGCGGCTTTAGGCTCTGGGCGTCAGGCTTCAGGAAAAGCCGGAGTTGTGAGACCAGGACCCTAGAGCCGGAAGCCTAGAGCCTGCAAGATGGAATTCGCTCCGCAAAAAACGAAGCGTAAGTTCCCCAAGAAGCGGCGGCTCTTGCGGCATGCGGATTTTGAGCGGGTTTACAAGCAAGGGCGCCGTCACTTTGCGGCGCACATGACAGTTTTTTATTTGCGGCGGAACGCCAGCGATGACGATGAGCCGGAAGGCCTTCGCATTGGCTTTACCGTGGGGCGAGTGTTGGGAGGCTCGGTACAACGTAACCGCATGAAGCGCCGCCTTCGCGAGGCGGTGCGGCTCAGCGGCTTTCCGCCGGAGGTTTCGGCAGACGTCGTCATCAATCCCAAACGGTCGCTGCTTGGCGCGGATTTTGCCGAAGTGCGGGACCAAGTGGCCAGGGCTTTTCATGTGATCGAAAAGGCCGCGAAATCCGTATAGAAGAAATAGAGCATCTAGATTTCTTATGACCCGGCTTCTCAAGACATTGCTATTGGTTCTGCTGCGCGGATATAAGGCGATCCTGTCCCCGTTTCTTCCTCCGGCTTGCCGTTATGTTCCGACCTGTTCCGACTACGCAGCGGAGGCCATCGAACGCTATGGAGCGTTTCGGGGATCGGCGATGGCGATATGGCGCCTGTTACGCTGCCATCCCTTCGTGCGCGGAGGTTATGATCCGGTGCCGTGGAATGAAGTTCTAAACGATCCTGACAGCAGTGGAGCTTCGCTCCGCAGGACAGCCGGGGACGGCTGTCCCCACGTGAGCCACTGAGTTCGCATGCCCGAATATAAAAGCCCACAATCCGAACCCGGCACCGAGCGGCACCTGCTTCTCGTCTTCCTGCTGATGGCAGTCGTGATCTTCGGCTCCCAGTTTTTCATGAAGAAGTACATGCCGCAGCAGCCGGCCAGTACGGCGCGCCCAGCTTCGTCTGCGCAAGAAGCTCCCAGCGCCGCTCCGCAGGCTGCGCAACCGGCGGCGGTGATCTCGACGCCAAGCTCTGGCAAACAAAAGCCTGGCAAACAGTCGCAGCAACCGGCTCCGGCGGCGTCCAAACAGGCAGCGACCGAATCCGAGACAGTGGTCGAGAACGGCCTCTATCGCATCACCTTCACCAATCGCGGCGCGCAAGTGAAGCACTGGGTGCTGAAGAAATTTCAGGACGACCTGGGCCAGCCGCTCGATCTGGTGAACTCAGCCGCGTCCCCGAAGTACGGCTTTCCAGTCTCCCTGTGGACTTATGACCCAGCGCTGCGCGATAAGCTGAATTCGGCGCTGTTTGTGCCAAGCGAAATTCGACCTGCAGACGGCATGAGTGAGGAGATCGCGAAAGTCACTGTCACCTCCAACAAGGTCGAACCAGTCGGGCAAACGCTGCAAGCACCTGCCACAATCGTTTTCGAGTATTCCGATTCCGGCCTCACCGTTCGCAAAACATTTCATTTTGACCACAGCTATGTGGTCAGCCTGGATGTTTCGGTCTTTCAGAACGGTGCCCCGGTTTACGCATTTCCAGCCTGGCCTTCGGGCTTCGGCGACCAGACGACGCTTGCCGCGTACGCTGCGAGCCAGTTCGAATACCAGTTCAACAATGACACCGAACACCTAGCTCCTAAGAAGGTCCCCGGCGGGGACACGCGGCATGGCTCCTTTAATTGGGCCGGCGTAAGCGGATCCTACTTCGGCGCCATTTTCATTCCCGATAATCCCGACAACCTGAACGTAGTCACCCTGCACAACACAATCGACGTTGCTCCCGATTCCAGCAAGCCCAATGAAACCAAGCCCGCTGACGTTCTGGGACTCGCGGTGGGCCGTCCGGGGGAAACTACCGAGCGGCTGTTCGTGGGGCCTAAATCACTCGACGCCGCCGAATCCGTGCCGGTGCCGACCATTATCGGCGCAGACAAAGACCTTCGTGGTGTGGTGAATTTTGGCTCGCTGGGCGTGATCGCGCGGCCGCTATTCGCATGGCGATTTATCGGGCTGCGCTGGATCTATGGATTCGTCCACAACTGGGGCTGGGCCATCGTCTTGCAGACCATCCTCATCACTATCGTTCTGCTGCCGTTGCGTATTTTCCAGATGAAGTCGGCGCTCAAGATGCAAAAGGCCGCGCCGCAGATCAAGGCCATCCAGGAAAAATACAAGAAGTACAGCATGCGTGACCCGCGCAAACAGGACATGAACAAGGAAATTGCCGACCTGTACAAGCGCGAGGGCGTGAACCCAATCAGCGGATGCGTGCCCCTGCTGGTGCAGTTGCCCTTCCTGTGGGCGTACTACCGGATGCTGAGCACGGCGATTGACCTGCGCCAGGCGCACTGGCTGTGGATCCACGACCTTTCAGGCGCCGAGCCATTTCCATTTCTGCTTCCGATCATCATGGTAGTCAGCATGTTCCTGATGCAGAAGATGACGCCTCAGGCCGGCATGGATCCGGCGCAGCAGCGAATGATGACCATCATGATGCCGCTGATGATGGGTTTCATCTTTTTCAAGCTCGCTGCCGGGCTGAATCTCTACTACGCGGAGAGCAACTTGATTATGATTGCCCAGCAAGCCATCATGAATCGCACCAGCCTGGGCCGCGAAATGAAAGAACTCGCCGCGAAAAGGGCGAGGAAGAAAAACAGCTCTTAGCTGTTAGCTTTTAGCCTTTGGCTTGAACCCAGCGCCGACGGATTCATGTTGAAAGAGGCTAAGAGCTAAAGGCTAATAGCTAAAAGCTTCCGTTATGAACAAAATCGAATCCGCAAACCAGATCAATGCATTCCTCGGCGGAGTAGTCAAATACGCCGGGCTCAAGCTCAAATACCGCATCAGCGTGGACCCACCGCTGGGCGAGGACCGCGACTGGGAGCGGCCGGAAATCCTCGTGGAGTTTGCCGGTCCCGATTCTTCCCTGCTGCTTGAGCGCGGCGCCGAATTACTGCGCGCGATGGAATTGCTGGCCATGGAAATGCTCCATTTGCCCGGCAACGAGCACGAAAAGATCAACTTCGATTGCATGGGGCACAGAAAGGCGCGTCTCGAGGAATTACGATTGTCTGCTAGCGTTGCCGCCGAGAAGGTCCGCAACAGCGGCACGCCCTACGAGTTTGCACCGATGTCGTCGCGCGAGCGCCGCATTGTGCATTTGGCGTTGCGCGACGAACAAGACCTGCGCACCGAAAGCTCCGGCGGCGGAGGAGATAGTCGCCACTCTCAAGGCGCCAGTGCCTTCGTGTCGTGCTAAGCTGTGTCGCAAATGTTGTACCTGCCAATCACCAAGGACTGGATTGTGTCGTCGCTGGCGAGGCGCATTTACTTGATATGTGCGCTTCTGGCGATAGCCCTATTCGGAACCCTGGTCGCCGTGAGTGCCGCCATGGTGGTTTCTGGTGTTCGATCTTTGGCTGGTGCGCCCGCAGCCGTTTTGATGGTGCAGGTGTTGGTCCTCCCAGAAGTATTCGGAACCGCTGCGCTGAGTGTGGCGATGTGGTATTTCTGGTTTACCTTTGACCGCTCTTCCTGGGTCAGGAGAGCGTGTTGGTTCCCGCCGCTGTACTTTCTACCCACAATGGGCCCGGCGTTGTACTACTTCTTTGTGTATCGGCGCTCAACCGCAGCTCCTAAGTGAGTTCGGCTTCTTTCGTCCGTTCCGGGCTGGGGCATTTCCCGCACCAACCCAGGGCTGACGCTCTGGGCTGCATTCTTCCGCCCCTTCGGGGCTGGATCTGCGGGGTGCGATCAACTAGCGCCGGATTCGTCCCAACAAATACAAAATCAACGACAGCACTACACTGACCACAATCGAAGTCGCCAGCGGAAAATAAAACGTCGTATGCTTCCCGCGATAGAGAATGTCCCCCGGAAGCCTGCCGAGAGGAAGGTTGGTCTTGCCCAGGAGCATCAACACTACTCCGGCGGCGGCGATCAGTATGCCGATGAAGACAAGCGCCTTCCCGAGGTCGGTCACGACTAGATTGTAGAAGAGAAAAGCCCTCGCCGAAGCGAGGGCCTGGTTCGCGTGGGGCGGGCGCCCTCGCCCGCCTTCCCTTACTTCTTTTCCGCGACCGGCTTTTCCGCCGGCTTGCCGTACTTGCGGCGGAAACGCTCCACGCGTCCCGCGGTATCCATCAGCTTCTGTTTGCCGGTGAAGAACGGGTGGCAACTGGAGCAGATTTCTACGTGGATATCGCCACGGTGGGTGGACCGGGTGGTAAACGCGTTGCCGCACGCGCACTGTACGCGGATTTCGTTGTATGCAGGATGAATAGCTGCCTTCATAGGATCTCCCAATTCTTTGCGAATCATTTGATTCTAAAGGATAGGCAAAGGATTCAGCAAACGGGCGCTGGGCGGGCCCGTATCAGGATATGGCTTCAGCCATATCGAAACGGATCGCATGATTTGCGGCTTCAGCCGCTGCCGGGAGCGCCTAAAGACGCAAAGTCCCTCGCGCTGTTTGCGACACGCCTGAAGGCGATGCCCTGACACGAATCCCATCCTCGACACGAACCGTTCTCTGAACCGAGCCACCCCTTTACCGCGGAGGCGATTCACCGCTCAAAGAAAAATGGCAGGGCCGACCCCCTGCCATTCTTTTATTTCGACTCGAACTGTTACTTGCCGCGGTTGACGGCCTTCCGGAGCTCTGCACCGGCGGTGAACTTCGCTACCCGACGGGCAGGAATCTTGATCGTCGCTCCGGTTTGCGGATTGCGTCCGTTGCGCGCCTTGCGCTGCGAAACGGAAAATGTCCCAAACCCGATCAACGCGACGCGATCTCCCTTTTTCAGTGCACTGGTAATGCTCTCTACGCTAGTGTCAATGGCGCTCGAGGCCTGAGTCTTACTGATGCCGGCGCCGGCAGCGATGCGATCAATCAGATCTGCTTTGTTCATCGTAGCTCCTGGCGGGTCTCGTCTTGTTTCGGCGATTGCCTGCTTAGGGGATTCACCCTCGCCGAACGGGAAACCCTGCGCCAGCTATTTAGCGCCAGCGTTTCACGATTGTCAACTGTGGAAATCCGCGCCGGATGCCGGATTCGGCACCCCCAACCCATCAAAGCCGCGAGTGTCGCCAGAATGGGACATATGTGTGAGAGATCTTCTTTGCGTTCTTCGCGAATCTTAGCGTTCTTAGCGGTTAAAAGCTCTAAGCGTTTTACCGCAAAGTTCGCAGCGATAGCGGAAGGATCGCTGAGAATGATACGAGTCGCGACATATCGCAAGCGGAATTCCTCCCGGTTCTCCACAGCCTGCTTCACAACTCCACAGGATGTACACAGAGCTTCCGCCGTGATCACTTGCGCGAATGCCCTCAGCAGTGCACATTGGAAGTAGAAGAAAGTTATACGAATGAAGGCTGCCGCTGAAGTTTGCCCGGTGTGTGGTGGAAGTGGATGGAAGTCTGCGGGCTCGGAGCACCGCGTAGCCCGCTGCGAGTGCCGGCTGGAGCTCCGCGGAAAGACCCTGCTTTCCGCCGCCAGAATCCCTAAGCGCTACGAGCATTGCGAGCTATCGAACTTTGAGTTTGACGGGCCGCACCGGAACCTGGCGACAGCGCGCATGGCAGCCTGCAAGTTTGTTGAAGAGTATCCGCTCGACAATAGCGGCTTGCTGCTGATCGGCAGCATTGGAACTGGGAAAACTCATCTGGCAGTTGGAATCATCAAGGAACTGGTGGTTAGCAAGGGGATTCCGTGCCTTTTCTACGACTACCGCGAGCTACTGAAGCAAATCCAGAATTCCTATAACGATTCCGTGAAGGCCACCGAACTCGAAGTGCTGCGCCCGGTGTTCGAAGCCGAGGTGCTGGTGCTCGACGAGCTTGGTGCCGTGAAACCGACAGAATGGGTTTGGGACACGGTCAGCCTGATCCTGAACAGCCGCTACAACGACAACCGCACTACGATCATTACCACCAACTACCCGGACGACTCAGCACGAGACTCAAACGGAACTTCAGAGTTCGCCCGCGCCCAGCGGGCCGCCCGCAGTGAAACCCTCGGAGACCGAATCGGCGACCGCATGCGTTCCCGTCTGCACGAAATGTGCAGAATCGTCAAAATGGAAGGCCAAGATTTTCGCCAGACGCTTAAGAGCGCCAGCTTCCGATAAGACCGTGTAGGTCGGACATTCTTGTCCGACGGCTCCTAGAATGCCCTAGACATCTTCTAAGCGCACCACTATTCCCGCTGCAAGGCTTCAGCCCGGCTCAGCGTAAGCACAACCGTCTGCGCGAGCCGCTCGACCACCGCTAAATCGCCATCGTCAAACGCAAAGGGGCGAGTGGAAAATACCTCCAGCAGTCCGACCAGATCACGTTCATACAGCACCGGCGCGCCGAGGATTGATCGGATGCCAAGCTGGCGGCAGGCTTCAGCGTCAGCCCAGGCGTCGGACTCCGCGTC
>WNFC01005672.1_pt1 | contig 13703 bp, 10 predicted proteins | sample 5400541 | NCBI WGS metagenome assembly WNFC01 (sample SAMN13153342, study PRJNA577476) | soil metagenome | isolation source: 120 cm saprolite under Douglas fir tree site 2 hole 2 replicate 1 | place: USA:California | collected 2015-04-18
TCAGCGGCGGTAGTTTCGTGACCCTTGCGTCGGGGACTACCAATCCGCCGGCGATCCTGGCGACATTTGACCCGGCAGGTCTCGCCGCCGGTACCTACGCCATCACCGTCAACGCCACCACCCTGGCCGGCGGCGGCGCCTCTGCCGTCGTCCGCGTCATCGTCGGGAACGGCGGCGGGACCACCGCACAAGCGCCACCCAGCATCAGCGCGCCGTCACCGGCCGACGGGTCGATCATCACCAAGCCGGTGCCGATCAGTGCCACATTCACGCCGCCGGTAGGGCAAACCGTGCTCTCGTGGAGCGTGTCGTACCAGTCGCAGAGTCAGGGCAGCGTCGTTACCATCGCGAGCGGTCCGGGACCGCCACCAGCCACCCTCGCGACCTTTGACCCCACGCTGCTCCCGAACGACATTTACGCAATCACCATCTCGGCGACGGCCAGCGGCGGTGGCACCCAGGCCCTGACTACTACGGTGGCTGTCTCCGGCGGCCTCAAGCTGGGTCGCTATACGACCACCTACCAGGACCTCAGTGTGCCCGTCACCGGATTCCAGATGGAGGTCCGCCGTAGCTACGACAGCGGCGATCAGCGGGTCGGCGACTTCGGCATTGGTTGGCACGTCGAACTCACGAACTTCCGAGTCAGTGCCAATCGGCAGCTTGGCGCCGGTGGCTGGACCGAGTATCCGACGTCATGCCTCTTGGGCTTGTGTTCCTACGCCTTCAAGACGACGGCGCCGCACTACGTCACGGTGACCTTCCCCGACCAGCACCAGGAGTTCTTCGACTTCACGCCCCTGGGCGGATCAGGCCTCCTGTACTTCCAGGGGACAGCGGCGTTTACGGCTCGAGCCGGCACCTACTCGACGCTCGAGGCCCTCGATGCAAACGTAACTAACCAATTCGACGGCAACCTCTTTGGCACATCGGGAATCTACGACCCCACGCGTTTCAGGCTGACCACGCACGACGGTCGAGTCCTTATCCTCGACACCATTCTGGGGCTCGTTTCTGAAACCGACCGTAACGGCAACGCCTTGAGTGTGGACGCCAGCGGGGTCCACGCCTCCAATGGGCAGGGGATCCTCTTCACCCGCGACGGCTCGGGACGTATCACGCAGGTGGCGGGGCCGGCCGCAGGTCAGACGGTGCGGTACACGTATTCCAGCGTCGGCGACCTGGCAACCTCCACCGATCCGCTGGGCAACACCAATACCTACCTGTACGACTCGGCGCACCACCTGCTCAAGGTGAGCGGGGCGCAAGGTGCGCTCTCCACGGCCACCTACGATTCGGCCGGCCGGCTGACGTCGATCACGGACGCCCTCGGCCATTCGACCCAGATTCAGAACAATGTTGGCGCGCAGACGGTAGCCTACATCGACGCCATCGGTGCGACCACCACGGTGGTGACAGCGGACGATCTCGGCGATGTGGTGCGCGAAGACATCAGCTCGGGTGGCCAGACCCTCACGACCCGCTTCGCCTACGACGCCTTCGGCCATGCCACGCAGAAGACGGACGCGCTCGGCCACACGGTCCGTGCGGAGTACGACGCCCAGGGGAACCTGACTCGCTACACGGATGGCGCGGGCAACCCGACGCAGTTCTCCTACAACGGTCAGGGCCAGATCACGTCGGTGGTTGCACCCGACGGGGCAACGCTGACCAGCGCGAGCTACGACGCCAACGGCAATCCCATCACGATGCTCGGGCCCGGAGGCGCGGTCCATTTCACGTACGACTCCTCAGGACGGCCGCTGACGCGGACCGACCCGGCGGGCAACGTGATCGGCTACGCGTACGACGCCACGGGCCGGGTGTCGGGCATCACCGATCCCTCCGGCAAGACGACGGCATTCCAATATGACGCGGGCAACCGGTTGGTTATGGTGACCGACGCGCTCGGGAATGCCGCGCACTTCACGTATGACAGTGCCGGCAATCTGATCGGGATCACAGACGGCCGCAGCAATAGCGAGTCCTTCACCTACAACTCCCTCGGCGGTGTGCTGTCGACGACGGACCCACTTGGCGGGAAGGCGACTGTCACGTACGATGCCAATGGCCACGTCACCGGCACGATCGACCGGGCAGGCAATTCGACTACCTATACATACGACGCCGACGGGCGCCTGACGCGGGTCAGCTATCCCGGCGGGGAGTTCATCGCTTTCACCCTGGATGGATTCGGACGCCCGACGACCGCCACGAACAGCTCGTCCAGCATTGACAATTCGTACGACGCCGCCGGGAACATCATCTCGACCACCACTCACGCACCGGTCGTCGGCAGCATTTCCCTCGCTTACACCTACGATGCGGCAGGCAACCGCTTGACGGCGACCGGCCCCGATGGTACGGCGAGCTACACGTACGACTCGCGGTCGCGCGTGACCAGGGTTACCGACCCGAGAGGGGGGATATTCGACCTCCAGTACGACTCGGCTTCGCGAATCACGTCCCTCACGCGCCCGAATGGGATCACCGACTCGTACAGTTACGACGCCAACGGGCGGCTGGTTGCCATCGCATCGAAGCTCGGCGGCACCACGATCCAGAGCCTCACCCAAACCTTCGATCGCAATGGCCAGGTAGCGAGCCGCACGGACGCCACCGGCCCCACGACGTTCACACATGACGCCGACGGGCGCCTCGTGGGCGTCAGCGCTCCAGGTTCCGCTTCGCAGGCCTACGCCTACGACGCTGTCGGCAACCGGACATCGGGTCCGCTCTCGGCGACGAGCACCTACAACGCGGCCGACGAGCTGACGTCGGATGCCGGCTTCACCTACACCTACGATGCCGTGGGGCAACGGACATCAAAGACCGATCGAGCGAGCGGCGCGACCACCCGGTACGTTTACAACGGCGCGCAGCAGCTGACTTCCATCCAGTACCCCGACGGGACCACGACCAGCTACACCTACGACCCGCTCGGGCGCCGCTCAACGGTCTCGGCGGGCGGTGCAACCACCGTCTACGTGTACGACGGGGTCAACGCGCGCCTCGAATATGGCTCGGCTGGGCTGGCGGCGTCGTACGTGGGTGCGGGCAAGGTCGACCGGCCGCTGGAGATGACCCGCGGCACCACGTCCTATTACTACCTGCAGAACTTCCAGGGCAGCGTGACCGGCCTCGCCGACGCGAGCGGATCGCTCGCGGCCACCTACTCATCCGACGCCTTTGGTGTGCCAACCAGCGCGCCACCCCCGGTGACCAACCCGTTCACGTACACCGGCCGCGAGTATGACGCCAAGAGCGGGCTCTACTACAACCGGGCCCGCTACTACGAGCCGACCACCGGGTCATTCATCAGCCAGGACCCCATCAAATCCGGACATCGGTATTCCTACGCCGGCGGCGACCCGGTCGACTTCACGGATCCCGGCGGTGCCCAAAGCATCTTTAGCTTCGCTGCGATTGAGAAATTCTTCACGAGCCAATTCCTTCCGGCGGTAAGGGCTGCCGGCTGCGTGCTGTCTGTGTTCGCTGCCTTGATTGAGCTCGGCATCGACAAGGCGACCAGTACCCCGGTCAAGGGCGACAGCCTGGTCTCGCTGGGCGCCGGCATTGTGAGCTCCTGCGCCTTGGGAGCCGTGGGCAAAGTTGCGAAATTCGCGACGCCGATTTGGTCGCTCATCGTGTTGCCGGTCTTCGGCGCTCTTATTGCGGCGGGAGTGGACCTTCTTCAGCAATTGTGGTGCGTCACACAGTCTGGAGGGTCAATTTCGGCCCAGCATGTCGTCATCGCCGGTTTTTCCGGCCTTGGGAGCGGAGCAGGCGGAGCGGCAGTAGATGCCGCAGCCGAGAAGGCGAGCCTGTTCGTGCAGCTCCTGGACAAGGCGGCGGCGGCGGAAGCCGCCGGCGGCGGGGCCGGAATCGTGGACGCGCTAAATCCGGCCGGAGCCTGCGGCTAGCGAACGGGCTTTTCGCCTCCCTTTAATACGGGGGAGGGGAGGCTGCTGCGGATAGGCGTTTTCTTCCCCTTACGAGGAGCTAGGGGTCTCAATCCTGTAGCCCAGCGGCTTCCGCCACTCAGAGGGCACTCGCCGGTACTCAATCAACCGCGCGTCCAGGAAGCCAGCTAGCTCTTTGAGCGTCGTTGCCAGCGACCGCGCAGCGTCACCGTCAGCGCCCGGTTCGGCGTGCACGGCTCTCACCAGGAGACGTCCGTGCGCCCGATCCAGCGCCAGGTCCACGCGGCCGGCGGTGCCCAGGCGCGGTTGCCGAGTTCCTCCACCAGGGGCAAGTCATGGGCGTGGATGTACCACCAACCGCGTAAAGATAGCTTCAGGAAATCGACCGTGAGGTCGCGGCACGTAGAGGCGCGTGAAGACGCCGAATCGCGTCGGCGGCAGCGCACGATGTAACCCGGGGACTCGCCTGCCGTTATTTCAGGCAGGATGCTCGCCCGCCCGGCCACCACCCTATCGATGCTCTTGCTGCTGGCCGGCTGTGCGGCGACGCGGCACCTGGGCGCTGGCTCTGCGAAGCCGCTGTGTCCTCACCGGTGTCGCTGGAGTGCGGCTGCTTTCGGCCGGGGGCAACGAGATCGTCCTGGCCTACGTGCCAACCTCAGACTCGCCGGATTGGCGCAACAGGTCGGTCCTTTTGGCGCCGCATGCCGAGGATCCCGATTTGAATGGACCCGACCAGGCATTTGTCACGCTGGAGTGGCTTGCATCTTCTTACGCCGCGACCCAGGCCTGCCCCAACAAAGCGCTCCCAGCGAGTGCTATGGCTCTTCGACTGCCGGGCGACACGACGGAAACGACCGTGCCGTTCCCACGCCCGCTCATCCCATGCAACAGCCCGATTCGGGTCACGCTATTCCAGCCCTTTCACTTCCCAGAGCCGCCGCCGGTGCCCCATCGGCTGGTCGCGACACTTGAGGCTCCGGCTCAGGTGCGGGCGGGCGACCGTCTCCGATACACGGTGGCCCTGCAGAACATCACCTCCACGTCGGTCACTTTCGGCCCAACATGTCCGAGCTATGTGGAGGGGGGGTGGAAGGATGACGGGAGGCTGGGCGTGCAGAGCCATGCGCTCAATTGCCGCCCGGTTGGTGCGATTCCTGCCGGTGGCAGCGTAACTTTCGCCATGGAGTTTGTCGTACCATCCTCAGCGCCAGCACTCGACCTGCCCTTTTACTGGGCACTTGGCCGCGACTTCGATTCCGACGCGACCGCTCGGGGAACTATCCGGGTTACCGAGTAGCAGGGCTCCCGCACGATGTAACGGACGGGCTAGCCTGCCGTTATTTCAGGCAGGATGCTGGTCCGTAACGCGACTTTGCTCCTGGCCAACCTGGCTCTGGCGAGCTGCGCGGCGACGAGCCAGGGCGGCCCGGCCGGCGCAACGCCGGTGCCCTGGCTGCCGCTTGAGGCGGGCCCCCCCTGTCTTTCCCACATCGGCGCCCATCGTTATCCCGTCCGGGACTCCGTCCTGTCACGCCAGCGATGTGGTCGCCAGCTATCGCGGCACCAATGGGATCGGCGGAGGCGTGGTCAGTACCGGCATCTCGCTTGGTAACCGTACAGCCACGCCCTGCGTGTTATTTGGGACTCCCGCGATCCGACTGCTCAACGCTCAGGGAGGCGGGATCGCCATAACGTCTGTGCCCGCGACCGAATGGGCCGCAAAACGCGTGTTGCTGGCCGCGCACACGGATGACATGTCTGCCTCCAGCGGTCCGGCCGGAGTCATCTTCGATTGGCAGAGCTTTGATATCCAGACACAGGCGTGCCCGAACCAGGCCCCGGCGGCGGACATGATAGCGATCCGCCTGCCAGGGGATCCGATCGAGTTCACGGTGCCAACCGGCGGAGATCACTCCACGGTCGCGCCCTGCAACAGCCGCATCCGGGTGTGGCCATGGCAAGGAGTCGAGCCAGTACCGCCTCCTGTGCCTCACCGCCTGGTCGCGACCATAGCGGCCCCCGCGCAGGTGCGAGCTGGCGAGCGGCTCCGGTATACGGTCAGCCTCCGTAACATTACGGCCGAGCCCGTCACATTTGGCTCAGTCTGCCCCAGCTACGTTGAATCGGGGCTCGCCAAGGAAATTTACGCTCTTAACTGTCACCCGGTGGGTGCGATTCCTGCCGGCGGAACGGTCGTCTTCGCGATGGAGCTCGCCGTGCTGGCGACGGCCTCGCCAGGCGTCGACATATTTGTTTGGCGTCTGGGTTCCGATTTCGACGCCGATACCTCGGCGCATGGAAGCATCCGGGTCACCCCGTAACCGGCCGGCGTACCTTCTAGAGAATGGGAGGTGCCTTCCACCAATGAAACGTTTGATCTGGCCAGCACTGCTGGTCGCCGGCCTCACGCTGGCTGCCTGTGGCGGGACCACGGCTTCGCCCGGAGGAAGCTCGACCGCGTCGCCGGCCGCCGCGCCGGACATCATCACGGCCAGCATCACGGTGGGCGGGAAATCGGTGACGGTCTTAAAGAATCCGAAGGGGCTGACGCTCTACTACTTCACCCCGGACACGTCGGCCAAGGTAGCCTGCACGGGCGCCTGCGCCACGAACTGGCCGCCGCTGATTGCCACGTCCGACACGCCCTCGGCATCGCCCACCCTGCCCGGCAAGCTGACCGTCCTGAATGGGGCCAACGGGAAGCAGATTGTCTACAACGGGCATCCCCTGTACATGTTTGCCAGGGACAGCGCACAGGCCGACGCGCTCGGTCAGGGCATCGGTGGCAAGTGGTTTGTGGCGACCCCCAACCTGGCTGCCGCCCCGAGCGCGGCCAAATACAACTACTAGATCTCTATCCCCTCCCTCCGGGGAGGGGCAGGGGAGGGGGGAGCTCGGCTAGGTCGCTACCAACTGGTGCTGCTCAACTGGCTGATCACAGTCGGGGCAATCGGCGTCGTGCGCCGGTAGTGGAGCCGTTACAGCTTTGGGCTCCATGGGGTAGCCCGCCGCGCGCCAGGCTGCCAGGCCGCCCTGCAGCGCCCAGGCGTCTCGGCCCTGCCGCCGCAAGAATTGCGCCACACGGGCGCTGGTTTTCTCGTCGGGTCAGGTGCAGTAGGCGAGAATCGGCCGCCCATCGGGCAGGGCTGGGAAGTGCACCATGACTTCCGAGGCCGGGGCTCGGCGGGCCATGCCGCGGAGGATGGGCTCTGGCGGCACGCGGATGGCACCCGGGATCCGGCCGTTGACGGCCGGATAGACCAGCGAGCTGGTCACGTCTAGCGCAATGGCCTCGCCGTTGTCCAGTTGCGCCTTGGCCCGGCTCGGCGAGACCCGATACTCAATCATGCGCGCAGCCTACGGCTGGACCTGCACGCCTTTCCAGAAGGCGACGTAGTCCTTGATCTCGACAGCGGCAGGCTTGGGGTCCGGGTAGAACCACGCCGCATCCGGGTTGGTCTTGCCATCGACGGTGACCGTGTAGTAGCTGGCCAGCCCCTTCCAGGCGCACGTGGTGTGGGTCGGAGTCTCCTGGAAGTACTGGTGCTTGACCGCGTCGGGCGGAAAGTATTGGTTTCCCTCCACCTCAATAGTGGCATCGCTTTCGGCTAACGTGACGTCGTTCCAAACAGCCTTCATGTTCCCCAGAACTCTGCGTGTCCAGTACTTTATTCCGAATGGCCCTGGCCCGGATCGTCCCCTACGACCCCGAGTGGCCTCGCCAATTCGATGCCATCGCGATCGACATTCGTCGGGTCCTGGGGCGACTCGCCCGCCGGATCGACCACATCGGCTCCACGGCGGTCCCCGGATTGGCGGCCAAGGACGTGATCGACGTGCAGGTCTCAGTGGCGGCGCTGGAGCCGGAAGGGGCTCTGGTCGCGCCCCTGGGGGCGGCCGGCTTCGTGCCGCACACGATTGACCGCGATCATCGTCCGCCTGGACGGGACGGTGCGGCGGCCGACTGGGCCAAACGGTTGATGGTCGAGGCTCCTGGGCGGCGCCGGCTGAACCTGCACCTGCGGGTCGACGGGCGGCCCAATCAACGCTACCCCTTGCTCTTTCGCGACTACCTGCGGGCGCACACGGAGGCGGCGACCTCGTACGCCACGCTCAAGCGCCGGCTCGCCGAACTGTCCCTTGACACCGGCGTGTACGCGGACATCAAGGATCCGGTCACCGACCTCATCATGGTGGCGGCCGAGGAGTGGGCGGCGCGAACTGGCTGGCGGCCTGGCCCGTCGGATGGCTGATCCCGCCGCCTGGTGGCGCGAGGGAGTCCTCTACCAGATCTATACGCGCTCATTCGCCGACTCGAACGGGGATGGGATCGGCGACCTGCGCGGCGTGATCGCCCACCTCGACTACCTCCACTGGCTGGGGATCGACGGGATCTGGCTGAACCCGATCACGGTCTCGCCGGACAAAGACTTTGGCTACGACGTGGCCGACTACTGTCACGTCCAACCAGTCCTCGGCGACCTGGGCGTCGCGGACGAGCTCATCGCTGAAGCGAGCCGGCGCGGGATCCGGGTCATCCTGGACCTGGTGCCCAACCATACGAGCGACCAGCATCCCTGGTTCCTCGATTCCCGGACCTCACGCCACGCCCGCCGCCGCGACTGGTATGTCTGGGCCGATCCCAGGCCGGATGGCGGGCTGCCCAACAACTGGTTGAGCGCATTTGGCGGCCCTGCCTGGAGCCTCGACGACAGGACGGGCCAGTACTACCTGCACCAGTTCCTGCCCGAGCAACCCGATCTCAACTGGTGGAACCCCGACGTGCGCGACGCCTTCGACGATATTCTTCGCTTCTGGTTCGACCGGGGCGTGGCTGGCTTTCGGATCGATGTCGCGAACGCGATCGTCAAGGATCGCCAGTTGCGGGACAACCCTCCGGTCCCCGTCCAGGGCCCGCCGATAACCTACAACGCCAACCAGCCGGAAGTGCACGAGGTCTTCCAGCGCTGGCGACGTTTGGCCAACGGATATGCCCCACCGCGGATTCTCATTGGCGAGACGAGCGTGCCGCAGGTGGCCGATCTGGCTCCCTACTACGGCGCCAACGACCAGCTCCACCTGGCCTTCAATTTTGCCTTCTCGGAGGCGCCGTTTCAGGCGAGTTCCCTGCGCGCTGTGGTCGAGGCCACCGAGAAGGCCTTGTCAGGCACCAGCTGGCCGGTCTACACGGCCTCCAACCATGACATTTCGCGGTTCCCCACCCGCTGGTGCGATGGCGACGAGGCCAAGACCCGCTGTGCGCTGCTGGTCCTGCTCACGCTGCGGGGCACGCCCTTTCTCTATTACGGCGATGAGATCGGGATGCGTGACACGCCGATCGCCCGCGCGGACATCAAGGATTGGGCGGGGGCCGGCAACGGTCGAAGCCGCGATCCGGAGCGCACCCCGATGCCATGGACATCGGAACCCGGAGCCGGCTTCACCACGGCGACGGCGCGGACCTGGCAACCGCTCGGTGATGTGGAGGCGGTCAACGTGGCCGACCAGCGTCGCGACCCGGGATCGGTCCTCTCGTTCGTGCGCGACCTGATTGCCTTCCGCCGGAGATCGCCGGACCTGCGCGGCGGAGCCTACACCTCCCAGCCCGGGCCGCCTGGCGTATGGGCCTGGCACCGTGGTGGAGGTACCACCATCGCGCTGAACCTTTCGGACGCTGACCTGCGGGTGGACGCGGTCGACGGCATCGTCCGGATCGCGACCGACCGCCGGCGCGAGAGCGAGACCGTTCGTGGCACGCTCACCCTTGGCCCCTGGCAAGGCGTCGTCATCGCCTAGGGAGAGGGTCCCCTCCCTCGAGGGAGGGGAGGGGAGGGTGTCTCTTCTAGCTGCCAGTCCCGGCGGCGGGCGACGTGCTCTTGGGCCTGCTCTGCCGCCGGCTGACGAGTGCGGCCGCGATGCCGATGATGAGCCCGATCGCGAGAACGATCCATGCCACCGGTTCCGGTAGCGAAATGCCCAGCAGGTTATCGAGGGAGTAACGGCCAGCACCCGTGAGGCTGAGGACCAGCGCGACGGTCGCGAGCTGCAGCGGGAACTCGATCCCGCCCTTCCCGTTAAAGAAGCCCTTCGGCCGATGGACGACCCAGATGGCGATGGCCATGGCTCCCATGACGCCGAAGCTGCCGACCGGGCTCAGCAACCCGAGCGCCATCAGGAGCCCGCCGCCGAACTCGCCGAAGATGACGGCCCAGGTCCACAGCTCGGTCGGTCGAAACTGCAGCCGGGTCACAAAGCCGCGGGTCCCGGTGATCCCACCGCCGCCGAACCAGCCCAGCAGTTTCTGGGCGCCGTGGGCGGCCACGGTCAGGCCCGCCACCAGACGAAGAATCAGGAGCCCAAATGAGATTATGGTCACTTCTAGCCATGTGGAGTATCGTCTCCGCGACCATCAGCAAGCAAACCGCGAGATGACCCAAGCCAGATGAGCATCGCCATCGTGTGCGGCGCGACCGGCGGACTCGGCCCCGCCGTGGTGGGCGCCTTCCGCGGTCGTGGCGATCAGGTCATCGCGGTGGCGCGCTCGCACGATGAGCTGGCCAAGCTCAGCGGGGTCACGCCAGAGCTTGCGGACCTGACCCGCCCCGAAGACGTCGACGCGCTCTGGGCGCGCCTGGACCGGGCCGGGACGATCCCTCGGTGGGTGGTGAACGCCACAGGCGGCTATCGCGGCGGAACGGTGGTCGACACGCCGCTCGAGGACTACCGGTTCATGCTTGACCTCAACCTGAGCACAGCCTGGCTGTCATCCCGGGCCGCAGCTATCAGGATGGTGCAGGCTGGCGGTGGTGCCATCGTCAACGTGTCGTCGCGGTCCGGCCTCCGGACCGAGCGCGGGGCCGCCGCTTATGCGATTGCAAAGGCAGCCGTGGTCAAGCTCACTGAGGTGCTGGCGGAAGAGCTCAAGGACACCGGCGTTCGGGTCAATGCCGTCGTGCCGGCACTGATCGATACCCCGACCAATCGTCGCGACCTCCCCGCCAAGCTGCTCGCGAAGGCCGTTGCGCCTGAGGCCATCGCCTCAGTCATCGCGTTCCTCTGTAGCGACGAGGCCCAGGCCGTCACTGGCGCCGTCATTCCCATCTACGGCCAGCTTTGAGGCTGCCGGAATCAATTCGGGGATCGGCCGGTTCCAACCCTTAATGGCAGATTCCATGACCCTCAGGGGGCGAGCGCGCCTGTTCGTCCTCCTCGGCGGGCTGACAGCCTTCGGACCGCTCTCTATCGATATGTACCTGCCTGCCCTTCCGGCAATTGGGCGGGACCTGGCCGCCAGTGAGTCGCTGATCCAGCTGACCCTGACGGCGTGCTTGATCGGGCTGGCCATCGGCCAGGTGGTTGCCGGGCCGATCAGCGATGCCTTGGGTCGGCGCCGGCCGGTCTTGATCGGCGTGGCCGGATACGTGCTGGCATCGCTGCTGTGCGCGGTCGCTCCCACTGCGCCGATCCTGGTATCCCTGCGGTTGCTGCAGGGTTTAGCCGGCGCGGCCGGGATTGTCATCGCCCGGGCGATCGTGCGCGACCTGTACACGGGCTCCGCCGCCGCGCGCTACTTCTCCCGGCTGATCCTGATCTTTGGGATCGCACCCATCCTGGCGCCGGTGTTGGGCGCTCAGATCATGCGGTTCACCTCATGGCACGGCATTTTTCTGGCGCTGGCGGTCGTCACGGCGCTCCTCTGGCTCGGCGCAGCCCGGGCGCTGCCGGAGACGTTGCCGGTTGAGCGCCGTCGGAGCGGCAGCTTGGGCGACACCGTCCAGACGTTCCGGAGGCTGGCGGCTGATACCCGGTTCCTGGGCTATGCGGTGTCGGGTGGGCTGGGGTTTGGGGCGATGTTCGCCTATATCGCGGGGTCTCCATTCGTGCTGCAGGGCATCTACCACGTATCGCCCCAAACATTCAGCCTGATCTTCGGCCTCAACGCGGTCGGCTTCGTCATCACCAGCCAGATCAACGGCAGCCTGGTGGGTCGAATTCCTCCGGCGCGCCTCCTCACGGTCGGTGTCACGGTCACTGGGGTCGCGGGGCTGGCGCTGCTGGCAGTGATCCTCATCGGCGGCCTGGGCCTCGCCGTGGTGCTTCCTCCGTTGTTTGTGCTGGTCTCCAGCATCGGCTTCGTGGTGCCCAACGCGGTCGCGCTGGCCCTGTCGAGACACCCGGAGGCGGCCGGCACCGGGTCAGCCCTGGTAGGTGTGATCCAGAGCGGGATTGGCGCAGCCGGCGCGCCCCTGGTTGGCATCGCCGGGATCACCACGGCTCTTCCGATGGCGGTCGTGATCGCGACTTCGGGCGTTGGCGCTGTCCTGGCACGACTGCTGACCTCGATCCGACGCGAGCGCGGTCAATCGTCCTCCCCCCTGGCGGAGGAGGGTGGGGTGGGGAATGTATCGGCCTAGGTCAGGCAGAGGCTTTCGGCCACTCGCATCGTGAGGTCATCAAGGCTCAGGGTTCCATCGACCTCGATCACTCGGAGCGCCCGGGCAGCCGCCTGTTTGACCACCTCGTCCGTAAAGAGCTCATCACGGGCCAGCAGGTTGGCCAGCGCCTGCTCGGGATTGCTTGTCCTGCCGGCGATGTCCCACGTGGATCCCCGCATTTCGACGGCCGCCCGGCGAAACCGTGGCGTGGGAACGAGCCAAGCGGCCTGATTCGGTCCGCTCAGGAGGGGTGAAACCAGCCGAGGCAGCAGCTTATAGCCCTCGGCCAGGATCGGAGGCTCCTCGGGGAGTGCGAGGAGGTCTTCCAGGATCAGGTCGAACCCCTCTCCCTGAAATCCGTGGAACGTCTTGAGCATCACCGATGGCGGGCGGTTCACCCACCGCGCGTCCATATCCATGGCCAGGAAGTCGTCAAGCAGCGGATGGTCGATGGGGTTGGACCGGCGAGTATGGTCGGACTGCATGGCATCGCAGCTGTAGAGGCGCAGTCCGTGGTCGGCGGCCAGTCTCGCAGCGACCGTCGTTTTGCCCGCCCCGCTTCCACCACCGATCCAGCGGACGTGTTGCAGTCGCTCCGCCAATTTCGCTTTTCCCCTCCCTTCAGGGAGGGGCAGGAGAGGGTGCGGCCGCAGCGGTGTTAGACAGCCTGCTCGAGGTGGCCGCGCAGGATGTTCGACCGGCTCGGGTGGCGCAGCTTACGCAAGGCGCTGGCCTCGATCTGCCGGATCCGCTCCCGGGTCAGGCCGAAGCGCTTGCCCACCTCTTCCAGGGTGCGCGGCTGATCGTCGATCAGGCCGAAGCGGAGCTGGATCACGCGCCGCTCCCGCGGAGTCAGCGTGCCCAGCACGTCTTCCATCTCGTCCCGCAGCACAGTGGCGCTGGCCGCTTCGGAGGGAGCCACGGCATCCCGGTCCTCCACCACGTCCGCCAGCCGCGAGTCCTCTTCCTCGCCAATCGGGCTCTCCAGCGAGACGGGCTCCCGGGCCACCTTCATCAGCTCTCGGACCTTTTCCTCGGGCAGGCCCATGGCGGCGGCGACCTCGGCCTCGGTCGGCTCCCGGCCAAGCTCCTGCACCAGGTTGCGCGACGTCCGGACCAGCTGGTTCATGGTGTCCGCGATGTGCACCGGGATGCGAATGGTGCGCGACTTGTCCGCGATGGCGCGGGTGATTGCCTGCCGGATCCACCAGGTGGCATAGGTCGAGAACTTGAACCCGCGCCGCCAGTCGAACTTCTCGACGGCCCGGATCAAGCCGAGGTTGCCCTCCTGGATCAGGTCCAGCAGGGGCAGGCCGCGGTTCAGGTACTTCTTGGCGACCGA
>WNFC01020757.1_pt1 | contig 13696 bp, 15 predicted proteins | sample 5400541 | NCBI WGS metagenome assembly WNFC01 (sample SAMN13153342, study PRJNA577476) | soil metagenome | isolation source: 120 cm saprolite under Douglas fir tree site 2 hole 2 replicate 1 | place: USA:California | collected 2015-04-18
TCACGGTGGCCGAGACGAGGACGCCCTCGCTCGTGACGCTGGGCGTGGTCGGGAAGCCGAAGCTCGCCCGCTTGTTCGCCGCCGCGCCCGGGCGGCAGCACGCGCCCGACGTGCTCTGGTCCCCGGAGCGGCTGCCGCCCGAGCGCCGGGAGGCCGCCAGCGGCTACAGCCCGGATGGCGAGACGATCGGGGCGGTCCTCGCGCTCGCGGCCGAGGCCGAACCCGACCTCGTGGTGATGAACCTCTGCGACGTCGATGGCGCCGGCCACGCACACGGACCCGAGAGCGCCGACTACGCCCGGGCCGTGGGGGCCGCCGACGCCGCCGTCGCCCGCCTGCTCGACGATCTCCACGCCCGCGGGCGCTGGGACCGTTCCGTCGTCATCGTGACCGCCGATCACGGCATGAGCGCCGTCGGCCCGGCGCCGGAACGTCCGCATCCGGTGATCTCGCTCGGGCCCGTGCTCCAGGAGGCCGGCGTCGGCGGGGTGACGCTGGTCGCCGACGGCGGCGTCGAGCACGTCTACGCCGAGCGCGTGGCGACGAGCGCGACCACGGTGGGCGACGCGGCGGAGACGCTGGGGCGGGTCGCCGCGCTCGCCCGCACGACACCCGGCGTCGCGGAGGTGCTGGCCCGCCTACCCGTGTCGGGCGTGCCGACGCTCGACGCTGCCCATCCCGGCTGGCATCTCGACCACCAGCGTACCGGCGAGCCATCAGTTCGTCGATCCGTTCAACCCGGGCGAGGCGAACCTGCGCGGCAACCACGGCGGGCCCGAGGATCTCGCCGTGCCGCTCGTGGTGACGGGCGGCTGGACCGGGCTCCGCGCCGCACCCCGCGGCACGCCGCCGCCCGGCGCGGTCGACGTCGCGCCGACCATCGCCGCGCTCCTCGGGCTGCGCGCGCCGCGCTTGCTCGACGGCCACCCGGTGCCGCCCGGGCGCGCCGGGCATCCGATCGCCGCGGTCCTAGGTCAGAGCCCGCACTGAGCGAAGAACTCCGCGAAGACCCTCTCGACCACGATGCCGAGGCGGCGCACGTGGTCCGCGGCGCCCTGCACGAGCGACTGCGGATCGACGCCGGCGCCGGTGATGTAGGCACGCGAGTCGGCCTCGGTCGCCAGCTTCTGGATCATGGTGTCGGTGAACTCGAGGTGGAACTGGAGGCCGTACACGACGTCGCCCCAGCGGAAGGCCTGCTGCTCGTAGAGGGCCGAGCGTGCCAGGTGACGGGCGTCGGCCGGCAGCTCGTAGGTGTCGCCGTGCATGTGGAAGACGGTGAGCTCCGGCTCGAGGAGGCCGAAGACGGAGTCGTCGCGCCCCTCGGGGGTGAGCGTGATCGGCGCCCAGCCCACCTCGCGCCGCTCGCCGGCGTAGACCCGCGCCCCGAGCACGCTCGCGATGAGCTGCGCGCCGAGGCAGATGCCGAGCACCGGGCGGCCTGCGTTGAGGGCCCGCTCCACGAGCTCGCTCTCGGTCCGCAGGAACGCGTGCCGCTCCGCCTCGTAGACCGCCATCGGCCCGCCCAGCACGATGAGCCCGCCCAGGTTGTGCAGGTCGCGCGGCGGCGCCTCGCCGCGCGGCAGATCGAGGTAGCGATGATGGATGCCGCGGTCGCGCAGCACGTTGGCGAGGAGCCCGAGCCCCTCGGTCTGCACGTGCCGGAGCACGAGCCAGGAGGTGCCCTCGCCCGAGGCGTCCGCGTCCCCACCCCGACGCACCATGGGGTCCCTCTTTTCCCTAGCGGTGGGGTGCAGTCAAGGCGCGGCGTTTCGCGGGCCGGCGAGTGTTCACGGTCTCGTCACCGGGGTGTCATAATGCGCCGCTAGCCTGAAAGCGGATTCCCGTGGCCGTCAAGCGCACCATCCTCGTGGTCGAGGACGAGAAGGACATTCGCGAGCTCGTCCGCTTCCACCTCGAGCAGGAAGGCTACGCGGTCCGCGAGGCGGAGTCGGGCGAGAGCGCTCTCACCGTCGTGGCGGCCGAGCGACCGGCGCTCGTGGTGCTCGACCTCATGCTGCCGGCGATGGACGGGCTCGAGGTCTGCCGGCGCCTGCGGGCGGCCGAGGCGACGCGCGCCCTTCCCGTCATCATGCTGACCGCCAAGGCGACGGAGGTAGACCGCGTCCTCGGCCTCGAGTTCGGGGCCGACGACTACGTGACCAAGCCCTTCAGCCCGCGCGAGCTGGTGGCCCGGGTGCGGGCCGTGCTGCGGCGCACGCACGGCGAGGATACGCCGCCTCCGCACGAGATCTTCGAGCGGGGCCGCCTGCGGCTCGACTTCGACACCTACGAGGCGTTCATCGATGGGGAGCGTCTCGGCCTCTCGCTGCGCGAGTTCGAGCTGCTCAAGTTCTTCGTCCGGCACCCCAATCGGGTGTACGATCGGCTCCAGTTGCTGGACCTCGTATGGGGCCCCCAGACACACGTCGAGCCGCGTACCGTAGACGTCCACGTCCGCCGGCTGCGGAGACGCATCGAGCGTGATGACGCCAACCCCGAGCTCATCCTCACCGTCCGCGGCGTCGGCTACAAGTTCAACCCCGACGCGCTCGAGCCGTAGGCTCGTCCTCCAGTTCGTCCTGCCGACGCTGGCGGCGCTCGGCGCCGCGCTCGTGACGGCGATCCCCTACGTCGCGGTCACGGTCGAGCGGCACCAGATCGAGACGCTCGGCGAGCGCCTCCTGGCCGAGGCCCGCCTCGCGGGCGAGGCGCTGCCGTGGACGGCCGGCGCGCCGCTCGACGCGGCCTGCAGGCAGCTCGCCGCCGATCTCGGCGTCCGCCTGACCGTGATCGCGGCGGACGGCCGCGTGCTCGGCGAGTCGGCGCGCTCCTCGGAGTCGCTCGAGAACCACGGCGATCGGCCCGAGGTGCGGGCCGCCCTCGGGGCCGGCCAGGGGCGGGCCGTCCGTCAGAGCGGCACGATCGGCGTCCTGCTCCTCTACACCGCCTGGCGGGAGACGCGCGGCGACGCGGTGCGCGTGGTGCGCACGGCGCTGCCCTTGACGGCGGTGGCGGAGAACGTGGCGCATCTCCGCCGGCTCCTCGTGATCGGGCTCCTCGGGGCGATGCTCCTCGGCCTCGCGACCTCGCTCGTCCTCTCGCGCCGCGTGCTGCGCCGCATCCAGCGGCTGGTCGGGTTCGCGCGCGCCGTCGCGGGCGGCGCCCCCGCGCCCTACCTGGCGCCCGAGCGGCGCGACGACCTGGGCGTCCTCGAGGCGCAGCTCGCCGAGATGGCGCGCGAGGTGACGGCCACCATCGCGGCGCTGCGCGTCGAGCGCGAGCGGCTGGAGGCGATCCTGCGCGGCATGGTGGAGGGCGTGCTGGTCACCGACCTGGTCGGCCGGGTGGCGCTCATGAACGAGCGCGCCCGCGAGCTGCTCGGCCTGCCCGCCGGCCACGACGGCGCCGGGCGCCCGCTGGTCGAGGTCGCACGCCAGCCGCAGATGAGCGAGATGCTGCGCGAGCTCGCCGGGGGGGAGACGGTCGTCTCGCGCGACCTGACGCTCGAGGGTGCCGAGCGCACGACCCTCCAGGTGAACGGGGCGCGCCTCTGCGGCCCCGACGGCCAGCCCTTCGGCTACGTGCTCGTGCTGCACGACGTCACCGAGCTGCGCCGGCTGGAGGTCGTGCGCCGCGACTTCGTCGCCAACGTGTCGCACGAGCTGCGCACGCCCCTCACGGCCATCAAGGGCTACGCGGAGACCCTCCTCGGCTCCGCCGGCGACGACCGCGAGACGCGGCGGCGCTTTCTCTCGGTCATCGACCGGCATTCGGAGCGCCTCGGCCGGCTGATCGACGACCTGCTCACCCTCTCCGACCTGGAGTTGGGGCGGACTCCGCTCCGCCTCGGCACGGTTGCCGTCGGGCCCGCGGTGGAGGACGTGCTCCAGATCCTCTCCGACACGGCGAAGCGGGTCGGCGTCGAGCTCGGCGCGCGGGTCGACCCGACCAGCCCGGCGCTCGAGGCCGACGCCGATCGCTTCCGGCAGGTGCTCATCAACCTGGTCGACAACGCGATCAAGTACACGCCGGGGGGCGGCCGGGTGTCCGTGCGGGCCGCCGCCGCCCGCGGCGCCGAGCACTACGGCATGGTCGAGATCGCCGTCGAGGACACCGGGGTCGGCATCCCCGCCCAGGACCTGCCGCGGCTGACCGAGCGCTTCTTCCGCGTCGACAAGGGACGCTCGCGTGCCCTCGGCGGCACGGGGCTCGGGCTCGCGATCGTGAAGCACATCGTCCAGGCCCACGGCGGCGAGCTCGGTATCACCAGCGCGGTCGGTCGGGGCACGACGGTGCGGGTACTCTGGCCCGCGGCGGCGCGGTCCCGGGCAGTAGCCGAGGCCGCGCGCTAGCGGATCGAGTTGGGGTATACCGGTACCGAGGAGGATCGCCATGTCGACGTACGGGCTCACCCCGGAGGTCCGCGCGCTGCGCGAGCGCGTGCGCCGCTTCATCGACGAGGAGGTCGTCCCGGCCGAGCCCGTGCTCGCCCGCGACGACGAGGCCGCGGCCGAGGCCATCCGGCGCCTGAAGGAGCGGGCCAAAGGGGAAGGGCTGTGGGCCCTCGGCCATCCGAAGGAGATCGGGGGCGGGGGTGTGCCGTTCATGCCGTTCGTCTACCTGAACGAGGTGATCGGCCGCTCGCACTGGGGGCAGGTCGCCCTGGGCTCGCTGTCGATGCAGGACTCGATCATGCTCCACCTCTACGGCACCGCCGAGCAGAGGCGGCGCTGGCTCGAGCCGCTGGTGGCCGGCGATATCTATCCCTCGGTCGGCTTGACCGAGCCCGAGGTGGCCGGCTCCGACCCCACCCTCATGCAGTCGACGGCGCGGCTCGAGGGCGACCACTGGGTGGTGAACGCGCACAAGTGGTTCACGAGCGGCGCCAACCGCGCGGCCTTCACCACCATCTTCGCCATCACCGAGCCCGAGGCCGCGCCACACGAGCGCTTCTCGGCGATCATCGTCCCCACCGACGCGCCCGGCTACGAGATCGTGCGCGTAGTCCCCACCATGGGCCACACCGGCGGCGCGCACTGCGAGATCCGGCTCTCGGACGTGTGCGTGCCGCGCGACCACCTGCTCGGGGGCCGCGGCCAGGGCTTCGTCGTCGCGCAGAAGCGGCTCGGCCCGGGGCGCATCTTCCACTGCATGCGCTGGCTCGGCCAGGCCGAGCGCGCTTTCGAGCTCATGTGCGCCCGCGCGACGACGCGCTTCGCGCACGGCTCGCTCCTCTCGGAAAAAGGCGAGATACGGCGCTACGTCGCCGAGTCGGCGGCCGAGATCCAGGCGGCGCGCCTGATGACGCTGGACGCGGCGCGCGCGATGGACGGGGGCAGCGAAGCCCGGGTCGAGATCGCGCTCATCAAGTTCTGGGGCGCGCGCATGCTCCACAACGTGATCGACCGCGCCATCCAGGTGCACGGCGCGCTCGGGGTCACGGCCGACACGCCGCTCGAGTTCATGTACCGCGAGGCGCGCTACGCGCGCATCTACGACGGCCCCGACGAGGTGCACCGCATGGTGGTCGCGCGCCGCCTGCTGCGCGACCCCCACGGCGCGGCCCCGTGGGCGTGAGCTACCGCCAGCCGGAGCGCGCGATCAGCGCCTCGACCCGCGCACGAAGCTGATCGCGGATCTCCCGCACGCGCTCGATGGGCTCGTCCTTGGGGTCGGGGAGCGGCCAGTCCTCGTGGGGCACCCCGGGCACGACCGGGCATGCCGCGCCGCAGCCCATGGTGATCACCACGTCGGCGCGCGCGACCAGGTCGGCCGTCAGGTGACGCGGCCGGGCGTCGCCGAGCTGAATGCCCAGCTCGCGCATGACCTGCGCGATCGCCGGATGGACGCGCTCGGCGGGCTCGGTGCCGGCCGAGACAGCGCGCGCGGCCGACGGGTCGGCGAGCGCGTTGAAGAGCGCCGCCGCCATTTGCGAGCGGCCGGCGTTCTCGATGCACGCGAACAGCGCGGTCTCGCGCGGCATGCGGCTCAGAGCTCGCGCGGCAGCTTGTCCAGGTGCCGGATCGAGCGGCCCTTCACCATGAAGATCACCATCTCGGCGATGTTGGTCGCGTGGTCGCCCACCCGCTCGAGGTGCTTGGAGACGAAGAGGAGCCGCATGGCCCGGCTCACGGTGGCCGGGTTCTCGACCATGTAGGACAGCAGCTCCCGGAAGAGCTGCTCGTGGAGCTGGTCGATGGCATCGTCCCCGATGCACACGCTGAGCGCCAGCTCGGTGTCCTCGCGCACGAAGGCGTCGAGGCTCCGGCGGAGCAGGTCGCGCGCCACGTCGGCCATGCGCGGGATGTCGATGTAGGGCTTGATCGGCAGCTCGGCGGCGAGCTCGATCGCGCGCTCGGCGATGTGGCTCGCGATGTCGCCGATGCGCTCCAGGTCGGTGGTGATCTTGAGCGCGGTGGTGATGAGGCGGAGATCGCGCGCCGCGGGCTGGCGGAGTGCCAGGAGCTTCAAGGAGAGGTCGTCGATCTCGACGTCGAAGCGGTTCACGGTGTGGTCGCGCTCGATGGTGGCGCGCGCGAGGGTCTCGTCGCGCTGGATGAGGGCGTGCACCGCCTGCGCGATCTGCTCCTCCACGAGACCGCCCATCTCCAGCACCGCGGTGCGGAGCTGGCCGAGCTGCTCCTCGAAGGCCCGGTCGGTGTGGAGGGGCATCAGCCGAATCGCCCCGTGATGTAGTCCTCGGTCTCCGGCCGCTCGGGATTGGTGAACAGGCGCTCGGTCGGGCCGAACTCGATCAGCCGGCCGAGGTAGAAGTAGGCGGTGAGATCGGACACGCGAGCGGCCTGCTGCATGTTGTGGGTCACGATGACGATAGTATAGGCAGTTTTCAACTCGTGGAGCAGCTCCTCGATCTTGGCGGTCGCGATCGGGTCCAGGGCCGAGGCGGGCTCGTCCATGAGCACCACCTCCGGCTCGACCGCGAGCGCGCGCGCGATGCAGAGCCGCTGCTGCTGCCCGCCCGAGAGCTCGAGGGCGGAGCGGTCGAGCCGGTCCTTCACCTCGTCCCAGAGGGCCGCCTGGCGGAGGGTACGCTCGGCGATCTCGCTGAGCCGCACCGCGTCGCGCTCGCCGTGGACGCGCGGCCCGAAGGCGACGTTGTCGAAGACGGACTTGGGAAAGGGGTTGGACTTCTGGAAGACCATCCCGATGCGCCGGCGGAGCGCGACGGGGTCCACCTCGGGACCGTAGATCGGGTCGCCGTCGATGGTCACCTGGCCGCCGACGCGCGCGCCCGGGATGTGGTCGTTCATGCGGTTGAGACAGCGGAGGAAGGTCGACTTGCCGCAGCCCGAGGGACCGATCAGCGCCGTCACGCGGTGTGCGGGGATGTCGAGCGACACGGCCTCCAGGGCGCAGGTGCCGCCGTAGTGAACGACCAGCCCGCGCACGGCGATCTTGACCGGCGCGTCGGCGGCCGCCGCCGACGGACGGCCGCGCGTGAGCGCGGGGTCGAGCACTAGGCGCTCCGCACCGCGCCGCCGCGCAGCAGGAAGCGGGCGAGGACGTTGGTCCCCAGCACGAGGGCCAGGAGCACGAGGCCCGCGGCCCAGGCCTGGCGGTGCCAGTCCTCGTAGGGCGCGATGGCGTAGGTGAAGATCATGACGGGGAGCGACGCCGTCGGCTGGAGCCAGCCCGGGCTCCAGAAGCGGTTGTTGAGCGCCGTGAAGAGGAGCGGGGCGGTCTCGCCCGCGACGCGCGCGAGCGAGAGGAGGAGGCCGGTCGTGATGCCGCGCGAGGCGGCGGGGATCACGACGCGCACGATCGTGACCCAGCGCGGGGCGCCGAGCGCGAGCGCGGCCTCGCGCAGCGAGTCGGGGACGAGGCGCAGGAACTCCTCGGTCGAGCGCAGCGCGACGGGGACCATCATCACGCCGAGCGCCACCCCGCCCGCCAGGGTCGAGAAGTGGCCGATGGGGATGACGACCAGGGCGTAGACCGTGATGCCGATCACGATCGAGGGGATACCGTTCAGCACGTCGGCGGCGTAGCGCACCCAGCTGGCGAATGAGCCGCGGCCGTACTCGGCCAGGTAGACGCCGCCCAGGACAGCGCGGCGGTGAGCAGCAGCTTCGCGCTCCCCACGATGGCGTTCGCCATGCCGCCGCCTGCCTCGCCGACGGGCGCCGGGAGCGCGGTGAAGAAGCTCCACGAGAGCGAGGTGGCGCCCTGCCAGGCGATGTAGCCGAGCAGGAAGACGAGCACGCCGAGGGTCAGGAGGGTCGCCGTTGCCGTCGCCCCGAACATGAGCCGCTCGATGCGCCGGCGGCGCCGGTAGGTGGTAGTCATGGGCGCGCCGCCCCGGGCGCCCTCTGGACACTGGCGATCAGGAGCCGCGCGAGCGCGTTGACCGCCAGCGTGATCGCGAACAGCACCAGCGCGATCTCGACCAGCGCGGCCAGATAGACCTCGTCGGTCGCCTCGGTGAACTCGTTGGCGAGCACCGCCGCCATCGTGTAGGCGGGCGCGAAGAGCGAGGCGGCGATCTCGGGCCGGTTGCCGATCACCATGGTCACCGCCATGGTCTCGCCGAGCGCGCGCGCGAGGGCGAGGAAGACCGAGCCCAGGATGCCCGAGCGTGCGTAGGGGACGACCACGTCGCGCACCGTCTCCCAGCGCGTGGCGCCGAGCGCCAGGGCCGCGTCGCGCTGCGTCTGCGGGACCGCGAGGAGGACCTCGCGCGACACGCTGACGATGAACGGGACGACCATGACGGCGAGGAGGATGCCCGCCGTGAGCAGCCCCACGCCGTAGGCGGGCCCCGCGAACAGCGGGATGGACCCGAGCACGGGCTCGATCGCCTGCTGGACGCTGCGGATGGCGGGCACCAGGACGAAGACGCCGACCAGGCCGTAGATGACGCTCGGCACGGCGACCAGTAGCTCGATCAGGAAGGTGAGCGGGTCGGCAAGGCGCCGGGGCATGAGCTCCGCGAGGCAGACCGCGGCGCCGAGGCCGAGCGGGAGCGCGATCGCGAGCGCGATCGCGGTGGTGGCGAGCGTCCCGAAGATGAAGGGGAGGGCGCCGAAGCGGAGCGCGACCGGGTCCCACGTCGACGTCCAGAGGAAGCTCCACCCGAAGGCTGCCCGCGCCAGCGCCGAGCGCCGCAGCAGCACGACGGCGATGGTGCCCGCGATGGCGACGACGGAGAGCGCGAAGGCGAGCGAGAGGGCGCGAAACGCCGGGTCGCCGAGCCGTCTCGGGCGCCGCGCCCGGGCCGGCGCGACGCGGACGGCGGGAGAGGAGAGGAGAGCGGCGCGGCCCGTGGCTAGGACCCTCCGGCCTGGATCGTCGCCAGCGCCTTCTGCTCGAGCGCGACCACGGACGCTGGTAGCGGCGCGTAGTTGAGCGGGGCGGCGAGCTGCTGCCCGTCGGCCAGCATCCAGGCGAGGAACTTCTTGATCGCCGCGCCCTTCGCCGCGTCCTTGATGCGGGCGGGGACGAGCAGCCAGGTGAAGCTCGCGATGGGATAGGCATCCGCGCCCGCCGGGTCGGTGATCGAGACGCGGAAGTCCTCCGGCATCTTCTCGGCGGCGGCCGCGGCCGCGGCGGTCACGCTCTCGAGCGTCGCTTGCACGAACTTCCCGCTCCGGTTGCGGACGTCGCCGTAGGGGAGCTTGTTCTGCACGGCGTAGATCAGCTCGACGTAGCCGATCGCGTTGGGCGTCTGCTTGACGAGCCCGGCCACGCCCTCGTTCCCCTTGGCGCCGAGGCCGACCGGCCAGTTGACCGAGGTGCCGCGGCCGACGCGCTGCTGCCACTCGGGGCTCACCTTCGCGAGGTAGTCGGTGAAGATGTAGGTCGTGCCGCTGCCGTCGGAGCGGTGCATGGGGACGATCGCGGACGCGGGGAGGGCGACGCCCGGGTTCTCCTTGGTGAGCGCCGGGTCGTTCCAGTGCGTGATCTTGCCGAGGAAGATGCCCGCGACCGCCTCGGGCGTGAAGCGGATGCGCTCCACCCCGGGCAGGTTGAAGGTCGGCACGACTGCGCCGAGCGCGGTCGGCAGGTGGAGGATTGGGATCGGCGCCGACTTGAGCTGCTCGTCGCTCATCGGGCCGTCGGTGGCGCCGAAGTCGACCGTGCCCTCGAGCACCTGGCGGATGCCGCCGCCGCTCCCGATCGACTGGTAGTTGATCTGGAGATCCGGGTTGCGCTTGTGGAACTCGTCGAACCACTTCGAGTAGAGCGGGTAGGGGAAGGTCGCGCCGGCGCCGGTGACGAGCGTCGCGGCGTGCGCGAGCCGCACCAGCATGAGGGGGAGCAGTCCGGCGAGCCACCAGCGTCGTCGCATTCGTCCTCCTCCTTCGTTTCGGGAGCGCGGCGCCCAATCTAGCGCATGCCTTGGGACAATCTCCCGGGCGAATGTGACGGCTGCGTTACGAGAGCGAGAAAAGGCGCGGAAATCTCGCCCGCCGCCCCGCGCCGCCCTCGACTGGCGGGCACTTTTCAGCCAGTGGAACGAAACCCGAACTTCAGGGAGGGGCCGATGATGAAGCCCGGGCTGGTTGGTGCGGTCGTCGCGGTGCTGCTGACAGTTGCCGTTTCCGGGGGCGCCGAGACCCCCACGGAGAAGCGGCTCCGGCAGCTGGAAGATACGCTTCGGAAGACCCAGGACGAGGTGCAGCAGCTGCGGCGCCAGCTCGAGCAGCAGAAGGCGATCGGCCAGGCGACGCAGAAGCAGGTGGAGCAGACCGCCGAGGAGAGCAAGGCCGCAACCGCCGAGGCGAAGAAGGCGGTTTCGCTCCCGGACTGGCTCAACCGCACGACCGTCTTCGGCGACGTGCGCGCCCGCCACGAGGGTTTCTACCACCAGCCTCACAAGAAGGGCACGGCCGTCGGCGCGCGCAACCGCGAGCGCATCCGCGCCCGGCTGGGCGTGCGGTTCGCCTTCAGCGACGAGCTCACGGCGACCATTCGGGGCGCCTCCGGCAACCCGAACGACCCGATCTCGACCAACGAGACCCTCAACGGGAACTTCAACCGCAAGAACTTCAATCTCGACTGGGCCTACCTGACCTTCACGCCCGGGAAGAGCTTCAACCTGCGGCCCGGCGTGGCGAGCTTCACCGCGGGCAAGTTTCCGAACCCGATCTTCCGCGTGAGCGAGATGGTCTTCGACGACGATCTCTCGGTGGAGGGCACGAGCGAGACCTTCCAGCTGCTCGAGAAGCCGCTCGGCGTCCTCGACCAGGTGAAGATCCACGGGCTCCAGTGGACCTTCGCCGAGATCTCGAACAAAGAGGACGGCTGGATGTTCGGCGGGCAGATCAACCCGAGCATGCACTTCGGCGACGTGCAGGTGGAGGGTGGCCTCGGGCAGTACTGGTGGCTCAATTCCGATCTGATCGCCCAGGCGCTGGACAAGAACACGACCGCGTTCGACTCGGCCGGAAAGCCGATCGCCAATTCCAACTTCAACGGGAGCCTGTTCAACAGCAACCTGCTGGACATGGCGACCATCCAGCCCCCGACGCCGAAGGGCGGGAAGAAGCCTGCCGCGTTCAGCGCGATCACGGGCTACAAGAGCGCCTTCAACCAGTCGAATGCCACCGTCGCCGTGACGATCCCGAACCTGGTCCTCAACCAGCCGCTTCGTCTGTTCACCGATTACGTCTACAACTGGGAGGCGGCGACCGACGACGCGCACGGCTGGCAGTCCGGGCTGCGGCTCGGGCAGACGAAGGTGAAGGGCGACTGGTCGCTCTACGGGTTCTACGAGCACATCGGGCAGGAGGCGGCGATCTCCGCCTTCACCTACAGCGACTTCGGCCTGGGCGGGACCAACGTGGAAGGGCCGGTGGTCGGGATCGACTACCAGTTGCTGAATCCGCTCACGCTCACGGCGCGCAGCCACTTCACGAACTTCATCAACCGCCCGGCGGGCATGACGAACCCGACCCTCACGCGCCTCCAGCTCGACGCGCTGGTGAAATTCTAGCGCCGCCTCAGCGGCGCAAGGGGACGGAGCGCTCGAGCCCTCCTTCCCCGTTGCCGCGGTAGACGTCGAGCGCGTGCGCCTCGATCCAGTCGATCTCGGCGTCGAGCGCGACCGCGGCGGCGGCCGACAGCGCCGGGTCGACGGCCGCCGGTACCACGCCCTCGAAGATGCGGGGCGCGGGCAGGTAGGGCCCGACGCGGACCCGGAGCCAGCCCACCGGCGCGCCCTTCGCATCGCGTAGCGCGGCCTGGTACGTGCCCCGGACGTCGATCACCGTCTGGCTCGCGCGCGTGAGCGCATCGGGGCCGGTGTCCGCCGCCTTGCGGGCAAAGGCGTCGGTGCGGAGCGACGACCCGTCGGCCGCCCGGATGACGAGGCGGATCGCACCGCCGTCCCACGCCGGGTCGATCTCGCCCACCACCGGCGCGTCCTCCGCCGGCGCGCGGCGGACCACCACGCGCTCACCCGTGACCCAGAGCGCGGCCAGCCGCTCTCCGTCCGCCTCGAGCACGCAGGTGGGGTCGCCCGGCAGCCGCACCCAGTGGGCCGGCCGCAGCTCGCCCACGCGCCCCGGCCCGAGGCGGTCGACGACCAGGCCGCCGTGCTCGCGGTGTGCGGCGAAGGTGGCGTCGGGGTCGACGGCCAGCGGATGGCGCAGGCCGGCGCACCCGGACGCCAGCGCGGCGATGCCGGCGAGGAGCATGCCCACGCATCGTCGCGCCATGGGCTCGCCAGAAGAGCAGGAGTTCGGCCGTCGCACAAGTAACGAGGTGTCAGGCGGCGGCGCGCCGCTCGGCCGGGGCTCGCTCGCCGGTGCCGAGCGTCGCGGCGATCCAGCCTCGTGTGAGCTCGGCCAGCTCCCGCCGTGTGCGACCCGCCGGGTCGAGCGACGGGCCGAGGATCGCCTCGGCGGAGAGCACGGGCTCGCGGAGGACCTGCCGGACCGACGCGAGCACGGTCGTGTCGCCCACGAAGGCGGGCGCAGCGCTCGGGCGGCCGCGCGCGTCACGGTAGCGCAGCGCCACCGGCTGCACACGCGCGCGCGCGTCGATCGCCGCCTGGAAGAGGGCCGGGAAGAATCGGCCGACGGCCGTCCCGTCGGTCGTCGTGCCCTCCGGAAAGACGGCGACGCGCTCGCCCTGGCCGAGCGCGCGCGCGACCGCGGTGCGCATGCGCCCGGCATCGCGATAGCTCCCGCGGACGATGAAGAAGGTGTCGAAGCGCGTGGCGATCGTGCCGAAGAAGGGCCACCCCCGCACCTCCGACTTCGCGACGAAACGCGCGCCGGCGACCGCGTTGAGGACGTACATGTCGAGCCAGGATACGTGATTGGCGACCAGCAGGGCCGGCGTCCCCTCGCGCGGCGTCCCCCGTACGTGGAGTCGCACCTGCAGGGCGTCGAGCATCTCGCGCGCGTAGCGCGTGGCGAGCTCGCGGCGTCCGGCCGGCTCGAGGCGGGGCGCGCGCCAGACGGCGCTCGCGTAGACGGCGGCCAGGTGCTGCGCCAGCCGCGCCGTCCGCCGGACGCGCGTCCTACGCGGCGCGGGCGTGCCCCCGATCATGAGGCGCCTCTGGCGCCGCGCCCAAGCGGCGGAGCCGGCGGGCGTAGCGCGGATCGAGCTGGGAGAGCGGGAGGAGCAGGAGGAGATCGGCGGTGTTGAACTCCTCGTCCCAGGCGGGCTCGCCGCACACGAGAGCGCCGAGGCGGAGGTAGCCCCGGATCAGCGCCGGCGCCTC
>WNFC01005677.1_pt1 | contig 13695 bp, 17 predicted proteins | sample 5400541 | NCBI WGS metagenome assembly WNFC01 (sample SAMN13153342, study PRJNA577476) | soil metagenome | isolation source: 120 cm saprolite under Douglas fir tree site 2 hole 2 replicate 1 | place: USA:California | collected 2015-04-18
GTGCCAATTGGCGCCGCGGAGCCATGCATGCGACTAGCGGGACCCACGACATGAAGGTGCTGCTCGTCGACGACGATATCGACCTGGTCGACCTGCTGACCTATGCCCTGCGTCGCGCGGGTTACGCAGTCGTGACCGCGCTGGATGGGGAGCAGGCTCTTCAGACTTGGGAGGCGGAGCGCCCGGACATGGTGCTGCTGGACGGCGTCCTTCCACGACTGGACGGTTTCGAAGTCTGTCGTCGAATTCGCCAGCAGGCGCGTACGCCGATCATCTTGCTCACTGAGCGCTCCGCCGAGGTTGAGGTCGTCGGCGGCCTGGAAGCAGGCGCAGACGACTACGTTTCAAAGCCATTCAGTGCTAAGCAGCTGCTGGCGCGGATGCAGGCTGTGCTCAGGCGGTACGAGCCCGAGCCCGAGCAACTGGCATCGCCCGAGCTCCGCGTAGGAGACCTGGTGCTCGATCCAGAAGGGCATCAGGTGACCAGGGCCGGCCGGCCCATCAGGTTGACGCGGATGGAGTTTCGCCTGCTGTACCGCCTGGCGCTCAACGCCGGCCAGGTCATCCCCCACTCCCGCCTGATCGAGACGACGTGGGGCTACTACGGCGACGACGGCTCGGCCGAGCTGCTCAAGTATCACGTGACGCACCTTCGCAAGAAGCTCGGCCTCGCGCGCAATGGCCCGGCCAGCATCAAGGTCGTCGTGGGCGTCGGCTACTGCCTGACCAGGTAAGGTGCGATCGGATTTGTGTGGGTCGCGACGGAGTTAGTTATTCAGCCGCCGACGGACCCGAGGGCAGGCGGCTCAGGCTGACGAGCACATCGAGCGCGCGGCGCAGCGCGGCGCGGTCTTGGCTCGTCAACTCGTCAGCACTGAGCTGTTTGACGAGCGCTGTGAACTCGTCGAGGATGCGCAGAAGCGCGCCCGGGTGGCGCGCGCCCCCGACATCATGCGTTTGGTCGTTGACTACTGAGTCCGTCATGCGGCCTCCAATGGCCTCATTTGCGTTGTGGCATCGTTACGCGCCTATTGTCGCGCGCTGCGTAAACTAGCACCAAGGAATTATGCAGTGAGGTGTTAACCCGGTCGCGTACGAGTTGAGTCCCTTTATCAAGTCTCCTCGTCGTCATGCGGCTCTTCGGCGTCTTCGCCGAGGAGGGTCTTCAACGCCCTTGTAAGCACGCCGACTGCGCGCTCCTCGGCAGGCGTGAGTGCACGACCCCACGCTGCGCGAACTGCATCCACAAGCGCACCCGCCCGAGTGTCGAGCGCGGCCGCGTCGGGCGGCCTCAGGTTGCTGCGGCCGTCTTGATCATCCGCGGCCCGGCTCGTCGACAAAAGCGGGCTGAACCATATCGCGCTGAGTGTCATGCGAGCGTACCTCCTCAACCCGACCATGCCCGAACGTGCTACTACGGGTTGCAAGCCGTCCACTATAGAAACCCAGCGACATTGAGATTCGGTTGAGAACGGGCTGTGGAGCCGGGCGGGTTCTGGACTCGTTACACAAAGCGTGAGCTGAAGGCTGCCACGGCAGAAGCACCCATGTTCAGCGGGCCTCCACCCTTTTGTTACAAAAGCGCCTGGACTCGCGTGTCCGCAGTCCGAGTGACTCGGCGATGCCGGCTCATCGTCAATCGAGCGCAGCGACCTGGCCAGCAGTAATCTCTACGTGTGTGACCCGCGCTGTGTCGCTCGCGCCAGCGGACTGATCTCAATCTCGCGCCCGTGAAACTCGGGGGGTGCATAGACAACCAACGCGCCGACGCACTCCCGGATAGGGAAAAGAAGCCAGGAACGGCGAATTGATATTCGCCGGCGTCACGCCATCCGTGAAGTCGGCCGCGTGCGGATCCGGGACGAACGCGGGGTCGACCAGAGGGATTGTGGCGCCAGCCAAAGCCCGCAGCTCGATGGTGAGCACGTCGTCCGCAACCCGGCGCTCCTGGATGCCAACCATCACCGCAATCTTTGCTGTGGCCACGTCCCCAACGTGTATCACCATCGGCTCCAGCAACGTGATACGCGCCGGAGGCGCGCCCTGTGACACATCGAGCGACGCCGCGCTCTGGCGTTTGGGCAGCGCGAACAATGTGACCGCGGCCCTTGGAACCGCTGGCGCGGCGGCGACGGTGATGCCGAACCCGAGCGACGTTTGGGTCAACAACCGACGTCGGCTGACCAACGGGCCGACTACGCCCAAGACTACGCCCAACCCCCGTCAGCCACTCCTCTGTGAGCGATCGCGAGGGCGCTCCACTCACATGGTGCGCCTGGTTGTTGTACGTCGTCGCGAGGCCTTTGGATCGTCACGCCGGCACATTCGGCGACCGGCGTGCGGCGACAACATTACATGCAAACTTGTATCTCAATGGTTTAGGGAATACGCGACTGCTTTGGAACGTCCCAACGCGGGTAGTACACTACGCGCATGACTTCGGGGGGCAAGAGAAGTTCAAGGCGGCGTCAGCGCAGTGACGATCCGCCCACTGAGACTGGTGGGCCAACACGTCCAGCGGACTTCACCGAGCGGCTGGAGCAGTTCGTCTCCGCCATGCAACCAGCAACGTCGTTAACGTCTCACGAGCGGCTGGCATTGGGACTGTTGATCGACGCATTGTCCGTCCTTTTGGGAGAGGGGACGGTAGCCGAGAAGTGTGACTGATGTTTGCTAGACGCTGGTCCACGCCGCGGCGGGATGGCCGGACTAGCCCCTCCGCTTTCTGGACGTTTTGGAGGCGGACACACGTGTCCGGTTGCGGCTTCCGCCGGCGCTCGGCAGCGGCGGAAAGACCGGCGCTGTCGGCGTCGTCTGCGCTCGCGCGAGCATCACCAGCGCCCGGAACAATGTCCGCAACGCCGACCGATCCGCCGACGTAAGGCGCTCGGCCTGGATCGTCAGTATCAACCGATAGAATTCGCGGATCGTGCGCGTGAGACCACGCGGGCGCTCCGCCAGCATCGACACGTCCGGTTCCGCGCGCGAGGTGCGTAGCGCCGGTGCCTTGCCAGCCGGCGGCTCGTCCCGCTGTTCATTGAGCTCGTTCAACAGCGCCTGCGCAGACTGCATCTCGTCCCGGACGCGCATCTGGTCCCAGCGCTCAGCGATGGCCCGCTCAATGATCGGCGATCGGTGCTCGGCGGGTACTCCAAGCAGCAACTCAGCCGTGGAGACGGCCAGTTCACGCTGCACGACTGCCTCGCGCAATGCGGGATCCTCGAAAAGGCGAACGCGTTTCGAGACGTACGCAGGCGAACGCTTCACCGCCTCGGCCACCTGGTCGAGAGTCCAGCCTCGGGTCCGAACCAGTTCCCCCAGCGCGTCGGCTTCTTCCTCGGCCGAAAGGTCCTCCCGTTGAAGGTTTTCAACCAGGTCGATGACATACGCATCGTCGGCGCCTACGCTGCGCACGAAGGCGCTGATCGAGGGCCAGCGGAGCATCCGCGCGGCGGTCAGGCGTCGCAATCCTGAGGTGAGGATGTACGTGTCACCGTCTTGTCGGACGCTGATCGGCTGCTGCAGCCCGTAATCCTGCATCGACGCCGCCAGACTAGCAATATCGCCCAGGAACCTCCGGGCTGGCTGGCGCGGCGTTTGGATCTGGTCCAGCGGAATCTCGCGCAACTCGGCAATGTGTTCAGCGGGGGCGCCACTCGGCCTACGACTGGTCTGAGCTTTATCGCGCGCTGGGCGCTTGGTTGATGCCACACGAACCATTCAGTCTGATTGTATTGGTTCCCTGTTTCGATCAGTGTTGTCAAGGGATCACCTGACTACGAGCCGGCGTCACAAACCGCCACTGGCGTTTACACACCGTGACCAATCCGTGACGTAGTGGCGGCTCATCGCCGGCGGCGTCGGCTGAGTGCCCGTTCCACACTCCGCCGATGGACCCGCAGCCCGAGCTCTTCCCAGAGCCGCTGCGCCAGCTCAGCGGAGTTCAATGATGGGTCAGCCTCGAGCGCTTGTTCGAGCCCGTCGACTACCGCCTCGGAAAGCTTGTGCGCTCGCTTCGGGCCCGAACGCTGAGGCAGCAGACCAACCAGGCCCCCGGAGTCGAAGGCCGTCTGCGCCTGGTAGAAGGACGGTCGCGAGAAGCCGAAGTCGGCGGCGGCCTGACTGATCGGCTCGCCATCCTGGCGGACCCGGCGCAGCATCTCGTATTTGACCTGGATCAGGTCGCGCGGGTCGAAGAAGGCATTGCCGGAGGTAAAAGCGGAGTCGCTAACCGTCCGCGGTCGCGGATTGAGGGCGCACCGTCGACGCAGGGTGGACGCCCTGTCGTTGCGCTGCGTTTCTGCCAACCTGAGCCTCCTGCGCTGTGTTATGTGCATTATGCCGACCTGGTGTTGCTTGTCAAGCCTTTTTGTGAAAGAGAGGTTGGTTTGTGCAGACGGCTGTGACTTTAACAGGCGCGGCGTAATCTAATTTACAGGAACTGACGCATGGCCGCGATCACCTCCGCTGGCTTTTCGTGATGCACGCTGTGGTGTGAACCGTCTCACCCCGAGGCGGACGCAAGTCGCCGACGAATCGGCGCGCGAAATTCGCGTTCGATCGAAGGAATGTGCTCCGAGGAGCGGAAGAAGAGCATGTACGGCATGGGCAACGTCAGATCGGCGATCGCCAGCTCGAACATTCCGCCCACCCGCGTGCCGAGTGCTGGACGTCCCAGACGCTGGCCATCGCGGGGCCGACCAAGATCAGGAACAGCCCGCGCTTGACCGGGTGTGAGGCGAGGTATTCCTCCGCGATGCGATGCTGGCGCTCGCGCCGCCGGCAGTCGATGATCGGGATCCCGTGGACTCTGGCAAAGCCGTGCACTCGCCGACCAAAGCGACCAGCCATGCGCACCAGGTGTGCGTTATCGAGGTCCCCTAATCGTGGCCGGCTCACCTCGGTAGTATGAGGTCGCTCGCTAACTGCGGCCAGTCGTCATCGTCCTCCAGCGCTGGTTGTGGAGTGGCTCCGTGCCAGCCCGAGCCTCGTCGGGTGTCAGAACCTTGTCGTCACCTGGATAGGGCGTCGTGTACCCCTTGAGGCTGTAGCAGATAGCGCGGTTGAGAAGCTGTGGGTTCTGCTGGTCAGGAACGAAGCTCTCGGTTCGGAACATCTCGGCCGACGCGTCGCCCCCTTGCGCCTCGGCCTCGGTCGCGACGACGTCACGTGCCGGGAGTGACGACGCACGCGGAGCGCCATTCATCTCATCTAACGGCACGTGGTTGGGGACAGCTGAGTACGGCGCGAAATTCGGTGTGTCGGCGAAGGCACCCCGCATCGGAGCCGCGGCGAAATCCATCTGATTCATCGGCGGCAGTCCAAGGATCTGTTCAATGGTGCGGACGATGTTGATCTGCGTGTAGTTCGTGCTATCCACGACGTCATGCCGCGTATACGGGCTGATGACATCGCCAGTCGACCGATGCCCATCCACATGGTCGACGCCATCGTACGCATCGTCCTCGACGACAAAGATGGCCGACTCCTGCCAGTAGCGGCTGTGACTGATCGCATCGACTATCCGGCCGAGCGCGAGGTCGTTATAGGCGACTGGCGCGCGCGGTGTGGGGCGACCGGGAGCAGTGCCAGAAGTATGGTCGTCCGGCAACTCCATTATGACCAGATTGGGTAGATTGCCACGCTGCACATAGCCAGCGAACTCGCGCAGGAAGATGTCGGCGCGGTACTCGTCTGGAATCGCGGGTGGTGTAGGGCGGGAAGTGTCTGTTGAGCAACGCGTCGTTGGAGGACACGTCGGAGTGCGTCTGGAACGTTCCGAGCGGTGTATGGAGCGGGCCGGCCTCCGTTCCCTCGAGAACCTTCGCGTCATGGGAACCAGTCGCTCCACGTCTGGTTGTATTGGTCCTGGCCCGGTGGTCCATTGAACTGGTTGGCGTACTCGCCGTAGTTGCGTACGGTCTTGCGGTGCTTGAGCGCGTTCTCCCACAGGAACCCGCTGGGCAAGTAGGCCAGGCTGTCCCCGCCGTTGAATGGGTAGCTCCGCACGAAGTCGCCATACATTTTCTCGATGTAGCTTGGCACCAGAGCCTGGTCAGTCCACTGGTGTCCATCGGCAGAGGCAATGCTGGAGAGGTACAGGTTGTCCAGCAGAGGAAATTGCCTGGCCAGCGCGTGCTGGTTGGGTGTCACATCCGCACCGAACTGGACCATCGCGGCGTCGCCATTCCCTCGGGGGGCGTCACCCAGGATGGGATCGTAGGTGCGGTTTTCTTTGATGATGTAAGAGCATCGATGTCTCAATCGGGCGCGCGGAATCACGCAAGGAGTCTTTCCTCTCCGGCCCACGCATGGAGGACAAGCATCTGCCTGAGTCACGTTCGACGCTGCTCCAGCACAATCTGACTCGTGCAGCGGAACGACCACTGACAGAATAGGCGGGCCCGTTCAGGATCGGTTTGAAGGCACGGTTAACCCCGCGTAAATACTTTGACTGGGCGCGGGAGGGCGGCGGGTACATGACATCGAACAACGGCGACGGTCGAGCCAATGCTTGGTTGGCCAGTAGTTGACCGTTCTCAGCGGATGTCCCAATGCGACGCGCGTATCGATCTAGATAACGCCAGCGAATTCCACGAAAGTGGCGCTTTCGCTCGTCGGCCGACGTGCTCGCCAGCCTGGAGTCCCAAAAACGGTCGCGAGGCTGTAGAGGTCCCGATGGGCCAGGCTTAAGCCACGTCGCATCCCGCAACCGGAACTGCAGCCGTTCGTATGGCGACTGGCGAGCCGCCGGGCGTACCGCCCATAAGCGCATTAACTCGTAAGGCGTGGTGGCGCCTATCAACGAAGTCGGCCGGTGAGATCTGTAAGACGTCAATCAATCGACGGGCGTGCAACGGCGTTAACTTCTGCCCGGAGGCCTGGTGGCTGCAACGGCGCGGAAATGCGCCAGATGCTGACGCGATGGAGCGACTTAGCGCGGGGAGTCTCTCCCACCGGCGGATCGAGCTCTCGACACGAGCTGTATCAATGCACGCCGCGCAAACGCCAGATCGGGGTCGACAGCGACAACTACGAGCTGCACGCTCGAACTTACGACAGCTGCGGCGAGCAAGCCTATCGGGTCCGACTGCGCCGCGCCTGAGGACAACAGCCCCGTCAGTCTCGGCCCACTTCAGCATGCGCAATTCAGGGGCTACTTTGCCAACCCGTGTGTCGCTTCCTACCGGCTTCAATACCGAAGATCGGAGGTCCCAGGCAACAACACCGTCGCAACATCGGGAGGGCAAGCACGACGTGTCGCGTCGTCTGCCACGTGGTTCGGACGCGGCTACAGCGGCCTCATTGGCGAGCGTCAAGACGCCGAGCGGGGGGTGACCCGCACCGCGGGACCCCAGTCGCGGTCATGTGCTACAACTAGCACATGATGAGCGTGGGCATTCGTGAGCTCCGACAGCGCGCGAGCGAGTTGCTGCGGCAGGTCGAGCGAGGCGAGAGTATCGAGATCACCGATCGTGGACGGCCCGTCGCGGTGCTCTCGCCTGTGCCGCCGGGTAGCCCCTACCGGCGAATGCTGGTCGAGGGGGAGATCGCGCGTGCCAGCCGCGAGATGGGCGAGCTACCGGAACCGCTGACACTCTCACCAGGCCAGGAGTCGGCTTCGTCGGTCCTGGCTCGACTGCGCTCCGATGAGCGTTGAACGGGTCACCTACCTGGACTCTTCAGCTATCGTGAAGTTGGTCGAGGTCGCCCCCGAGTCGATGGCCCTTCGCCAGTACTTGCGCCGGCGCCGGCCGTACATAGCGAGCGCACTTGCGCGCACCGAGGTCATGCGCGCGCTGCTGCCAGTCGGGCCAGAAGCTGTCCGACGCGGCCACGAGGTCTTGCTGAATATTGACCTGGTACGCGTGAACGACCGTGTGCTGAGCTTGGCTGGGGAGCTACCACCACCCTCGTTGCGATCTCTGGATGCCATCCACCTGGCCACCGCCCGGCTGCTAGGCGGCAGCCTTGCTCGGTTGGTGACCTACGACGAACGCATGTTGATCGCCGCTCGCCTCATGGGTGTCGCTGTCGCCTCGCCTGGATGAGGTTGGTGTAGAGCATTGACGGCGGGTGGTACTCAAAAAGGCACTCAATCACCCCGACAGAACACGGACACGGGAGGCATACTGTGTACGGCCAGTCATCTCAAAATGAGCCGCTGAACTCGCCAAAAAGCGTTTCGCCCCTGCCTGGCAGGCAAGGGAGTCCGGGGTTCGAATCCCCGATGCTCCACCCCAGTTCGCTGAACTCGAAATTAGCAGTCAGTGCTAGTGAGTGCCAATTTGGAGCCTCAGAATTGATCCCTTGCCCAGGCAAGGGGTCGTGGGGGTACTCAATAAGGCACTCAATGCGGGCATCGATCAGTTCGGGTTGGACAGTCCGGTTGCGCGGTTCAACCCACACGCGCCGGTTCACTCTCTCTGTCAAAGCGTGCGACAATCCCCCGCGTGGCGATGCCGGGCATACTTGTTCCTGGCGGCTTGCCCTCGCAGCCGACGCCACTGATTGGATGCGATCACAGGTAGCCCACATCCGCGCGTTGCTGCTTAGCCCTGAGGCGCGCCTGCTCACGCTGGTTGGCACTGGTGGCACGGGCAAGACGCGACTGGCGCTCGCCGTCGCCGCCGACCTGGTCGACGCGTTCGAGTATGGGGTTATCTTTGTTGATCTTTGTGCGGCTCTCAGCCCGGCCGACGTTGTTCCAACCATCGCCCGTGCGCTGGGCCTGCGCGACCTCGGCACTCGTATGCGGATGGACCGCATCTGCCAGTATCTGGCAACGCGCGAGCTGCTGCTCGTCCTCGATAATTTCGAGCATGTCCTGGGGGCCGGCACCCAGATCGCCGAACTGCTCGCCGCTTGCCCGACGCTGAAGATCCTGGCGACCAGCCGGGCTGCGCTGCGCTTGCGCTGGGAGCAGGAGTTCCCGGTGCAGCAGCTGAGTTCGTTCTTGAGGCGCACGCGGCGGCTGGCGGGCTGGCGTGGTCGCACGAGCCTAAAGGCCGCCGACCACTGGGGTCGACGGGCTTGTTGAACTCGGCGAAACCAAGGCCGGCGCCTAACCGCGCGCTTAGGCCCCGCGAATATTCGAAATAGACGCGGATCACACGCCGGTTCCAGTCCACGTTATGCGCGAAATCAGCCGCCTCGGCGAGCATGGCTGAGCGACCACTTGGGCATAGCGATCATCGATCGGGCGGTCAATCCGCAGCCTCTCCTCATCCACAAGTCGCTCGCCGAGTAGCCGCCACAGACGGCCAACTCGATGCCCTGAGAGAGCGATCCTCACCCGTATGTCCCTGTCACGAACCTTTGCGTCCCTCGTGCCGTCAAAGGTTCGAAGCACTGATGCAGACCCGGTGTGCGATCCGATCAGCGATGGCAAAACGCGGGTCGTTGCAAAGCATTGGCCGCCGCCTTGCGTACTGGCAGGCTTGGACCCTGGCAACGTCGCGCGACTCAGGATCTGGCCAGAGCGGATGTAAGTTGCATCCGAGATGTAATGCCCAGCTTCGGAAAGGTCCTGTACAGATGTGAGCCAACTGTGCGGTGTGACAAGTAAAGCTTTCGCCCAATCTCGCGGTTGGACAGACCTTCCGCCGCCATCGTGGCTATCTGGATTTCCTGAGGTGAGAGCCTGTCCCACGCCTCGCGTTTCCGCGCGCGGCTGGTCTCACCAGCTGCCCGCAGCTCTTGACGTGCACGCTCGGCCCACTGGATAGCACCGAGAGCGTCAAACGTGTCACGCGCCGATCGCAACGGACTCCTCGATTCTGATACGCGCCGCCGGCGACGCAGCCAGCCACCGTGGGCCAGAAGCAAACGGCCTCGCTGAAATGGCCACAACGTTATGTCGGCCGCAAGCGCTTCCTGAAACGACAAGTCCGCCTTGGCATCGTCCGCCAGCTGCGCTCGCGCGAACCGCATCGCCGTTTGGATCCACGAAGACTTCGTATGCTTGACCAGCGGCTGTAACTGCTCCATCAGCGCTCGAGCTTCGGCATGGTGATCGCTGTGCGCCGCAGCCTCCGCCAGGTCCCCGATGTACCAGCAGCACGGCACCAGGTGGTGCGCTGGGTCGGCCAGGTCGAAGATTCTATGCAGTTCGGCGTAAGCCTCGGCGTGTCGTCCCTCGCCAAGCGCTCTCAGACCGCGGGCAACCTGAACGTAGGCGAGCATGTGCGTGGCACCAGTTGAAATTAACGATTGTTCCGCCTCCTCTGTGAGCGCGATCGCAGTCTCCGACTCGCCTAGGGCTCCTCGGGAGCCCACTCCCGGAACAATGTGACAAGTTTTTCAGGCAGCGAGTCGTAGACGTGCATGGTGAATATAGGATTCAACGTGTTCGGAACCGACCAGGCTAGCGCGGCTGGTTTAAAGTCAAGCGCCGGCGCACGATGGATTGCGTTGTCGTCGCCCTGGCGGGCGATGCACGCACTCCAGCGCTAGTGCTGGGAATGCGGATGCAGCTGGCCACTTGCGCACGTTCGGGGTGACTCGCCCGATCGTCGAGAGTCTGGCCGAACCATTTTGAGCCTTCTCGGGCGCGCTGGTCCGATTCAGTCGTCGATCCCGTCGCGCTGGCAGCATAACCAGGTGCCAGCCTGGCGTCCGGTGCCACCCGAGGCCGCGCGGCCTGTCAGAAGCCCGGCCTCCGCGCTCCCCTAGTCTGGGCGAGTTTCAGAAGCGATCCGTCCCACCCATAACGAATCGGCCAATTCTGCGTTGGAGCGGGAGAATTGTTTAGCTCAAAAGGTTGGAAAGAATGCGTTTTCGGATTGCACCCGCGCTTGTGGCCCTGGCACTGGCAGTCTCGATGACGGCGGTCGCCCTGGCTCAGGCTGACGACGGCACATCTCCCGCGGACGATGCCATACCCGTGGATACGTTGGTAGCTCCGCCCGTCATGGACCAGCCGAGCGTGGCATCGATGCTGTTCCTGACCCTGGTCAACCCAGTAGATCAGGACGTCGAGGTGCCGCTGGAAATGGCGCAGCTCACGATCCAGGGTGTGACGCTGCCTGGGGCTGTCGTCAGTATCGATGGCGATCTGGTCGATACAGACGACCAGGGCAACTTCGTGGGCGTGACCGCGCTCGACGAACGCGCCAACGAAATCGTGGTCGTCGCCTCCGACGATCAGGGCAATCAGGCCAACATCAGCATTTTCGTTACACGAGGAGAATGAATTTCAGCATGCGACACATGGGTTTGAGTTTCCGCGGCCGGCTTCGTGCCGCTTTCATCGGTGGCGGCTTTGGGGTGCTCCTGGCGACCGCGTCTCTGGTGGCGCCCGTACTGGCGGCTGACCAGCCCTCGGCCACTGCACAGGCGCCGGACAAAATTGGGCCACACGCGCACCAGATCCACGGCGTGGTGAAGGGCACGCCTGCGTCGGGTGCTACGACTTTCACGGTCATGACTGAGCGGTATGGGGATGTGAACGTCACCTTCACCGGCGCCACCCTCAGGGGCCGCGGCCACGCCCAGGGTCATGCGCGTTCGTTCGACTTGGCCAAGGCCAGCGACCTGAAGGACGGCGATCGCGTCGTAGTCCAGGGCCGTACCAGCGCCGACGGCTCGAGGTTCATCGCTCGGCGAGTGCACCTGCTGCCGGCCAAGGGCGCTGGCGCGCATGCCACGCACCTGGTCGGCACGATCTCGGGTATGGGGAGCGCCAGCAATGGCACGACCCTCACAATAAGCCCGACCAACGGGACGGCGTCGCAGACCGTGACGATTACCTCAGACACGAAGATCCGCCCTGAGGGAAAGACCGTGGCCGACCTGAAAGTTGGGATTAAAGTCAGCGTCGTCACCAGGAACGGCACCGCAACCGCCGTCGTCGTGATGCCTTCCTGAGATCACCGACCTGGGAGTCCGAGCGGAACGCATGCCTGGCAAGGATCGTGCTGCTCGGTCTCCCGCTGGTGATCAGCACGCCCGCGAGTACCAATCGCATGGCGAACCAGGCTGTTAATCCTTCAGCACAAGCCAGATCGGTTTCTAAACTCGCGCGTGAGCTCGGCAGACCCTTCAGCAGCGGACGATCCGCGGATTGTCGCGCTCGTCGGCCGAGCCGTGGCGCGCGATCAAGCGTCCTTCGCCGAGTTGTACGACCTGCATCTGGACAGGGTGTACCGCTATATGTACTACCGAACCGCCAATCGGACCGACGCCGAGGATCTCACCGAGCAAGTGTTTTTGCAGGCATGGACCGCGATCGAACGCTTCCGCTGGCAGGGCAAACCATTTCTGGCCTGGCTCTACACGGTGGCCCACAACGTGGTCGTCGACTGGCGTCGCCGAGCCACACCCGGTCACTCGCTCGACGATGCCGACAATCCGATCGAGCTCGAGAGCACGAGCGCCGCGCAGGCGATGTCGCAGTGGATCGACGCGGAGCTGCTGGCGAATGCTATGAAACGGCTGACGCCTGAGCAACAGCAAGTGATCACTCTCAAGTTCCTCGACGGTTTCGACACAGCGCGCATCGCCCAGATCATGGACAAGCGCGAAGGCACTATCCGCGCGCTCCAGCTGCGCGCATTGCAGAGTCTGCGGCGCGAGCTCGAGCGGCAGGGCGAAGGCCTGGCAGTATGACCTCACTCAGGCACGATCCGCCCCTTGTCGAAGCCCTGGAGCGGGCGCTCGGCCGCCGCGACTCGGCGACCGGCTTGGTGGGTGATGAGCTGGCGGACCTCGTCAGGCTCGCCGAAACTCTCGAAGCATCTGCGTCTGACGTTGTTCCCAGCCCGGACTTCCGCGCCGCTGCCCGCCAACGCCTGCTGGTCCAGATGGCGCGTTCTGCTCGGGCCGCTCGCCAGGTGCAACCGATACATCGGACGGTAATGGATCGCGTTCGGCTCTGGACGATCCGCTTCGCGGCGGGTATGACCGCGCTGGGCTTTGCTGGCGCCGCCGCGCTCAGCGCCTCGGCAAGTGCACTCCCCGGGGACGCGCTTTACCCGGTCAAACAGGCCACCGAGGCGGTCGCGGTCCAGCTTGCCACAACTGACTCTGCGCGCCAGGACATCCTGCTGAATCAGGCCGACACGCGTCTGGACGAAACCGCGCGCCTGCTCGAGCAAGGTCGTGACGGCGACGCCGCGCTGGCCGCCGCTCGGTATGACGAGACCGTCGCTCGACTGAACGTCGCGGATCCATCGCCCGCTTCCGAAGCGGTGCAATCGAACCTGCGGACGAATGAGGTGCGACTGAGCGAGCTCCTGCAGACGGCTCCAGCCCCTGCCCGACAGGGCTTGGAACGCGCCCTGGCAGCAACCCACCGTAGTTTGGGTCGCTCGCGAGCCAGTGCGCCAACATCCACGGCGGTCGTCGCGCCTGTGGCCACGGCCACTTCCGAGCAACGCCAGGCCGACGCCGCCGAGGACCGCGCCACCGCCGAGGTCGAAATGCCGCGCCCAGCCGATGCGGGCGAACGCGCTGCGGGTGAATCGCACGATTCCGCTGCCGTCGGTCCACGTGGGCGGAGTGTGGAACATCGAGCCGAGGCCACTCCTGTCGACGCGGACACGGATAGGGCCGAGGTGCCGGACTCCACTCCGCAGGCTCCGGCCGCCGGGTCCTCCAGCGGCGACCCACGCGGAATCGGGGTAAGCGAAAGTCGCGCGGCTTCGCGTGCCAATCCGCCACCCGCGACGAGCCAGCCGTCGCAGCGCATCAGCC
>WNFC01005680.1_pt1 | contig 13695 bp, 10 predicted proteins | sample 5400541 | NCBI WGS metagenome assembly WNFC01 (sample SAMN13153342, study PRJNA577476) | soil metagenome | isolation source: 120 cm saprolite under Douglas fir tree site 2 hole 2 replicate 1 | place: USA:California | collected 2015-04-18
AATCCAAGCAGACTCGATTGAAGGTAGTGCTCCAATTTGAGATTTTCTTAGTGCATTCTCAGTGTTCTCCGTGCCTCCGTGGTGATAAAAAGTGCAGAAAACCATTTCACCACGAAGATACGGAGAACACTGAGAACCAGTAGGGCGTGAAATTAGGACACATCCCCATTGAAATGGAATGTCGGCACTGCGTAAGCTGTGATCCGTTCTTACCCATCATTCATCGAATCGCATGCTCAGATTCGATGTTGCCCCTGCGACTCATTGGACGCACAAATATACTTTATCCGGAAGATTCTCGATAACAACTCGCCAGGCGCTATGATAAGGCGCGAGCTGGATCTATCTAAGTGTTAAAAAACCAATCCATGATCTGCTTTGGCGGCGAAGACTGGTGGTATCACCATCCGCATTCAAAAGCCCACTTGATGCGCAAGTTTGCGTGTGCCGGTAACAAGGTAATATTTGTGAACTCCATTTCCATGGGTCTGCCCGGCCTGGCCCACAAAGATCTAGTTCCACGTATCGCGCGCAAACTGCGGAGTTATTCCAAACTCGCACGCGAAACTGATGAAGGCATCACAGTGGTCTCGCCCGCGAGTCTACCGTTCTTTGGTAGTGCTGCGGCGCGAGCGGTGAATCGTCGAGTCATCGGAGCCCAGATTAGAAACCTGGCAAAGAGCCGCGGTCTTACTAAACCCATTTTATGGATCGCTATCCCGACTGCCGCGGAGTTGATCGGACAGTTTGACGAATCGATCATCGTCTATCATGTCTCAGACAAATACGATGCGAACACGATGGACCATGCCACGGACCCGGTCCATATTCGCAAACTACACGAGCACGCAATCGATGCCGCCGATCTCGTGTTCTATTCCGGCCGCAAACTCTTTGACGAAGCTACCCGCGGCCGCGAACGCTCTTACTTGCTCGAGCAGGGTGTAGATTATGATCACTGGTCCAGGGTGGGCAGTGGAGAGATTGAAGTCGCGCCGGAAGTTGCAAGCATTCCGCGGCCGCGTTTGGGATACTTTGGCGCCATCGAACCGTGGCTCGTGGATCAGGAACTTATAAAACGCGCAGCGCGAGAACGACCGGAGTGGCAGTGGATCTTTATCGGCAATCGCTCACGCGGACTCGATATCGAACGCTTGCCAAATACACATTTCCTGCCGCCTGTCGCTTACAAAGATCTGCCCCGTTACGCCGCGGGATTCGACGTTTGTGTGCTGCCGTGGGAAACTGAACAGGCTTTTACGAGTTATGGTTCGGCGATCAAGGTGCGTGAATATCTCGCGACGGGAAAGCCTGTAGTAATCTCGCCTTTGCCGGAATATGAGCCAATGAGCGATGTGTTGAGAATCGCTCGAACCCGAGACGATTTTATGAAGCTTGTTGAAGATGCGCTGCGGGAAAATGACCTGGCGGCCCCAGCCAGACGACAGGCGGCAGTTGCTTCGGGCACCTGGGATGCTCGCGCCGAGTGGGTAAGTGAGTTGATTGAGAGAACATTGACGGCAAAGGAAGCTTAATCATTGGGTCGTCGACAAACCGAAGTTTATCGGACAATTTAATGAAACAGGTTTTGCAAAACCGAAAAACTGGAAGACCCTTTGTTGGTGAGGTACCCGTGCCGGTGGTGCAGCGAGGTCGTGTCCTGGTGCGTACTGTTGCGTCCTTGATAAGTGCGGGAACGGAGCGCGCCTCCGTAGAAACAGTCAGCAAAGGTCTGGTCCATGAAGCACGCCAGCGACCCGATCTCGTCAGAACTGTGGTCGCCAAGGCCAGAACAGAAGGATTGCTTAATACGCTCGGTGCGGTGCGCGACAAACTCGCTGCTTCACAGGCGCTGGGCTATAGCGCCGCGGGGATTGTGGTGGACCTCGGCGAGGGTATTTCGGAATTTCAGATCGGAGATCGGGTTGCGTGTGCTGGAGTAGGTTTTGCTTCGCACGCGGAAGTTTTATCGGTTCCCAAAAATCTTTGCGCGCATCTTCCCGAGACGGTGAATTTCGAAGCAGGCGCCTTCGGCACGCTTGGAGCTATTGCTCTGCAGGGTGTGCGTCTGGCTAAACCTACGTTGGGTGAGTCAGTCGTAGTTATCGGTCTCGGTTTGGTTGGTCAGTTAACGGTGCAACTTTTGAAAGCGAATGGTTGCCGTGTTTTTGGTCTCGATCTAGATCCTTCGCGAGTAGCACTCGCGCTCGAGTTGGGTGCTGATAATGGCGCGATTTCCAATGAAGAAACTCCGAAAGCAATAGAAAAGTGGACTCGTGGACGTGGTGCTGACGCCGTGCTGATAACCGCGGCAACTGAATCCAATCAGCCGTTGGAGCTGGCGGGAAAAGTCTCGCGTCCAAAAGGTCGTGTGGTGGTAGTTGGCCTGACTGGGTTGGATATTCCCCGGCAGCCATTCTACACGCGTGAGCTGGAGCTAACGATTTCGATGTCTTACGGTCCAGGTCGTTATGATCCTGAATATGAAGAGCGAGGCCACGACTACCCGCTCGCTTATGTGCGTTGGACCGAGCAACGAAACATAGAAGCCTTTCTGGATCTGGTTGCTGCGGGACGCGTCGATGTTCGTAGACTGATCACACACAGCTTCACCATTGAGGAAGCGCAACGTGCATATCAATTGATTTCAGGCGAGGGAGAGGAGCCATACCTGGGCATCGTCCTTCGTTATGATCCGGCGACTGAAGTTGCGCGCCGTGTCCAACTGAACACGCCGGCCGAGGTTCGCAGGTCAGACAAATCCATCACCCTTGGAGTGATCGGCGCCGGAGGTTACGTGCCGGCGATGTTGCTGCCACATTTCAAGACCGCGCGCGTTAACTTCAAAGCGATCGCGACTGCTTCCGGAATTTCCGCGCACGACGTGGGGAAGAAATTTGGCTTCGCCTACGCCGTCTCCAGCGCCGATGAAGTGATTAACGATCCGGAAGTGAACCTCGTGGTGATCGGAACGCGGCACGATTTGCATGCCGGCCTGGCAACACGTGCGTTGGAAAGAGACAAGCATGTTTTCGTTGAAAAGCCCCTGGCGTTGACTGATGAAGAACTCGAGCGCGTCGTTGAAGCTGCGACCAATTCCGCGGGACAACTAATGGTGGGGTTCAATCGAAGGTTCTCTCCACTCGCCCGCCAGGCTAAAGATTTCTTCGCGGGCAGAACCACACCATTGTCGATACTCTATCGAGTGAATGCCGGCCGGCTTCCAAAGGATCACTGGGTTCAGAACGCGCAGGAAGGCGGCGGAAGAATCATTGGCGAGGTGTGCCACTTCATCGATCTGATGCAGTTTTGGACTGATGCTCGGCCTATGTCAGTATTTGCAGAAACCGTTGGCTCACGGAGCGAGCAGATCGTTTCGGCAGACTCGGTCTTTATCACACTGCGATTCGCGGATGGGTCAAATGGCTGCGTAGCATTTCTGAGCGAGGGTGATAGTGGCTTAACCAAAGAGCGTGTGGAGATCTTTGGTGCAGGCGCAACCTTTGTAATCGACGACTTCCGTCGTGCGAGCGCGTACAAAAACGGGCGCGAAGAGCAAGTGTCCCTGCGCAGTCAGGACAAGGGCCAGGCCGAGCAGATTAAGAGCGTGTGTGCGAGTGTGCTCGAAGGAGGGGGTGCGCCGATCACTTTGGACGAACTAGTTGCCACGAGCCGCGCGACTTTTCGCGCCATGGACTCAATCCGAACTGGAGAGCGGATCAGTCTGGAATCTGGTGGAGAGAGCTTAGTGCTTTGAGCTTTGTACTTTGATTTTGCCTTCATTGAGTAAAGGCTAGTAAAGATCGATTGCCGGTTTGTTTTGGACGTCGAGGCAGAAACTTTCGCGCTGCCTGGATCCCTTCAGGATTAAGAGAGTCACCGCGTCCCTTTCAAAGGATAACTCTATTAAGTGCCCTACGTTTCTGGAGGAAGCCTATTCTCAAATAATGGAATGGGTGAAGGAAGCGGGCCATACTAGAACGCCAGTGCTATAGTTCCAGCTCTTGGGACACTATTAGGAATCGAGAAACCAAAGCACAAAGTACAAAGTACAAAGCGCAAAGTGTATCCGCCCTGACTCCTTACCATGTGTGGCATTGCAGGCATCATCGATCTCGAGCCAGAGAAACACATTCGCCCGATGCTTGCGAGTCTCGAGCATCGCGGGCGTGACGATCAGGGCGTTTGGACTTCCGATTCAATCGATGACTACGGTCGCAAAGTTTGTCTTGGCCATCGTCGCCTGGCCATCATCGATCCCAGCCCAGCCGGTCATGAGCCAATGCTCTCCTCTGATGGCCGTTACGTCTTGACCTTTAACGGCGAAATCTACAACTACAAAGAACTTCGTAAACAACTAGAATCTCTTGGTCATCGCTTCAGGACTGAGACGGACGCCGAAGTTTTATTGGCGGCCTTTGCGCAGTGGGACCACGAATGTGTTAATCGCCTAAATGGCATGTTTGCTTTTGCCGTTTGGGATAACCTGGACCGGACACTTACTCTCGCACGCGATCACGTTGGCATTAAGCCTCTTTATTACGTTCACAGCCAGGGACGAAACGGCGCTCCTGGGGCTTTCATTTTTGCTTCCGAGATCAAAGCCATACTGGCGACAGGTTTGATCGAACGGGCCCTTGATCCGGAAAGTCTCCACCAATTTCTGACTTTTCTCTGGGCCCCGGATCCCCATACTCTGTTCCAGGGAGTTAAGACTCTTCCACCCGCGCACGTCCTCAGATTTCACAATGACGATGTCAGAATCAATCAGTGGTGGGATGTATCTTTCGATGAGATCGAAGAGGGAAGGAATGACGCATGGTGGCAGGAACGTGTTCTTGAGATCCTCGATCGAGTTGTGAAGATGGAGATGGTTGCGGATGTGCCTTTGGGATCTTTTCTTTCTGGCGGGATTGATTCTTCGGGGATAGTCGCAATGATGAAGCGACATAGCAATGGACGGCGCATTGGCACATATACGGTTGGCATCGAAAGCGAAGACTTGCGTTACGACATCATTCCGGACGACGTGAAGTGGGCGCGTCGCGTCAACGAGCAGTTGCGAACCGACTATCATGAAATCATGTTGCAGCCAGAGGTGGCCGGCTTACTGCCGAAGCTGGTTTATCATATGGAAGAGCCGCCGATTGATATGGCCATTCCTAGTTATCTCGTTTCGAGAGCGGCGCGTGAAACCCTGACTGTGATGTTGTCAGGGATGGGAGGTGACGAGGTCTTTGCTGGATATCCAAGGCAAATGGCAATGAAGATCGCCGGCGCTTTCGATCCCATTCCGAATCTCATTCGCCGCCCGTTTATGAAAACCGTAGCCCATGCCTTTCCCGGTGGCTTGCCGGGACGGCTAACGGCGCCACTGCGCAATGCTAAGAAGTTTGCTCGGAGCGCCGCATTGGATTTCGAAAATCGATACCTGGGCTATGGCACCTACTTCACAGATGATGCGAAGCAGCGTCTCTATTCCGACGAATGGCGCTCGCGCACTGCCGGGTATGATCCTTATGCGATGCATCGCGGCTACTTCGCCAGGGTTAAGCATGCGGCGCCACTCAACCGACTCCTCTACGTGGACCTGAAGACTTTTTTGCCATGTCTGAATTTAATGACGACTGACAAGACATCGATGGCCGTCAATCTCGAGGTGCGCGTACCCTTCCTGAACCGTGAGATGATCGAGTTTACTGCGCGCATGCCCGCCCATTTAAAGCTGCGAGGTCTGAAACGAAAGTATGTTCTCAAACGAGCGCTTGAAGGGATACTGCCGGACGATGTCGTGTGGCGGAAAAAGGCAGGATTTGGTGCGCCTATCCGGTCGTGGCTACGCGGACCATTACGTCCGCTCGTTAGCGATCTCCTGTCGGAGGAAACAGTACAACGCCGAGGTCTGTTTCGACCGAAAGAAGTGAAGCGTGTGGTCGACGCTAACTTTTCCGGCCGGGAGGACTTCAATCTACAGGTTTTTCAACTACTCGGGCTGGAACTGTGGCAGCGCCAGTTTATTGATGGATAGAGGCCGTATGCACTAAAACTAGCCCTCGAACAGTGTAAAACATTGACAATCATATCAGGGGCGTTCTACTCTGTTTATGCCCGAGCCCAGAACTCGTGGGCGCCCCTTCAAAGCCCTCACGGCCTCGAAGAATCTCGCTTATTCCCCCAATGATTAGACGTGAAGACATTACTGTGGACAGTGCAGCCAAGGGCGTGCACCGCGCTGAGTCTCCTCGCAAAAGCGTTCGCGTGTTGCTCGTAGAGGACGACCGCGCCTTGCGACGATACCTTGAGGTTGTGCTGCAACGGGCTGGGTATAGGGTGACCGTGGCCGCTGACGGTCTAGAGGCAATGAAGTTTTTGCTCAACACGACTGTTGACCTCGTCATTACCGACGCCATGATGCCAAATCTCAATGGTTATGAGTTGTGTCGCTTTGTGAGAAACAGTAAGCATCTATCGCAACTGCCCATCGTATTGCTGAGCGCGCTCGAGCGGAAAGACGCCGTGCCCGAGGCGGAACAGATCGATGCCTTTCTCTCGAAACCGATTTCGCCAGAGACTCTTTTGGACTGTATTGCAGAATTGACTATCGACACGCGATGAGAATTGCGGGTAGTGGATCAGTTTGACCTAAGCCGGGATCGCCTTCTTGCTTCCAACCAATGCATCGAGCGGTGTGTATTCGAGTCCTTGTGCGGAGGCGACTGCTTCATACGTGCAGTGGCCTGCGAACGTATTGACCCCTGCCTTTAAGCCCGCATCGGCCGCGATTGCCGCAAAAAATCCCCTGTTGGCCAGCTTCAGTGCGTATGGAAGGGTCGCGTTTGTAAGAGCGAAGGTGGACGTGCGCGGAACCGCGCCCGGCATGTTCGCGACGCAGTAGTGCAAAACACCTTCCACGTAAAACGTTGGATTCGAATGCGTGGTCGGATGGGTTGTCTCGATGCAGCCACCCTGGTCAACGGCAACATCGACGATCACAGCGCCGTTGGGAACATCCTTGAGCATACTTCGTGTTACGAGCTTGGGCGCGGCGGCGCCCGGCACTAAAACCGCGCCCACGATAAGATCGGCTTGCGAGATTGCGTCGTGAATCATGTAAGCGCTGGAAGCGAGAGTCGAGATCTTGGAAAGAAATATAACGTCGAGTTCGCGCAATCGTTCGAGGTTATTGTCTATCATCGTTACGTGAGCGCCCATGCCGACGGCAATCTTTGCAGCATTCGTGCCGACCACGCCGCCACCGATGATCACCACACGCGCTGCCGGAACGCCGGGAACACCACCCAGCAGGATGCCGCGTCCGCCGCTCATCTTTTCAAGGTAGTGTGCGCCAACCTGAATAGCCATGCGCCCGGCAACTTCTGACATTGGCGTCAGCAGCGGTAGTCCTCCACGGTGATCAGTAATTGTCTCGTAGGCTATGCCGGTGACTTTGCGTTCGAGCAACTGCTTTGTAAGCTCCGTGTCAGGGGCCAAATGCAGATAGGTGAAAAGCAATTGCCCTTCACGCATCCGCGGATACTCAAGAGCGATCGGCTCCTTTACTTTGATGATCAGCTCAGCAGTGGTCCAGACATCTTCAGCAGAGTCAACAATCCGGCCTCCGGCACGTTGGTAGAGACTGTCTTCAAAACCAGAACCTTCGCCGGCGCTCTTCTCTACCAGCACCTCGTGACCGGCATCTTTAAGCGCACGCACGCCGGCGGGGGTTAAACCCACTCTATACTCGTTGTCTTTGATTTCTTTCGGCAGGCCGACGATCACTATTTGTCCTCCGCGAAGTTTCATCCAGCCACTAGAGTGTTTCGATCATGTCAATCTGCGCGCGCTGTAGCTTACCGCTAAAGTCGACATAAATAGACTTCCACTCCGAGAAAATATCCAACACCTGGGTTCCTGCCTCGCGGTGACCGTTACCCGTAGCCTTGGTGCCACCAAAGGGAAGGTGCACCTCAGCACCGATGGTTGAAGCGTTAACGTAGAAAATGCCGGTATACAATTCATTCATCGCGCGAAAAGCGCGATTTACGTTCTGTGTATAGATGGCTGCTGAAAGCCCGTAGCGCACACCGTTGGCGATGCTGATTGCGTCTTCGAGTGAGTTTGTGGGAAGCACGGTAGTTACCGGACCAAAGATTTCTTCCTGCGCTATCCTCATGTCTGCCGTCGCATCGGCGAAGACGGTGGGCTCGATAAAATAACCATGCGCATAATCTCCTCGACTCAGACGTTTGCCGCCGCAAGCGAGTCTGGCGCCATCTTCGTTACGTCCGATTTGAATATAGCCCATGATCTTCTCGACGGCATCCGCGTTGATAACAGGACCCACATCGGTCTTTGGATCAGCGCCATTGCCGACACGCAATGCTTTGACATGTTCCACCAGCTTGCTCACAAACTGCTTATATACTTTTTTATGAACGATCAATCGGGACGAAGCCGTGCAACGCTGGCCCGACGTGCCAAAAGCGCCCCAAACTGCTCCCTCGATTGCAAGATCAATATCAGCATCATCCATCACGATGATGGCATTCTTGCCTCCCATTTCCAGCGAACAAATCGCATTGCGCTCAGCGCAGGCCGAGGCCACGATCCTTCCGGTTTCGGTTGAACCCGTGAAAGCGATCAAGCGCAAGGCAGGATGATTTGTCATTGCCGCGCCAACGGTTTCGCCGTAGCCGGTTACAAGATTGACGACTCCGGGCGGAATTCCGGCCTCTTCACAAGCCATAACAAGGTTGTAAGTCGACAGCGGAGTATCTTCGGCAGGTTTCAGGACAACTGTATTGCCACAAACGAGGGCAGGAATCAGCTTCCATGACGGTATGGCCATGGGGAAATTCCACGGTGTTATCAAACCGCAGAGGCCCACAGGCTGGCGAACGCACATGGCAAACTTATCAGGCATTTCCGCGGGAGTGGTAAAACCATGAAGTCGCCGCCCTTCGCCGGCGGTGTAGTAAGTGCAATCGATTGCTTCCTGAACGTCGCCCCCGGTTTCTTTCAGCACTTTCCCCATTTCCCTGGTCATGTCGGCGGCGAATCGATCTTTGTTGGCAATAAGGATCTCACCAAGACGGAAAAGCAATTCGGCACGTCGCGGCGCAGGAGTATGTCGCCAGCGATCGAATGCCTCCTGTGCGGCATTGACCGCTCGGTTGACGTCGTCGCTGGTGGAGAGAGGAAACCGGCCTATGATGTCGCGATTGTCCGCGGGATTGAGGTCCTCAAACATCTCGCCCGACTCGCTGGGGACCCATTTCCCGCCGATGTAATTCTGGTAGATTTTAACTGCAGAGCGAACTGCGCTACGCGTGGTTTGTTTCCTGCTGGTTTTCGAAACAGCCTTTTTTGCCTGAGCCATAGAGTCTCTTATTGATAAGTAAACTGCACAATTCGCGGCACCAGACGATCAACCACTCGCTGATACGTAACCACGTTAAGCACGATCGGATCGCCCTGCTTTAATCCACTGAGCACGCGTTGGAAATCCGCGAGAGAATTTACCGGCAGGCGGTTGATGCGTGTAATAACGTCGCCTTCAAGCAGCGCCGGCCTACCCGTTTGAGGCAGGCGAACTTCGGCGGCTAGACCATTGGGATCGATCTCCTTGATGTAGAGTCCCCGAATGCCTGTCAGATGCTTATCCGCGACGAGCTGAGGCGTTAGCTCCGCCAGTGTAATTCCCAAATGTAGCCCATTGCCTTTTGGGTCAGCATCTTTGGGACTTGCCTTGGCCGGTTCCGATGCATCCTTCAGGTTTGCCGGCGGTCTCTCAATCAGCACGACAGTCGCTGTTTGTTTGTCGAGTTTGCCATCTACATCTCGCAGGAAAACAAGACTGGCCGATTGGCCCACGGGAGTGCCGGCAACTCTTTGTATAAGATCCTGTGCGCTGGCAACTGGCTGCCCGTTAAAGTCCACGATGATGTCATTCGCTTGAATACCTGCTTTGGCGGCCGGCGTTACCTGGCCAGTCATCGTTGGCTCAACTTCAGTAACGATCGCACCCCTCGCATCGGGTAGGCCATAGACTCTCGCAATCTCTTCGTGTACAGATTCCAACCTGACACCCAGATAGCCGCGTTTCACTTTGCCCTGGGACACGAGTTGTTTATAAACAAAACTGGTTTCGTTTGCGGGTAGTGCGAATCCGATACCGTTATAGTCGCCCGTGGATGTGGCAATCTGCGAATTCATACCGATCACTTCGCCACGCATGTTCACTAGTGGTCCACCGCTATTACCGCGATTGATAGCGGCGTCGGTTTGCAGGAAGCGCTGGAAATTTGTGAAGGCCGGGCTCTCGCGTTCTTTCTTGGATATGATTCCCGCAGTCACAGTCTGGTCCAGTCCAAACGGCGAACCCATAGCAAGCACCCAGTCGCCTACCTGCGCGGCATTCGAATCTCCCAAGGTCACCGTCGGAAGATCCTGGGCCGCTTCGATCTTGATAACTGCAACATCTGTTTCCTGATCAACGCCGACCACTTTGCCGCGATACTTCTCACCGGACTGCAAACCAACAATGATCCGGGTTGCATCTTCGATGACATGATTATTTGTGAGTATGTAGCCTTTTGGGTTCACGATGAAACCGCTTCCGACCCCACGCGTGGGCTGGCGTTGTTGCCGCCGAAACATATCAAGCAAGGGGTTGTTTGAAGATTGATCTTCCTTCTGATCCTCATCATCTTTATCGGCGACAACATCGGATGCTGTTTGCAGCGTTTCGATGTTAACCACCGCCGGCTCGACCCGTCGGGCGATCTCTGCAAAGGAGGCTGACAGCGCTTCGGGTGCGCGCGCGATCTGCGCCTCATTTTGAGCAATCGTGGGTCTGCCTGAGAGCATGGCGCCGATGCCTATTCCGGCGAGTAGACAAGCCACTCCAAGGGCTGCAATCCAGACCCGCAGCTTTCTCAGAAGCGTCCTCTCTTGAGCTGAAGTATTATCATTAGAAAAATCGAACATAATTCACCACCTTCGAGATTGCCGCAGCCACGCGCTCAAGGAATGCCACCTAGGCGATCGGGTGACGATCGGAGCACAAGAGAAAGGTCTAGAGTATAGCTAAAAGGAGCGGCTGGGGGAAAGCATACGGCAGGAGCAGGTGTGCTAATTTCACGTCCCACTGGGTTCTCAGTGTTCTCCGTGTCTCCTTGGTGAAATGGTTTTCGGCACTTTTATCACCACGAAGGCACGGAGAACAATGAGAATGCACTGGGACAATCTCAAGTTAGGGCACTACCCGGCAGGAGCAGGAAGCCGGAGCAGCCAGCAGGAGCAGAAAGTTGGAAATGGGAGAGAAGGAAACCGCGAATGATAAATGAAAAATGATTGCTTTTCTCCGCAGGCCCGCCTTCCAGCTTCCGCCTCCCCAAACTGTCGCTACGGCCGCAGAAGAACCTTAAGTATTCCTTTCGTGCCCGCGCGTTTCATCGCATGGACTCCCTCAGCAAGCGGATATTCTTCACTTATCAAACTGTCAACATCTATGGCGCCCTTCTCCAGCAGGTCGAGGGCCGGTGAGAATCGACCACAACGCGAACCAACTATGGATATCTCGTCAACAACCACGCGGGACGCATCAATTTCGGTGGTGTCGTGAAAGGTGGATTTCAGTACTAGTTGGCCTTTAGGTGACAGGAGATCGAGAGCCATCTTGAAACCAGGTGCGGCGCCCGACGCTTCGACAACTATGTCAAACTCTCGCTTTCTTTTTGCGGCATGTTTCGCTGTTGTTGTCTCGATGCCGCGTCTTTCAGCGATCCGCAACTTTGCCGAATGTTTACCAATCAGCAACACCGGCGCTCCGGTTAGAGCGATTACCTGTGCGCAAAGTAAACCAAGCTTGCCGTCGCCGATGACCGCGATGCGATCCGAGTTGGCAATGTTGACTCGTTCCAGAATTCCGCAGGCAGCGGCGAGCGGTTCCGTAAACACGGCGTGTTCTTCTGGGATTCGATTTGATATCGGAATAAGGTTTTCCATTGGCAGGCGCAGGAATTCTGCATGTGCGCCATCTCGTTTCACAATTCCCAGCACGGTGCGCGAGGCACAGTGACGCGGGTCACCGGCAGCACACAGTTCACATCTCCCGCACCCCGCATTTATTTCTCCTACCACCTTCTGACCGACGAGTGCTCCATTTGAGGTTTCTTCCACCACTCCCACAAACTCGTGTCCGAGGGTTCCTCGAAAGCCCGCATAGCCCCGAGAAATCTCCAGATCTGTATTGCAGATTCCGGAGAGCAGTACGCGTACCAGTGCTTCATCGCCGCGGCTCGGCTTGGCGATCTCGCGCACAACAAGACGGGTCTTTTCGATGCGAAGGGCTTTCATTGGTCGGGCAGTGGTCAGTAGTCAGTGGTCAGTAGTCAGTAGTAAGTGGTTGTCTGTGCTGTTTCTGTGCTTTGAGCTTTGTACTTGGTGCTTTGCTGTCTGGCTGATGAAGTAAGGTCCTTTTCAAAAGAGTGCAAAGCACAAAGTACAAAGTACAAAGCACAAAGTACAAAAACTCAACGACTGACACCAACCACTGACAACCTAAAAACTTTTGGTCCGTGTGTAAGCGTTCTGCGGGGTTAGTTCGATGGTCTGTTTTGCGCCGGTGACACTAACAGGCAAACGCCACTCCAGATCTTCGTCACCTGGAAGCTTCGCGTGAAGCCACCAGTTGCCAGGAGTTAATACAACAGTGCCGCGCCCTTGTTTGTCGAGCCGTCCACTGATTGGTGAGCGACCCTTCATTCGTTCTTTAAGAAAATCTTCCCAGCGCTTACCTGCGCGCGGTTCAGTGAAGAACTCATGGCGCACTGCCACGATATCGACAGGATATAGCTCCACAGTAATATCCAGACTTGAAGCACTGTTATCACTGGCTTGGCCCACAACGATCTGCAAGATCGCGTTTGCATCGCCTGGATTCAGCCCCGAAGCGCCTTCAGGGAGTCGCTTATAGATCAGCCAGCCCGCACCGATCAGGATAAAGACTAGTCCAGCGCGAAGCACCAGAATTGCCAAACCGCGATAGATGTTTGTGATTTTCACCAGGGGCATCTCTCGAGGGACGAACCTGCGCTAGTTTTTGAATCCGCGCACGTAAGTCACTAGCGACTCGGCCTCCTGCTCGGTAATTTTCTTGCCAAACGCGGGCATATTGCCTCCATCCTTTCGGCCATTCATTATTGAGTTAAAGATGCGCTCGTCGCTGGCGTCGTCTTGCCATTTGGAGTCGGAAAGATCACGAGCATGAGCGAACTTTCCTTTCATCGATTTGGCCCGGCCGTCTTTGCCGTGACAGGAAGCGCAATACTTGCCATACAACTCCGGAGCGCTGCGAGTGGTGCTGTCGTTTTCGACCTTACCGCTTGCGGCGACCGCGATTACGGCGAGACAAATCATAAATGCCGAACAAAGAAAAGCGATTGCCGAGTTGACTCTCATTCCTGCAGTCTCCGTCTGTTCAAATGCGCTGGGTTATAAAGTGTCAGAAATTCTATTGCGATAAATGCTGGTCGGGCTTCAATCATACCTAAGGGAAACGCTTTTGTGTATATGCCCGCTCATATTCGGAGGTTGAAAGCTTTGTGAATGCGAAGTAAGCTCCACGGTGTAATCTTAAGAAAGCTAGAATCAGGAAAACTAATTTGGCTGAAATAGTGTGGGACAAGCTTG
>WNFC01015524.1_pt1 | contig 13695 bp, 6 predicted proteins | sample 5400541 | NCBI WGS metagenome assembly WNFC01 (sample SAMN13153342, study PRJNA577476) | soil metagenome | isolation source: 120 cm saprolite under Douglas fir tree site 2 hole 2 replicate 1 | place: USA:California | collected 2015-04-18
CGACGGCCGCCCGCGGGGGCGATCACTCCCGGCCGGTAGCGTTGCGACGTGATGTCGAACCGTCCGCGCGGCGTCTCCACCCAGGCGTCGAGGCCGCCGACCAGCGCCATCCGCTCGGCGGGCGGGCGGCGGGCAGCCAGGAGCAGGGCGTGGTAGCGCCGCGTGCGCACCCCGCCCACGGTCCCGGAAGCGAAACCACCGAGGCCGTCGGGCTCGAGCCACTCCGCGTCCGCGTAAGGGAGGGCCAGCGACCGCTTCGTCATGGCGGCTCCTCTCCGTCCGGCGCCCGCCCTGCGTAGGCGTGATCCTGGTCGTGATCGGACGTGCGCCGGTGGCGAAGGGCACGTGCCCGCGCGCGATCCTCGATCAGCCGCGCGGCCAGGGCCGTCCAGCCGGTCTGATGGCTGGCGCCGACCCCGCGGCTGGAGTCGCCCGAGAAGTACTCGTAGAAGAGGACGAGGTCGCGCCAGTGCGGGTCGTCGGCGAACCGTCGGTCCGGGCCGTGGACCGGCCTCTGACCCTGCTCGTCCGGCAGGAAGATGCGCGCGAGGCGCGAGGAGATCTCCTCCGCGACCTCCTTGAGGGTGAGGAGCCGGCCCGATCCGGTCGGGCACTCCACGCGGAGGGAATCGCCGTAGAAGTGGTGGTAGCGCTCGAGCGCCTCCACGATGAGGTAGTTCATCGGGAACCAGACCGGCCCCCGCCAGTTGGAGTTCCCGCCGAAGAGGCCGGTCGTGGACTCCGCGGGCGCGTACTCGACGCGGTGCTCCTGGCCGCCCACGCGCAGCACGTAGGGGTTCTCGCGGTGGTAGCGCGAGAGCGATCGGATCCCGCCGGGGGCGAGGAACTCCGACTCGTCGAGCAGGTAGCGGACCACGCGCACCAGGCGCTCACGCGAGGGAATGGCGAGCAGGCGGTGGCGATGCACGTCGCCGTCGTCGTCGTCGCGCGTCTGCATGCAGGAGATATGGCGGGCGAGGTCCTTGCGGTTCTCGAGGAACCAGTCCAGCCGCTTCTTGAAGCCGGGCAGGCGCTGGATGACCTCGTCTTCGAGGATCTCGACGGCGAACAGCGGCACCAGGCCCACCAGCGAGCGCACCCGCAACGGCATCTCCACCCCGTCCGCCTGCAGCCGGTCGTAGTAGAAGCCGTCCTGCTCGTCCCAGAGGCCGGTGCCCCCGAGCGTGTTCATGGCATCCGCGATGGCCACGAAGTGCTCGAAGAACTTGCTGGCCATGTCTTCGTAGCAGACCTCTTCCCGGGCCAGCTCCAGCGCCATGGCCAGCATGGTCGCGGTGTAGAACGCCATCCAGGCCGTGCCGTCCGCCTGCTCGAGGTGGCCGCCCGTGGGCAGCGGCTTGCTGCGGTCGAACACGCCGATGTTGTCGAGACCGAGGAACCCGCCCGCGAAGAGGTTGTGCCCCTCCTCGTCCTTGCGGTTCACCCACCAGGTGAAGGTGAGCAGCAGCTTCTGGAAGCAGCGGGCCAGGAAAAGGCGATCGCGCTGGCCGGGCGGCCCCGACATCTTGTACACGCGCCAACAGGCCCAGGCGTGCACGGGCGGGTTCGCGTCGCCCAGCGCGAACTCGTAGGCGGGGAGCTGCCCGTTGGGGTGCATGTACCACTCGCGCAGGAACAGCACGAGCTGGTCCTTGGCGAACTGCGGGTCGATGCGCGCGAACGCGACCATGTGGAAGGCGAGGTCCCAGGCCGCGTACCACGGGTACTCCCACTTGTCCGGCATCGAGATCACGTCGCGGTTGTAGAGATGCGGCCAATCGTGGTTGCGACCCTGGCGCCGCTCCGCGGAAGGAGCGGGCTGGGCCGGATCGCCCTCCAGCCACTCCCTCACGACGTAGTGGTAGAACTGCTTCGACCACAGGAGACCGGCGGCGGCCTGCCGCACCACCGGCCGCTCCTCCGCCGTGAGCTCGACCGCGGAGGCCTGCGCGTAGAACTCGTCCGCCTCCACGATCCGGCGCGCGAACGTCCGGTCGAACTCGGGGCCGAACGGCGCGTCCGTGGCCTCCTCTTCCCGGGTCAGCCGCAGCGACAGCACGACCTCCCCTCGCGCCGGGAGGCGCAGGCGGTAGTGGACGGCCGCCTTGGTGCCGCTCCGCTCTGGACTGACGGCATCCGTACGGCCGTGCACCACGTACTCGTGGAACGCGTCCTTGACGTAGGGGCTCGCGTTGGGGAAGGCGAAGAGACGGGCGGCGTTGGTCTCGTTCTCCGTGAATAGGAGGTCCGGAGCGCGGCCGTCGGGGCCGGGCGCGGCCGCCAGCACGTGGGGCTCCAGGGTCGCGTGGTCGGTACGCACGCGGCCGGGCGCGACCTCGCGCAGGCTCGGCCGGGGCCAGTACGCTTCGCCCTCGCGCCCCCACGACCACGTGTTCCGGAACCACAGGGTGGGCAGGACGTGCAGGATCGCGTCGTCCGCGCCGCGATTGGCCAGGGTGAGGCGGATGAGGAGGTCGTCCGGCGCCGCCTTCGCGTATTCGGCGAAGACGTCCACGTAGCCGCCCTCGTCGAACACCCCGGTGTCCGTGATCTCGAACTCGGGTTCGCTCCGTCCGCGCCGTCGGTTCTCCTCCACCAGGCGCGCGTAGGGGTACTCGACCAGCGGGTACTTGTAGAGCGCCTTCATGTACGAATGGGTCGGGGTCGAATCGAGGTAGAAGTACGCCTCCTTGACGTCCTCGCCGTGGTTGCCCTCGGGCCCGGTGAGACCGAAGAGCCTCTCCTTCAGGATGGGATCGCGGCCGTTCCACAGGGCGAGCCCGAAGCAGAGGCGCTCCTCCCGATCACAGATCCCGAGCAGGCCGTCTTCGCCCCAACGGTAGGCGCGGCTGCGCGCGTGATCGTGCGGGAAGTACTCCCAGGCGGCGCCGTCCGGCGAGTAGTCCTCGCGCACCGTCCCCCACTGCCGGTCCGAGAGATAGGGGCCCCAGCGCTTCCAGTTCTTCTCGCGGCGCCTGTCCTCGTCCAGCCGTCGTCTCTCGGCCCCGATGGTCATTAGGAAAGTTCTCCAGCTTACCGCGGCCTGTCAAGAAGAAGGCCTGGCCCATGACCAGCCGCGTGGTAGGGGGCCAGGAAGACCAGTGCCCCCAGTACTTTGAGCCCAAAACGAATGGTGGGCCGGAAGGTGGACGTCGCCGCCCGGGGCAGACGGGTTTCAGTCCGGGGCGCGGCGGGAGAATTCGCCGCCGGGTGCCGCTTTGCCGCCGGGCGCGCCTGCTACGCTCGTTGAAAAGGAGCACCCACCATGAGCCAGCTGCTGCGCGGCGTGGCCGCCGGTTACGGGGCCAAGAAGTTGGGAGGCGGCTGCTTCAGCACGATCCTCGTGTTCATCCTGCTGTGGTGGCTGCTCGGCCACTTCCGCATCTTCCAGTAGGCGTAGGGCGGAGCGGTCAGCTCGCTTCGCGCCGGGCCAGCAGCGCGACGGGGAAGCTCGCGAACAGCCGCGCCGCGGGCACGGCCCGTCCGGAAATGTCCTCACCCGTGAGCTCGTTGCGCCACTCGCCCGCGGGCAGGATGACGCGCGTGTCGCCCCATTCCCCGCGCCGCTTGAGGGGGAAGCGGGGGACGACGGTCGCCACCTCGCCGCCCCGGCTGAAGGCGACCACGTGGTCGGCCGCCGGCGCCGCAGGGCCAGGGCCCGCGTGATGAGCCACAGCTTGGGAAGCCCCTCGTCGGCGCGCGCCATGACCGCGGCCACCTTCAGGCCTTCCAGCTCGCCCAGCAGGCGATGCCGGAGCGCGTAGTCCACGGGCCTTCGATTGTCGGGGTCCACGAGGCTCAGGTCCCACAGCTCCGTGCCCTGGTAGATGTCCGGGACACCGGGACACGTCAGCTTCAGCAGGACCTGGGCCAGCGAGATCGTCCGTGCCGCATCGCTCAGGTGCGCCACCAGCGCCTCCAGCTCGCGCCGGAAGGCGCCGTCGGCGAGCACGGCTCCGACGAATCCCTGGAGCGCCGCCTCGTACGCCGCCTGGGGCGCCGTCCAGCTCGTGCGCGCCTTGGCCTCGCGCGCCGCCTTCTCCATGTAGGCCTTGATGCGCCCTTCCTCGATGGGCCAGGCGCCCACGAGCGTCTGGTAGAAGAGGTATTCGATGTTGCGATCCGGCGGCTCCGCGCCCCAATGCCGCCCGTGGCGCTCGAACCAGCCCCGCACGACGCGGGCCCAGGCCTGGGGCAGCTCGGAGAGAAGGCCGATGCGCGCCCTCACGTCCTCGCTGCGCTTGCTGTCATGGGTCGAGGTGGCGAGCAGGCCGCGCGGCCACTTCCATTGCGCGGCCTGGCTGGCCTCGTGGAACTCGCGCACGGAGAGTCCAAAGCGGTCCGGACTGCCCCCGACCTCGTTCAGGGCGACGAGGCGGTTGTAGCAGTAGCACGCCGTGTCCTCCCCGCCCTTGGCCATGGCCGGGCCCGTGACCTGCTGGAAGCGCAGCACGAACTCCGTTTCCCGGTCGCCGGGCACGCGCCGCAGCAGGAGGTCGCGCAGGAAGTCGAGAAGCCGCCCGTCGAACTCGGGCCGCCGGGACCGCACGGCCGCGATGGCCTCGCCGACGTACTTCTCGTCCTGCGCGCTCGCGCCTTCCGCCTCCGCGCTCACGTAGGTCCGGTACACCGGGAAGCAGGCGATCGTCTCGCGCAGGACCTCGTGCAGCTCGTGACGCGTGTGGTCGCGATAGTTGCGGTGATGCTCGCAGACCTCGACCAGCAGCGCGGTCAAGCGGTTGAGGTCGCTGCCCAGGACGTCGCGGAGCACGCGATGCTTCTGGACGCGCAGGACCTCCGCGAAGTCGGTGGGCTCCCCGGTCAGCTCGGCGTAGAGCTCGGTCAGCGGCCCTTCGGCTTCGGGATCGACGAACAGCGCCGTCGCGCGCGACATGAAGTCGTAGCCGGTGGTGCCCTCGACGGGCCAGCTCTCGGGCAGCGACTCCCCCGCCTCCAGGATCTTCTCCACGACGACCCACACCGCGGGTCGGGCCGAGCGCAGGCGATGCAGGTAGGCGGCGGGGTCGCGCATCCCGTCCGGATGGTCGATGCGCAGGCCGTCGACGGTTCCGTCGTCGAGCCAGCCCAGCACGAGGTGGTGGGTGTCGAAGAAGACGCGCTCGACCTCGACGCGCAGGCCCACCAGGGTGTTCACGTCGAAGAAGCGCCGGTAGCCGAGGTCGCCCGCCGCCGACTTCCAGAAGGCGACGCGATAGTTCTGGCGCTCGAGGAGGGCATCGAGGAGGTCGGCCTCGGCGTTGATGCGCTGGATCTCCGCCTCGATCGCCGCCGCCACCTCCGGCCGCTCGCGGCAGAGCCGCTCCACCATCTGGCGGAGCACCTCCTTGTCGCGATGCCGGCGGCGTATGGCCGCGACGTCGGTGGCGGTGGACGAGGCCAGACGCCCCTGCGCGTCCGCGATCAGGGCCAGCTCGTCCGAGCCGCACCGCTCGGCCGCCGCCGCCAGCAGCGCGTCGATCGAGCGCGGAGCCACCGGCCATTCGTGGTCGCGGTAGCGGACGGTGAAGGTGCCGTCGTCCCGCCGCGTCACGCCCAGGAGCGCCTTCTCGAGCACGCGGCCGTACTGGTCCTCCAGCGCGGGCAGCAGCACGGTGTTGCGCAGCTTGGCCTCGGGCGGGTCCCAGTCGACGTCGAAGTAGGCGGCGTAGCGCGACGAGGGGCCGTTCTCCAGGACGTCCCACCACCAGAGGTTGTGCGGCGTCACGATCGCCATGTGGTTGGGAACGATGTCGAGGAGCTGGCCCATGCCGCGCCCGCGCAGGGTGGCGGCGAGCCGTGCCAGTCCGGCCTCGCCGCCCAGCTCGGCGTTGACCTTCGAGTGGTCCACCACGTCGTAGCCGTGGGTCGAGCCGGGAGCGGCCTGCAGCACGGGCGACGTGTAGAGATGGCTGATCCCCAGGCGGTCGAGATAGTCGACTTCCGCGGCGGCGTCGTCGAACCCGAAGCCCTCGTGGAGCTGGACCCGATAGGTCGCGCGCGGCTCAGTGGGCACGGCGGAGGACCACGAGGGACAGGCCCTGCACGGGCACCTGGGCGCGCACGCCGAAGGAGTCCTCGCCTGCCGCGGGGTCGAAAGTGTCGAGGACCTTGTTCCAGCCCTTCCCCCAATCCTCGCCCGGGGTCGTGAAGTCGACGCGGTCGTGGTGCGCGTTGAAGAGGATGTAGAAGCTGTCGTCCACCACCGGATCGCCGCGGGGGTTGGTGCTGTCCATCTGCTCGCCGTTCAGGAACACGCCGAGGGACTTCGCGAACCCGACGCGCCAGTCCTCGTCGTCCATCGGCGACCCGTCGGGCCGGAACCAGCCGACGTCCTTGACGTCGCTGCCGTGGATCGGCCGGCCCTGGAACCAGCGGCGCCGGCGGAACACGCGATGGCGGCGGCGCATGTCGATCAGCCGCTTCGTGAACTCCAGCAGGTCCTCGTCGGTGTTCGCCCAGTCCACCCAGGAGATCTCGTTGTCCTGGTTGAAGGCGTTGTTGTTCCCGAGTTGGGTGCGCCCGAGCTCGTCGCCCGCCACCAGCATGGGCACGCCCTGCGAGAGCATCAAGGTGGCCAGGAAGTTGCGCTTCTGGCGCGCGCGCAGGGCAAGGATCTGCGGGTCGTCGGTGGGGCCTTCGACCCCCATGTTCCAGGAGCGGTTGTCCTTCTCCCCGTCCTGGTTGTCCTCGCCGTTGGCCTCGTTGTGCTTGTCGTTGTACGACACGAGATCGCCGAGGGTGAACCCGTCGTGGACGGTGACGAAGTTGATGCTCGCGAAGGGACGACGGCCGGTGCCCTCGTAGAGGTCGGAGCTGCCCGTGAAGCGGTAGGCGAACTCGCCGAGCGTCCGTTCCGCGCCCCGCCAGTAGTCGCGGACGGTGTCGCGGTACTTGCCGTTCCATTCCGACCACAGGGGCGGGAAGTTGCCGACCTGGTAGCCGCCCTCGCCGACGTCCCACGGCTCCGCGATGAGCTTGACCCGCGAGATCGTCGGGTCCTGGCTGATGGTGTCGAAGAACGAGCCCAGCCGGTCCACCTCGTGGAGCTCGCGCGCGAGCGACGAGGCGAGATCGAAACGGAACCCGTCCACGCCCATCTGCGTGATCCAGTAGCGCAGGCTGTCCATGATGAGCTGCAGCGTGCGCGGGGTGCGCACGTTGATCGTGTTCCCGGTGCCGGTGTAGTCCCGGTAGTAGCGCGGGTTGTCGGGCTCGAGGCGGTAGTAGGCGGCGTTGTCGATCCCGCGGAAGCAGATCGTGGGGCCGAGGTGGTTTCCCTCCGCGGTGTGGTTGTAGACGACGTCGAGGATGACCTCGATGCCCGCCTTGTGCAGCGCGTCCACCATCTGCCGGAACTCGTCCACCTGCTCGCCCAGCCGGCCCTTGCTCGCGTAGCGGACGTCCGGCGCGAAGAACCCGATGGAGTTGTAGCCCCAGTAATTGGTGAGGCCCTTCGACTGCAGCATGCCGTCCGACACGAACTGATGGATCGGCATCAGCTCGACGCTGGTGACGCCGAGTCCGCGCAGGTACTCGATCACCGGGGGCGCGACCAGGCCCGAGTACGTCCCCCGCAGCTCCTCCGGCACCTCCGGATGTCGGAAGGTGAAGCCCTTCACGTGCAGCTCGTAGATCGGCCTCCCGTTCCACGGATAGCGGAACTGGCGCGCGTCCACCATCGGAGCCGTCTCGTCGATCACGAGCGACTTGGGCACGGCGGGCGAGCTGTCGCGGTCGTCCTTGGAGAGGTCCGCGTCCGGATGGCCCGGGGTGTACCCGAAGATCAGCTCGTTCCACCGCACGTGCCCGTCGATCGCGCGGGCGTAGGGATCGATGAGCAGCTTGGCCGGATTGAAGCGATGGCCCCGCTCGGGCTCGTACGGCCCGTGGACGCGATAGCCGTAGCGCTGGCCGGGACGGATCCCGGGAATGTAGACGTGCCACACCAAATCGGTCTGCTCTGTAACGCAGACCCGCCCCATCTCGTCATTCCCCTTGGATCCTTCGAAAAGGCAGAGCTCGACGCCGGTGGCGTTCTCGGAGAACAGGGCGAAATTGACGCCTTCGCCATCCCATGTCGCCCCAAGGGGGTAGGGGCTGCCGGGCCTGATCTTCATTTAAAGAGGGACGACCCCGCATCGGGAGGCCAAATCGGATGTTGACATTATATAAGCCAGGATATACTTTTTGCTATGTAAAGTCAGCGACTGCCCACCAGGGGCAAAACGAACTCGAGGGGTGGTGGCATGGGCGCTTCGTGGCTTGAAGTCGACTCGCTGATCCGCGAGACGGAAAGGCTCTTCGAGTTTCCTCACGCGGAGGCTCTGCCCACGGTGGCACGAGCGCGCGACGTGGTGGCGGAGACGGCGATGGTCGTCTCCCTCGCCGGCCTCTCCGACGACCAGGAGGCCGAGGTCGAAGCGCAGCTTCTCCTCGCCCGCGCGCGCGTGGCCGTGCTCGACGCGCAGACCGCGGTCCGCCGGGCCGCGGACGCAGTCGCGGTCAGCCGCGCCGGCCGCGCCGCGCTGATCCGACTCCCCGGGACGACGGCGTCGTAGGGGAGAGCCGATCGCTCCGTTTCTGTCCTACAACCTCTGCACCGCCGGATAAAGGACGTGGTTCGCCGCCTGCGCCGCCATCGCGCCCTCGGCCGCGGCGCTGATCACCTGATGGCTGTGCTTGCCGTCGACGTCGCCCGCCGCGAAGAAACCGGGCAGGCTCGTGCGGTTCTTGTCGTCGATCCTGACATGGCCGTTGCGGTCCAGCGTGACCGGCAATGCGCGGAGGATCTCGGTGCGCGGCGTGCTGCCGTAGAGGCTGAACAGGATGTCGGCCTCGAGCACGCGGCCGTCGTCGAGGACGACGCGGCGGACACGCTCCTTCGATGTGATGACCTTGCGTACGCGGCCCTCGGTGTGCGCGATGCCGCACTGCGTCAGCTTGGCGCGCGCGCGCGAGGAGAGGTGGCGCCGCGTCGGGTCGGACAGCAGGGTCACCCGGCCCGTGTAGGTCAGGAACTGGAGCGTGGTCCCCACCGCCTTGTCCGTGTCCCCAAGGACCAGTAGTCGCAGGTCGCGCGTGCGCCAGCCGTCACAGACGATGCACCAGAACAGGTGCCTCCCGACGAGCCGGCGCGCCCGTTCGAAGTCCGGCCACCGGTCGTGCACGCCCGTGGCCCAGATCAGGGTCCCCGCGCGATGCGGGCCCTTCGTCGTCGTGAGACGGAATCCCTGGCCATCCTTCCCGACCTTCGTGACTTCCGCGTCTTGAAACGTCACGCCGAAGCGCTCGGCCTGGGCGCGGCCCAGCTCGTGCAGGCGTATCCCAGAGACGCCCGCCGGAAAGCCGAGATAGTTGTGGTTGATCTGGCCGTAGCTCCATCTCCCGTCGCCGCAATCCAGGACGAGCGTGCGCCGGCGGAACCGGCCCATGTAGACGGCCGCGGAGAGGCCGGCGGGGCCGGCTCCGACGATCACGCATTCCCACGGCCCCTTTGGCGTTCGCGGTTTCTTGGCTCGAGCCATCCCCCATTATCCGCGTGCTACAATCCGTCGCTTAGGCGCCTGTAGCTCAGTTGGACAGAGCGGCAGCCTTCTAAGCTGCGGGTCAGGGGTTCGAATCCCTTCAGGCGCGCCAGCCCTCGGCGACGTAGCGCCTCTGCGGTGGATGTAGCTCAGTTTGGTTAGAGCGCCAGGTTGTGGCCCTGGAGGCCGCGGGTTCGAATCCCGTCATCCACCCCACTCTAGGCGGCAGCCGACCGGCTACATCACTGAGATCGCAAATCTGGTTCCCAGTTGCGGGAAGTGTAACCAGTCCAAAGGCAACTCCCACTGGCGTACTTGGATGGAGGGCAACGCACGGCTGTCGCCGCGAACGCGTGGCGTGGCCGATATTGGTCACCGCATTCGGCGCCTTGAGGCTCACGAGGCGTGGCATCAACCCCGAAAGCTGGACTTTGCCGCAATCGTCGGCGCGGAAATGTGGCAGCGTGATAGGGCAAATTGGCATAGCGTCCTGGATCTCCTAAAGAAGAGCCAAGAGCTGGCAGAGGAAATGAGGCTTCAGCGGCCCGGGCTGACCGCTCGACCGCCCGGAATCAAGGCCTTCGTCACGTCGGCGTTGTACCGACACGCGCCCGGCTTCAGGTTCTCGACGAGCTCGAACAGGCCGCGGCGAGCGCTCTCACGCGACGGGCGCTCACCTTCCCCGTTCCAGTAGGCGACGACTTTCTTGAAGTCCTCCGGCGCGGTCACGGTCAGGATGCACCGCGGCGAGCCGACCTTCTTGTGCGGCCACCAGGACCAGCCAATGTGGTGGCGCTCGACCAGGTCCACGCATTCGCGGAACCATTCGTTCGTGTTCTCGCCGCTCTCGCCGAGCCACAACGGCACGTGGTACTTCTCGCGGAGGGCCAGGTACTTCGCGATCTCTTCCTCGGTGTTCGGGTTCCAGTACTTGTGGAAGCTGATCACGAGGTTGGGGTCCCACGGGCCCGGGAATCCGCCGTAGTTGTTCCCCCACCCGTTGCCCTCGACGATGATCACGTGGTTGCGGTCCACCTCCCGGATGGCGCGGGTGATGGCCTGGTAGAGGTCCCAGATCGGCCGGTTCGAGACGTCCCGGACGCCGTTTTCGGCCTTGTCCCCGGTCTTCCCTTCGAAGGTCCAGTTCGGCTCGTTCAGGAGATCGTAGCCGCCGATCCACGGCTCGTTCGCATAGCGCTGAGCGAGCTGCCGCCAGAGCGCCACCGTCTTTCGCTGGTTCTCTTCGCTCTCCCACAGCGACGGCTTGGTCGGATCGTAGTCGGAGATGTTGGCATCCTTCCCCTGCCCACCGGGCGCGGCATGCAGATCGAGAATCAGGTACATCCGGTTGGCCTTGCACCAGGCGAGCAGGCGGTCGGTCATCTCGAACCCGGTGGTCAGCCAGGTGTCGCGGCCCTTCACCGGCTCCTCTTCGATGGGCAACGTAAAGAGGTTGGTGTGCATGGGCAGGCGGATGCTGTTGAACCCGGCCTCGGCCAGTCGATCGACGTCGTCACGAGTCATATGGTTCTGCCGCCAGAGCTGGTAGAACCGCTCGGCGTCTTCCTTGCCGACCAGGTCCGTGATTCGCACCCGGATCGAATGCTGGGTGCCGTCCTTCTTGATGCCCAGCATGTAGCCTTCCTGGAGCATCCAGCCGCCCAGACCCATGCCGCGCAGCAGGACTTCCCGGCCTCCGCCGTCGACGATGCGATCGCCTTTGGCGCGCAGGAAGGCACTCTGCTGGGCCCATGCGGGACTGGCCGTCAACAGTGCGAACGCGACGAGCTGCGCGTGACGGGACGCTGTGATGGTCATCGGTCTCTCCTCCAAGATACCGCGCGGCCCTGGGAACGCCTTATGGCTCACGTCGTCCACTAACGCGGATATCATCGTCTGTGGGGACTTGTTCACTTACGTGTTCGGCGAACTTCATGAGCGAACTCGTCAAACCGCGGGTCGCATATGTCAGCTGACAACCGAGGGCTAGCCAAACTTGCTTTTGGCAACGCACTGGACGAGCGTGCCGCCGAACGATGCAGCGAACGAAGCATGGCTCGAGGAGCTGCGCCGCTGATCTGAGCGTGTTCGGCGGACCCGGGGTGAGGCGATGAGCGCCATCTCCGCGCTTCGTCCCTGAAGGAGGTCGGCCATGATCCGCATCGCGACTGCGGCACTGACGCTGCTCCTCGCTCACGCCCTCGCGGCCCAGGATACGCCGCCGACCTTCAAGACGGAGTCGCAGGTCGTGATCCTCGACGTCGTCGCCCGGGACGGCCGCGGCCGACCGGTCTCGGACCTCCGGCCGGACGAGATCCAAGTCTTCGAAGACGGTCAGCCGTGCGCGATCGTGTCGTTTCGGCTGGTACGCGGCCTGCCAGTCGAGCCCGGGAACGCTGCGGCCACCGGCTCTCCGGTCAAGGCCGAGCCAGTCGAGGAAGCATCGACCACGCCCACTCGCGCCAACCTCGTCGTGTTGCTGTTCGATCGCCTGTCGGTGGCGAACGCCGCCGCCGCACGTCGGGGCGCTCTCGACCTGCTGTCGCAGCGCTTTCCCCCGGACACATGGTTCGCCGTCTACAAGATCGACCGCTCGATGCGGCTGCTCCAGCCGTTCACGAGCGATGCGAGGCAGCTCGTCGCGGCCGTCGAGAGCGCAACCAGCGGCGACGATGCGAATCGCGTCGCCGGACCGGCGGCGCCGTCGACGACCGTCTCCGCCCCACCGAGCGGACCTTCGGGCGGCGGGATCCCGTCGCGTCCCGATCTCCCCATGGGCCCGCCCAGCCAGATCGTCCAGGTGGCCCGTGGCGTGGAGCGCGATGTCCAGGACCTGGCCGGGCGACTCGAGGCCTTCGACTCGCTCTACGGCATCGCCGCGCTCGCCCGTGGTCTCGGCGAGGTCCGCGGCCGCAAGACGATCCTCTTCTTCGCCGAAGATCGCGAGATTCCCGAGAGCGCGGTGTCCGTCTACGACGCGACAATCGGCGTGGCCAACCGGGCCAACGTGACGGTCCACACGGTGGACACGCGCGGGCTCGCGTTGACGCGCCCGGGCGACAGAAGCGCGGTCGGAGGCGTCCTCCAGGGCATGAGCGCCTCGGCGCCCAACGGCGCGCAGCCGCAATGGGGGACGGCCGGCGCCGAGTGGGCGCCGTATCAGGGCGCGGATGGGCCCGGCGGTCCCATGATGGACCGAGAGGCTCGCCTCGCGAATCCGATACAAGGCTCGTTCCTCGGGCACGTAGCCTCGGACACCGGCGGCCTCGCGATCTCCCACACCAACGACCTCGGCGCGGGCCTCGCGCGCGTGGTCGAGGAAGTCGGCCAGTACTACGAGGTCGTTTACGAGTCGGCGCGGCCGGAGCCCGACGGCCGCTTCCGGCGGATCACGACGAAGGCGATGCGCAAGGGCGTCCGGCTGCGCACGCGGTCGGGGTACTTCGCGAACGCCGGCTCGGCGCCCACGATCGCCGCTTTCGAGCTGCCGCTGCTCGCCGCCATCGGTGCCAACCAGCCGCCGCACAACTTCGCTCATGCGGCGACCGTGATGCACTTCGCGTCGGCCGGGCGCGAGCGCGAGGTGCTCTTCCTCGCGGAGGTGTCTCTCGGAAACGCGAAGATCGTCGAAGACCCGGATCGCGGCGCGTATCGCGCGCACCTCGCGCTCCTCGGCTTCGTGCGAGACGAGGCCGGGCGGACCGTCGTTCGCTTCTCTCAGGACTGGCCGATCGAGGGGCCGCTGGCCGAACGCGCGAGGCTCGCCGATACGACGGCGGTCTTCCGGCGCCCACTCACCCTCCCACCGGGCGGGTACACCCTCGTGACCGCGATCCAGGATCGGGAGGCGAACCGGACGAGCGTCGAGCGGAGCCGCTTCGACGTTCCGCCGGCGGAGGGCCTCGCGCTCGGGAGCCTCGCGGTGATCCGCAAGGCCAGCGGGGAGCCGGCGAGGGGCGCGGATCCGCTCCGCGTCAGCGGTGTGTCGATCACGCCGCAGGTCGGCTCGGGCGAGCTGCCGGTCGGGACGACGGAGGTGCCGCTCTTCCTGCCGATCTACCCGTCGCTCGCGGCGGCGCCGGTCGAGTTGCACCTCGAGGTCCGGCACGCGGGTGAGGCTGTGGCCCGCAGCACACTGCCGCTCCCGGCCGCGGGACCGGACGGTCGCATC
>WNFC01006398.1_pt1 | contig 13693 bp, 12 predicted proteins | sample 5400541 | NCBI WGS metagenome assembly WNFC01 (sample SAMN13153342, study PRJNA577476) | soil metagenome | isolation source: 120 cm saprolite under Douglas fir tree site 2 hole 2 replicate 1 | place: USA:California | collected 2015-04-18
ACGTTGACGTAACTCAACATCCGGGCTACACCTGAGGCACTTTGCAATACGGGCATTGATGGAGGAGAGATGATCTTACGCAGACACAGGCTGTGGCATGTCGTTGGAGCCGGTCTGGCCCTCGCCTTGCTGCTGGGCTACCTCGGCGTCCAAGCGGGACCGCCCCGCCAGCATTCGCCGCCACCGGCCAGTTCCACGGAGTGAACTGGGCCGACCCCAACGACAACTTCATCACCGGCCCGAACATCCCTGTCGGCCTGTCCACGTCGGATAGCTACGCGACCACCTTCACGAAGGCCACGGCGATCCTCAAGGGTTTCCAGAGCTTTGGTGCCAACACGGTCCGGATGGGGATCAACGCGGCGACCACCTCGTCATCGTGGTGGAACAGCGTGACCGGGGCGTACGACGCGGCCACCGCGCTCGGCATGAACGTCATCATCGCGCCATGGCTGCAGGGCGGAACAGTCAGCGACACCACGTCCTTCTACCAGATGTGGGACACCGTCATTAACAAGTACGGGGGAAGCAGCAACTTCTATTTCGACATCATGAACGAGCCCTATGCGTACAGCGCCACCAACCTGACCAACTTCGAGGCCGGGTGGCTGGCCCGCTACCCCAACGTCCCGCGGGGCCGGGTCATCGTTCCCGGCACGTTCGCCGACAACAACCGGGTGCCGCGAACGTGGCACCCGGTCCGTCATGTCTCGCTGCGTCATTGACCTCTTAGCTGGTGCAGTTGTGGCTGAATGGACGCGGCACCTACCTCGATGAAGGGCGGGCATGATGGCTACACCAGCGCCGGGGAACCCGATCTCACATGTCGTGATCTTTGTTCAGGAGAATCACACCACCGACAACTACTTCCGTTCGATGGCGGCGTACGGCGCCGGTCGCGGCCAATCCGCCGGCTTCTGATCAGCCCCACGACCGGCACGCCTACTACCGGTGGCTGACCGGAAGGATCACCGGCGCACACGTACAGTTCGACACCACAGCGGTGCTGCCCTTCTACGCGTGGCTGGCCGCCTCGGGGGCGTTCCTGGAAAACCACTGCTCTGGTTTCGGAACGAACTCCACCCCGAATCATCTGCTGATCGTCGGGGGCCAGACCCCGACGCTGAAAAACCCCTCACGTAGCGCACCCCAGCCGGTGTGGGACATGCCGTCGCTACCGGGCCACGCCGCCGACAACAACCTGAGTTGGAAGGCGTACACCGGCTCCAGCGGCTACCCGCTGGAGTTCTACACCCAGCTGAAAGGCTCACCGAACATCGTCCGCTCAGCCGGGCCGTCGGCGCAGTTCCTGGCCGACGCCGCCGCAGGCAGCCTGCCCGCCCTGTCGATGGTCTGGCACGACAGCCCCTATGACGAGCATCCGGTGGCCGATGTCACACGCGGGCAGAACGCGATCTGGCAGGCCGTCGGCGCAGTCGCCTCGGCCGGGTTGTGGAACTCTACGGTGTTCCTGCTGACCTGGGACGACTGGGGCGGCTACGACGACCACGTGGCGACCCCCAACGTCGAGACCGACCTCGGCGGCATCCAGCTCGCCTACGGGCCACGCCTGCCGCTGCTGATGTTCGGTGGCCGCGTCCGGCCCGGCATCGATCATCGCTGGTGCTCGCATGCGTCAATCCCCAAAACGGCCCTGCAGTTGTTCGGCCTGCCGGCGCTCGGCGTGGCCCGCGTGGACAACGATCCAGGGCTGGCCGACCTGATCGACCTCAGTCCGCAGCCGCCGTCGTTCGCCCCGGCGCCCCCGGCCTACGGCACCACCATCACCCAGCCACCAACGCCGCAGCCCGCTCCAGCCCCGAGCCCGCCTCCGCCCCCGCCGGTATCCGTGCCGGCGCCAGTCGGGCCGGTGCTGCTCCGCGACGGCACCACCTTGCCTCCGCCCAACGACGTACCGCTCCCATAAACCGCAGGCCGGGCTCCTCAAGATCAGATCGGCCAGCGCGTCATTTCGGTATTATCCGTACCTTCAGGAAACCCGCAACTAATAGCCTTAGTGACTAAGGCTATTAGTATGAGTCGTTTATTCCCAGTGGTGGCTTGGTGTTGGGGAATTTTCCACTAAAGTCCCCCTTTCAGCGTACGGTAGATGCCACAAAGGTAACCCAGGGGAGGGCTATCAGATGCGGCATGCAAGCTCATTCGGCGCAGCCATCGGCTATCGGACACCGCTCATCTGGTGGAAGAAGGGCCGGATCGCCGCCGCGGGTGCAGCGGTAGTCGCTGCGTTAGCGGGCACGTCGATGGCTGGCGTCCCGGCGGCCTCAGCGAGCCCGAGTGAGACGGTCATCGTCACCTCGGATGGGCTCCTGAGCCCGGTCGCGGCGGTGTTGGAGGTGGGCGGCACCGTTGTGACGCAGTACCACCTCATTGACGGGGTCGACGCTTTGATCCCCACGGCTGCGGAGTCGCTGCTCGCGGCGCTGCCGGGTATCACCGTGACTCCTGATGTTTCGGTGAATGTCCAGGCTGCGACGGAATCGACCGGGCCCCACCCGCCATCTGATGCGTTCTTGCAGGAGACCGGGTCTACGCGGCTGGCGTCCAGTGGCGACACCGGGCAAGGGGTCACCGTAGCCGTGCTGGACACAGGTATCGACAACCTGCCCGACTTCTCGGGGCGGCTGGTCGGCGGGGTCGACCTGACGAACGGGAACAGCCCGTACCAGGACAGCTACGGCCATGGCACCTTCGTGGCGGGGCTGATTGCCGGTAATGGAGCCTCGTCGAACGGGCAGTATTCAGGCGAAGCGCCTGGCGCCAAACTGGTGTCGGTCAAGGTGGCGGGGGCAGACGGCACGAGCCACCTGGGGGCTTTGATCTCGGGCCTGCAGTGGGCGGTCGATCACCAGAGCAGCTACGGCATCAAGGTGGTCAACGTCTCCCTGGGGTTCCAGCCCGCCAAGTCCACGGTCAACAACCCCTTGGACAAGGCGGCAGAGGCGGTGTGGAACTCGGGTATCGCGGTGGTGGCCTCGACGGGCAACGCCGGGCCGTTCAACGGCACTGTGCTTTCCCCGGGCGATGACCCGCTGGTGATCACGGCGGGCGCTCTGGACGACGTGGCTACCGCGTCGATCACCGATGACCAGATGAACGACTTCAGCAGCGCGGGGCCCACCTCGCCAGACGGCTGGGTCAAGCCTGACCTGGTCACCTCGGGCCGATCTGTGGTGAGCCTGGCCGCGCCGGGCTCGACGATCTACAACAATTACCCCTCGGCGCGGATCGGCTCGGCGAACTTCGTCGGCTCGGGTACCTCGTTCAGCGCGGCTATCACCAGCGGGGCGGCCGCGTTGGTCCTGGCCGGCAACCCGGGTCTCACCCCCAACCAGGTAAAGGCCCGCCTGCTCGGCACGGCCAGCCCTGGTCCGGTCGGCAACCCCTTCGTCGACGGCCATGGCGCCCTCAACGCCTACGCCGCGGCCACCTCGGGCCCGATGAACTTCAACCAGTCGGCCGCCAGCCTGACCCCGACCGCGCGTGGCACCACGGTCTCGCTGTCGCCCACCCGCCCCGTCGACACATGGAACGGGAACCTGTGGTCGGGGATCTCCTGGAATCAGCCGCCATTCACTGGCTGGGCGTGGAACGGCGCAGCATGGAACGGCGGAGACTGGAATGGCTGGGCCTGGAACGGCTGGGCCTGGAACGGCGCAGCGTGGAACGGCGCAGCATGGAACGGCGGAGACTGGAGTGGCTGGGCCTGGAACGGCGCTGCCTGGAGCGGCTCGGCCTGGGACGGCTCCGCCTGGAACGGCGGGGCCTGGAACAGCTCAGCATGGAGCTGACAGGTGCCCCGATGCGGTAGTCAGCCTATGAAGGTACCGCATGCCACCGGGGCCGTCGTTGCGGCTTCGGTCGTGGGTGGTGCGCTTACCTTATTCGTCGCTGCATGGAGGCAATCGGCCTCGTTGCACGTCGGCGAGAGCCAGTGGATCGTGGCGGCGGCAGTAGGCGCTCTTGCCCTGGGGAGCTGGGTGTGGCCGGTCGTGGTGTACCGGGGAGGCGAATCAGCGGCCTTCAATATGGACGAAGGTTTCTTTGTGATCCTCGCCCTCCTCGTGCCGCCGCTAGTCACTTTGGGGATTTTTGCTCTGGCGACCGTCTTGGCTCAGATCGCCCGGCGGCGTCCTCTACTCAAGTCGGCCTTCAATATTGGGCAAGTTCTGATCGCGGTGGGTCTGGGACTGGCTGTGAGCCGCGGTATCGCTGCTCCCTCGAATTCCCTCACCGCAGGTCAGATTGCAGCCATCGTGCTCGGGGTGGGAGTGTACTTCGTCATCAATACGTTTCTCGTGGCCGGCGTTGTGGTATCGATGGGCACGACCTGGGGAGAGTTCACCAACGATCTTCCGATCCAGGTGACACTTGCTGCCGCAGGAGCATTGGTGGGCGTGGTTTTGGCATTGGCGATTCAGGCTCATCTGTGGGCAGTGGCGTTGGCCATCCCGGGACTGGTCGTGGAACGCTGGCTCATCAGTGCCCGGTTCGCGGCGCTGTATGACCGTGCCCGGATGGAGGGGTTGTACGAGGTCACGTTGGAGGCAAACCGGGGGCTGCGGCAGCAGGCGGTGCTCGAGACGATCTTGGTGGCGGTGCGGCGGCTGCTTCGCAGCCCGGAGGCTACCTTGACATCTGCCGACCCGGGCGCTGGTCAGCTGGCGGCGCCGATGACCGTTGCCGATCAGCAGCAGTGGCTGGTGGCGTCGGGTCGGCGGCGGGATGAGCCTTTCGACGACGCCGATCGGGGTCTGCTGAGGGCCCTGGCCGCCGTGGGCAACGGGGCGCTCAGCAATGCCGAGCTATACCAGCAGGTCCATGCCGGACGCGAGAGGCTCTCCTCGATCACTCTCAACATCGGAGAAGGCGTCTGCGCCATAGACGCAGGCGGGAAGCTGACCTTCATTAACCAGGCCGCAGCCGACATGATCGAGCTGCCGTCGCTCAACATCACGATCGACGACCCGGTTAGCGATGGTGCCCTCACGGCGCCCGACTTTCTGCTCGTACCGGCCCGCGAAGCCATGCACACGGGCCGTACCATCCGGGAGGACGACGCCCGGTTCCGCGGCAAGAACGGCGGCACCATCCCGGTTGCGTACACGGCTTCTGCCGCCATGAGCGACGGCACACCGTCAGGCGCGGTGATCGCCTTTCGCGACATCACCGAACGCAAAGCCTTCGAAGACGAACTCCACCATCACGCCTGCTACGACAGCCTCACCGGCCTGGCGAACCGCCGGCTGCTGGTGGAGCGCCTCGAACAGGCGCTGCGGCGGTCAGCCCTGGACCGCAAGACTCACGCCCTGATCTTTGTCGATGTGGACCGCTTCAAGAGCATCAACGACAGCCTTGGTCACGTGACCGGTGACGAGTTCCTGGTGGCGATCGGGGCCCGCATGAAGGGAGTGATGCGGAGTCACGACCTGCTGGCTCGCTTCGGCGGCGACGAGTTCGTGGTGCTGCTGGAGGACGTGGGCGGAGTGGAGGTGGCGGTCGCGGCGGCGCGGCGCATCTGCGCCGCCGCCGAACAGCCCATGGTGCTGCCCGACGGCTACGAGCTGGTGGCCAGCGTATCGGTCGGCATCGCCCTCACCGAGCCAGGTAAGACAGCCGACGACGTGCTTCGCGACGCTGACGTGGCCATGTACGACGCCAAGGCCAAGGGCGGGGGTGGCATCTACCGGGTGTTCGACAAGGCTTCCATGGGAACCCGCTCCTCGGAGCGGCTCCAGATCGAGGCCGACCTGCGCAAAGGGCTCGAGCGAGATGAACTCGAGGTGTACTACCAGCCGTTCTACTCCCTTGACCAGCAGCACATCGTGGGCGCAGAGGCGCTGGTGCGGTGGCACCACCCCACGAACGGTCTGATCAGCCCCGCGAGGTTCATCCCGATAGCAGAGGAGACCGGGCTGATACTTCCGCTGGGTCGTTACGTGCTGGACAAAGCGTGCCGGCAGGCGTGCTCGATCCGGGACCGGCTGGACGTGGACCTGCCGATCAGCGTCAACCTCTCACCCCGCCAGTTCCAGGAAAGCAGGCTCTTGTCGCAGGTGACGGCGGCCCTCGATGCAACTGCCCTGCCCTCGGAGCTGCTGATATTCGAGATCACTGAGTCCATGGTCATGGAAGACCTTTCCAGTGCTCGCGAGGTCATGAAGAAGCTCAACCGGCTGGGCGTGCGCCTGGCCATCGACGACTTCGGCACCGGCCACTCCTCACTCGCGTACCTCAAGCAGTTCCCGGTGCACGAAGTAAAGGTGGACCGCGCCTTCGTCCAGGGCGTCGCCGAGAGCCCGGTGGACTCAGCGATCGTCCGCGCCATCATCGACCTGGCCAATGCCATGGGCATGTCAGTGGTGGCCGAAGGCGTGGAGACCAAGGACCAGGTCGCCGGGCTCAAAATGCTCGGCTGCCCGGTGGGGCAGGGCTTCTACTTCTCGCGGCCGCTTCGCGCCGAGGAGTTCGGCGAGCTACTCACCGGCCATTTCGCCCGGACCTCGGGACCAACCGGCCCGGTGCTGATCAACAAGGGCGCGAACACGTCGAGCATCACCACGGTCTCCTCGGTCCGGGCCTGCCCTGCCGATGCCCCCACGCTGCCGGGCTGAAGGCCAGCCGCCCGGTCTCGCTTAGCGGCTGCTCCTGCCAGCCCGTGGGGAGGTCAGCTTGCCGTCTTCAGGCGCTCCAGCAGGGCCTCGTGCTCCTCCCACAGCTGGTCGGGCAGGTGGCTGCCGAAAGTCGTGAAGTAGTCACGGGTGAGGTCGGCTTCCTCCTGCCACGTGTCGGCGTCCACTGACAGCAGCAGTTGGAGGTCACGTTCGCTGACCGCCAGGCCGTCGGTGTCGATCCCGCCGGCGGCGGGCAGGTTGCCGATCGGGGTGGCGTCGGCCTCGGCCTGGCCGGACAGGCGCTCGACAATCCACTTCAGGACGCGGCTGTTCTCGCCGTAACCAGGCCAGGCGAACTTGCCGTCAGCGTCCTTGCGGAACCAGTTGACGGCGTAGATGCGCGGCAGCTTCTCCGGATCGGTCATGCCGCCGACAGTCAGCCAGTGGCCGAAGTAGTCGCCCATGTTGTAGCCACAGAACGGCAGCATCGCGAACGGGTCATGGCGCAGCCGCCCGACCTGGCCGACGATCGCGGCGGTGGTCTCGGAGGAAATGGTCGCCCCCAGGAAGACGCCGTGCTGCCACGAATAGGCCTCGGTGACGAGCGGCACCGCTGTCGCGCGGCGGCCGCCGAACAGGATCGCCGAGATCGGTACTCCCGCCGGATCGTCCCACTCGGGAGCGATCGATGGGCACTGGGCCGCGTCGACCGTGAACCGGGCGTTGGGATGGGCGGCGGGGCTTTCGGACGCGGGTGTCCAGTCGCGGCCCTGCCAGTCGGTCAGATGGGCCGGCGGCTCGTCCGTCAGCCCCTCCCACCACACGTCGCCGTCGTCGGTGAGCGCGACGTTGGTGAAGATGGTGTTCTTGGTCAGCGTCCGGATCGCGTTGATGTTGGTCGTGACTCCGGTGCCGGGCGCGACGCCGAAGAACCCGGCCTCCGGGTTGATCGCCCGCAGTTGCCCGTCCGCTCCGTAGCGCATCCAGGCGATGTCATCGCCGATGGTCTGCACCTGCCAGCCGGGGATCGTGGGCTCCAGCATGGCCAGGTTGGTCTTGCCGCACGCGGACGGGAAGGCCGCCGCGATGTACTTGGCCTCGCCATGCGGCGGGGTGACCTTGAGGATGAGCATGTGCTCGGCCAGCCAGCCCTCGTCGCGGGCCATGGCCGAGGCGATCCGCAGGGCGTAGCACTTCTTGCCCAGCAGAGCGTTTCCCCCGTACCCGGACCCGAACGACCAGATCTCCCTGGTCTCGGGGAAGTGGGAAATGTACTTGGTCTGGTTGCATGGCCACGGCACGTCCGCCTGGCCTGGCTGCAGTGGCGCGCCCACGGAGTGCACGGCCCGGACGAAGAACCCGTCGTCGCCGAGTTGCTCCAGCACGGGCGTGCCGACGCGGGTCATGATCCGCATGGAGGCCGCCACGTACGGCGAGTCCGTGATCTCCACACCAAGCTGGGAGATCATGGAGCCCAGCGGGCCCATGCAGAACGGGACGATGTACATGGTGCGGCCGGCCATGCTGCCTGCGAACAGCCCGGTGAAGGTCGCGCGCATCTCCGCGGGGTCGATCCAGTTGTTGGTCGGCCCGGCGTCTTCTTCCTTTTCCGAGCAGATGTACGTGCGGTCTTCCACCCGGGCGACATCCGAGGGATCGGAGCGCGCGGCGAAGCTGCCCGGTCGCAGATCGGGGTTGAGCGGCGTGAGCGTGCCCTGCTGTACCAGCAGGCTGGTGAGCTGCTCCCATTCCTCCTGGGAGCCGTCGCACCAGTGAACGCGAGCCGGCTGGGCCAGCGCTGCGATCTGGTTCACCCACCCGACCAGCCGGCTGTGTGCCGTCGGGGGGTGATTCAGCCCGGGAATAGCGTCGCCCACAGGATGTCCTTCCGATCGCCCGCCGACACCCGCTGCTTGTCCAGCGTCGGGTCCATTGCCAAGGAGGCATGTACCTTAACAAGATGCACTCAAAGCCGGCGGAGCGGTAGACCCTGCATGTGTGGAGGTTTGTGGTGCCCAGACTGCGATACTGCAACGTTTGCGAAGACGAGGCGTGATGCCGACCACGAAGGCGCGCGTCGGGGTCCGGCTGCGACGCTTCCGTGAGGAACGGGGATTGACGCAGGCGGCCCTGGCCAGTGCGCTGGGCATTTCCCCGAGCTACGTGAACCAGCTGGAGTCCAGTCAGCGCCCCATGACGGCTTCTGTCTTGCTCAAGCTCGTCAGCGTCTTTGACGCCGATCTGCAGCAGTTTTCGGCTGAGGACGCAGATCGGCTCGTGGCGCAGCTGCGTGACGTGCTGACCGACCCCTCAGTCGGCGAGCAGATCTCCATGGCCGAGATCCGCGAGCTGGCCGCGTCCATGCCGGCCGTCGGCCGCTATGTCATCGAGCTGCACCGCCGGTACCGGCATGGTCGCGACGTCAACGAGACGATCATGACCCGCATCGATGCCGGCGCGGCGGGCTCGATGTCTGTGCCGCCGCCGATGGCACAGGAAGAAGTGCAGGAGCTGTTCTACGCACGGCGGAACTACTTCCCGTCACTCGACCTTGCTGCCGAGCAGATCTTCGCGCAGGCCGGCCTCGCGATCGGCAACGCCGCGGCCGGGATCACCGAGCGGCTGACTCGCCGGCACGGCATCCGGGTGGCTGATCTTCCTGTCGGCGACCAGGCCGTCAAGCGGCGCTACGACCCTGATGCCCGGGTGCTGGCGCTGTCCCCCCTGCTCAACTCCGGTCAGCGGGCGTTCCAGTTGGCTACCCATCTAGCCTCCGTGGAGCTGGGCACGGAGATCGATCAGATCGTCACCGAGGCGAACCTGTCCGGCGACGATGCTCGAATGCTCTGCCGGATCGGCCTCGCCAGCTACTTTGCTGGTGCCCTGATCCTGCCGTACCAGACATTCCTGGATGGCGCGGAGGCCCTCGGCTACGACATCGCGCTCCTGCAGCGACGGTTCGACGTCGGCTACGAGACCGTCGCGCACCGCCTCAGTACACTGCAGCGCCCCGGGGCGCGCGGCGTGCCGTTCATTTTCGTGAGGGTTGACCGGGCGGGCAATATCTCCAAGCGTCAGTCGGCCACCAGTTTCCACTTCTCCCGGGTCGGCGGCTCCTGTCCGCTCTGGAATGTCTACGAGGCCTTCGTGCATCCCGGCGAGATCCAGACCCAGCTGGCCCAGATGCCCGACGGCCGCAGCTACCTGTGGGTCGCCCGGACAGTCTCCCGGCGCTACGGCGGCTACGGAACGCTTGGCAAAACCTTCGCTGTCGGCCTGGGCTGCGATCTCCAGCATGCCCAGCGGCTCGTCTACTCCCATGGACTCGACCTGGCCAGCCCGTCGGCGCTCGTCCCGATCGGCCCTGGGTGCAAGGTATGCGACCGGAACACCTGCCCGCAGCGGGCTTTCCCTGCTATCGGTAAGCCCCTCGACGCCAACCCTCATCACGGCAGCTTCATCCCCTACGCAACCGGGGACAGCGTCGCTGGCTTGTCCCGAGGCCAGGGGCTTACCGGCAATCACGGTGCCGCCCATACCGGCGTGCCCGGCACATCGGCGCACCTTCGGCACACGTAGCGTGGCAGGCTCGGCAACTCGTCGCGTGACGGGTGTCCTCCATTGGCCGTCACCAAGCCTGGGCGCCCGCGCGTCGCCTTCCCCGGCGCGTTCGAGGCGATGGACCTCGCCGCAGACGCAGGCCTGCGAATCAGTGCGTACACGGCCGAGCCTGGCACCCCATCACAGGACGCGCTGAATCTCCTCGCGAGCTGGGCGGCGACGCTCGACCAGGCCGAGACAGCCCACGCGGCGGACGGAGCCTGACGCTCTCTGGGAGTCGGTGGCCGCTCAGGCGGGTGGAGCCTCCCGGTCCCAGCCTCGTTTTAGGTGCAGATATCCGGGCCACGGTCGCTGCGTTGCCTTTCAAGCCAGATCACCGCCGGACTGACGTCACGAAGTTGTGACTGACACGGTCCTTGCCCCTCACCGCGCGACCCGCCGGGTCACCGTTCAGCACCTGGATCGGCCACCGACCGCAGCCTCGCCCCGCAGTAGATCCATCTACCTGATATGAGCACCGGCTACGCTCAGTTCCTCCAGCGGGCCATCGGAAAATGTCCAGATTACATACAGCAATTCTTAAGCAGACGGTCAGGTTCATCCGTGATATTCGAACTGGCTCCTCCTGGCGTCGGCCGCTAAGCCGTGCCGGGACGCGCCCGAGAGCGCGCCCCGTCGGCCCGACCCCCGTGCAGGCCGGCGGGGCGCCCTCGCCATGCCTGCCTGTTCTCGGGTGATTCTCGAGTTGCACGGCCGGACGGCTCACTCGAAGGCCATAGAAGCGCCGCAGTGACGCCGGCCGAGACGCTACGCGCCCCGAAACTTCGGGCTAGTCAGGTGCCGGGCGAGTTCTTGCTCAGTTCTGCGATCTGGGCGCGTGCGGCGCTGACGAGTTCGGCGTTGGTGTTCGCATGTCCGCCCAGGCCCCATCCGCCCTCGGGTGCCTCGGTCAGCAGCACCCAGGTCCGGTCGACGAGGGTGGGGTCGTCGGCGGCTGCCGCCACGATGTCGGTGAGCTGGCGGACGACCGCGAGTTGCTTGTCGCGGTCCAGCGCGCCGGAGTTGGTCAGGACCTGAACGCGGACATAGTTGCTGTCGCCGTCGACGTTGGCGAGAGAGTCGGCATCGAGGTCATGAACGAACGCCGCGGTGTTCTTGCGGAACATCGGGATGTCCGGGACCTGCTCGATCGTCATCACGGCGGTAGCGAGATCTATGGCTAGCTGGTGCTTGTCGGCGAACGTGCCGGCCGCAGCGTAGGCGTCAATCATGGGCATGGGGAGAATCCTTCCGGTCTTGATGTGCCGCTAGGCTCGGGACTGCACAGTCTTGGGCTCGGGACTAGTGGAAAGCCACGCGCGGGCCGCGCGCAGGGGATCAGCGGCGCTGCCCGGCTATTCCGGCGCTTTGCTGAAGGCGTCGCTCAGAGCCGGGTCGTGGTCATCCAGGGTGCCCATGAAGTGCTGGAAGAACACCAGCGGAGGACGTTCGGGGATCCCGAAACGGCGGTACGCGAAGCGTATTCCGCCGCCCTCGGCGTACTGGGTGGGGGCTGTGTCATGCGTGAACTGAGTCATGACGCCAGCGTCCCCGCCGGACGGGCGTGAGGGTATCCGCAACGTGACTGCACTCTTGCCGTGCCGGAGTTGCGCGGATCTTTCCCGGGCCGGCAGGACCGGCAGTATCGCCGCGCTGATCGCCCAACAGGCATCGGCAATGTGCAGTCATGTTGCGGATACCCAGGCCGCAGCCTCGCTCCGCAAGATGGCCTCAAGACGCGACCAAGGAAGGGGATTACCGAGATGAACGCCCGACCGAACATCGTTCTCGTCCACGGCGCGTGGGCAACGGCGGCCGTGGCCGTGGCGGCTACGAGCTAGACCGGCTCACCCGCGCGCGGGACGACAATTCCGTCAATCTGAAAGAGGACAGGGTATGGGCGAGCAGCGAGACCTCGAAGGCCTGAGCGCACTGGTCACCGGCGCTACCTCGGGCATCGGCCGGGCGGTGGCCGAGCATCTGGCCGGCCGCGGCGCCGAGGTCATCGTGCACGGCCGGGACGCCGTCCGCGGCTCGGCGGTGGTCGACACGATCACCGCGGAGGGCGGCAAGGCCCGGTTCGTGGCTGCCGACCTCAGCGACCCGGCCCAGCTGGACGATCTGGCCGAGCAGGCCGGCGTGGTTGACGTGCTGGTCAACAACGCCGGGTTTTCCTGGTTCGGGCCGACGGCCGAACTCGACGTTGCGACCTTCGACCGGCTGTTCGCCGCCAACGTCCGGGCGCCCTACTTCCTCGTCGCCGCCCTGGCCCCGAAGATGGCCGCCCGGGGAAGCGGCAGCATCATCAACCTTGGGAGCATGGCCGGCCAGATCGGCCTGGCCGGCAGCGCCGCCTACGGAGCCACCAAGGCCACCCTGGCGTCGATGACCCGGTCGTGGGCGGCCGAGTTCAGTCCCTCCGGGGTCCGGGTCAATGCCATCGCTCCCGGGCCGGTGTTCACCGGCGGCGCCGGGCCCGACCGCATCGAGGCCCTCGGCGCCACGACCCTGCTGGCCAGGGCGGCCCAGCCCAGCGAGATCGCCGAGGTCATCGCCTTCCTCGCCTCTCCGAAGGCCAGCTACGTCACTGGCGCGATCTTCGCCGCCGATGGCGGCCGCACCGCCATCTAACATGTCGCTGCCGGCGGGGGTAGCCCGCGCCGGGCACGCGCTCCGCACGAGTCCTGAATGGGGACATCGACCATGAGTAACTCCCTCTTCGGCATCGCCGTCGACTGCGCCGACGCGGCCACACTGGCCCGGTTCTGGGGCGCCGTCCTGGGCCGGCAGGTGGCAGCAGACGCCACCGCCGAGAACGCCGTCCTGCTCGCCGCCGATGAGGCCATAAGCGGACCACGCCTCACCTTCCACCAGGTGCCAGAGGAGAAGGTCGTCAAGAACCGCCTCCACCTCGACCTCGTCAGCGACACCTTCGAGGCCGAGACCGAGCGCCTGCTAAGCCTGGGCGCCCAGAGGCTCCGCGACCTGCAGCGAGACAAGTCCCGCTGGACGACCTTCGCCGACATCGAAGGCAACGAGTTCGACCTGATCGCCCGGTAGACCCTCAGCCATGACGCGGCCGGGATGCCGCAGCCGCCAGGCTGATCCTCACCTCCCTTGGCGAGGACCGGCCCGCCACAGCACCGTCGTGGCCACGGTCAGTCGGCTCGTCCGTTCTGCGACCGGCTCTGCGGTGGGTTCTCTGGTCCGCTCTCGTGTCCGCGGGCCTGGGCCGGGTGGCCGATGAAGTGGAGCAGTGCGTGGTTGACTTCGTCGGCGTGGGTCCAGATGATCGCGTGCGGCCCGCCCGCGATGACGATGGAGCGGGCGTTGTTCAGCAACGCGGGAAGCCTGCTGCCGGTGGCCTCGTAGGGCAGGACGCGATCCTGGTCGCCGTGGATGATCAGGACGGGGACGCTGATCGTGGCGAGGTCGCCCCGGAAGTCTTCCCGGCAGGC
>WNFC01033382.1_pt1 | contig 13693 bp, 10 predicted proteins | sample 5400541 | NCBI WGS metagenome assembly WNFC01 (sample SAMN13153342, study PRJNA577476) | soil metagenome | isolation source: 120 cm saprolite under Douglas fir tree site 2 hole 2 replicate 1 | place: USA:California | collected 2015-04-18
CAGGAGTTGCAGGTACAAGCCTTGGTGGTGGACAACAGCGGCATCATTTACGCGGCAACCAATCCGGACGGCAAAGTCTATCGAATCGAACATCTTCCGGTTCCGGCAACCAGCCCGGCAGAGGCGGGCAAGGATGCAGCGCGGAAAGCCAAATCGACTAGTGAATTTTCCGCCTCGGTTTATTTCGATCCTAAGACGAAATACATCTGGGATCTTGCGTTGGATGGCGCCAACAATTTGTACATAGCCACGGGAGACCATGGGGAAATCTTCCGAGTGACGCCCCGTGAACACTCCGTATTTTTCAAGAGCGACGAAGCTCACATTCGGGTGTTGGCTTTCGATCCCAATGGCAACCTCATCGCCGGTTCCGACGGCAGCGGACTAGTGTACAGAATCTCCCGCAGCGGTGAAGGATTCGTGCTTTATAGCGCGCCGAAAAAGGAAATCACCGCACTGGCAATTGATAAAGCCGGCAATATTTTCGCCGCCGGCGCGGGAGAAAGGCGGACAGCGCCGGCCCAGCAAAGCCTCCCTACTACGTCACCTTCCTCCCTCACGCCCTCTGCAACGACACAGCCACCAGGCGGCTTGGCCGTCTCCAATGTGACTCCACCCAGTCCATCCATGACGGGATCGTTACCCACCCAGGGTGCCAGTTCCAGTGGCGGCTCGGAAATTTATCGAGTCGCACCCGACGGCTCTCCGTCGCGCATGTGGACTTCCAGCAACGATCTGGTCTATGCGCTCGCTTTCGATCAGCGCGGACGTTTGCTGGCGGGCACGGGGAATCGCGGGCATATTTTTGCCATCAGCGGCGAGGACGAATTTACCGATCTGTTGAAAGCCAGCGCCACTCAGGTCACAGCTTTCGCCAAGGCTCCGAATGGCGGCCTCTACGCCTCAACCAGCAATTTGGGCAAGGTCTTCCTGCTAGGGGCGACTACCGAACCGGTGGGAAGCTACGAAAGCGACGTGTTTGACGCGCGCATTTTCTCCCGCTGGGGCCGAGCCGAATTTCGCGGTGTCGGGAATGTGGAACTATTCGCGCGCAGCGGCAATGTAGATAATCCCGATCGCAACTGGAGTCCCTGGAAAAAAATTGATCTCCTTAAAGATGCCGAGGTCAGCGTTCCACCGGCAAGGTTTATTCAATGGAAAGCCGTGCTGCGTACAGGCGAGCCCGCTCCGCGCGTAGACAGTATCGCCCTGAACTATTTGCCCAAAAACGTGGCACCGGATTTCGATGAGGTCACGGTGCAAACCGGCACCCGTTACCAGTCGCTGCCGAAGCCGGTGGGCACAGATACGAGTATGAACGTCGGCGGGATCCAGCAGCCGCGTTTCGACTCCTCTCCTCCACCCATCCGCGACCGTGATTCCATTGGCGTGCGATGGGCGGTGCACGATGACAACGACGATCAAATGGTCTACTCCGTTTATTACCGTGGCGACGGAGAAAGCCGCTGGCTGTTGCTCAAAGACAGCCTCACGGACAAGTTCTACTCCTTCGACGCTTCCCTTTTGCCGGACGGAGGCTACACGTTCAAGGTGGTGGCTTCGGATGCTCCCTCCCATTCTCCAGAGCAGGCTCTGAGCACAGAAAAAGAAAGCACCCGCATCGAAGTGGACACTACGCCGCCGCAGATCGAGAACCTTGCGGCAGTGGTTGAGGGTGGGCAGATTCATGTAACTTTTCGATCCCACGACAGTTTCTCTTCGATAAAGCGCGCTGAATATTCGGTTGACGCCGGGGATTGGCAGTTCATCGAACCCCTGGGACAGCTGTCCGATTCCAAGCTCGAGAGTTATGATTTCCGCGCTTCTCTGTCCCCGAAGTCGCCCGCAGACTCATCACCAGTGGCGGCAGGCGGAACCGACGGAAGAGGCGTCGGCAACGGTCAAATGGAACACGTGGTGGTGGTACGCGTGTATGACCGCTACGACAACATGATTTCGGCAAAGACAGTGATCAGAGGAGGCACCACCACTAACCGACTGGCCGTCCAACGTTGAGAGAGACTTCTCTTTTCGCATTCACTGCTAAAATCCTTCCATGCTGGCGTTTTTGCAGACGATCGGCTGGCTTGTCGTCATTGTCTACGCGAGTATTCCGTCCTTCTGGCTGTCGGTCCATCCACGCGTGGAGTATTGGCGCTCCAGACAGCGATCCCCATACCGGGTCCTCATTCCGGTGTGGATAACAATGTGGATCGCACTCGGGACTACTACCGCGCCGTGGCGGCATGTCTTGATCTACAACACCGGTTGGACGTGGATTCCGGCCGCAATTCTCTTTTTCACTGGATTATGGCTCTACAAAAGTTCCGGCGAGCACTTCAGCGGACCACAACTAATCGGCGTGGCTGAACTCCTGCCATCGCAAGGGGAACAGCGGTTAGTGATCTCGGGAATCCGCGACCGCATCCGCCATCCTGTGTATTTGGGACATCTTTGCGAGATGCTGGCTTGGAGTATCGGCGGGCTCGCTGTGGCTTATGCGTTGACTGCCTTCGCAGCCCTCACTGGTGTAATCATGATCCGATTGGAAGATAAGGAACTGGAAGAGCGGTTTGGAGAGGAGTATCGGCGCTATCGTAGTCATGTTCCAGCGCTGATTCCATCGCTGTCAAAGCCAAGCCTGGCTCAAAGGCAATAACTAAGTCCCCATGCGCTTCGAATTTTTTGTTGCTACGCGCTATCTCCGCGCCAAGCGGCGGCAGGCCGTCATTGGCATCATTACTGGCATTTCGATCGCCGGAGTTGCCGCTGGAGTAGCGTCGCTTATCGTCGCCCTCTCCATCAACAATGGGTTCCGCCAGGATCTGCAGGATCGTCTTCTCGGTTCGACTTCTCACGTCAACCTGCTTCGCATTGAGAGTGATGGCATCAAGGATTGGCGTCCATTGATGGATCGTCTTTCGAAACAACCCCACGTGGTCGCCACCGCGCCTGCAGTGTACGAGCAAGTGCTGATTTCCCGGGGAGCGCGAGCTCGAGGAGCTGTGCTGAAAGGTATGATTCCCGCTTATGAGCGTAAAGTCAGCGATCTGTTGAGGTCCGTGAATATCGGTTCAGCGGATGCGTTGGAAGAAGAACCACCCGCTGGTCGTAACGCGGGAACCGCGTCTGAACCGGGATCTGCGGCCGACGCTTCCCCGAGCGCGGCTTCCCCGAGCGAACCCCAGGATTCAATGCGCGCGGTTCAGAATCGCCTCTCGGCAATGCCGCCTATCATCCTCGGCAAAGACATGGCGGAAAATCTCGGCGCGACTGTTGGCTCCGTTGTACTGGTGACTAGCCCTCAAGGTGAACTGACTCCTTTTGGCATGGTGCCCAAATACAATCGTTTCCGGGTGGCGGGAATTTTTAACTCTGGATTTTACGATTATGACAGTTCGTGGGCCTTCGCCCGTTTGTCGGACACGCAGCGCTTGTTCGGAATCGGTGACCAGGTCTCCGTAATCGAGTTCAAACTGGATGACATCTACCAGGCGGGCCCGATCTCTCAGCAGCTCGAAAGGGCCGCCGGGCCCAGCTTCATGGCCACCAACTGGATGGAGCAGAATAAAGCCATCTTTCGTGCGCTGCGTTTGGAACGTCTGGTAACTTTCATCACCATCGGCCTGATTGTGTTTGTCGCCGCCCTGAACATTCTGATTGCGCTAACCATGATGGTGATGGAAAAGACCCGGGACATTGCCGTGCTCATGTCGATGGGAACGCGCAAATCCCAGGTGCGGCGCGTATTTATCGCGCAAGGCGTGCTGATCGGCCTGATCGGTACTGCGATCGGTCTGATTCTTGGATATTCTCTTTCCTGGGCGGGAGGACATTACCACTTTCTTTCTCTTTCGCCAGAGGTCTACTCCATCGCTTGCGGTACGAATGACTCGATGCACGGCATGTGCCAAGACCTCACGCAAGCACGGTTATACAGTTTTCTGCATAGATGCTCCCAAAAAGGGAAGTAGGGTTGCCTGCGATGGCTCCGTGTTTTAATGGAGATGGCATTGCGCCACACGCGGTCAAGCACGGGGAGCGCCCCAAGGCTGAACCGAGGAGCCAGCAGTTTGCATCCAATAGAGCGGGAAATAATTTTGCGGGTGGAAGGTCTGAAGAAGGTCTTCCGTTCCGGCGAATCGGACCTGGTGCTCTTTGAAAATCTGTCGTTCCAGGTAGCTAAAGGGGAGATGCTCGCGATTGTCGGCGAATCGGGCGCCGGAAAGAGTACCTTGTTGCACATCCTCGGCGCTCTTGATACCGCTTCCGCAGGTGACGTATACTGCGCCGGTTTACGATTGAGTTCGCTTTCGGAGGATAAGGCCTCCGAATTTCGGAACCGGGAAATCGGTTTCGTCTGGCAATTTCACTACTTGCTGCCGGAGTTTACGGCACTGGAAAACGTGGCTATGCCGCTCCTGGTTCGGGGTCTTCCCCGGCAGGATGCGCAGGGAGAAGCTTCGCGGTGGTTGCGTGAAGTCGGACTGGGGCCGCGTTCCGCGCATCGCTCGGGGGAGCTTTCGGGCGGTGAGCAACAACGCGTGGCTCTGGCCCGGGCGCTCATCACTCAGCCCAAGCTGTTGCTGGCCGATGAGCCGACCGGAGATCTCGACAGCCGTACGGCGGACTCGATATTTGAATTGATCTCCCGGTTACATCGCGACTGCCAGCTGACCTCCCTGATCGCCACCCACAATTTTGCTTTTGCGCGGCGCTGTCACCGCGTTCTGCGGTTACAGCAAGGGAAAATGGAAGAAGTCGCGCCGGAATCGCTTCCGGCATGAGCGGGTTGACGCTGGATCGTGGAGAATGCATCTAAAGGAAGTCGCAATCTTTTGCGCGGGGTTGCAATGGATTGCGGAAAGATGCAGTCAGGTGTCTTTAGTAATAGTATTCAAGTTTCTAACGAACGATTTTAGGGCTTGGGTTTGTTGGCACCTTGATTGCATAATGAACTAGGGGCCAAGAGGTTTCAGGAAGAAAGGCCACTAGCCAATTCTGCTTGGGACTTCAGGGGAGAAGGGCTATATGTTCGAACGCTATACGGAGAAAGCAAGGCGCGTTATCTTTTTTGCGCGGTATGAAGCCAGCCAGTTCGGGTCTCCTTACATTGAGACGGAACACCTGCTGCTGGGACTTCTGCGTGAAGATAAGGCCTTGACCAACCGCTTTTTGCGTTCTCACGCGTCGGTCGAGTCCATTCGCAAGCAGATCGAGGGACACACTACGATCCGGGAGAAAGTTTCCACCTCCGTGGATCTCCCGCTGAGCAACGAATGCAAGCGCGTTCTGGCTTATGCCGCGGAAGAAGCCGAGCGTCTCTCTCACAAACATATTGGAACTGAACACCTGCTGTTGGGATTGCTGCGGGAAGAAAAGTGTTTTGCTGCCGAGATTTTACACGAGCGTGGCCTGCGCCTATCCACCATCCGCGAAGAACTGGCGCGCAGTAGCCAGGAAAAGGCTCAGCCGCAGCGGCAGCGCGAGTCTTCCCTGCTCGGCGAATTCTCCCGCGATCTGACCCAGGCCGCCATGGACACCCAACTTGATCCGCTGGTAGGGCGGGAAGGCGAGTTGGAACGTGTGGTGCAGATCCTTTGCCGTCGCACTAAAAATAATCCGGTGTTGATCGGCGAGCCGGGTGTGGGCAAGACCGCCATTGTCGAAGGCCTCGCACAGCGTATTGCGGACGGCGAAGTTCCATCATTCCTTGCCGACAAACGCATTCTGGCGCTCGATCTGTCACTTATCGTTGCCGGCACCAAGTATCGTGGCCAGTTCGAAGAACGGCTGAAGACCATCATGAAGGAATTGATGGAGTCGCAGAATGCCATCATTTTCATCGACGAACTGCACACTTTGGTTGGCGCAGGTTCGGCCGAAGGGTCGCTGGATGCCGCTAATATTCTGAAGCCAGCCCTTTCCCGTGGAGAAATTCAGTGCATCGGAGCTACCACGCCGGGTGAGTATCGTAAGTCGATCGAGAAAGATCGCTCGCTGGAACGGCGTTTCCAGGCAGTCAAGGTTCCGCCTCCAAACGAAGTCGATGCCACCAAGATTCTTTTTGGGATCAAGGATCGCTACGAGAAGTTTCACGCCGTCACTTACACCGACGACTCGATCAATTTTGCGGTGTCACATTCAAACCGCTATATTCCCGACCGTTTCCTGCCGGATAAGGCAATCGATCTGATCGACGAAGCCGGGGCGCGCGTAAAGCTGCGCCAGACCTCTCTTCCAGAGGAAATTACGGAAGTCCAGAAGCGGATTAAGTTCATCGTCCATCGTATGGAGAACGCTATCGCGAACCACGAGTTCGAGAAGGCGCGCTTCTACTCGGATGAAGAACGCAAAGAGCGCGAGAACCTGCGTGCTCTTCGCGAAAAATACCACCTCGATGAATCCTCCACCGGCGTTGTCGGTCGGGAGGACATCGAGGACGTGGTATCACGCTGGACGGGCGTTCCGATTACCTCGATCAAGGAAGAAGAGTCGCAGAAGCTGCTCCGCATTGAAGAGGAGTTGCACAAGCGGATCATCTCGCAAGAGAAGGCGATCACCGCTTTGGCGCGCGCCATCCGCCGTTCGCGCGCTGGCCTGAAGAGCCCGAATCGGCCCATCGGCTCGTTCTTGTTCCTCGGTCCGACCGGTGTGGGCAAAACGGAAGTGGCCCGCACCCTAGCTCAATTCATGTTTGGCAGCGAGAAGTCGCTGGTTCGATTCGATATGTCCGAGTTCATGGAAAAGCACTCGGTATCGAAGTTGATCGGTTCGCCTCCGGGATACGTAGGCTACGAAGAGGGTGGACAGCTTACGGAACGCGTGAAGCGCGCGCCTTACTCTGTCGTGCTGCTGGATGAGATTGAAAAGGCGCATCCCGATGTGTTCAACATCCTGCTGCAAGTATTCGAGGATGGCCAGCTCACCGACGGGCTGGGCAACACAGTGGATTTCAAGAACACGATTATCATCATGACCTCAAACATCGGCGCGCGTTACCTGCAAAAGCGCGAAGGCTTGGGCTTCCAGTCGACCAATGAAGACATGGTTTCTGAAAAGATCGAGGATCTGGTCAGGAACGAGGTCAAGCGCACTTTCAATCCCGAGTTCCTGAACCGGTTGGACGAGATAATTCTGTTCAACGCTCTGAGCGAGAACGATCTGATCCAGGTTCTCGAGCTCATGGTCACACAGTTGAATCAGAATCTGGCGCAGAAATCGATCACGGTCACGGTCACGGACGAAGCCAAAAAGTGGATCTTGAATCAAACGCTCGGCGACCGTAGTTACGGGGCGCGTCCGCTACGGCGAGCTTTGCAGAAGTACATCGAAGATCCGTTGTCCGAGGCACTGATCCAGGGCACGATTGCGACCCGACCGGCCTTCATCGAGGTCTTCCTCGGGGACAACAAACTGTTCTATCGTCCGGTGGATTCGAAAGAAACCGAGGGCGTCTTACTGTACGAAAAGTAAGTGTGCACTCGCCCCTGCATGAACTCTCCGGCGACGTCCTGTCCCCGGCGAGAAGCCTTTGTAATTAATTACTTACCCCAGCCGTACACCTCCCTCCGTACCCTAGGAGAGTCGCCAATCCAGCTGCAATATAGAGGCTCACAGGCCTGCCTGGCCGAGCGAATTTCTTCCCCAGCAGCGCAGGCAGCCTTGCCCTCATGCCCGACAACATTCAACCTGAAGAAGAACCGGTCAGTACCGCCTGGCAACGGCTGGTGCAGGGGGTGCTGGGCGTGTTCCTGCTCATGGGGATAGGTTTCATGGGCTACTACTATTGGCCGCCTCCCACCGATAAACTTCATGAACAGGTACAGGAGCTCTCCCAGCAGGTGGACCAACTCAAGCAGGAACAGGCCATGCCTGCCATGGTCCTGAACCGGTACCGCAATTCTATTTGTTATATCTTCGGCGTTTACCAGGTCGGATTTGCCCAGCAACGCCCCGCATTGCGCGCCCGCATTTCTGGCACCGGATTTGTTGTGGCGGATGGACTGCTTGCCACCAATCGTCGCGGGCTTCCCCACCCCGGTTGACATCAGTCCTGCCGCATTTTCTGCGAATGGCGATCTAGCCGTACTCCGCATCGAAGATTCATTAGCGATGCACCAGCTTCGGCCGTTGCCGCTGGCCGAGAATCGTCCGGAACCAGGCGAACTGGTGGCGGTGATGGGCTATCCCATGGGAGTTTTGGGCATGGTCGCGAAATCACCCAGCGCGGTGTATGAGCGGCTGGCTTTCCGGCGCGATGACCAGGGCGCAGCCAATGAACTCGCCGCGCTTTCCCTGATTCGACCTTCTGCCACCTGCGGACATCTGGGAGACGTGGTCGGGGACAAGCTTATTTACGACGCGCCTACCGCGCACGGCGGCAGTGGCGGCCCAGTATTTAATTCGCGAGGTGAAGTTATCGGTATCAACGCCGCTTACATCGATGGTTTTTCCGGCGGCACGCTAGGCATCTCAATCGACGCGCTACGGCCCCTGATCCAAGCAGCCCAGAAGCAAAATCTCGCGACGGCGAAGGAACAAAGTCCCTCCAAAAAATAAGTTGGCTTACCGACTGGCAAACGGTCACTGCCCACTGGCCACTGCTTCTGCCTTCCCCTAGCGACGTGACCTAGTCTGCGTTTAGAATCCCTAGTCCTTCATTTTCCAGACACAACAGAAAGGGGCGTTGTCTTGATTCCACGCTATACCCGCCCGGAGATGGCTCGCATCTGGAGCGATGAGAACCGTTTTCGCACGTGGTTGGCGGTAGAGGTGGCCGCTACCGAAACTCTGGCTGAGGCTGGAATGGTGCCTAAAGAGGCGGCCAAGGCCATCCGTGAGCGCGCTGACTTCAACCTTGCACGCATCCACGAGATTGAGGCCGAGGTGCGCCACGACGTCATCGCTTTCACCGCCGCCGTGGCGGAGATCGTAGGTCCCGAGGCGCGGTGGTTCCACTACGGTCTTACTTCGAATGATGTTGTGGATACGGCCCAGGCGCTGCTAGTCCGCCAAGCTGCCTCCATCATCGCGGAAGATTTGCAGCGGCTTGGGGAAGTCTTGAAACGGCGCGCCTGGGAATTCAAAGACACTCCGATGGTGGGCCGTACCCACGGCGTTCATGCTGAGCCCATCACCTTCGGCTTCAAGCTGGCGAATTGGTACTCGGAGGTGCAACGTGATATCGCTCGCTTCGAGCGCGCCGCGGAAGATATGCGGGTTGGTAAATTTTCCGGCGCCGTGGGCACCTTCGCCCATCTCAGCCCCGAGCTCGAAGAAAAAATCTGCGCTCGCCTGGGATTGAATGCTGCGGCAATCTCTTCCCAGGTGATTCAGCGCGACCGTCATGCTTCTTATCTGGCTACGCTCGCGGTGATTGCCTGCACGCTGGATAAGATCGCTACGGAGATCCGGCATTTGCAACGCACCGAAGTTCGAGAGGTGGAAGAGTTTTTTAGCGAAAAGCAGAAGGGCTCGTCCGCGATGCCCCACAAACGCAATCCTGTGACCTGCGAGCAGATCAGCGGGCTGGCCCGCGTGGTGCGTGCCAACGCGCAAGCTGGGTTCGAGAATGTTGCTTTGTGGCATGAGCGGGATATTTCGCATTCTTCTGCAGAACGCGTCATCATCCCAGATTCCACCACCCTGGTGGACTATCTCCTGCAGAAGACCGCCAACCTTCTCGACACTATGTTCGTTTATCCGGAGCGCATGAAGATCAATCTGGAGAGCACCGGAGGCTTGGTTTTCAGCGGACAACTTCTGCTCGACTTGGTAGAGCACGGGATTTCGCGCGAGGACGCCTATCGCATGGCGCAACGCCACGCCATGCACGCCTGGAAGGAAGGATTAAACTTTCGGGAGTTGGTGCTGAAAGACAAAGAAATAACGAAGCGCGTCCCTCGTGAACAGATTGAACGTGCGTTCGACCTCAAGCGCCAGCTACGAAATATCGACAAGATTTTCGCGCGCGTATTTGACAACAGCGGTGAAAAATCGAGACCAGTCCACAACAAGTCCAGTGGGCGTCGCAGTCGCTAGCTGGTCTCGGGTCTCAGGTCTCGGCAAGTCTCAGGTTTCAGTGATCTCAACGCTGAGTACGACGTCGGCGCGCATAAATCACTCGCGCGTTTTAATCACTCCATCCACCGCCCCTGCACCTGGCCCCGCTAACGCAATCGCGATGTTTGCCGCCAGCAGAGTTAGGGGATATTCAAAGCCTTGTGGATTGAAGAATCCCTTTTTCAAGTGGACGAGGAGAATTGCCACCACCATGTCAATGGCCAGCAACCACGCCGCCCAGCGGGTGAACAGGCCCAGTACCAGCAAAGCTCCGCCAACGAACTCAACCAGAGTGAGCACCACAGCGGCCACGGCAGGAGCCGGCACTCCCAGTGGTCCAAGGAATCCCGCCACTCCGTGAAAGCCAAAGACGAACAGCTTCTGGCAACCGTGAATCAGAAATACCGCTCCTACGACCACGCGCAGAACTGTGAGTCCCCATGGCTGCGAAGTTGAGCTATGGTTCATGATCTCTCCTCTTCCGCGTCGCTAGATTTTCAAAGCGTGGCCCGCCCGCGTTGCTGCAGGGACAGATGTTATGCCTGTGGGACGATGCAAGCAATCAACGGACGGACTTTGAGGGCACTCTGCTTTTATGCATCTTTGCTACCTTGCTCTGCATCTATTTAACTAACTGGTTAATAAGGAATCGGCAGGAGCGATTCTCATATGAATAAGATTTCAAAGACGTTATTAGTGTTTCTGGGGATAGGGATTCTCAGTGTCGGACTGGTCGCACAGACGGTGAGCGCGGGCCGGTATGACGGCGATATCCAGAGCCGGGTGTCACAGCAACTCGCGGCCAAGAAAGAATTTCGCAACCTGCACGCTGCCACTGAGGATGGCATGGTGACCCTCACCGGCACCGTGGATGTCTACCAGCAGAAGCTGGATGCGGCCAAGAAAGTCCGCAAGACGGGAAAAGTACAGGGTGTACGAAATCTGATCGTGGTGAGTTCAAACGTTCCTGATGCGCAACTCGCTGCCCAGCTCGACCGCAAACTCTACTTCGATCGTATCGGATATGACAACCGGTTCAATTTCGTCACGGTTACGGTCAAGGATGGCGTTGCCACAGTCAGCGGAGAGACCAGAACCGACGTCGGACGCGATTCTGCCCTGGCGCTGGTGAACAACACACCTGGCGTCAAGGACGTGGTGAACGATATCAAAGTGTCGCCGGTGTCGATCTTCGATGACGATATTCGCGTCCGTGCAACCCGCGCGATCTACAACGATCCGGTGCTTGGACGATATGCGACAGATCCAGCTGCGCCCATCCGTATCGTGGTCAGTAATGGCAAACTTAGCTTGTACGGCACAGTGGAAAATGCGATGGACAAGCAAATGGCTGGCATACGAGCGAACCAGGTCGTCGGAGTGTTCAGCGTGGCGAACAATCTGGTCGTCGCAAAACACTCCTAAGCAGCTGTATTGGATCGGAGGCGGGGCACGGTGAAAACCGTGCCTCTTTTTTATTCACATCAGTTCGGCAGGCGGGATCAGCTGGAAGCTTTCACAAGCGATTGATCAGCGATGCTACATATCCTGCACCAAAACCATTGTCAATGTTCACCACGCTCACATTGGAGGCGCAGGAATTCATCATGCCTAACAATGCAGCTAGTCCCTTGAATGCCGCGCCATAGCCCACGCTGGTAGGCACAGCAATCACGGGGACGCCTACCAATCCACCGACCACGCTAGGCAGCGCTCCTTCCATTCCTGCGCATACGATAAGGACGCGCGCCCGGGATAGTGTTCCGCGATTGGCCAGCAGGCGATGTATTCCGGCTACGCCTACATCGTAAAGATGCTCAACCTCGTTACCCATGATTTCTGCGGTGACCACGGCTTCGTCCGCGACCGGGATGTCGCTGGTTCCGGCAGAAACCACCGCAATCGTTCCTCGGCCAACCTTCTTGCGATCCCGATGGAGGACGATCGCGCGCGCTGGATCTCTATATTTAACTCCGCGCAGCTTCTTTCTGACCGCAGCGAACTGTTTTCGGTTGGCGCGTGTCGCCAGGATGTTGCCCCCATGTTTGGCGAGTCGCGAGAAAAGCTCCGCCACTTGCGCGGCACTCTTCCCTTCGGCAAATATCACTTCAGGCATTCCTGCACGCAGCGCGCGATGATGATCGAGCTTGGCGAATCCCAAGTCTTCGAATGGCATGTGCCGCAGGCGCTCCACCGCTTCATCGGGCGAGAGCTTGCCGCGGCGAACCTGTTCGAGAAGTTTGCGAATGGAATCAGCGTTCAAAAGAAGCACTCAGCATTCAGCAGTCAGCATTCAGCTAATGCCAATAAGCTTCTAGATTAGCACTTGCGTGCAGATTTTCAGGAACGTGTTGAGATTCAAGAATCAGATGCAAGATCCAGTGTGGTTGCGGTGCAGCCTGATGGGGAGCTGTTGATTGAAGCTGAAGGCTGACTGCTGAATGCTGAGTGCTTGCTTATCCCGCTGCTGCCCGCGCTTTCTTTTTTGCTCGGCGTACTCCATTCATTAACTCCAGGCAAATCTCTCTTGCCTTTCCTGGTTCACCGAGTTGGGCGAGGAATAGCCTTCGGAGATCACCCCGAGTGACGCGGCCTTCCAGATAAGCATCATATAGACTGTTGCCCAGGCCGTAACCCACCTGCTGTGCCATGGCTTCTGACTTGATTCCATCAATCCGCAGGGTTTCCTGGTTGAGATCCAATTTAGCAGGCGCCAACGATTCATCTTTTTGCGGGCGTGCCGGATACAACACGCGCGTCCCGAAGTAGCCCAGCGCATACTCAACACTCAGACAATAAAAGCGACCCGAATTCTCTTTTTTTTCGGAATGCGTATTCGCGCGCGGCAACCCGCGGCAGGCATGATGCAAGAAGCGTGCTACCTCTTCCGCCACGTACATCATCTGGAACTCGCGCACGTAAAACGCGTTCACGTCCGGCAAATAGGCGCTGCCACGCTCCTCGATTTTGAGAAGCACGGCTTCACCGTCTGTGCCTGAAAGCAGGCGGCGCAAGTGGGCTTCCGAAGTTCCACAATATATTTCCGGCAATAGATCTACCAGGAACTTCGGCTGGTTGCCGTTGTGTGACGAATAGCGGTCGATATCCAGAAAGCGCAGCAGGCCGTCGATCAAGTTGTAAATGGTCGGGCCAGCATCGGGCGCTTCATCTTCTTCCCGGTTCCAGCGAGCCAAACAAAGCCGGTAATTTTCGTATTTTTCGAGCGGGGTCGAGTTAAAAACGCACACCACGTCCCGCTCAACACAAACAGCTTCCACATGTTCCTGGTGTTCTCCGGCAGCACGCCAGTACAGTGCGTCCACATTCTGCAGAACCGTAAGCGGCCGCTCACCGGGGAGTTGTGCCCGCAGCAAGCGCGGAAGATGTCCGGGAGCGAGGTGGGACTCGCCAAACAACGCGAGAATCACTGCATTGGGATGCCGCTGGCGAAGTTCAGCAATCTTGTGCACGGCATGACGGTCGCGCGCGCCGATCTTGCGTAAGTCTTCCCGCGGCATGCAGTCCAGACCATAAATGCCTTCGGTATGCTCGCGCGCAGTCAGCAGCAATTCGTAAAATGGCTGCCAATCGTAGCCCCAATCGACATCAAATCGAATGCGCTGACGGA
>WNFC01005683.1_pt1 | contig 13692 bp, 13 predicted proteins | sample 5400541 | NCBI WGS metagenome assembly WNFC01 (sample SAMN13153342, study PRJNA577476) | soil metagenome | isolation source: 120 cm saprolite under Douglas fir tree site 2 hole 2 replicate 1 | place: USA:California | collected 2015-04-18
GTGGGCTTTGTGCACAACGATGAAGGCAGCCGGTCCATGCTGCGTAACCTGACGATCGAGGAATATCGCGCCGAGCGCCTGTCGCGGGCCGGCTGATGGCGCCGGCTGAATACGATGGCTGATGCAACGTCGTGGACTACGCCGAGCGATTTGCGCAAGCAGGTGCTGCGCGTCTGGGAGCGCGGCAAAATCCTGTCCGCGGGCATCACCGGCGAAACGCTGTTTCCACTGACACTTCCGATGCGTCGCCCCGATGCACAAGCAATAGGCCATTCGTTCGAGGCGGTTCGCAGATGGATTCGCGAGCTGGAGGAAAATAGCCGCTCTTGCAAAGGCTTCGGGTACGACATCGAATGGGCCGACATCAATCACCGCCAGTTGGGTCGCAACAGAATCCCCAGCCGCATAACGGTTCCGACTGAATCTGACGCGCTGCGGCTCATAGACATGGAAAGGGAAGGGCGGCGGTTCAGAACGCTGGCGCAAGTCACGACCGAAAAGTGTCCGGCACTTGCGCAATGGCTTTCACGGCGGCCGTTGGTGGTGCTTGAGCACGCGCAGGATTGGCCCCGAATCCTCGATGTGCTCGCCTGGTTCCGCGGTCACCCGCGGTCGAATCTCTACCTGCGCCAAGTCGACATACCGGGCGTCGACACTAAGTTTGTGGAAGGCCGAAAGGCACTGTTCTCCGAACTGCTCGACATCGTGCTGGAGCGAAATGACGGCCCGCTGGCCGAAGCCGTCACCCAAACGTTCGAGCCACGATACGGATTGCGAACGAAGCCGCCGGTAATCCGGTTTCGGGTGCTCGACAGCCGCATCGCGATCGCCAGCCTGTCCGACCTCACAATTCCGGCCAGCGATTTTGCTGCGCTGAATATTGCGGCACGCCATATCTTTATCACTGAAAACGAGATCAACGGCCTGGCCTTTCCCGACTTTGCGGAAGCCATCGTCGTTTTCGGATTGGGCTACGGCGTTGAACTCTTACACGCCGCCTCGTGGATGTCGGGACGACACATCTACTATTGGGGTGACATCGACACCCATGGTTTCGCCATGCTTGATCGCTTGAGGGGCGGATTCCCGAACGCACGCTCCCTCTTGATGAATCGCGAGACACTGATGGCGCACCGTTCGCTTTGGGGACGCGAGGACGTCCCGTGCCGCGCCGCCCTTTCGCGACTGGAGCAGGACGAGCGAATGCTGTTCGATGATCTGGTTTCTGACCGGCTTGGAGAAAATGTGCGACTGGAACAGGAGCGTGTTTCCTACGCCTTTTTGGAAAGAGGCCTGAAAACAATCAGCGTCTCGCTCCTGAGTCCGTGACGTATGTCGTAGCCCGGATGGAGCGCAGCGTAATCCGGGGCAGGCCGTCCCAGATTACGCTGCGCTCCATCCGGGCTACAAGTGCGTACTGGAATCGGTCGCAATTCGGAGGCCCGAGGCTGCCCCGCGGGCGCAAGTTGCTTAGCGAGCGCAGAAACCTTGGCTACCGATCGGCCCAAGTCCTATTTATAAGTCGGCTAGATCGGAGTGGAACCATGACGGAAGTCGTCCCGCGGCGATGGACGGCCGAGGAATTCTTTGCCTGGCAGGAAAGGCAGCCCGAGCGCTACGAACTCGTGGATGGCTTTCCCATACGAATGATGGCCGGCGCCAAGAATGTCCATGACGACATCGTCGTCAACGTCCTGGCGGAACTGCGCAATCAGCTCCGCGGCGGAGGTTGTCGGCCGTTCACAAGCGACGGAAGTGTTGAGACAAAACCCGGACAGATCCGCCGCCCCGACGTCGGCGTCGATTGCGGGCGACGGGACCCAAACGCAACGAAGGCGACATCGCCGCGCGTGGTCGTGGAGGTTCTCTCCCCGACAACACGGGACTTCGATACGATCGGCAAGCTTGAAGAATACAAGCTCATCGACAGCCTGGCACGCATCGTCGTGATCGAACCGAACGCGCCCGAGGTGATCGTCTGGGCCCGCGGGGCGGACCGAAGTTGGCGAAAAGCTATCCGCCAAGGGCTGGACCAGGAGATCGACATGCCGGAAATCGGCGTGACGCTGCCGCTTAAAGAAATTTACGACGGGGTGGAATTTCCTGCGCGGCCACGGCTGGTGGCTGAGGAGGCGTTCCCTGTGCCGGAGAGCGAGCCGAAGAACGGGTAAGACGAATCCGGCGGGGATAGCTCCGCGGTGAAACGATTCGCATAAGACATATTATGGAATATTTTCTATGTTCCCGTACGGAAACATTTGGCTCCATCGCGACTGCGCGCACCTTTGCTTCCTCTATAAGGTATCAAAATACCATCAAGGGATTTTGTACAAAACGAACTAATTTTGGAATTCCCAACAAAATCAATGCCGCCCGCGGTTTGAGACTAGGCCTAAAATCGCGGACCCGCCCAGCCAAATGGTCCGCCCCCGCTCAAGTGCCCTCGAACTCCACCCGCATACCGTCATACCCCGGCTCGACATTGGGCGGCAGCTTGGCGCGCAGTTTGGCGTAGTCGAGATCGCTGTGCATGTTGGTGAGGATCGCGCGCTTCGGGCGGATGCGGTCGATCCATCGGAGCGTCAAGTCGAGGTGGAAATGACTCGGATGCGGCCGGTACCAGAGCGCGTCGACGATCCACAGCTCGATGCCAGTGAGCGCCTTTACGGCAGCCTCCGGCACATCCACGAGGTCGGGCGTGTAGGCCATCGTGCCGAAGCGGAATCCGAGGGCGGCGATGTCGCCGTGGGGGAGCAGGAACGGCATCGCCGAGACGGCGCCGCCTGCGCCCGAGATCGTCACCGGCGCGCCCGCGGCGATCGCGTGCCGCGTGAGGTATGGCGGATAGCTGCTGCCCGGCGGGGTCACGAAGCAATAGCCGAACCGCAGCGACAGGATGCGCCAGGTCGGCTCGTCCGCATACACGTCTACCCGCCGCTTATGGGCGATGAACAGCGCGCGCAGGTCGTCGATGCCGTGGATGTGGTCGGCATGTTCGTGGGTGTAGAGCACGCCGTCGAGATGATTGACGGCAGAGTCAAGCAGCTGCTCGCGCAGGTCCGGCGAGGTGTCCACCAGCACATGGGTCCGGCCTCCGTCCGGCGCCGTGCGATCGACCAGAATCGAGCAGCGCCGCCGGCGGTTCTTGGGGTTGCCGGGATCGCAAGCGCCCCACCCGCTTCCGGGGCGCGGTACGCCGCCCGAGAAGCCGCATCCCAGAATCGTGACCGCAAAGGTCATGCGGCCGCGGCCGAAATCCGCGGCACTTTGTGGAACAAACGAAAGAAATTTTCCGTCGTCTGCCGCGCGATGTAGTCGAACGCGACGCCGCGTGTGGCGGCCAGCGTTCTTGCCGTCTCCGTCACATAGGCGGGCTCATTGCGCTTGCCGCGGAACTTGCCGGGGGCGAGATAAGGCGCATCGGTTTCGACCAGGATGCGGTCCGCGGGCAATTCCGCCGCAATAGCGCGGAGTTCCTCGGATTTCTTGAAGGTCAGAATTCCGGTGAACCCAATGTAGAACCCCAGATCGACGGCCCGCAACGCCAGTTCCCGGCCGGCCGTAAAGCAATGCAGCACGGCCGCGAAGGCCCCCTCCCCGCTTTCCTCCTCAAGAATTCGTCCGATATCCGCATCCGCTTCGCGTGCATGGACAACGAGCGGAAGCCCCGTCGCCCGTGCCGCCGCTATATGACGACGAAAGCCGATTTCCTGGGCATCGCGCGGACTGTAATCGTAATGATAGTCGAGCCCGGCCTCGCCGATCGCGACCACCTTGGGATGTCGCGCCGGCTCGACCAACTCCTCGACCGTCACATCAAGCTCCTCATGCGCATGGTGTGGATGCGTTCCGATCGAACAGTAGACATTCGGAAATCGCTCCGCGATCGCCAGTAATTTGTCAAACCGGCGCACCCGCGTGGAGATCGACACGACGCGGGCGATATCCGCCGCCGCCGCGCGCTCCACGATGGCCTCGAGGTCGGGAGCGAAATCCGGGAAGTCCAGGTGGCAATGGCTGTCGACCAGGATGCTCATTTCACCGGCTCGGGTTCCACGTAGCGCGGGAATACGCCTTGGGGCGCGGGCAAAGGCGTGCCGGATTTCAACGCGTGCTCTGGCGTCAGGACAGAGAAATCTCGTTCGTGCGCCGGCACGGCCAGTTGATCGAGCAGTTTGCTCATGGCGTCCGGCATGAAGGGCTGGATGAGGATGGCGAGATGGCGCAACACCTCCGCAAGCACATACAGCACCGTTCCCATCCGCACCGGATCGGTCTTTCTCAGCGCCCACGGCGCCTGTTCGTCGATATAGCGGTTAGACTCGCCGATCACGAACCACAGGTGGTCGAGCACCTTGTGAAAGGCTTGGACATCGCACTCTGCGCGCACCTGCCCAAGGAGAGCCTGCGCCTTGGCAAGGAAGGCTTCATCGGCAGCGGTGAAAACGCCGCGGTCCGGCACCTTTGCGGCGCAGTTTTTATTGATCATCGCCAGCGAACGCTGTGCCAGATTGCCGAGGTCGTTGGCCAATTCGCTATTGATGCGGCGGATCATGGCGGACCGGGAGAAATCGCCGTCATTGCCAAACGGCACCTCACGCAAAAGGAAGTAGCGCATCGGATCGAGCCCATAAGTCTTTATCAGTTCGTAGGGATCGATCACGTTGCCTACCGACTTCGATATTTTTTGCCCTTCGTTGGTCCACCAGCCATGGGCGAAAATCCGCTTCGGAGGCGCCAAATCGGCAGCCATCAGGAATGCCGGCCAATAGACCGCATGGAAGCGCAAGATATCCTTGCCGACCATATGCAGATCGGCGGGCCAGTAGCGTTGGTAAAGTTCGGACTGAGTGTCCGGATAGCCAACGGCGGTGATGTAGTTCGTCAACGCGTCAAGCCACACGTACATGACGTGCTGTGGCTCGTTAGGTACGGCCACGCCCCAGGTCAGCTCAGTGCGCGAAATCGAAAGATCGCGCATGCCTGATTTCACGAAGCTGATCACCTCGTTGCGACGCGAAGGCGGCAGGATGAAATTCGGATTTTCCTCGTAAAACTTGAGCAGCCGGTCGCCCCATTGCGACAGCCTGAAGAAAAAGCTCGGCTCCTCCACCCACTCGCATTCGGCCCCCGAGGGCGCGACCTTTCTGCCGTTAGGCGCGTCGGTGAGTTCGTCTTCGCCGTAATAAGCCTCATCGCGCACCGCATACCAGCCGGCATACTTGCCGAGGTAGATCTCGCCACGCTTGAGCAGTTCGTTCCATAAGGCTTGGCACGCCTTCTTGTGGCGCACTTCGGTCGTGCGGATGAAATCGTCATTCGACAGATTCAGTGCCGTGGCGAGATCGCGGAAAGTCTGCGAAACCTTGTCGGTAAAGGGCTGCGGCTCCATGCCGGCGTCGGCGGCGGCCTTGGCGATCTTCTGGCCATGCTCGTCGGTGCCGGTCAGGAAGATGACATCGTAGCCGTCCAACCGCTTGAACCGCGCCAGCACATCGCAAGCCAGCGACGTGTAGGCGTGGCCGATATGCGGCACGTCGTTGGCGTAGTAGATGGGGGTGGTGAGGTAATAGCGGGGTTTGTCTGCCATTGTCGGAATGCCCGGTCTTGCCTTGGGACCTGCGATCCCGGCGCTAGCGAAACCCGATACGTATCAACCGCGGGACGCCTCGGCAAGAAGACCGAAGATCGTAAAAACGAAGGGCTTGCGTTCGAGATTATAGACCTCCACGTCGCGGGCCGACCGGTTGAGGCGCTCCCACAGGTCGGCCGTGCGCGCAAGCCGCGTGAGGTTGCCGACCTCGGTGTCGAGCCTTCCCGAGAGCCAGTCGCGGACCGCTCCGACAAAGACATCCAGGAGGCCGCGGTCGCGGTCGAGCTCGTCGCCGAGGGCATGGAGGGCACGCGGATCGGTCGACGGCAGGGCGCTGAGAAGCTCCGCCACTTTTTCGCGTAAGGCAAGCATCGGCCCTCCGGCCAAGGCGATCGCCTGAGAAACACTGCCCCGAGCCGCTGCGGCCGCGGCCGCGACGGCGGGATCGTCTGCGTTGGCCCCAAGCGCAGTAGAGGCTGCCCTCGCGACATCGCCCTGCCCCAATGGCCTGAGCGCCAACCGGCGGCAGCGCGACCGGATGGTCGGCAGCAATCGCCCCGCCGCATGGCTCACCAGCAGGAACAAGGACCTTGGCGGCGGTTCCTCCAGCATTTTCAAAAGCGCGTTGGAACCTTCCGGATATTTGAGTTCGTCGGCGCTGTCGACAATGCAGACCCGCCACCCCCCCTCGCCTGCCGTCGAACCGAAAAAAGTCGTGAGCCGCCGCACCTGTTCGACCGTAATGACGGTGCGCATCTTGCCGCTGTCGCCGGGCGTACGCTCCAGCGCCAACAGGTCGGGATGGGCGTTGACGGCGACGCGCCGCACGGTGCGATGAGCCGGGTCGAGTGCGAGCGTATCGGCAGTCGAAGCGCGCGACGGGTCCGGCTGCGCCAGCACGAACCGCGCGATGCGGTAGGCGAGTGTCGCCTTGCCGATACCGGGCTCGCCTCCGATCAGCCAGGCATGCGGGACACGCCCGGACCGATAGACGGCAAGAAACTCGCGCTCGGCGCTGTCATGGCCGAACAGCACGGTCGTTTCCCGTGGCAGCGGCAGATCGTCTTTGTCCTCATCCGCGCCCCGCGTCATCGGGCGATGTGTTCAAGCGTCAATGGCGCAGTTTCGGGATGCAGTCGTTTGCAGACGAACTGCAAGATCTCGGCCGCAACGCGCTCCGGGGGCCGGTTCGCGTCGATCAATACACACCGCTGCTTGTCCTCCACGGCGATGGCGCGAAACCCCGCGTTGAGGGCTTGATGATAGGCGAGATCTTCGGTCTCGAACCTGTCAGGAACGGCATCGCCGCGCCGCGCATGCGCGCGGGCAAGGCCGATCTCCGCCGGCAGGTCGAGAATGAAGGTCAGGTCGGGCTTGGAAGCCCCGACAGTGAGCTTCTCAAGACCCTTGATGAACGGCAGATCAACCTTGCCGACGATGCCCTGATAGACCCTCGTGGAATCAAGAAAGCGGTCGCAGATCACCCATTGCTCCGACCGCAGGGCCGGTTTTATGAGCGTGTCGAGATGGTCGGCGCGCGCGGCCGCAAACAACAGGGCTTCCGCGTTGGGACCGAGACGCTTGGCGGCGCCGGACAACAGCACGTGGCGAATGATCTCAGCGCCTGGCGAGCCGCCAGGCTCCCGGGTCAGCACGACACCAATGCCCATGCCGGATAGCCGCTTTTTCAGGAGCGCCGCCTGCGTCGACTTGCCGGCGCCCTCGCCGCCCTCGAATGTGATGAATTTCCCGGCCATCTCGTCCAAGTTTCGTGGTGGTTGCATTGGAGCTGGAGACCGGATGGAGCCACCGGGTCCGGCCTCCGGCCGGCCCGATGATAAACTCCGCGTAATGCGGGAGCGGTCTATCCCATTACGCTACGCTCCATCCGGGCTACAAGCTACTCCAGGCTACAAGCCTGATATCTTCTTTGGCGCGGCCCGAAACAGGCCGATCATCAACTCGGAGGCCGCATCGAAGGCGCGCCGCGGAAGATTTCCCCGTTCGACGCTCTCAGCGGCGAACAAAGGAACTTCTGCCACCGGCCGGTCGCCCCGATAGACATTGAGGTTGCCGATTTGCTGCCCTTGCTTCACCGGAGCGGGCACCGGGCCCGAATAGACGATCTTGGCCGAAACCCGCTCGGCCGCATTTTTGGGCATCAACACGCTGATGTCCCCCTCCCCTACCAGCGCGACAGAGCCGGACGCGCCACCGAACAGCTTGGCATAGCCTACGACTTGTCCCGCTGCGAACAGCGGCTTCGGCTCGAAGCCGCGATAACCGAATTCGATGATTTTCTTGGCTTCATCGGCGCGCTCCTTCGCGGTTTTCAGACCGTTGACCACGACGATGAGGCGCGCGCCGTTCTGCATGGTCGAACCGACAAGGCCGTAGCCGCCATCCACGGTGAACCCGGTCTTCATGCCGTCGGCGCCGAGGTTCATGGTCAGCAGCGGATTGCGGTTCTGCTGGCGGATTTTGTTCCAGGTGAATTCGTGCTCCCCGTAAATGGGGTAGAAGTCCGGGTAGGTGCGGATGATATGGCGAGCCAGCCGCGCAAGCTCCCGCACCGTCACCTTCTGGGCCGGATCGGGCAAGCCGGTCACGTTGGTGAAGTAGGATCTGGTCAATCGGAGTTCGCGCGCCCGTTCGTTCATCATCGCCACAAAGGCAGGCTCGTTGCCGGCAATACCCTCGGCGAGCGTAAGGCACGCATCGTTGCCGGACATGATAATTGCGCCCCGGAGCAGGTCTTCGACGCGAACCCGGCTATGAATCGGCGCAAACATGCTGGAGGTGTGCGATGGGGCTCCGCCGCGACGCCAGGCGTCCTCGCTCACCATATATTCGTCGTCGATCTTGATGTGTCCCTGCTTGAGGGAATTGAACACGACTTCCGTCGTCATCAGCTTCGCCATGCTGGACGGCGGCGTCGGCACATCGGCGCCCTTCTCGAACAGCACAGTGCCGGTCTCGACATCGAGAAGGATGGCGTAGGGCGCCGTGGTCTGAAAATCATCCTTCTTGGAGCCGACAAGTCCGATGGCGCTCGGCGCCGCCGCGGCGGACGCGGCGAGACCCGCGACTGCGAGCACAACGAGGCCTCGTCGCACCCATGCACGTTTCCCGAGTAATGCAAGCACGGCCGAACTCTTAAAGTTTCAACGCCGCCCGCGCGGCGCCTTTGATCCAATATCTTTCGTTTCCGGTCGCGTATTTCAATAGCAACCGGCCGGATGCGGAACAATCACGCCGCTCTGGGCCCGGAACCCAGGAGATGGTCCGGGCCGATAAGGCGTCAATCGCTTCAATAAAAGCTGCGGACGTTGGTTGCCGGAATCAAGAATGGCGGCGGAAGATCGCCATTCTGCATCTCGGAGAGCACCGGCGCATAGGCCGACGCGGCCGGGCGGACCGGCGCCGTGCTGGCGTTCGCGCTCACGGACTTATTACTACGATCCGTAGCAGACGCACGGGCAATGTGATGCCCCCCGCTTCCGGGCTGAGAGTCTAAAATCGCCTGCTCCCCCCCGAGCGAATAAGGCCGCTCCAACGGAATCGGCACGTTGCGCGGTACAATGGGCTTCGTGGCCGCGACTCGCACCAAGGACGGCGCCGGCGCCGGTTCGCCCTCGCGCAACGTTGCAATGAGCGTCCTGTCGTCGGACCCCTCAAGCGGCGCCGTGCCGATATATTCGACCCGGACCGGCGCAACGCCGCTGCCGTAGAACCCGAGCAAGACTGCGGTTTTGACCGACACATCGATGATGCGATCGGCATGATAGGGCCCGCGATCATTGACCCGTACGATCACCGAGCGGTTGTTGGTGAGATTGGTCACCCGCACGTAGGTGGGCATTGGCAGCGTGGCATGCGCGGCCGACACGGAATTCATGTCGTAAATTTCACCATTGGCGGTCTGGCGGCCATGGAAATCCTCGCCATACCACGACGCCAAACCCTCGGCCCGATAGTGCGGATCTTCCGCCGGCACGTAGGTACGCCCGCCGATCGCATAGGGAGAGCCCACCCGGTAGGTGCCCCCGCCTTTCGGGATAGGTTCGCCGGGCGCAAACAAACGCGCGCCTGAAGATACTCCGAAACGCGGATCGACGGTGCCGATCTTGCCAATGTCAGCGCAGCCCCCGAGCACACAGACGGCGACGAGCGCGGATAATGGTGGACCGCAATGACTTTTTTTCCCCAACCCCAACGCCCCCGAATGAGCAGACCCACCTCGATCGCCGGAGCATTCTCCGCGACGCACGTGACGTAGCGGACAAGGACCCGCAGCAAGGAACAAAGTCCAATTCTAACCTGGCTTCGTAAATAAAGCGAAAAGAAGACGTTGGCTGTGTTCCGCTTATTCCGCGCGGTGGTTTCGCGGCTCGTGCAGGCAGGAAACTGACGTCCGGGCAGAGCCCAAAAACGGGTCTGCTTCGCCTCTCTTCTGCCTGTAGTTATACTCGATGAGGACATCAATTGGTCATCATGGCGGTTAAATATCATTTAAATCATGTCATAAAGAAGGTGTTGGGAGCGAAAGGCGCGACGTGTTGTCTCATTTTGCTCCGTAGATTTTTGGATGCAAAATTTGTTGCCATGATCTAGACTAAAAACAATGTGGATGAGTGGTCCGCATCTCCGCTCCCACCCCATGAGCCTCCCCACGCGGACCCGTTCAGACACTAGAAATAGTCTATCAGATCAACTTGGCCACCCTATCGGGTGGTCGTTTGTTTTTCCTTCGACCTATTTCCTTCTGCATCGGCAGGCAAACGAGCGAGCGGGGAGCGCTCGAAAGGCTTCTTAGGCGTGCCGGCGATGGCGCAGCTTCACCAACGATGTTCGTGCGCCTCGCGAACGCGCGCAATACGGCCGCGGTCTGACGCCCCCTCTAAAGCGAAGCGCCAAACTGGAACCAGTCTTGCAAGAATCAGTCTTCCAGCAAGTTGCAGCGTGCAGAGCGCCGGACGAGGAGCAAACATGCCGAAGACCATGCTGGTCAAGAATGCCGATGTCCTGGTGACGATGGACGCGGCGCGGCGTGAGATCCGCAACGGCGGCCTGTTTGTTGCTGACCATCGCATCGTCGCAGTCGGGCCGACCGCCGAGCTGCCGCAGACGGCCGACGAAGTGCTCGATCTCAAAGGCCACATCGTCATCCCGGGTCTCATCAACACCCATCACCACATGTTCCAGACGCTGACGCGTGCATGGCCGGCGGCGCAGAACGTTGAGCTGTTCGACTGGCTGACGGCGCTGTTTCCGGTGTGGCAGCGCTTGACGCCCGAGATGATCAGGGTTTCGACCAAGACCGCCATGGCGGAATTGATCCTGTCGGGCTGCACCACATCGATGGACCACCTCTATCTCTACCCAAACGGTTGCCGACTTGATGACGAGGTCGAGGCCGCCCGTGAGATCGGCATGCGTTTTCACGCGAGCCGTGGCGCCATGAGCGTCGGCGTCAGCAAAGGCGGTCTGCCGCCCGACAGCCTGATCGAGGATGAGGGGGCGATCGTCAAGGACATGCTGCGTGTCATCGACGCCTACAACGACGCTGGCCGGTTTTCGATGCTGCGCATCGTGGTGGCGCCGTGCTCGCCGTTCACCGTGAGCCGGGACCTGATGTGCGAAGCCGTCAAGCTCGCGCGCAGCCGCGGCGTTGGCATGCACAGCCATTTGGCGGAAAGCGACAAAGACGTCGCCTACAGCCTCGAAAGATTCCGTATGACGCCGGCCCAATATGCCGAGGAGGTCGGCTGGGTCGGCCGCGACGTCTGGCACGCGCACTGCGTCAAGCTCGACGATCACGGCATCAGGCTGTTCGGGCGCACCGGCACCGGCGTCGCCCATTGCCCGTGCTCGAACATGCGGCTTGCCTCCGGCATTGCTCCGATCCGCCAGATGCGGTCAGCCGCGGTGCCGGTCGGCCTCGGCGTCGACGGCTCCGCTTCGAACGATTCAAGCCATCTGCTGGCCGAGGCTCGCCAGGCGATGCTGCTCGCACGGGCCGGCTTCGGTCCGGACGCCATGACGGCGCGCGACGCGCTCGAAATCGGCACGCTCGGCGGTGCCAAGGTGCTCAACCGCGACGATATCGGCGCGCTTGCGCCCGATATGGCGGCGGATTTCGTGGCGTTCGATCTGCGAACCGTCGCCTTCGCCGGCGGCCTGCACGATCCGGTCGCCGCGCTGGTATTCTGTGCGCCCGCAGGCGTTGCGCTCAGCGTCATCAACGGACGGATCGTGGTGAAGGAGGGCCGGCTGACGACGGTCGACCTGCCGGTGCTCATCGAGACCCAGAACCGCCTTGCGCGCGCGCTTGTTCAATAAGCGGGCGCCATTAGTTCACGCATCGGCCCATGAAGGCGCCCAACTGATTGGGCCCCAATCCGGCAGATGCGCCGGAGTGCGCACATTGCGAAACGCGGTCGCCGAACGTGGTCTGTCCGGAGGGCACCGCAATCGCCCGTCCGCGCTGCGTATAAACGTTAGGTGCAGATTGCGTCCCCGACGACCTGACCGAGGGCGTGACATGGTAACGCACCACGCCTGACCGGCCTGGCGCCGGCGCCGGCGGTGCGACGTCCGGAATCGAGGGATAGCTCGGCGCCGACGATGACGGCAATGCCACGATCGGCGGCGGTGGCGTGAACTGGTATTGCACCCCCTGGCCATAGGCCGGTGGCAGCACCACCAGGGCGCTGCCGGCCAGCATCAATAATGATGCAATCGTGACTCGGATCATGTTCGGCACTCCGTTGTGCCCCTCGCAGACCTACATAAGAATTCTTGCAGCACCAGCCACGTACAATGACGAAAACGCGTTTGTGCAACGCGATTGAGTTGGCCGCGTCCAGCCAAATCCGCGACGGCCACATCGCCTCATTCTCCAAGGACGAGCCCGCCGAGGGCACGGTAGCCTGGACCTAATATTTTCACGAATACCCCCGTGGCCGCGACGATTGCGAGCACCAGCCCGGCATAGGGTGCGATCCTGCGAATGACGTTGTCGTATGCCGGCACCGCGGCAGTGACGAGATGGGCGCCCGTCAGGGGCGGCAGCGGCAGAATGTTGATCAGCGCGAACCACACGCTGAGCTCTCCGACGATTTCGATGAGCGCGAAGGCCGCAGCGGAAGCCGTATCGGGCAGCATCGGCAACAGGAACGGACGCACCAGCCGCAGCGCCACCGCACCCAGCAATGTGGCAGCGGCGCCGGCCGCAACGACGATGACCAATCCGATGCGGCCAAGCCGCAATTGGGCAGGATCGATGGCGATCGGCCTGATCCATCCGACCGAAAACAGCACGCCGGACGCCGTCCCGATGATATCGAGATGCATCAGCGGGTTGACGCCCAGCCGTCCGTCATGGCGCGGGCCCTGATCTCCCATGGCGACCGCCGTGGCGGTGACAGCAAGGCCATGGACGGCGGCGATGAACACATAGGCGACGAGGCGCAGCACCAGTTGCTGCAGCGTCAGATCGATCACGCCGCCACCTTCTGGTTTTTGCGCCCCCGCACGGCCTACTTCTTCATTGTCATTTTGCGCTGTGCGTCCTGGTCGGCGGTGAGTTCCTCGGTGCCGGCCGCATAGCCGTTGTTGCTGAGGAGAAAGGCCGTCAGGTCGGCATAGGATTGCGGACTGAGTTGCCCCGGCCGATCCGGCGGCATCAAAGCATTCATGTAGCCGAACAGCCCCGAGACGTCGCCCGAACCCCAGTGCTGGCGGAAGTAAGAGCCCTTGAGCGGTGCGCCGCCGAACTCGCCATTGTCGAGGGTCGAGCCGTGACAATCCTGGCAGTTCTTCTGATAGATCGACTGGCCGCGTTGCACCTGCTCTTCCGTGAATGCCGGCGGCCGTTGCTCCCGGCCCTGCGCTGAGGCTTGCTGGGTGCCGGCCGTTAGGAGTGCGAGCGCAGCAGGGGCGGCATGGAGAGCCATTCTGCATAGGCTTCCGGGTGGCTTGCACATGGACATGATGAGGACTCCAAGACCAAACGTCGTCGGCGGCGATTTTTGTACGCAAGAGCAGCGCAAGATATGGCAATCCTGCTCGGAACTTAACAGGTCCTTTGCGGTCTG
>WNFC01009477.1_pt1 | contig 13690 bp, 12 predicted proteins | sample 5400541 | NCBI WGS metagenome assembly WNFC01 (sample SAMN13153342, study PRJNA577476) | soil metagenome | isolation source: 120 cm saprolite under Douglas fir tree site 2 hole 2 replicate 1 | place: USA:California | collected 2015-04-18
TGATCGACGGCCAGGAACCGGTCACCGGGGTCAGGCTCGACGTGCTTCCTGACGGCGGTCTGGCCAGGCTCCGGGTCTTCGGCGAGTTGACGCCTGAAGGTCTGGCCACGGTGCGAGGGCGCTGGTTGGATACCGGATATGGCTGATGATGTCGTCGCCATCGGCGGGTCCAAGCCCGGCACGGACGAGCGGTTCGAGGCGCTGTTCCGGTCCGAGTACGAGAACCTTGCCGCCACCCCGGGCACGACGGAGCGCCAGGTTCAGTGGGCGTTCTTGCGGCTGTGGCGCAGACGCTGGCTGGTCAGGGACGCCAGGATCGCGGTCACGTACCTGCGAGGCGGCGCCGGCGGCCCGGCCACGGCACCGGGTGCGGTCGACGTCGAGCGGGCCTGGCGGGAGTTTCAGGTCCTGCGGTCACGCGGCAGGCGCAAGCTCGCGATTGCGGCCGCCGGCGGCGGCGCACTCATCCTGGTCGCGGGCAGCGTTCTGGTCGTCACGGCTGGCCAGCAGCCTCCGTCGCCGTCTCTTCCCGTACTTGCCCGCACGCCGCGGCTGCCACCCGTTGACCCAAGCGCGGTCACTGCCCGCATCCCGCTGAGCGGCGTGATCGGCGTTGCCGCAGCAGGCGGCCGGTTGTGGGTGGCCCGTGGCAGCGGATGGCTCGTCGAGGTCGATCCGCGGACCAATGCGATCGGGATGCGCGTCCGCCTGGGCTGGGCGCCCGGCTCCCTCGTCGCGGGAGCGACGGCAGTCTGGCTGACCACGCCCTACGGTCGGCGGCGCGGGCAGATCGAGCGGTTCGACGCCACGACGGGACGGCGTAGCGCCGTGCTGCATCTGGCCGCGGGCAAATGCCTTCAGCTCGCTTTCGCCGCAAGCTCGTTGTGGGCTACCTGCCAGGTCAGCCGCGCGATCGCGTTCCTGCGCATCGACCCGGGTTCCGGACGGGTCGCCTGGCGCTCTCCGCCGGCGCGATGGCAGTACCAGTACGGCTCATTTCTCGGGCCGATGACGGCTGCCCCGAGCGGAGTATGGTACGCGAACGGTTCCGGGGTCGCCGGGTACGTGGCTCCCGGGCCGCGCCTTGTGACGGTAACGGCGCCGCCGTACACGATCAACCTCAGGTCGACGGCGTCGCTGGTGTACAGCGCCGGCTTCGTGTGGGCGATGGCCGGTGACGACGGCAGCGTGGCAAAGATCGACGCTGTGACGGGCCGGGTCGTCCGCATCTACTCCCGTTACCCCGCGCCCGACTCGGCCATGACCGTCGCGCAGGGGTCGTTCTGGGTCCTCGACAACCAGGACTTCGCCTACGTGTCGGTCCTGCGGGTCAGCGCCGCGACCGGCCGCGCCACCGGCCGCGCCGGCGGGCCGCGGCTGTGTGGCAGCGGGCAGAGCTTTCAGATCTTCGCCACGCCCGGCGCCATCTGGGTGCCCTGCGCTAGCTGGCTCGCCCGGATCGACCCGGCCATGCCGCCCGCCAGCGCGTAAGGGAGTTGCTCTACTACGCGAGACGTAGTATCGTCGCGCGTAGTAGAGATCGGAGCATGGATCGTGGATCTGACCGAGCCGGCCGTGCTGGTCCTGACCAGCCTCGCGGACGGGGCCAAGCACGGATACGCGCTGGCTAAGGACATCGAGTCGTTCGCCGGGATCAAGCTCGGCCCCGGCACGCTGTACGGCGCGCTGAGCCGGCTGGAAGACCGCGGCTGGATCGAGCCGCTGCCCGCCGACGACCGGCGGCGCCCTTACCAGATCACCACTGCGGGTGCGGAAGGGCTGGCCATCCACCTGAAGACCGCACGGCAGGTGACGGATACCGGCCTGCGCCGGCTCTCGCTGAGGATGGCCCGATGACGTGGCCTGCGGTCCTTCTTGCCGCGTACCCGGCGGACTGGCGGGCGCGTTACGGCGACGAGCTCGAGCAGCTGGTCACCGATCTGCGCGAGCACGGCCGGCGGCCGGCCGCGCTGGCGTTCGACCTGATGCGCGGCGCGGCCGCCGCGTGGCTCACCGGAGGGAGAGACCCCATGTCCGAGCGCTCGCGCGGCGCGCTGATCACCGTGCTGTGGAGCTGGGTGGCGTTCGCCGCGACAGCGGCGTTCTTCGGCCACGACCTAGGCAGGACCGCCCGGGTGGTGGCTGTGTTCGCCCGGTTCCCGCCACCGCGACCCACAGACATGGGCTTCCCTTACGGGGCGGTGCCCGGCCTGGCCGACGCCTACCACGTGCTGCTCGCGGCGGGCATCGTCGGGATCGCGGCCACGCTTGTTGCCGCCGTGCCCTTCGCCCTGCAGGCCGCCAGGCGGGGAGGCCGGCGCACCTACGTGCTTATGGCCGTGCCGCTGGTGGTGGCGGCGGCATGGATCGGCGGGCTGCGGCTGATTCCGGCCGGGCAGGCCGCTGCGGTCTTCTGGCTGCTGCTCGGCGTCGCCGGGATCGCCGCCGCCACCCAGGCCGTGGTCACGATCGTGCGGAACACCGAGTTCAGCGACCTGGCCTGGCGGATAGGCGGGGTCTGCGCGGCCGCGGTGACCGCGGCCATGCTCACCGCGACCGGCGCGACGATCGCGTGGGGAGTCGTCTACGGAGCCGGCATGCTCGACGTCAGCACCTGGCTGACGGTCGCCGCCATCCTTGCGGTCACGACCGGCCGCGCGGTGATCGCCCTGGTCGGCACACGGGACTGGTACACCCGCGTCCTAGCGGACTAAGCTCTTAGCTAAGGAGGCGGACGATGTCGGGTGACGCTGCGGCGCAGTTCAACATCCATGATGCGAAGACTCAGCTGTCCCGGATCATCGAGCGGGTTGAGCGCGGTGAGGAGATCATCATCAGCCGGGCGGGTAGCCCGGTCGCGAAGGTGATCCCAATCACAGGCCAGGTCAAGCGCAGCGGCCGCGGGTCGCTGCGCGGGAGCCTGGTGCTCGCGCCGGACTGGGATTCTGAGGCGGTCAATGACGCGATAGCCGCCGACTTCGGCATGCTGGCGTGAGCCTCCTGCTCGACACGCACGTAGTGCTGTGGTGGGTCTGGGAGATCGCCTTCAAGCAGGCGCTCGGCAAGATCACGGGGCCAGCGGACCTGCCCGAGCGGGTCAGGGACAGCGGGTTCCGGGAGCTTCCGATCGGGTTCGCCCATGCCATGGCCGCAGGCGGGCTGCCGTTGATCCACCGGGACCCCTTCGACCGGATGCTGGTCGCCCAGGCCCGCTGCGAGGACCTCATCCTGGTGACCAGCGATCCCCGTTGCCGGCAGTACGACGTGGCGACCCTGGAGGCCTGACGCAATGGCGGGGGAGCGGGCCTGGGATTTCATCATCATCGGCGGCGGATCGGCTGGCTGCGCGCTGGCCAACCGGCTGTCCGCCGACCCTGGCAACCGCGTGCTCGTACTCGAAGCTGGCCGTCCCGACTACCGGTGGGACGTCTTCATCCACATGCCAGCGGCATTGACCTTTCCGATCGGCAGTCGCTGGTACGACTGGCGTTATGAATCTGAACCCGAACCACACATGAACGGCCGTCGCATCTATCACGCGCGCGGCAAGGTGCTCGGGGGTTCGTCAAGCATCAACGGCATGATCTTCCAGCGAGGCAATCCGCTCGACTACGAGCGCTGGGCCGCCGGTCCTGGCATGGCCGACTGGGACTACGCGCACTGCCTGCCGTATTTCAAGAAAATGGAGAACTGCCTGGCGGCGGCGGGGGACGACCCGTTCCGTGGCGGCCAGGGTCCGCTGAAGCTGGAGCGCGGCCCGGTGTCAAACCCGCTGTTCAGCGCGTTCTTCGAGGCGGTGAAGCAGGCCGGGTACGAACTGACGTCCGATGTGAACGGGTACCGGCAGGAGGGCTTCGCGCCGTTCGACCGGAACATCTACCGCGGCCGGCGGCTGTCCGCGGCCCGGGCGTACCTGCACCCGGTCATGGGGCGTCCCAACCTGACGGTGCGGTGCCGGGCGTTCGTGCGGCGGATCGTGTTCGACGGGACACGCGCCGTCGGCGTGGAGTACGGCCGCGGCGAACGGGCACGGGCCGGCCAGGTGATCCTGTGCGGCGGCGCGATCAACGCGCCGCAGCTGCTGCAGGTCTCCGGGGTCGGGCCCGCGGGGCTGCTGCGCGAGCACGGCATCGACGTGGTCGCCGACCTGCCCGGCGTGGGCGAGAACCTGCAGGATCACCTGGAGGTCTACGTCCAGTACGCGTCCAAGCAGCCGGTGTCTGTGGCCCCGGCATTGAAGTGGCGGAACCGGCCGATGGTGGGGGCGCGCTGGCTATTCGCCCGGTCCGGACCCGGTGCGACCAACCACTTCGAGGGCGGCGGGTTCGCCCGTTCGAACGACGAGGTCGCTTACCCGAACCTGATGTTCCATTTCCTGCCCATCGCGATCAGGTACGACGGGTCGGCGCCGGCCGGCGGCCACGGGTATCAGGTGCACATCGGGCCGATGTACTCCGACTCGCGCGGGTCGGTGCGGATCGTGTCGGCCGACCCGGCGGCCAAGCCAGCCCTGCGGTTCAACTACCTGTCCACGCCGACCGACCGGCGCGAGTGGGTGGAGGCGATCGGGGTGGCGCGGCGGATCCTGCGCCAGCCAGCGTTCGATCCGTACAACGCCGGCGAGATTTCGCCGGGGGTGCAGGTGCAGACCGACGAGCAGATCCTTGACTGGGTACGGCGGGATGGCGAGACCGCGCTGCACCCAGGCTGCACGTGCGCGATGGGGACGGGGCCGGCATCGGTGGTCGACCCGGGATCGATGGCGGTGCGCGGCGTCGACGGGCTCGCTGTCGTGGACGCCTCGGTGATGCCGTACGTGACCAACGGCAACATCTACGCGCCGGTCATGATGATCGCCGAGAAGGCAGCCGACCTGATACTCGGCAACACCCCGCTGCTGCCCGAGCGGGTGAGGTTCTACCGGCACGCCTCTGGGCGCGAGTAGGCGCCGGTGAGCGGCGGTTCGCCTGACAGATCCCCGCGGGTTCAGCAGCCCTGGCGTCACACCGGGAGATCGCAGCAGACCCGGCATTCTCATGGCGCAGCACCAGCCTCACAAGCGCTGGGCTACCTGGCCGTGGCGTCACCCGGCCGGGCCCAAAAGCGGGAAAACCGAGAGTCATTGAAAGCCACAATAAAGATCTCCATCAACTTACTAGTCGCAGCAAATCGTATAGATATGAACACGCCCACGACCAAGTGGCTGGCTCACTTTTGCTAAGCTCAACTGTCCCGTTCAAATGCACTTTCGGGATAGGCACCGTCGCCGCTCACCCGCGATTAAAAAAGTCAGGGTGAGGTGTTGACTAAAACACCGAAGGCAACAGCAAATGCACTACGCTATGTAGCAGCCGCCGCGTGATTTCAAGCACGTGGCGTCAAGGCCGATTTTTGCGGGGAACTTGTTGCGGAAGGTAGCGATCCACCGGGGATCGGGAAGAGCGCGCAGAGCCGGTCGAACGCCGGGTGTGGCGGGTAGCACAGCGTGTGCTCCGTATCGGGCTCCATCGCCGCGACCCAGCCCGGGCCGGGCCAGCCGCACCATCTCGGCCACCACCTGGGCAGGCTCGGGGAGGTTGACCAGAAGCGTGCGGGCATGGACCAGGTTCCGGTCAGCTCGGCCAGCTGCCAGGACATCGGCACGTAGGAGATGGCGGCGAGGTTGTACACCTCCTCTGGGACACGGCGAACATGCCGCACGACTCGCGGTAGTTCTGAGTCAGGAAGTGGCCGTAGGCCTTGGCAACGCCGTACGGGCGGCCAGCAGAACCGCGGGTGCGCCAGCTTCGCCAGTTGCTCCCCGAGGTCAAGCTGGTGCGCGGCGACCTCGGCCAGGTACGACCCGTTCTGCCCGGTAATCCCCGTGATCAGCGCACGCCCGGTCATTGATTCCAAGCCTCCCGATATTCGAAGAGGCACAAGGAAGCCAATCCTGTGTTGCTGACAATAGGGCAGGGTAATCTTCCCGGTGCTGCGTTCTGAATCCGCGGGGGCTCCGGTTTCCTGGCCGGACGGGATGGGGGAAATGGTGGCAGACCAGGCTCTGGTGAGCCGAATTCATGCTCGCCTGCCTCAGGCATTGCAGGCATTGATCCGGCGAAGGTGGGGCCGGGCCAGCGTGGAGGCCGCGTTCGACGTGACCGCCTGGATGATGGCGCTGCTGGCGGCGGGCCGGATGGTGAACGGCGGCCCGCCGGTCGAAATCGGAGTCGCCACGCTTGGCCGGCTGGCGCTGACCGTGACGGTCGGGGCCATTGGGTGCGGGCTGTTCGCCGGGCTGTACCGGCACAGGTACCAGCGCGGGAGCCTGGATGAGATGGTCGGTGTGCTTGGCGCGGTGCTAGGCACATCGCTCTGCCTGGCGCTGGCGACCCGGATTCCGGCGCCCAATGCAGCCACGCCGGAGCCCTTGGTGCTGGCCGTCGGCGGGGTGCTGGCCACCTTGGTCATGCTCGGCGGCCGGTACGCGGTGTTCGCGCTGCGGCTGCGAGCCAGGCGCCCAGCCCCGACGGCAACCGACATCGTGGTCTTCGGTGCCGGGAAGGCAGGCGAGCAGCTGATCCGACGGCTGGTCACCGAGCCGGGAGCCGCCTACCACCCGGTTGCGATCCTGGATGACGACCCGGCCAAGCGGCAGTTGCTTGTCCATGGCTTGCCGGTGCTCGGCGGCCGCGGCCAGATGGCGGAGGTGGCCGCCAGGAGCGGTGCCAAGGTGCTGGTGATCGCGCTCGCGGCAGTGGATCGTACGGTCATCCGCGAGCTGGTGGACCTGGCCGAGCGGCACGGCCTGACGCCGAAGGTGATCCCGGCAATGCAGGAGCTGATCCGGGGCCACGCGCGGATCGAGACCGTCCGCGACCCGCGGATCGCCGACCTGCTTGGCCGTCGGCCGGTCCGGACCGACCTGGCCGCGATCACCGACCACTTCGCTGGCCAGCGGATCCTGGTCACCGGGGCCGGCGGGTCGATCGGGTCCGAGCTGTGCCGCCAGCTACACCGGATCGGGCCAGCGATGCTGATCCTGCTCGACCGGGACGAGTCCGCGCTGCACGCGCTCGAGCTTGACCTGCACGGTCATGGCCTGCTCACCTCGGACGAGACCGTGGTGGCCGATATCCGAGACCCAGCCCGAGTGCGGGAGATCTTCCTCTGGTTCCGGCCGCAGATCGTGTTCCACGCCGCCGCGCTGAAGCACCTGCCGCTGCTGGAGCGGCACCCAGGTGAGGCGGTTATGACCAACGTGTGGGGTACGCTAGCGGTGCTCGACGCGGCGGTCGCCAGTGGGACCCGAGCGTTCGTGAACATTTCGACCGACAAGGCGGCCGCGCCGGTCAGCGTCCTCGGCTACACCAAGCGGATCGCGGAGCGGCTCACCTCGCATATGGCCGCGGTGTCAGACGCGGCATACCTCAGCGTTCGGTTCGGGAACGTGCTCGGCAGCAAGGGTTCGGTGCTCACCTCGCTGTCGGTGCAGATCGCCTCCGGCGGTCCGGTGACAGTGACCCATCCGGACGTAACACGGTACTTCATGACCGCAGACGAGGCGGTCCAGCTCGTGTTGCAGGCCGCGGTCATCGGGCGGGGCGGTGAGGTCATGGTCCTGGACATGGGGGAGCCGGTCCGGATCGCTGACATCGCCAGGCGGCTCGGGGCCGGCGACGGCAGCGGGATCGATATCGTGTTCACCGGCTTGCGCCCGGGCGAGAAGCTGGCCGAGGACCTGCTCGGCCCGGATGAGATCGACGACAGGCCGGTGCACCCGCTGATCAGCCAGGTTCTGGTGCCGCCGCTGCGGCCAACTATGGTCGCCGGGCTCGACCCGCACGCCCCCGCCAGTCCGCTCCGGGCGGACTTGGCCACGCTGGCCGGCAGCCCGTTGACCGGACCGGCCGTGACGACGGAGCACAGCGCGCTCGCCGCGCTCGACCAGGCCGCCGTACTGTAGTCCAGCTTGCCGGCGCGCGGCCAGGCCGGCGCCATCAGCGCCAGATGCCGCGGGTGTCGAGCACCGCCTTGCCGGCCAGGTCGGCCGGGGTGACCGAGCGGAAGCTCGCATGGTCGGTCAGCAGCGCGATCAGCTCGGCGTCACGCATTGCCTGCTCGGTGCTGGCCAGGACAACATTGGCGAGGCCGGCCAGGGCTGCTGGCAGCGAGATCACGAACGGGTCGGCAACGAGGATGGTCACCTCGGGCAGCTCGGCCGCGATCCGCCGGGTGACCCCGACCGCCGGGCTGCCGCGCAAGTCGGCGACGTCTGCCTTGAACGTGAGCCCGAGGACTCCGATCCGGTGAGCGCCGGCCTTCCGCGCCGCCGCCGCGATCTGGCTCGCCACCCTCTCCGGGCGGCCGTCGTTAACGGCGCGGGCTGCCTGGATCAGCGGGGTACCGCCCGGCGCCGCATCGGCGATGAACCAGGGGTCCACGGCCACGCAGTGACCGCCGACCCCGGGTCCTGGCCGCAAGATGTTCACCCGGGGATGCTTGTTGGCAATCTCTCTGACATGCCATATATCCAGGCCGAGCTGATCGCATACATTGGCCAGCTCGTTAGCGAAGGCGATATTCACATCGCGGTAGGCGTTCTCGGCGAGCTTGGCCATTTCCGCGCTATCGGCGTCGGTCAGCGTCAATTCTCCGGTGCAGAACGTCTGATATATAGCCGCCGCCCGCCGGGTGCAGTCCGGCGTCAAGCCGCCGATCAGGCGGTCGTTGGCAGCGATCTCGGTCATCACCCGGCCGGGCAGCACTCGCTCCGGGCAGTGCGCCACGGCCACGTCGGCCGTCGCCAGATCGCTGGTCAACGGGCGGTGAACTTCGTCGGCGCCGGGCAGTCGCAAGTCCGGACGCTGCGCGGCGATCAGCGCCCCGACCCGGCGAGTGGTGCCCGGCGGCACCGTGGACTCGATCACAACGATCTCCCCCTCGCCCAGCACCGAAGCCACCGTGGCCACCGTAGCGTCGACACAGCTCACGTCCGGTGTTCCGACCGTGCACCCGGCCGCCAGCGGGGTGGGCACAGCGATGATGTAGCCATCGGCCGGTGCGACCTGAGTGCTCGCCTTCAGTCGGCCGTCGGCCACCGCACGGTTCACTGCCTCGGCCAGGCCGGGCTCGCCAGCGGGTGCCTCGCCGCGGTTGACCTGCTCGACAATGACCGGGTCGATATCCACGCCGATCACATCCAGGCCGGCACCAGCCAAACAGGCGGCGGTTGGCAATCCGACGTAGCCGAGCCCGATGACGGCTAGTCGCGACAGCGAACTCATGTGCGCCTCCACACGTCCGGGTGGCAACTTAGCGTAGTGATTCGATTACATACAGTTGTTAGATGAGTACGATCGGTCACGTGTCGGGGGACCTCACAGCTATTGCCGCCGCGATGGCCGGCGGCCTGACCGTCGCCATCGCCGAGCCGATTGTGATCCCGATACTGCGCCGGGCGGCGGTGCTCGACGTGCCCGGCTCGCGGTCCTCGCACACCGTTCCGACGCCACGCGGTGGCGGAATACCACTTGTGGCCGGGCTGCTGGTCGCGGCGGTGCTGATCGGCAGCCCGGCGGCGCTGGTGTTCGGAGCCGCCGTGTCCGGCTTCGGGCTGATCGGGCTGACCGACGACGTGCGCGGCCTGCCGACCGGAACCAGGTTCGCGCTGCAGGCGGTCGGCGCCGCGGCTGTCGGCGCGGCCGTGCTGCGGACCTTGACGTGGCCCACTGCCGCGCTGGCCGGGCTGACGGTGATCACCGCGTTCTGGATCGTCGGCTTCGTCAACGCGTTCAACTTCATGGACGGGGTGAATGGCATCTCCGGGGCGCACGCATTGGTCGGCGGCGCAGTGTACTCGCTGCTCGGCTGGTGGCGGCCGGACCAGTTCCAGCTCGCGGCCGGGGCAGCGGTCGCCGCAAGCGCGGCCGCCTTCCTGCCCTGGAACGCGGGCCGGGCTAAGGTGTTCCTCGGTGACTCGGGCAGCTACGCGCTTGGTGCAGCGCTCGCGGTGCTGGCGGCGTATGCGCTTGTCCGCGGTGTCCCTGCCGAGGCTGTGCTCGGCCCGCTTGCCCTTTACCTGGCCGACACAGGGTGGACGCTGCAGCGCCGGATCCGGGCCGGCGAGCGGTGGTTCGAGGCGCACCGGACGCATACCTACCAGCGCTGGTGTGACGCCGGATGGTCGCATCAGCGGGTGACCGCGGTGACGGCGGCCAGTTCCGCCGTACTCAGCGTGCTTGGCGTGGTCAGCCTGACCGGGAACCTGGCGGCCAGGACGGTCGCGGACCTGGCGGGACTGGCGCTCCTGACCGGGTATCTGTACTCGCCGGGCCCGTTGCTGCGGTGGGCGAGCAGGATGGCCGGACCAGCGGCTGCCGTCGTGACGGCCCCTGAGGCTCGAGTGGGCGGCTGACGTGCGCATCCTGCTGGTCACGCACTACTTCCCGCCGGAAACCGGAGCCCCGCAGGCCCGGCTGTCGGCGTTCGCGGCTGCCTGGGCGTCCGACGGCGATCTTGTCACCGTGCTGACCGGCATGCCCAACCATCCGACCGGCGTGCTGCCGCCTCAGTACCGGCGCGCGGTCCGGCGGCGCGAGTGGCGGGACGGCTACCGGGTGGTGCGCACCTGGCTGTACGCCACGCCGAACGAGGGCACTGCCCGTAAGACGCTCGGCCACCTGACCTTCATGGTCAGCGGAATAGTGCTCGGCGCCAGCGGGACCGGACCGGCGGACGTGGTGGTGGTGTCTTCGCCGACCTTCTTCTCGATCGGAACCGGCTGGCTGCTGGCAAGGCTGAAACGAGCCAGGCTGGTGGTCGAGGTCCGCGACCTCTGGCCCGGGATCTTCGCAGAGTTGGGCGTGCTGACCAGCGGTCCTGTGCTCAGAATCCTCGAATGGCTGGAACTAGCCGCTTACCACGCGGCCGACATCGTGGTGGTGGTCAGCGACGGCTTCCGGGCCAACCTGATCGGGCGGGGCGTCCCGGCGGTCAAGGTGCACACGATCAGGAACGGGGCCAGCCTGGCCGAGTTCGACGCTGCTGCCCCGCCCAATCCGGCGATCCGGGCCAGCCTGGGCGCTCGCGGCGGCGACTGCCTGGTGTTGTACCTAGGCACGCACGGCATCTCCCAGGGCCTTGACGCGATCCTCGATGCCGCGGCCCAGCTTGAGCGCGAGCACGGGATCCCGGCGATCCGGTTCGCCCTCGTCGGCGAGGGCGCGGAGAAGGCCCGGCTGCTACGGCGGGCATCCGAACTTGGGCTGTCCAGCCTGACAATGCTGCCCGGAGTGCCGCACGACCGGGTCCCCGCGCTGCTTGCGGCGGCCGACATCTGCCTGGTCCCGCTGCGGGACCTGCCGCTGTTCGCCACGTTCATCCCGTCCAAGCTGTTCGAGTTCCTGGCAGCGGGCCGCGCGGTCGTCGGCGCGCTCTCCGGCGAGGCCGCCGGGATCCTGCGCGAGGCCGGCGCCTGCGTGGTGCCGCCCGAAGACGGGCCGGCGCTGGCCGTTGCCGTTCGGGCGCTGGCCGCCGACCCGGCTCGGCGGCGGACAATGGGCCAGCAGGGGCGGCGCTATGTCGAGCTCTACTTCGACCGGGTGTCGCTGGCCCGCGGCTACCGCAAGCTGCTTGAGGCCGAGCCGCTGGGGACCAAGCCACCGGAGGGCGAGCCGTGCGGCTGCTCGTGATAGGCGGCAGCGGGTTCCTCGGCGGTTATGTGCTGGCCGGGGCGGGCAGGCGCGGCTGGCAGGCTCTGGGCCTGGCCCGCAGCCCGGCCGCGGCGGCGGTGGTCGACGCCTGCGGTGCGACACCGCTGGCCGGTGATCTGGACCAGCCCGCCGCGCTCGCCGCGACGTTCGCCGACGCCGGCTGCGACGCGATGGTCTGCCTGGCGTCGCTGGGTTTCGGGCACGGGCCGGCCATCGTGGCTGCGGCCGAGGCGGCCGGGCCGCGCCGTGCCGTGTTCGTGTCCACGACTTCGGTGACCACCAGCCTGGACCCGCCGACAAAGCGGATCCGGCTGGCGGCCGAGGCGGCGATCGCCGGGTCCAGCCTGGACTGGACGATCCTGCGGCCAACGATGATCTACGGCGCGCCTGCCGACCGCAACCTGGCCCGGCTGCTCACCGTGCTACGCCGGGCGAAGATCCTGCCGGTGCCCGGCGGCGGGCGGCGGCTGCACCAGCCGGTGCACGCGGCCGACGCGGCCGACGCGGTGCTGGCCGCGGCGGAGCGGTCGGCCGCGGTGCGGAACCGGTACGACGTGGCCGGCCCGCGGCCGTTGCCGTTCACCGAGTTGCTGCGCACCTGCGCGGACGTGGTTGGCAGCACGGCGCGGTTCGTGCCGGTGCCGCTGCCGCTCGCGGTCGCGGCGGCAGAGGTCTACGAGCGGCTTAGTCGGCGCCCGAGGTTCCGGGCCGAGCAGGTGCGACGGCTCGGCGAGGACAAGGCGTTCGCGATTGACGCGGCGGCGCGCGACCTCGGATACGCGCCACGCCAGTTCGCCGACGGCATCCTCGGCGAGGCCAGGGCACTGGGGCTGGCGGCATGATGGGGGTTGGCGGCATGACGGCGAGGGCGGGGCGCGCCGCCCGCACCCTTGTCCACGTCCGGCCCGGCCAGGCCGCGCACTGGGCCAGGCTGCGAGTACAGCGAACGCTGCTGCGATCCGGCCCGCAACTCGCGGCCCGCTGGCTGACCCGCGGCGGCCCGGACCCGGTCGGCGCGGCGGGCTGGCCTGCCGGGTTCCAGTCGGCCGATGCCCGGATGCCGGACCAGTGGCTGACGGCGGCGCAGCTGCGCCACGGGAAGATCCAGCTGCTTGGCGTGGTCACGGATCTCGGCGAGCCACCGGACTGGCGACAGACCGACGCACCGCTACTGTGGCGCTTCCACCTGCACTACTGGGACTGGGCGGGGGGACTGGCTGCCGAGCAGGACGACCTGCTCGCCCGCGCAGTCTTCGCCCGGCTGTGGCGGTCCTGGCAGGCGGCCACCGAGCTCGGCCGCGGTGACGCCTGGCTGCCGTACCCGGCGGCGCTGCGCGCTTGGTCGTGGTGCGGGCAGCACGCCGCCCTGGTGGCCGGCAGCGACCTGGAGCCCGAGTTCACCGCCGAGCTGGCCAGGCACGCCGGGTTCCTACGCCGCCACCTCGAATACGACGTCGGCGGCAACCACCTGATCAAGGGAATCAAGGCGGTCGCCGGGCTGGCCGTGTTCTTCGCCGACGAGCGGCTACTGCAGCGCGCGCTGGCCCGGCTGGCCCGGCAGCTGGCTGTTCAGATCCTCCCCGATGGCGGCCACTACGAGCGGGCGCCCGCCTACCACTGCCAGGTGCTGGCCGACCTGATCGACCTGGCCGGCTTGCTGCGCTCGGCAGGCCGCCCGGTACCCGGCGAGCTGGCCCGGGCGATCGCCCGGATGCGGCGCTGGCTCGGCGTGGTGCTCGGCCCGGACGGCCGGGTGCCGCTACGCGGCGACGGCTTCCCGGTCCATTGGGAACTCATCGCCGCGCTGCGGCCGGTCCCGCCGGGCGACCTCCCGTTGCTGAGGCTGCCAGACACCGGCTACGCCCGGCTCGCCGCGCACGGCTGGCACGTGCTGGCCTACGTCGGCGAACCCGGCGAGCCGGGCCTAGCGGCGCACGCGCACGCGGACACGCTCGGCTGCCTCGCGTGGCTTGACGGCCGGCCGGTGCTGGCCGACA
>WNFC01010779.1_pt1 | contig 13690 bp, 9 predicted proteins | sample 5400541 | NCBI WGS metagenome assembly WNFC01 (sample SAMN13153342, study PRJNA577476) | soil metagenome | isolation source: 120 cm saprolite under Douglas fir tree site 2 hole 2 replicate 1 | place: USA:California | collected 2015-04-18
CGTATGGTGCAGATGGAAGTTGCTTTGAACCCGCCCTTGATCGCACCCGCGCCCATTTCAACGCAGGCGCCCGTGAATTTGCAGGGAAGCTTTGTGCTCAATGCATATGACAATTGCACCTGCACCTGCACCACAACGGCCACCGGCAGCAACAAAGTCACCGCCTGCGTCGACAAATCAGCCACGGTACATTGCGACGGTGGAGCACATGCCATCTATACCGGTGGCACGGTATCAGTTTCCGGTGGCGCCGGGCAGACAACAACCGCCTATGGAAGCAACCCACAGCAAGGAGCGTCTGTTCAGAATGTGGATCCCTGGCCCTACAACATTGATGATTTGATTAACCAATACAAAGCCGGTGCCCAGTCACCCGGCTACTCCTGCACTGGAACGGCGAATTTCTTTGCTACGCCGCCCTCGTATCTGAAATGCGGAACGCAAACCGGTCAGACATTCGGTACTTATCCTTCAGGATTGCCGGCCGAGCCCGACCCAAAGACTTTGAACTCCGTTACTGAGTACATCCCTGGCAGCGTGAAGCTCACTGCAGACGCAAGCGGATCCGGCATCCTCATTGTTGATGGCGACCTGGAAGTCAATGGCGGGTTGAACTGGTATGGCCTGGTCCTGGTTCGCGGCAAGGTCTCATTCACAGGAGGAGCCGGGCAGAACGTGAACTTGTACGGTTCAATTCTGGCTGGCCAGGACGTAAATGCTACCGACCAGGCGCAGGCTGACACTTTCGGCGGCAGCATCAATTTTCATTATGACGTATGTGCCATGAAAAATCTGAACGGCTCCCGGCCGCCAAGAATGCTGGCTTCACACGAACTGATGTTTTAAGGACTGATGTTTTAAGGAGAGGATCATGACCAGGGGTGGGTGGGCAATTGCGATGTTTCTGACAATAGCGGGCGGCGTCTGCGTGGCACAGTCAGAGCCACAGTCTCTGGCAGACATCGCCAAAAAAAGCCGGTCTGAAAAGAAGATTGCAGCTACATTGACCGCAACTACATTAACCGCAACTACATTAACCGACGATAACTTCGTCCGGCGGACCCCAGTGGACAGCAAGACCAGTGCCGGGGTTCCACTTGCTGATACCACGGCTTCTGCAGGCGAGCAGCAATCCAGTGCCGCAGGCAGTTCCGTGAAGCCGGCGAAAGGCGACGCAAAGACCGGCCAAGCTGCCGAAGGTCTGCAAAAAGAAGATTTAAAAAAAGAAGATCTGAAAAAACAACTGGATTCCTACAAGGCCGATCGCGACGGGTGGAACCAGTCTGCCAAGCGGTATGAAGATCTCCTGGCGAATGAGCCCGACGAATTTCGGCGTCAGATGTACCAGGACGCCCTGAACAATGACCGCCAGAACGTAAGCTTTTATCAAAAAAAGATCGATGAAGCAGAAGCCAAACCGGGCGCTGACTCAGGCGCGGATGCGGCGAAGACGGATCAGGCGACTTCAGGCGGCAATAGGCCCTGAATACAGAATGAATTGCTGGTTCCAATGACTTAAACCAGGTGTGCATTCCATCATTCGCCTCGGAACTGAACGAGTAAATCAATTGTGAAAAACAAATCGGCGCCGACCTTAAAAGGGTCGAGCGCCGATTTAGCTTTTACCAGATTCGCACTCGGTCCGCTGGCGCCAGGTACAGCTTTTCATCCGGCTTCACGTTGAATGCCGGATACCAGGCGTCAATGTTGCGGACAGTATCGGCACGGTACTGGCCCGGAGCATGCGCGTCCGTCATCACCTGCCGGCGAAGCGCAGCCTCACGGAACTTTGATCCCCAGTTCTGCGCATAGGCGATGAAGAATTGCTGATCGCCGGTCAAGCCGTCCTGCGCGGGTGCAGGTTTTCCTGCAAGGGCCGTTCGATAGCCATCATAGGCCGCCGCGATCCCGGCCACATCGGCAATGTCTTCCGCCAAAGTCTGCTTGCCGTTGACTGACAAATCAGGGAACGGCTTGTAGGTGTCATACTGTGCGGCGAGCTTGCCCGTGGCTGCTTCAAAGTGCGCCAGATCACTTTCAGTCCACCAGTTACGCACGCGTCCCTTGGAATCAAACGCCGCGCCTTCACTATCAAAGGTATGGCTGATCTCATGGCCGATCACCGAACCAATGGCGCCATAGTTGAAGGCAGCAGGAGCTTTCGGATCATAGAACGGCGGTTGCAGGATGGCTGCGGGGAAATTGAGAGCATTCTGCAGCGGCAGATTCACGGCGTTCACGGTCTGAGGCGACATGGACCACTCTTTGCGATCCACAGCAGTTCCCAGACGGTTGACCTGGCGATGATATTCAAAGAGTCCGCCGCGCCACAGGTTGCCGAAAAGATCATCGGCTTTCACTTCTAAACCTGAGTAGTCATGCCAGTGCTCCGGATAACCGATGCCGACGTAAAGCGTCTTCAACTTTTCGTGCGCTTCCGCCTTGGTGGCTGGAGCCATCCAGTCGAGAGCGTCAATGCGTTTATGAAACGCCGCAATCAGGTTGGCCACCAGCGCCTGGGCCTGAGCTTTGGCCTGCGGTGAGAAGTATCGCTGTGCGTAGACCTTTCCTACCGCGTCTCCCAGCAGCGCATCCACCAGGCCAACGCCGCGTTCCCATCGCGGACGCTGTTGCGGCACTCCAAAGAGCTGTTTGCCAACAAAATTGAATTCCTCGTCCGCAAAAGCTTTGGGAAGCGATGGAGCGTAATCTTCAACCAGGTGAAAAGCCAGCCAGTCTTTCCATGTCTCCAGCGGAACGGACGCCACCAGCGCGGATTCTCCGGTGAACGCCGTCGGCTGCCATACCGTGAACTCCTGCTGTTTATCCAGGCCGGCGCCATGGAAAAACTCCGGCCAGTCCAGGCCGGGCGCTTTGCTCGTGAAGTCTGCCTGCTTCCAGGTGTTGTTGGCTTTGTGGATGTCGTCGTTCTCTGAAAGGGTTAGGTGCTTCTCGGCAATCGAGTGTTCCAGTTCCACGATGCGGGCGGCACGGGCGTCTGTATCAGTGAAGCCGGCCAGCTTGAGCATCTCGGAAATATGCTTCTGATATTCGGCGCGGACGTCGCGCATGTGCGGACTGTCGGCCAGGTAGTACTCGCGATCGGGAAGTTCCAGTCCGCCCTGCAGCAGGTAAGCGGCATAGTGATCAGAATCGTTGAAACCGGGGGCGGTCCACAGTCCAAATAGGTTGGGTGTGTGGAAATTGGTATTGTTCAACGCATCCACGTCCGCGCGGAGGCTTTGTCCCAATGCGTGCGCCAGTTCCTTTTTGTCCTTGATAGCGGCGATAGCATCAAGATGCGGCTTTAGCTTCGTGACACCCTGCTGTTCGATGGCCGTCTCATTCATAAAAGAGTTGAACAGATCAGCAATCTGGCGGTCGCTGGAGCCCGCCGGGGCTGACGATTTGGCAAATTCCTCAATCAGTGCCGCGGTACGTTTACTGGTCTGATCGGCAAGGTAGGTGAAGACTCCCATTCCAGCGCGGTCTGGCGGGATTTCAGTGCGGGCGATCCATGCGCCATTGGCATAGTCGTAGAAATCGTCGCCTGGCGTGATCTTGCGGTCCATGTTGGCCACGGCGATTCCATGCGTAACTGCGCTGGGGACATCTGTTTTAGCTGCGGCTGATCCAGGCGCCGCCGGTTTAGCAGTCGTCGGTTTGGCAGCTGTTCCTTTAGCCGCCGTTTGGTCAGAAACCGGGGTCTTGGCGAACCCGGCCACGGTCAACAGAAACAACAGAGTACTTGTTACTAGACCTGTCTCAAATTGGTAATTTCGTAATTTGGTAATTGAGTAATTGGGATTTTGTCGACTTTTGCCAAAAAGTCCCGGAGTTTTACGATCTAAGTTCCCGCTCGACAATCGATGCTACCAATTACCAATTACCAACTACCATCTGCCAATTACCAAATTACCAACTTACTCAATTACTAAATCAAACATAGATCCCGGGCGCTTCATGTCCAAGTTTTTGCACGTACTCCACGTAGGAGCCGGGATAAATGTTCGGATTGCGGTCTGTGCCGCTTTCGCCACCCAGTTCCAGCACTCGGGAACCCAGCCCGCGCAGAAACATACGATCGTGCGATACGAAAATCATCGTGCCTTCAAAATCTTTCAGCGCGTCCACCAGCATTTCTTTGGTCGCCAGATCAAGGTGATTGGTTGGCTCATCGAGAACAAGGAAGTTCGGCGGGTTATAAAGCATCAACGCCATCACCAGTCGCGATTTCTCGCCGCCGGAAAGCGCGCGGATCTTTTTATCCACATCGTCGCCGGAAAACTGGAACGCGCCGGCCAGGGTACGCAAAGCTCCCAGGCCATCGTGAGGAAAGTCGCGTTGCAGTTGCTCAATCACGGTCAGGTCAGGATCAAGTACGTCGAGCGACTGCTGAGCGAAGTATCCCATCACCAGGCTCGCGCCCAGCTTAACGTTGCCTGCGTCCGGCTGTGTGGCCCCCGCGATCATTTTTAGCAGCGTGCTCTTGCCTGCCCCGTTTCTCCCCATCACCGCCCAGCGCTCGCCGCGACGGATGGTGAGATTAAAACCTTCATAGATCACGCGCGGGCCGTAGCTCTTGTGGAGGTCTTCAATCACAGCCACTTGCTCGCCGGACCGCGGCGGAAGACGAAATTCAAACTTCACGATCTGGCGCTTTTTGGGAAGTTCAATCTTCTCGATCTTATCCAGCGCTTTAATGCGGCTCTGCACCTGCGCCGCCTTGGCTGCATGTGTGCGAAAGCGATCAATGAATCGCTGCTCTTTCGCCAGCATGGATTGCTGCCGCGCAAAAGCCGCCTGCTGGTTGGCCTCACGAATGTTGCGTTCGCGCTCGTAAAAATCGTAGTTGCCGGAATAGGTGACAACTTCCCCGGAATCGATTTCAGCGATTTTCGAAACCAGCCGGTTCATGAACTCACGGTCATGTGAGGTCATCAGCAATGCGCCGGGAAATGATCTCAGAAACTGCTCCAGCCAGATGATGGATTCAAGATCAAGATGGTTCGTGGGCTCGTCCATCAGGAGAACGTCCGGGCGACCCAGAAGAACGCGGGCCAGCGCCACGCGCATCTTCCATCCTCCGGAAAGCGCGCCCACGTCGCCGTCAATCTGGTCGTCTTTGAAGCCCAACCCGTGAAGCACTTCACGCGCCTGTGCTTCCAGCGCATAACCGCCCAGATGCTCATACTCTTCCTGCACTTCACCAAAGCGGGCCAGCACGCGGTCCATCTCGTCAGCCTTGTCAGGGTCTGACATTTCATGCTGTAAAGCTTCAAGCTCGTGGTGAAGGTCGCCCACACGTCCACTCCCTGCAATGGCTTCGTCAAGCACGGAACGTCCGGCCATTTCCTCCACGTCCTGGCGGAAGTAGCCGATGGTAAGGCGCCGGGGCACGGAGACTTCACCCTCGTCGGGAGTTTCCTCGCCTACTACCATGCGGAAAAGCGTGGTCTTACCCGCTCCGTTCGGGCCTACCAGACCCACCTTTTCGCCCGGATTCAGCTGAAAAGAAGCGTCCACAAAAACTAACTGTCTGCCATACTGCTTATTGATATTGGAAAAAGAGATCATCCTTGCTTTCAAGCTAACAGAAATCCCCGGGATGTGTAACGTCACTAGCGATTCGCGAGCCAAAGGCTTCCGCCAGGCGCTTCTTTATGAAACGCCCGGCGGAGCAGCAGACTTACAATTCAAAGTTTACTGTTGCAACACCATCACTTCCACGCCTGACGCTGCGCCACCATTGTGGAACACCTGTTCGGTGGCTTTCTTGAAATCTTCGGGCTTGGCGTCCGGAATCTCAGTAAACGTCTGCGGATTGCGATCAACCAGCGGGAACCATGAGCTCTGTATCTGGATCATGATGCGGTGCCCGCGACGGAACGTGTGATCAACATCCGGCATGGTGAAGTTGAGCTCCGTGGTCTTACCGGGCTCCAGCGGTTGCGCCTTCTCCCAGCTCTTGCGGAATTTTGCCCGCATCGGCTCACCGCGCAGAAGCTGTTGGTATCCACCCATACGGACCGGCGGCGGACCAAGCAGTCGCTTGCTGGCGTCGGCAATTTCAGGATCGGGATAGTCGTTGGGATACACATCGATCAGCTTCACCACAAAATCTGAGTCGGTACCGGTGGAAGCAATTTTCAGTTTGGGTGAGACCGGCCCGGCGATGGTGATGTCTTCATCAAGCGGATCAGTCTGGTACGTAAGAACGTCTGGGCGACGCGCGGCGAAGCGCTGATCGTCGGTCATATAGCGCTGCGGAACAGCCGTGGCCATGTAGTTGATGAATGGTACCGGATGCGCTGGATCGCTCACGTATTCGTCTGAACCTTCATTGGCAGCAGGTGGATCGAATGACAATTTACCTCCGGCGTGCAGATAAAGCGTTTTGGCCGCAGCCTGCGCGGGAGGCCAGGAATCATATTTTCGCCACACGTTCGTCCCGGTTTCAAAAACATATGCCTTGGGCATGGCGCTGCCTTTTCCCTTGAGGTGATATTCAAAAAATGGAAACTGGATCTTGGCGCGGAAGTACTCAGCGGTCTTGGCGTCAAACTGTGCGTCACCAAGGTGGTCACCCTCACCGCGGGCCCAGCCACCGTGTACCCACGGTCCAACCACAAGCGAGTTGGTTGCGCCAGGATTGTATTGGTCAATGGCGTGGAAGGTCTTGAACGGGCCGGAAAGATCTTCTGCGTCAAACCAGCCGCCAACTGTCATCACCGCGCACTTGATATTTTTCATATGGCGAGAGATGTCGCGGGCCTTCCAGTAATCGTCATAGGTGGTGTGGCTCAACTGGTCCGTGAACAGCGGATTGGCGCCTTTCAAATAGCGGCGGTCGAGTTCACGCGTAGGGCCGGCCTGAAGGTAGAAACTGTAACCATCCGGCGTGGCAAAGTCGAACGGGACAGACGCTTTCGGGGTGGTGGGTTCGGCGAATGGCTTGAAAAAAGCATAAAAACCGAAATTCGCTGCCAGCATGAAAGCGCCGCCATGATAGCCGTCGTCCGTGAAGAAGAGATCGGTCATGGGGGCCTGCGGCGAAGCCGCCTTTAACGCGGGATGAGAATCAATGATGCTCGCCGAAGTGTAGAAACCAGGATACGAAATTCCCCATATACCGACTTTGCCATTGTTGTTGGCCACGTGTTTCAGCAAGAACTCAATGGTGTCATACATGTCAGAGCTGTCGTCCACATCTTTCGAGCTTTTCTTTACGTCGACGTGGGGCCGCATTTCCAGAAAATCGCCTTCTGACATGTAGCGCCCGCGCACGTCTTGATACACAATGATGTACCCGGCCTTTTCAAATTCATCAGAAGGGCCGATCTGCTTTTTGTACTGGTCCTCACCGTACGGCCCCACGCTATATGGCGTACGATCAATCAGAATGGGATAAGGCTGCGATATATCTTTAGGAACATACACCGAGGTGAAGAGTCTCTTACCATCGCGCATGGGAATACGATATTCATACTTAGTGTAGTGAGACCTCACGTAATCTTCTTTTGGCTGTTCCTTCGTCGCATCTTGAGCGCTGGCGACCGCACCCGAAATCAACATAACGCAGACACACACGAACCGCATCCAGCGGCTTACCGCATCCATTCTCATTGTTGGTCATCCTCCTGGCATTCACCACTTCAATCGCATCTACGAGTGCACACAATCTGCCGAAATGATCAATATTCCAGACTGAACTTCACTGAGCTGTGTGGTGATGTGGCGCAATTATACCTTTCGCAAACCACACACCACATCCTGAAGATCGGCTATTTGAAGATCGGCTATTTGAAGATCGGCTATGCCTCTGGATGAGCTGGCAGGGCTGACGAAGGCTGGATAGATTTCTTTAAATTGAGTGCGCGACTTAAATCGTCCTGGTTGGCTTGGCCATACCCAGCATGATCTGAAAGAGCAACAGCCATCGCTTAAGATTTGCCGTGATCAGGAAATTTTCCTTCACGTGCTCGCGCCCGTTTCTTCCCAATTGTCTGGCGAACTCAGGGTGCGTGAGCAAATAGCGGACCTGGTACGCGCAACCTTCCACGGAATGCACCAGCACGCCCGTAAGTTTGTGCACAATCTGCGTTGGGATGCCACCAACTGCGCTGGCCACAACAGGCTTTTCCTTCCACAAACCCTCTGTCACCGTAAGACCAAAACCCTCTTTCAGAGACTTCTGGATAATGACCGTGGAGGCGCGCTGCAGAGCGTTGATCTCCAGGGCTGACCACGGAGGAAGATTGAGGATGATCACGTCCGGATCGTCGCCGGCCGCGTCCATCACTTCATCAAGCACCACCGCGCCTTCGGGGTCGTCCCCGGCGCCGCCACCGGCCAGCACAAGCTGGCAGTCAACATATTTCTTCACCAGCTTGTAGGACTCAATCACTCCCACGGGATCCTTCAATCGATCAAAACGGGAAATCTGGGTGAGGATGGGACGGGAACGATCAATGCCAAAGTCATCGCATACCTTATCTATGTAACCTTCTTCCAGGTCCTTGTTTTTCTCTGATAGCGGATCAATCGAGGGATAGAAAAGATATTGCGGAATGCTCAGCTGCGGGGAGAACGCGGGCGCGGAAAAGATGGCGGCATCATATTGCTCCACCATGGGTTTGAGGAAATTCCATACTCCCTGGTTCGGATTGGAGAGGTCAATATGGCAGCGCCAAATCCATTTGCCGTGTCCTTCGTCCCGGGAACGAACCAGACCTACCGGTTGCGGATCATTGATGACGAACACGTCCTCATCAAAGGTCATCCGCTGGCGGTTCTGTTCGCTGTAACCCATGAAAATGTCCTGGACCGTTTTGGTGATGGGATAATCGCCGCCCTGCAGGGCGTTATTGAAGCCCTTGGTGACTTCGAAAAAATCATTACCGCCGGTGATGATTTCCCATTTGGCATGAATCTCGAGCTCATTCAACAGAGGCACCAGACGACTGAGAATTTCAGCCACGCCGCCGCCTAGAGCCGTGGAATTCACCATCTTCACGGTCTTGGTCTGGAGATGCCGCGCTAAAAATCGGATTTCATCCAACTCAGGCATGCCAATGATGCGGCTGAAATCTTCAAGCCGCGGCGGAGGCGGAGGCAGAGGAGGCTCGGTACTGATGATCGGACGCCTGCGACGCTCAATAAAATGAGGCGACAGATCTGTCTGCCGAAAGCGTCTTTCCCGCGGTTCATTCTGCGGCGTAACTTCAGGGGACTCCACCCCAAAACCTTTAGAAGACCCTTCAGAAGATCTTTCAGATTTTTCCTGCGCCACGCTGGTCGTAACAACACGGTCCTGCGGCTTGGCCGGCTCCACGGTCCCCCTTCCATCAGCCACGGCAACATCTCTGGCACGCTCTGCGTCCCGTTGTGTCTGGTTCTTTTTTCCGTGCTGCCGCTCTTTTTCCGCCATGGCTCAATTCCCCTGGTTGCTCTACTTCCTGGTTGCCCATCTTTCTTGCCGCTCTTCGTCCTCTATTTGCTCGCAAACTCTTCCGCGCACCTAATGAGCGCTAATCTCAGCATCAATCGCCCTGAGGATGCTCTGCCTGACATCTTCCAGTGTTGAGGTGTAGATATCGATCTGGTTCAAACGGCGAGCGGCACCGGCCATATCCAGTTCCTGCTCCAGCCAGACCGAAAAATCGTTATTGTTCAACTTGAGCCGCAGACGCGCGTCAATGAAGTGGTAATAAATGCTATGAATGCTCACTTTGTGCAGGCAGTCGGCAAACTCCTCAAGATTCCTGGCCACGTACGGCGTGGGAACAACAACCAGGTCTGCGGCCATGAGATAGAGAGGTTCCATGGCAATGCGCGTACCGGCCCGTGGATTCTTCTGCAAATAACTTTCGATGATGTGCACAAGGCGCTCACGTAGCGCAGACATGGACGTGAAATCCCGGACATCGATGGCGGCCAGCCGCTCAGCCAACTCGACCTCATTGCAGGCGGCGAATGCCCAGTGCGAAAAATCATTCGAGAAGCCGGCAAGAATAAAATGATGCTCTTCAAGCGTTTGAAAGGTGTGCTGGAAAATCGCTGCATCCGAACATGTCTTGATGGCTTCGAGGAGTTCCCGTAAATTGTTGGCTTTTTCCCGTCCGATTCTCATCAGGTGCGAGGCTGAATTGAAGTAAAAAGGCGCCTTCGCCCAGCGCGACTGGGCGGAGACAGGCTGCGGCGTGGTCGCCATGAATGCTCCTCGCGGCGTTTCGGGGCCCCGATACTACCCGATTCGCTTAATTTGTTTTTGTAAGATGCTCCGGCAATAACCGCTGTTGCGTCAGAGTTACTCACGTCGCAAAGCAGATTTGTGCGGTGCAAAAAGAAATGAAAAGGCCATGCCAATCATCAGCATCCAGCCAAGATTGCTACGGGCGGCATCGCTGGCGACCCGAAGATTTCCCAGCGGGGCAAAGAGATGTGTTGCAAAAACCAGACCTGACAGCAGAGTCCCAACCACTCCAGCCCACGCGCCAAACAGCAGGGCTACCACCAGCAACACAGCCGTAAATATCAAAGGAACTTCAGCTCGCCAGGCGTGTCCACTGGCAAGGGTGCCGGTCACTAATGCGGCCACGAAGCAAACAAAGGCGCCGGCCAGAGTACCCGATCCGGGCACCGATGACAGGTTTCTTAAAGCTGCAAGCCAGCCGCTCTCCTGTCCACGATTCTCTCTCGTACTCACGTGACCTTCCCGTTCCGACTCTCGATGTATACCACTGAGCATGTTTGTTTTAGCGGCACCTGTCTGCCAGATATAGAATGACAAAACACAGGGTTGCTGTGGGAAAATTCGAGAGCTGGACGTCAGTTTTTATTTTTGAAAGCCGTTTTTGATAACCGTGAGTTTTAGAGGGATGATGAAAGGCAGCAACTCTCAATCCCAGGCTGAATGTTTGGTTCTGGTTTCGCGCCCATTTGCCCGTACGCATCCAATTAACATTGCTGAGGTCCTAATCCATCGTTGAATTTCAGGCCCGCCCACCTGCAAACTTAGCCCACATCTATTATGCACAGTGCCGACCCATTCCTCTTCCAGCTTTTCTTCATCTTTGTATGGGCCAAGCTGTTTGGAGAGATTTTCGAACGGCTGTTTCTTCCCGCTGTCCTAGGGGAAATCCTGGCCGGCGTGCTGGTGGGTCCATATGGAGCGGCTCTGGTTGTTCCTACTGACGCGATTTATGCAGTGGCCGAAATCGGCGCAATCTTCCTGCTATTCACCGTTGGCCTGGAAACCCAGCCCAAAGACCTTCTCAGCGTGGGTAGAACTTCGCTCTATGTTGCGCTTGCGGGAATCGCCTTACCCTTCGTGCTTGGTTTCAGCTACATGCTGTTGCGGCACCATACCCCACATGAAGCTATTTTCATGGCGGCAGCGATGGTCGCGACCAGTGTTGGCATCACGGCCCGCGTACTCGGCGATATGAACGTCCTCCAGACGCTTCCCGCGCGCATCATCCTCGGCGCCGCGGTTTTTGACGACATTCTCGGCATGATCTTGCTCGGCGTGGTTGTAGGACTGGTGTCAACCACGGGCCTGGCCTGGGCGCAGTTGCTGGTAACGTCCATTGAAGCTCTGGGATTCGCCGTGATCATGTTGTTCTATGCGCCGCGCGTGGTTCGCCGCATGGAGCCCGGTCTGGAACGCATGTCCACGCATGACGCGCCACTGGTAATCGCCCTTGCAATTTGCATTGGATTATCCTACGGCGCAGTAAAGATCGGCATGGCTGCGATTATCGGCGCCTTTTTCGCCGGACTGGCCTTTGCGGAATACTCTCCGCGATGGAACCTGCGCCCCCGCGTCTCCGCGATCAATGAGTTTCTGGCGCCATTCTTCTTCTTCAGTATGGGATCCAGGTTGAACATCGGCGTATTCAATGGCCGCCTCATCATTTCCGCCATCATCATCACCATCCTGGCGGTGATTTCCAAGCTGGTTGGCTGCGGACTCCCCGTGCTGCGTTCCGGCTGGAACAACGCAGTGAAAGTCGGCATTGGCATGGTGCCGCGCGGTGAAGTTGGATTGATCGTGGCGCTGGTGGGCTTGCAGATGAGCGTGATCTCCGAACAAGCTTACGCTCTGGTGATTTTCATGACCGCGGGTACCACGATGATTGCTCCGGCCTTATTAAAGATTGTGTTTCGTGACGATATACCCGTTGCCACGCCCACCACACTGGAGCCCGCTCCTGCTCTCTATACAACAACAACGACCGAAGAACCGCCCAACGTTACCACACTGAAATAGCGGGTTGTTTTTCTTCCCGAGTGCAACGAGGGATCCCTACGGATCTGCGCAAATGTATTTTCACAGCCCGCCCTTGGCTGTGCGAGTGCTCTTCATCCCGAGTGCAAGGAGGGATCCCTACGACCTTCGAGAAAGTTTGCGATCGAAATATGGTCCCAGGCGTAGCGACGTAGCTTGAGCTTTCGAAACCTGCGTTGAAACTGACTTGTCATCCTGAGCGCAGTCGGAGCGAATGCGACGACGCAGTCGAAGGATCTATGTATTTTGCATGCGCCTTAGAATATCTGCATCAGAATATCTGCGTCCACATGGCTTTAGCCCCCTGCAGATATCAGGGCACGGCTTCAGCTGTATTGCTTCAGCCGTGCCGTCAAAACTAACAAAAACTCCGGGCTTCAACCCCTGAAAATCTTTTCGGATCAAGCAGAAAAAATATCTTCTTCGCCCGCAATCCGGCGAACTGCTTCCGGCGCACGCGCGGGCGTGTCTTGATTGCCGGGCTCGGCTGAAACTGTCGCCAGGAGATCATTGAGCGAATCCAGCCACAAAGTCTGCGCCTCAAAAACGCGACCAAAATTGCGTGACGTCAATTCCGCCACTTCTTCCAGAGAAGGTAATTTCCTGGCTTGGCCGGCAAAAGTCTGCTCCATCTCTCGCTCCAGCGATGTGACTGGCTTGTCAGAGATGCCGCAGGGAACAATCATCTTGAAATAATCAAGGTTGGTGCTGACATTCAACGCGAAGCCATGCGACGTCACTGCGCGGGAGATATGGACGCCGATAGCTGCAATCTTTGCCGTATGTTCCTGTTGCGTCCAAACTCCGGTGAGGCCGGGCACATGCTGAGTGGGCACGCCGAGATCACCGCAGGTGCGTATCAGCGTCTCTTCCAGTTTGCGAACGAAGTCCACCGCGCCAATGCGAGGAGTGAAGGCACGCAGGTCAAAAATTGGATAGCCGACAAGCTGTCCCGGCCCGTGAAAAGTCACATCGCCGCCGCGATTAGTCTCGAACAGCTCAACACCCTGGCTGGTCAGGAACTCCCGTGAGACCACGATGTTCTGCATTCCGGCATTGCGGCCCAGCGTGATGACAGGCGGATGCTCCAGCAAAAGAAGCGTGTGGCCGATTCGCCCTTCTTTCACCAGATGAACAACGGTCTGCTGAAGGTCCAGACCGGTAGCGTAATCCACGCGACCTAGATAGACGACGTTGATGACCCGAAGCACTCTCCTATTGTATTCCTCAATTTCTGTTGCCGCGCAGAGCACAACAGACCATCTAGCCGGCCATGCGCTCCTCATCCGTCATATCCCGCATGTAGCCTTCGGGATCTTTCTCAAACTTCTTCTGGCATTGGATCGAACAGAAATAAACAGTTTCACTGTGATAGTCGTGGCTGGCCGCCGCATCGGC
>WNFC01014917.1_pt1 | contig 13690 bp, 15 predicted proteins | sample 5400541 | NCBI WGS metagenome assembly WNFC01 (sample SAMN13153342, study PRJNA577476) | soil metagenome | isolation source: 120 cm saprolite under Douglas fir tree site 2 hole 2 replicate 1 | place: USA:California | collected 2015-04-18
GGACAGGCTGGAGGGGCGATGGGACGAGATAAGGGACGTGGTGGAGGCGCGGGCGTCGGGGTTGTTGGAGTACGTGAAGGGTTCGGCGTCGTAGTCTGCTGCAGCGGTCTGTGGGTGAAATGGGTCGGAGACTGGGGGATAGCGGTGGTGGTGGTCGACGAACGGGTCGTCGTCGTCATCGAGGGTATATGTTTGCTCGTCCATGGTGGGCTGGTGTTCGGAGAGAGGGTCCTGCCCAGGGTCGAGTCTTGCCCAACTGAGTCTGCGGCGGGCGAAGCTTGTTCGGCCGTCCGGGGATGGTAGGAGGGAGGGCGAGGTAGGGATGACGAGTTCTATGGCGGAGGAAGAGCTGTGAGGAGAGTGAGAGGAGGACATGTCGTGTCGTGTCGGCGGTGTCGCTGTCGCTGTCAACGCGTCAGTCCAGTCAGGATCGACCGAGACCGAGCTTCGCTTTATGTAATCTAATCCAGATTATATGACAACCCCTTAATCATATTTATCGTCACTCAAGGTTCACATTTGACCGCCCAGGTTTTTACCGTCCTCGCTCGGTGCTCAAACGCCTTTTCTTTTTGTTCGGCATCGGCTCACCCACGCCCTTAGGAGATACCAATTGAAATAATTTTTGTCCGGCGGTGATAGCATGTCCAAATGCACTTGCTGGTCGAAAGTCACCGTGACAAGCCGCAATTGAGAAGACGCTGTGCCGTTGATTTGTCGCTCGTGCTCTGCCCATCATGCATCAAGTCCCCAGTCCTAGAAGAGATCATCACAATCATGATGAACAACGTCCACAGTGGCGTCAGCGATATAGTTGCCGCAGAACCGCCAAGACGTGCCACTGTAAGGTCCTTGGCTTGGAGGGGAACCGATGGCAACGACAACACGAGGGAGACCAAGGAGGCTGAAACAGTGCGGCGACAGCTTTGATAACCATCCCCCTACAGCTGCGGCCCGCATCCAGAGCCAGCGAACGCCAGCTACGCCACCAACAAGCTTCAAGCGCCCATCGGAGACCCAGAATAGAGACACCCCATCGACATGCAGGATGTACCCTACCGGATGAGAGTACAAGTGGTGGTGGTGGTGGTGGCTAGTGTTGGCGCACAGGGCGAGGAAGTGCGAGGCCAAAGAAGCACTCCAGTACAATACAGAAATATCGTTGTACTAGATCTAGATCTAAGAATCCCTGCTACGTCCTACCTACCCCAGATCCAGAGCGAATTGCCAGTGGTCAGATCTAGCTAGATATCGAGCACGAGCGCCTTGGCCAGGCGGGACACGGGCAGCTCCCATGTGGGTGTTTAGGACGCCACCTTCGAGTTTATGAAACGTACAGGGCCGTGGTCTTCAGAACCAACCAACCCTCGTCCCCTTCTATATCTATATGAACTGGCATTTTTGGCACTTGCGAACATTAATATTACGGTATGTGACCCCTCTCATCAAGGCACTTTCCAGGGTTTAGGCTTAAGTCGCAGATCGATGGGAGCGAGGGTGAATGAATGAATTAATGAGGGCACTCGCCTGCCGCCGCCGCCTCCACCTTCCAATAATGGATCCTAAATCACTCCAGTAGCTATCAGTATCAGTACTGTATCAGTACAGAAAATCACGCGATGGTGGCGGTGGTGGCGGCGGCGGCGGCGGCGGCTGGCGCGCCAGTTGGCGGTTACCAGTAGTACACGCGGTACCATGGCCGTGGCGTGCAGCTTGTGATACAGTAACCTTGGAATTCGTCGCTGGTCGTTTTTCGGTCACCCTTGCCGGAATGTCTTTATGCCCATTTCCGTAACTACACACTACACTGACTGTCTTGATACCATGGCAACAAACGATCCGTAGCACCACTGTAACCCTCCCATACCCAGAAAAGAGCAAATAAAGGACAAGATCATATTCAATCGACGAGAGAGAAATTTCACATACTTTGCACTGTACTACTGTACAGGAGTGCCAGACATCGATACCCGGACACACACCTGCCACGGCCATCCATGCAATCGCCTTCTTCTCCAAAGTCTTTCAAAGCCAGGAGTAAAGCTACAATACACAGGTAGAAACAAAAAACAAAAACGCGAGGCGTCCGACAACGACTAGTACTATACAGGAAGAAGGAAGTTACGCACATGTCACATGTGAAATTGAACTAGGAAAAAAAAGAGAGAGGAATAAATCATAGAGACAAAGTCAGACGACAAAACAAACATATGTCATATCATCGACGATCGGAGGCCAGGCTTGAGAGAATATACGTTTCGATCGACAGCCCGCGCAACAAGCGAAAAAGTCGTCGAATCGAGTCGAGTCCGATGGGAAAGACGAGGCGAGCACGGCAGAGGCGGCAACACGCTGTTTGTGGCTTGCAGTTTACGGCGGCGGTGATGATGGCGGTGACGATGGAACGAAGACAGAACAGGGGAGCTGGACGGAGGTGCGATGAGCTGAGGGAGCGCTTACGGCCAGTTCTGCGCAACCCGAGCCACAACGCGACATCGAACCAAGGAAGCCGTCGACTAATGCCAGCACGTTATCTGTAGGAAACAAAGAAACATATGTTAGCGGAAGAGAGAGCTCGCGTCGAACAAGCGCACCTTTTGCCATAACGACGAGTCCCGTCCGCACATTTCATACCATTTGATTCCAATCAATAAAATCCCTCGCGAACAGAGAAACGACAACAACGACGGACGATCCAAAAAAAAAAGTCAGCAGATAAGCAATATCCGTTCCCCCCAAAATTCACGGATCCAGCTTCTCCCCGCGCGCGAGCACGCGCACGACCCGACTGGGCTGAGACATGACGTCCATCATCGCCTTGACCGCCGGCGGGCGTTCGACCATCCCGCCCCCGTTGCCCTTAGCGGGGTGATGATGCTCCCCGCGGCCGCGATGGTGATGGTGGTGGGCGGGCCGACGATCTTCCGGCGAGATGCGGCCATCCGGGCCAGAGGACGGGGCCACCTCGAGCACGGCCAGGCGCGCGCGGCGCGCCCAGTACGCGACGAGGATCCCGGTCGCGCGCAGCTCGAACCTGTTCTGTGCGAGGGGCGGAACGGGAAGCCAAGCGGGGTACGACGGCGTGGGCTCGGTGTCCTGCGACGCATCACCCGACGTCGCGGCGGGCGACTGCTGCTGCTGCTGCTGCTGTTGTTGTTGTTGTTGTTGTTGTTGTTGTTGTTGTTGTTGTTGTTTGGCGAGCGTGGCGAGGACGACGCGCGAGTGGGCCTCGTCGGCGTGCTCAGTCTCCCACTGCGCGCAGCAAATCGTGCGGCGGACCCATTCGGGCGACGGCGAGGACGGCACGGCAACGGCGTTGGGGGTGCTCGGGCTGTTGGAGTCCTCGTCGAAGGAGATCTGGTCCCAGAGGACAAACGCGGTGTCGTGCTGTACTCGTACGCGGGGGTTGGTGCCCACCTGCTCCTCGAGGACACGCGAAGCGTTACGTGCGCGCTGGGCGAGGGGCGTCGAGCCCTTCTTGAGTAGGTCGAGGGTGTTTAGCGCTGGAGGTAAAGGGTCAGGGCTTTGATCAATCGCAGGCCACACGCGGCTGGCAGGGCAAACCCCGAGTCCCGCCAAGGCGAACGAAAGTGCCATCGCGATCGCCTTACCTACTTGGCCGGACCCGGGCTATCAGCGCCAATGCGCCCCTCCGTAAAGCCCGGGGACAAGGATGGGTGGGGATGGACAAGGGGGGAGGAGGTAGGGACAGAAAACGTACCTTCGAGGGGGACGATGATGATTTCCTCCTGACCATCCCTACACCACTTCTTGACTCGGCCAAGCGCATTCACAAGCACGCTTGCGTCAACGATGATGACATCAGCCTCCTTTGCAGTGGCCTTCTTAGCATCTTCGCCCCCACGCTTCCTCGCTGCAGCCGGGCGCTCCTTCTGTTGGTGCTGGTGCTGTTGATGAGGGTGCGTGGTGGTGATCCTGATGCCGCCGATGGGGAGTTGGCCTCGCTTTGAATCAGTCGACGGTTGTTGATGTGGCCGCTGGCGATCACGCCAGTTGCCGTTCTGGTTGCGAGGGGCAGAGACGGACTTTTCGAGCTGCTCAACCTGGTGGGATAGGAATGCAGCGCCGAGAGCGCGGGACATTGCGAGCTTGTTTGGGGGGGCAGCCTAGGGTTGTGGGGGTAGTGTGAGAGGTGGATGAGGTGGGATCGAAGGAAGGACTCACGGTAGCATCGGGCATAATGGAGATGAGTTGAGTGGGTGGTTGGGAGTCAACGCCGCACCACTGATAGATAACTGAATGCGGTCTCGCTTGCCCTCACCACGCCATTCCATCGGGCTCCACCGCCACAGAGCTGGGCTGTGAACTCTCTCCTTCCTTCCCAACTCAGCTACGATACTATACAATGACTCGGTCAAAAGGCGAGCTGTCCCAGCGCCGCTCCTCACAGGCCTGACTCTTCCTAATCAATGAATACTGCCCCCAGCCACGCCATGACCGCGGAAAAACAACAACGCTGAGGATTGGCCCTCTTGCCCCGCCTCATATCCGTGCCATGCCGTGAGGGGCGTGGCACAGGGTTGCCCACACTGTTGACACAAGGCGGTCCGCATCTCCGCCCCTATCGGCAACTGCCGCTTCGCCCAGTAACGTCATGCCTCCTTCTTCATCGGCGTTCTCACCCCTTCTCACTGCCACGAAAGGGCACGGGCGCAAACAATGACGCATAAGGACTATACTGTAGTCGCGACAATACCCCATCTACTCCGAGAGCTTGGTCATATTCGTGTTGACCGGGCACTCTAGCAGCTAGCGCGGCGCACCTGACCAACGCACCCGGACTCCGAAGATGGCAGGCGAAGAGCACCATGTCGCGCTACACGCCGTTGTTGGTACCATATCACTTAAAATGAACGCCGCGACCTGGGGTTCCCGCCGCGCTGCTGCCGCACCGTGTCCTGGTTGCACGACAGCGCGCTCTCCTGAGGTCCTTGCCACATTGATGGCGTACCTGATGTGTGCGTTCAGCGCGCTTCGAGCAACAACAGGGACGATGGCAAACGCCGACGCGGATCGTGCACCGGCATTCAAACAGCCCAGCTCGTGTCCCGCACTTTAAGGTTGTGTACACGCACTGTAGGCATGGCTCGGTGTTCGTTCAAAAGTACAGACAGGGGCGACCGGAACCTGACTTAGAATGGTATTATGAAGATTGATCTACCTGTGGGCCCAATTCGCTTACGAGCCAATCAATCACTTGCGACCCGGCCGTCCATCGTTTCCCACCAGCGTCTTTTTCCATCGCCCTCTTCACCTTCTTCGGCTGCACTGTGGCGCGGTGATACGATATAACGGAGTCACTCGATTGCGCGAACCATCCTATCCAGTTGTTCTGGAGTCTCAACTTCCCCTCGGAGTCTCGGACGTCGATCGAGGCTTCGACGTGACGATGAGAAGCAGAAGATGACAATCCAGTGCCGATGCAGCACTTTTCGAAACTCGAAGACACACAAGTGGTCTTGGCTGATCTTCGTAAATTCGTTGTTTGCGAGGACCGCGCTGCTAATGAACGTTATGAACACCTCAGATACGTATATCGCGCCTTTGGTTCTGCCACTTTCGGATACATTACCTATGACGTCACAAGCTCAGATTTGGCACTCCCTCTCAAAGGACGATGCCCAAGTGTCTGATGGGTACAGCAAGCGATGACGATGAGTGGCGACTACGTATCAATCTGTTTCCACGGCTGTACTTAATTTTAATCGGGTGGAAGGTTTATATACACTTGTGTTTTGTGCATATGAAAAAGCTCATATCCTCGCACCGCGCCGTGAATGGGATCAGCAATCCTGATCTATACGAAAGCGCCGAATGTGAAGCTGAAATGACGTTCCCATACTCTACAATGAGACTTCGTATCACGGACAGCGTTCCACACATCATGCATCATCGATTATCGGCTCATCAAGTCAGCGAGCGCTTCAATATTAAGGTGTCTATGTAATGCTTCAACCAGGCCATGACACTTGGAATGTCAGACGATCCTGGTCTGTGTTTCTCTTTCCGGTTGCAGATGCCACATTGCTATTCTCGGTGCTATAACTGGGATGGAGTGCTTCAATCACACTTCGGCGTCTAGTCATGTTGAGGCCCAGAGGCTGATGAGCATGATACGATTCAGAAACTAATCTCAGGCGTATGGGGATGGGTGCGAACAAACACGTATACAGTATACGCGCTCAATTAACATTGCTTTTGTCTTGGTCTCTCTGTTGTCTGTATTTTTCCCCCGTCAGTATGAGACAGTTCCGCCCAAAGAATTTGGATGTTGACTCCACCTCGGACCAGTGATGTGAGGCCATGATGATTTGGATTCTTTCATCCCGCAGCAGGTACATAACATAGACCCGTGAATTACTCGAAAGCGCACTCTTCGGGGGACTCAACGGCCTAGAACACAGCTCATGGCTGAGGATATCATGCACCGGCAAAGGTCAGTTATCGCATTGTTTCCCACCCGACACAGTTCTGGGTATAAAACCACTAATCAAGGTAATGGGCAAGTTGGGATGACCAACTCATCGGCGACGACAAGTCGGCCAGTCGAAGGTAAAACACTGGTACAGCTGCACTGCTTGCTTTCCTGGGAGGTCGCTAGGATAACGCAAGCGTTCGTAGGTTTTCCTTTTTGATACACAGGCTGACACAGCAAGCAAGGATGCCAGTGTGGTGCTGTAAAAACTTCTCTGGTTGATTGTCACATCTAATTATGTGAAGCTTCACGGGGTCTTGATATAACAGTGTGTTGTCTGTCCGTACATATCATTGGTTTCGTTTCATAAAATGAGTCGCCCATGAAGATGCTGACGGAAGGCCTGCCCACGTGACCATACGCGTGTCTCATTTTAGGTTCACTGGCAAGTTACGCGACGCGAGCTGGGAAGCAATCGCCACAACGCAAACTCAGACACTACTCAGACCTGCAAACTCATCATCGATAATCAGACGGCCAGAACCACAACTAGGAACACTATCTTTTCATCAGAATTGAGGCGGAGAAGCTTAGGATTATTTATTAGGACCAACCCTGTAAGATTTTCCCCGTTCGTCCTCCACAGCAAAATTCGCCTAACACCATGCCTGGCCCTAATCCCAGTACCCCACCCCACTCCGAAAACGCTTCAACCGGGAGTGTTCTATCTAAAACAACCCCACTCAAACGTGATCTCCACGGGAGTCAAACACATTCTTCCTCGCCTCAGCAGAAGGCTTCGTCACGCTATAAAGAAATGACTCACGACGCATGCGAGAAATTCGTTGGGCCAATGCCTATGGATGCGTTCTTAAAGGACTTCGTCCCAAAAGCATCTAGGGATCGACCCACAAATGAGATCACATTCTCCCACTCGTCCGTCTCACAAAATGAGAACGAATTCGTAAGTTGCCATACATTGTAAGGGGTGTCTACCCTCACGCTCATTCCAGATTCACGCAGTAGAGGCTTCTGGTCTCTGTCCAAATCTCAAGTTCATCAATACTACTCACCGTCCAGATGGTCCATATCATCTCAAACCGGATATCTCTATTTATTTGGATGGTCTCTCCGACGATCTAGGGAGTCAATGCTTCCTCGACTGGAAGACAGTTGACTTGTGGGTCGAGAACAAGAACAATAAAAATGAGATATTTCGCACGCTTACGAAGATGAAGATAGAGGAAGAAAGGGATGGAGACTTGGAGAGTCACGTCAAGTGGACCGATTCTGCCTACAAAACTTGTGGACAATTGGTCGCTTACGCGTCGGAGCTTCATCGATCACAATTTCGCATCTTTTCGTTTGCTGTCGTCCTTTTCGGTGACACGGGTCGCTTGCTTCGCTGGGACCGTAGCGGTGTCATATATACCGAGTCATTCAACTGGACGAATCAACCCGACACACTCTTCGAGTTCTTTTGGAGGCTCAACTTCCTCTCGGATGTCGATCGCGGTTACGATACCACTGTCACCTCGGTGAAAGGCGACGAGGCCGAGGAAGCACTTTCGAAGCTGCGAACATATAACGGCTTGGAGAACATACAGAGCAAGAACCTTCTCAAATTTCTCGTTCGCGACGATCACGATACCGATAATCCACTTCGTTTCTACATCGCGCCAGGTGCAATCTGGCATACTGAATCGCTTTTCGGTCGTTCTACTTTCGGATACATCGCCTATGATGTGGCAAGATCAAAATTGGTGTATCTGAAGGACTTCTGGCGTACTAATCTTAAGGGAATCCAGAAAGAAGGCAACGTCTATCGAGAACTACATGATGCGCAGGTGCCTAACATACCGATGTTGGGTCGAGCAGGCGACGTTCCTTTGTCACCCAGTCATGCAAGTACAACTTCGTTTGTCGCACAGAAGACGAGGACGCATGAATACGTGAAAGAATCTGGACTTGGACATGAATGGTGTCCCGGTCGGCCAGACGTGGCACCCTACGTACATTACCGACTGGTGTTGGAGACCCTTGGACGTCCGCTAAATACATTCAAGTCGACTCGACAACTTTGCGAAGTTATCCGGGATGCTATCGTAGGTGAGGAATGCGATTTCCTCTTGGTTTCTCATTGTTGAAAGTTTGCGACAGCTCATACGGCGGCTTATGAGAGGACTCATATTTTGCATCGGGATGTGAGCGCGGGGAATATCCTTATCACGGAGGAAGGTTCAGGAATCCTAATTGACTGGGACCTATCCAAGAAGATAATACCCGACGTCGATGCGAAGCCAAGGCGACATTCCCGCACAGTATGCATTCTGTTGTACCATTTCTTTCCACGTTGTATAGGCTGATCGAATTTGTTTTCAGGGTACATGGCAGTTCATATCAGTGGCGCGTCTACTAGACCCGACCACTAGGCCCCACGAAGTCTCGGATGACCTAGAGTCATTCTTTTGGGTGCTTCTATATCTTGTCGTGAAATGTCGAAATGCTGTGAAAGCAGATTTCTCAGAAGATATGCGGGATGTTTTCGATCAACATACGAACATGGATCGTGATGGCATTGTCAAGGGCGGGAAGGGAAAACTCACCTGCCTCCGACAAGGGCCCTTTCCCTCCAGAATTGTCAAGATTCTCGTCAAGACGCCCTGTCGCAACATAATCGAAGAGTTGCGCTCCCTCTTTCATGATCTATACCTCGGCGTAGATGCGTACCCACTCATCGACCCAGAGTTTGATATGGAGAGCGCACAAGATCCACGAGCCAAGGACGCTTACCAGAAGCTCTGCTCCTCCGAATGGGTATTGAGCCTGATAAATGGACACCTGGCCTCCAAATGGGACATGGATGACGATGGTAGCCTACACAAGACAGTGCTTCGTCCGGATCCATCGGTGAGCAGGAACCGCCGCAAACGCAAAGCTCCAGATAGCAAGGACGATCGGGAGACTTACAACACGACACGTAAAGGGCGACTGCCACCTCGCATATCTAGGCCATCAGGGGATAGCTTTTGGTCGCAGGGCCTTCCTCGTTCTCACAGTAAGACACTTGTTAGTACATCTTCCCCTAGTGCACCGCGTACTTCGAAGAGATCTCTTCCCTCCCGCGGTAGCAAGCTTAAATCCGGGACCAAGTTCGTATGATGTGTTGTGTTACGTACATGTCCTACTCGTTAGATTGTTCATTGTGCTGTAACTTGAAATCTGTAGCTTTCTCCTGCTTTTGCGATTATATTGAACTCATAGGCGGGGTCGATCGTGGTCAGGCCACAGCTGGAACTGGCTCTCGCCGTGTGCCCGAGCGACTGACACTGAACTGCGACGGCGAGCCTGGGACCCGAGGACCCCCAGTCATGAAGATGGCCTTGGTCGGGATGTTGTGACTGCTTACAGGCGAAGAGTGTATGCTTCTGCTATAGGTGTCACGGCAATCGGAGTGATAAGTCCAAAAAGATTCGAGTAAAGCCTGGTCGTTATGATTTTTAGCTATAGCGCGATGAGCGAACAAACTGCTCAACTACTTCACCTTGGGACTAGCGTATACTTGAAGACCCGGCATATATCATTCCAATCTGGTCCCGGTCCTGAGCTTGGTAGCCTGGGAAGGGAATGATCAACTCGAAACACCCAGAGCACCGCCACGTGAAGATGTGTCGGATCATGCCCTTCAGTGAGAACGACGACCGCGGTGGATCCAATAGTCATCCCCATGAGATAGATACACTAGATGGGAGTCACGGTTCATGCATCTGGTTGTAATTATCCCATTCACCTGTGGGACCTGGAGCGTTGCGCTTGCGGCTGTTCCTGCTTGCCGATGAATCCTGACAAAGCATAGTCTTGTATAGGCTACCGCCATCGTCCACGTCCCATTTGGAGGCTTGGTGTCCGCTGATCATGCCCGAAACCCATGAGGAAGAGCAAAGCCTCTCGCCAGCGTTCTTGTCGCATGGATCTTGCTCGCGTTTAACCTCATAAACAACTGGGCTTCCGGCCAACACGGTCGTCGACGGGATATGGAGATAAAAGTTATAGGAAAGAGTGTGAGATCCCTCGATGATGTCTCTGCAGGGTGTCCCGACGAGACCGAAGATAGTGGCCGAGCAAAGGGAACAAGCTCGCTCCAATTTTCAATGTATGTCACTGGCAGCCGCTGCCAGCAGCGTTATGAAATACACGATGTGTGTGAACAACACTCTTATATCAAGGTCCCGCGAAGCTTCACATGTCTAGATGTGACAATCAACCAGAGGAACTGTGCAGTTGTACCAATGTTTTACCTTGCGGCTGCGTCAACTTATCGTCGCCGATGACGTGCCAGTCTGAGTGGTCATCCCGACTACCCATTGATAACTGCGTCAGCAGACGGCTGCGTTATTAAAGCATATGTTATTCGTCCCTCACTTCGCACTCTCGAGTCGAATCGTTCAGTACAGTACTAGTATCATACAAGAAAGGACACAGAACTGTTATCTACTGAGTGTCTAGGACTTGGAACATTACGATCTAATATATATCCCAAGACAAAAGCGAAATATAAGAGAAGAAATGTAAAGGATGCTCCGAACTGCCGCAGAGATTATAGTGTCGCGGCAGAGCGAAAGTGTGGGAGTGGGGCTGCGGTGATCGTTCTCCACTAATTCAGGGCAAGGGAAGACATGCTGCCGACGCCGTACTCGCCCGAAGTGGCCCGTTATTTGGCGCGGGAGAAGGCTTAGTCTTATGCGAGGTCCTTGTGATAGTGGAACTTATCTTAGGAGGAGTTACGGTCAAGATGAGGCGTCGATGTGGATAGATCGGCATCCATGTCCAAGGGCACATACTCAGGCTGATAGTGGGTGGTCTTGAGACTTTATCTGGCCGTCTGTCCGGGAGATGGGGAGAACATTAAGATTAGAGAGTCTGAGGTCGAAGTAGAGATACATGGTGAGGAAGGAAAATATGAGATCCGATGCTTGTTATTTGCCTTGCGGCGGGCGGGATTGAAGCTTTGATTGGATGATGTTGACCAGATAAGACATGTTGTCCTGCTTCTTCTGGATCGTCTCCTGCAGCGTGTCCAGATTCGTCTTGATATACTCAATCTTTTCTTCATAATGCTTTACCGCCTGGGTCCGCGTCTATCGCACACATCGCATTATGCATAAATAAATAGTCCCCATCTCAGCAAGAAATGCAGACGCACCTTTTGAATGTAGTATCCCGTCCCGATATCAATGAGCACATTCTCCACATCTAGTAGCCTTCCCGGGACATAGAGGGAACTTGTGAGCGGCACCAAAATGGCTTTGCCTCGACAATCTTTGTTAGGCAGGTGCCCCAGGAGCGGTACGCGTATGTGGATGACAGTACCTTTGTTCTCTGGTTTTACCTCCTTCGCGCTCTCGATGCACGACCGGAACTTTGCCTGGGCCTGCTTCAGTTGAGCAAAAGAGTTGGTCAGGTGTGAAAGCTCCTGGCGAAGCGAATTTGAATCAGTGGGACGGCCTGAGCTCGGAGATCAAAAGACACCCACCTCTTCTAGCTGCCTTTTCACTTCTGCCAACTGAGGAAGGTCGAGATCGGCGACGTTGATTTGTTGAGGAGCGGCTGTCGTGGTGGTCGTTGGCGCGGACATCACGATTCCTCGATCACGGCAGCGCGCGTTAAAACTTCCCCATTCGGCGTCTCGACCACCTTTCTCCTCACTTTCTCTTGCCCGGCCGCGACGATGGCGACGAGTTCAGCTCAAGTCTCGAAACCACCACAGGACATCGGTATGATCCCCGCGTACTGTGCAGTGCTCTAGCACCCGGCTAACCTGCTTATGCAGTTGCAATATTCCACGCGTCCTTTCACCCTACGAGAGGCAACGTCCTCGATTGGTCTCTCAAAGCAATCGACGGTATTCCATTCTAGCGCATATATTCGGCGACGTTTCGGAGCTCACGCACCTCCTAGACGTACAACTCGATGGCGTGGAATTCAGCGCGTTGCCTAGCGGTCTGCACCTAGTAGAACGGGACGTCGTGTACGTGCGCCACAATCACCTTTGACAACTCGTCGCCCACAGAAAACACACCCACACAGCTACTTCACCAAGGACTCCCAGCGCGGCGTATGCGTCTTCTACCGGCGCCAGACCTCCGAGCACGGCCAGCGCGGCTTCCGTCTCTCCTCCCTCGGTATCCTCCTCGCGCATTCCGTGCGCCCGCGTCCCTGGCGACATCTCGCCGCGCTCAAGGCACTCGCGCAAGAGATATATGCCTCGCTCTGGCAGGAGGAGGGCGGATGCGCGCGCGAGCCGCAGCAGGACGACTGGGCACCCGCGCAGCGATTCTTTGATGAGCGTCGCGTGCGCACCGCAGACTTGGGCGGCGCGGGCGAGTGGCAGCGGTGGAGCGAAGAACTCGACGACAGGGGCAATGGGGTGAGCTTCCCTTCCCCTCCTCGCCCCTTGTCTCCGTGCGTGGGCTTCGGAACGAAAACTAACCATTTATTCTTTGTTCTCTGAATTGCAACAGCGACTCCCCGCGCTGGACGTGTCCACGCACTCCACCCCTACGCTCCACCTACCGCACTTCCTGCGTGTCCTAGGACCCTCGTCACTCACGCTGTACAAGCACGTGCTCGGCCGCAGGCGCATACTCATATACACGCAGCCGCCTGTCGAACCGGCGTGCATGCTCTGCCAGGTAGCCGCAGATATATGCTTCGAGGACCAGACCACGCTCCAGTCCCTCGAAGGTGCCGCCGTCCCACGCCCGCACTTAAAGGGAAATCAGGATGAAGGCATTAACGTACTCGGCGTTGTCACGTTACACGATATTGGGCGCCTTGAAAGCGAATCCGAAACAGGCCGTGGCTGGGTAGCATGTGCGTTTTTTTCGGGAACTGTTCTCTCTTCTTTGTTCACGGATTCTCTCCGTAGGTACGACGGACGCTGTATTCTTAGAGAAGCCGCAGTATTACGACCTCGTCATCGACATGACGTCTTTCTCGCCTGAGCGAGCGTCCCGCCCGAGTCTCCAGCTCTCAGTAAGAGAACCGAACGTTGGTCGTTCGCGAAGGCCGTCATACCGCCTTTCCACCTTTCGCTTCACGTGGAGCGACGTCAAACTGGTGCGTTCCCAACCCTGACCACCAGTCCTCCACGACGATCAACGACTTGAATCTGTAGTGGAACGAGCTCGACCGTATCCTCCAGCTCGACGCAGACACTAACGGCTCCCCCCACGCTCTATCCTCTCTCTGGAT
>WNFC01006599.1_pt1 | contig 13688 bp, 13 predicted proteins | sample 5400541 | NCBI WGS metagenome assembly WNFC01 (sample SAMN13153342, study PRJNA577476) | soil metagenome | isolation source: 120 cm saprolite under Douglas fir tree site 2 hole 2 replicate 1 | place: USA:California | collected 2015-04-18
AAGGGGGGAGGGAGCCCGCATGCGTTTGCGGCTAGTGCGCAGCGCTCCCCAGAACAACATCACCGCGTCAGCACCGGCGGCATGCGCTCCGCCTTCGGCGGAAGATACGCGCGGTCGAACACCTGGGCGGCCGCCGGCACGCGCGGCAGCTCATAGGATTCGGCGATCGTCGCGATGGCGGCGCCGAGGCGCGCGTCGCTCGCATCGCCGATGCCGCGCTCGCGCGCCTCGGGCGTGTCGATCAGCGTCTTGTAGACGTAGATGAGGCGGCGCTTCTCGATGTCCTTGTTGATGAGCGGCTCCTTGGTGGCCAACAGATCGATCGCCGCGTCCGGATTGGCCATCGTCTCCTTGAGCGCGCGGTTGATGGCGCGCACGAGGCCGCGCACCGCATCCGGCTTCTCCCTGGCGAGCTTCGCCGACACCATGATGCCGTTGGAGTAGAGATCGAGCCCGAAATCGGAGAAATAGATCCAGCGGAAGTCCTTGTCCGGATCGAGCTTGAGCGCCACCAGGTTCATGTAGCTGGTCGCGGTGAACACCGCGGAGATGTCGACCTGTCCCTGCAGCATCATCTGCTCCTGCAGGTTGGGCGCCATGTTGACCACGTCGATCTTGGCCGGATCGAGCCCGTTCTTCTTGGCGAGCGCCGGCAGCAGCTTAAGCGCGGCGGCGCCGGCCGGTGAGCCCAGCTTCTTGCCGGCGAGATCGGCGATCGTATGGATCGGGCTCGTCACCTTCGTGAGCAAGGCGAACGGCGCCTTGCTGTAGATCATGTAGACCATCACCGGCGACTCGGCCGGCTTGAGCGCCGCGGTCTGGATCACCGCGTTGCTGTCGCCGAAGCCGGCGTCGTAAGCGCCCGATAGGATGCGGGTCACGGTCGCGGCCGAGCCCTCGCCCTGGTCGATCGTCACGTCGAGCTTTTCGGCGGCGAAATAGCCCTTCTCCTGCGCCCAGAAGTACCAGGCGTGGATCCCTTGCAGCTTCCAGTCGAGCGTGAAGCGGATTTTCGTCACATCCTGCGCGGCCGCGCCCGATAGCGTGAACGCGAGCGCCGCAAAAACGGCAAGTCCATATCTCAAACGCATGGCAGGCTCCCTTTTTCGATGACTCATCCCAATGCGAGTTCGTCCTTGCGATGCGCCCAGCCCGTGACGCGCATCTCGATGAAGGAGAAGATGGAGATGACGGTGCCGACGAAGGCTTGCGTCACCGCGACCTTGAGCGAGGCGAAGAAATACGGCATGGCGCGCGGCAGCCCGACATTGAAGAGAATATCGAGCCGGCTCGCACGGAGCGAGCGCATGACGTCCTCGAGCTCAGGCTCGGTGGTGGCGAGGCCGGTTGCGACGTTCACCACGATCGGGAACACGCAGAGGATCATGGCGGTGAGCACCGCCGGAACCGTGCCGGCGCCGAACCACAGCACGAAGATCGGCACCACCGCGACCTTCGGAATGCTGGAGAAGCCGACGAGCAGCGGATAGGCCACGTCGTAGGCGAGCCGCGAGGAGCCGATCACGATGCCGATGAGCACGCCGATGGCGATGCCGAGGGCGAAGCCGACCAGCGTGGTGTAGAGCGTCTGCATCGCGTGCGGCCAGATCGCCGGCAGGCGCGCCACCAGCGTGACGAGCACGCGGCTCGGGCGCGGCAGCACCACCTCGCTGATGCCGGTCGCCCAGCACATGAACTCCCAAAACAGGAAGAAGCCGATGATGAGGGCGGCGGAGGCGAGGCGGCGGCGGAGTTGCGCGTTCATCAGGCGGCCTCCGGGGTCGCGCGGGCGGTGAAGATCAGCTCGCGCAGGCGATGGGTGAGCGCGACGAAGTCGGCCGCGTAGGTCATCTCGACCGTGCGCGGCCGCGCGAAGCGCACCGGGCTGTCGTCGATGATGCGGCCCGGCCGCGCCTGCATGACGCAAATGCGGTTGGCGAGGTAGGCCGCTTCCTTGAGATCGTGGGTGACGAGCAGCACGGTGGGTTTCCGGCTGAGCCACAGCTCCTGCATGATCGCCCACAGCTCCTCGCGCGTGAACTGATCGAGCGCGCCGAACGGCTCGTCCAGCATGAGAAGCTGGGGATCGTGCACGAGCGCGCGGCAGAGCGAGGCGCGCTGCATCATGCCGCCCGAGAGCTGCCAGGGATACTTGTCGCCGAAGCCCTTCAGTCCGACCTGCGCGAGCAGCGCCTCGACGCGATCGCGGAATTCGGTTTTGCGCTTCGCGCGGAACTCGGCGCGGAACGGCGGCACGATTTTCAGCGGCAGCATGACGTTGTCGCGGATGGTGAGCCAGGGCAGCAGGGTCGGATTCTGGAACGCCATGCCGACCCGCATGGGCTCGGCGCCGACCTCGCGGCCGGACACGTAGACGTAGCCGCTCGACGCGCGCACGAGGCCGGTGATCAGTTTCAGGATCGTCGACTTGCCGCAGCCCGACGGCCCGACGAGCGCGACGAAGTCGCCCACGCCGATGCGCAGGCTCGTCGCCGCGAGCGCGTTGAGCGCGCGCGCCCCCTGCCCGTACGTCACCGTCGCGTTCTCCAGCTCGACGAACGCGTCGGTGTGCGACAGCGGCTCGGCCGCGCTCATCTGCCCCTCTCCTTCACGATGGCGCGCATGGTCTGCTCGGTGTTGCGCAGTGCCGGCGGCGGCATCTGCTGCTGCGGATGCACGGAGCGGCCCCAGCCGCGCGGACCGACGAGCGCGCGGTCCTTCATGACGAAACGCCCGCGCACCAGCGTGTGGATCGGCAGCCCCGTCACCGCGCGGCCCTGCCAGGGCGAGATTTTCGAGCGCGACTGGATCTTCGCGTCGTCGATGGTCCAGCGTCGGCCGAGGTCGACGATCGCGATGTCGGCGTCGGTGCCCGGCGCGATCACGCCCTTGCGCGGATAGAGGCCCCACACTTTGGCGGGATTGGCGGCGCTCCAGCGCACGTAATCGCAGATCGAGAAGCGGCCGTTCGCGCGTTCGGTGAGCATGAGCGGCATCTGCGTCTCGACGCCGGGAAAACCGCAGTCGACCGTCCAGATGTCGTTACGCGTCTTTTCCGCCGGTGCGTGCGGCGCGTGATCGGTCGCGATGATGTCGACCGTGCCGTCGGCGAGCGCGCGCCACAGCGGCTCCTGGTGATGCGCCTCGCGCACCGGCGGATTGACGCGGATGATGCCGGCGAAGCGCTCGTAGTCGGCCGACGACAGCATCAGATAGTGCGGGCAGGTCTCGCCGGTGATGTCGACGCCCCTCGCCTTCGCCTCGGCGAGCGGCCGCAGCTCGTCGGCGGAGGAGATGTGCAGGATGTGGATGCGCGCGCCGGTCCATTCGGCCAGGGTCGCGGCCCGGCTCACCGCCTCGATCGCGACCACCGCGGGCCGCGCCGCCAAGTGCGCGAGCGGATCGCGCCGCCCCGCCGCGGTCATGCGGCCCTCGCGCCGCGCCATGATGGAGGCGGTCTCGGCATGCAGTGAGATGCGCTTGCCCGTCGGCGCCACCTCCTCGAAGGCTTCCAGCATCGCGCCGGTCGAGGGCGAAGGGATGTTTCCGAACGTGTTGCCCATGTAGAGCTTGAACCCGATGACCCCGCCCGCGACCAGCGCCTGTACGTGCGGGATGGTGTCCTCGCCGAGCAGGCCGTAGAGGCCGAAGTCGACATGCGCGCTCGCCGCCGCCATCGCCTGCTTCTGCGCGAGGATCTCGGCCGTGCCGGTGGGCGGGATGGTGTTCGGCATGTCGAACACGGTGGTGACGCCGCCGAACGCGGCGCCCGCCGTGCCGCTCGCAAAGTCCTCCTTGTGCGGATAGCCGGGATCGCGGAAATGCACGTGCACGTCGATCGCGCCCGGCAGCACGTGCATCCCGTGCGCGTCGAGCGTCTCGGCCGCGGCCGGCATCGCGTCGGCCGCGCCGAGCGCGAGCACCTTGCCGTCCTTGATGGCAACGCTCGCCGGGATCGCCGCGTCCGGCGATACGACGGTGCCGTTGTGGATGACCAGATCCGCTGTCATGGCAGAGCCTCGCCGCGGGCACAGCGCGCTCCCTCTCCCCATCCGAACTCGGGTTTACCCGAGTTCGGACAATATAAGCGGCCGAAGTCGGATATATCCGACTTCGGCAGGGGAGAGGGTTGGGGTGAGGGGCGCTCGGACCATCGATAGTGCGAGAGCCCCTCACCCGGCTCGCTTCGCTCGCCACCCTCTCCCCTGCGGGGAGAGGGGAAAAAGAGAGTGCGCTGCGCTCGCTTCATCTTTCCTCCCCTCACAACATCGCCCAGCCGCCGTCGACCGGCAGATCGACGCCGGTGATCTGCCGCGACACCTCGCTCGCAAGAAACAGGCACGCATTGGCGACGTCGGTATCGGTCGACACCCGCTTCAAGGCATAATCGGCGGCGTGACGCTGCATCGCCTCTTCGAGGCTGATCCCGAGCCGGCGCGCCATGTCGGCGCACACTTTCTCGCGGAAGCGCGGTCCGTCGACCATGCCGGGCGCCACGCAGTTGACGTTGATGTTGTAGGCGCCGACCTCGAGCGCAAAGCTCTTGGTGATGCCACGCAGGCCCCATTTCGACGCCGAATAGGCCATGCGGCCGGCGCGCCCGCGCATGCCGAACGTGCCGCCCACGTTGACGATCTTGCCGTAGCGCCGCGCGATCATGCCCGGCAGCACCGCCCGCATCGTGTTGAAGCAGCCGCCCATGTTGAGCTCGACGATGGCGTCGAACTCCTCCGGCGTGGTCTCGACGCCGGTCTTGCCGATCGGGCCGGAGCCGCCGGCCACGTTGACGAGGATGTCGATCGCTTCGCCGTAGCGCGCGCTGGTCTGCGTCACCGCGCCCTCGCAGCTTGCCGCGTCGGTGACGTCGCAGGCGATCACGATCGCCTCGGCGCCCTCCTTGCGCACATCGTCCGCCACCGGCTCGATGGCGGCGACGTCGCGGCCGAGGAGCGCGAGGCGACATCCCTCCCGCGCGAAGGCCTTTGAGACCGCCGCGCCCATGCCCTTCGCCGGCCCGGTGATGACCGCGACACGGCCCTTCAGATTGAGATCCATCGATTTGTACCCGGCACAAATCGATGATGCGGTCAGAACAACGTCTTCGGCAAGTCCGCCGTCGAGGGCAGGAACTCGTGCGTGAAGATCTCTTCCACCTTGGGCGTGCGCGGCAGCTGGCTCGCCTCGACCAGGATATCGATCGCCTTCTTCATGCGCGCGTCGTCGATGTTGCCGAGACCGATCTTGGCGATCTCCGGATGGTTCATCTCCTCCTTGAGGGTGGCGTCGAACCGCTCGAGCTCGACCACCGGATTGATCAGCGGCTCGCGCTTGGCGACGGAGGCGACCGACATCTTCGGGTCCTTGAGCGAGTCGATCACCGCTTTGTTGAGCGCGCGCAGGAAGCCCCGCACCACCTCGGGCTTTTCCTTGACGAGCTTCTTCGAGAAGATGATGCCGTTGGAATAGAGGTCCATGCCGTAATCGCCGTAATTGATGAAGCGCATCTGCTTGTCGGGATCGATGCCGGACAGCTTTGCGCTGAAGCGGATGGTGTTGACGTAGCCGAACGCGCCGTCGACCTGGCCCTGCATCAGCATCTGCTCGCGCAAGTTCGGCTGGAAATTGGTGATCGCGACCTTGCTGCAATCGATCTTCGCGAGCTTGCACAGGGCCGGGAAGAGCTTGAGCGCGGCGTCGTTGGCGGCCCCGCCGATCGTGCGCCCTTCGAAATCCTTCGGCGCCTTGATCGGACTGTCGGCCTTGACCGCGATGGTGAAGGGCGGGCGGTTGAACATTACATAGACCGCGATCGGCGCCTCGTCCGGCCGCTTGGAGGCGAAGTCGATGAGTGCATTGATGTCGCCAAATCCGACGTCGTAGGCGCCGCTCGCGACTTTCGGGATCGGGGTCGCCGAGCCGTCGCCCTGGTCGATCGTGACCTCGAGCCCCTCCTGCTTGAAGTAGCCCTTGTCCTCGGCGACGAAGAAGAAGCCCTGCGGCCCCTGGTATTTCCAGTTCAACACCATCTTGAGCTTGGTCTGGGCGGCGGCGGGCGGCGCGGCGGCGCAGGTGACCGCGAGCGCGGCGCCGAGCGCGATGAGCGCGCGACGAAGAACGGCTGATGTCATGGCAAGCTCCTGTGAGTGAGAGGACGAAGATTCGGAGCCGGCTCTCCGAGGGCTGAGATCAGCGCGTCGCCGGTCGCGACCACGCCGTAGAGCAGATCGACCAGATAGTGGACGGCGTCGGTGACGTAGGCGGGCGACGGCGTCGCGACGACGTCCGACAGCAGCACGCAGTCGTAGCCGAGGAAGCTAGCGTCGGTCAGCGTCGCGAACACGCAGCGGTCGGTGTTGATGCCCGCGAACACGAGCGTGGTGACGTCGCGGTTGCGCAGCACGGAGTCGAGTTCGTTATCCCAGAACCCGCTGAAGCGGTGCTTGTGGACGAGGAGATCGTCGGGACCGACGGTGAGTTCGTCGCTGACCGCCGCGCCCCACTGATCGCGCACGACGATGCCGCCGCGTCCGGAGGGCGAAGGCTCGTCGTAACCGGGACGGCCGCCATGCAGCCGGCCCTTCGCCAAAAGCCCGGGACTGAGATTGGCGCAGTCGGCGCGCACACCCCAATTGACCCAGAGGACCGGAAGGCCGGCGGTGCGGCACGCGGAGGTCAGCCGATTGATCCGTGGCGCCAGGGCCCGCGCGGCGCTCGGATCGCTGCCGGAACGCGGGAACCAGCCGTCGGCATGCAAAAAGTCGTTCTGCATATCGATGACCAGAAGCGCCGTGCGGGCGAGGTCGACCTCGATCACACCCTGCTCGATGGCAATCGTCGCCAGCCGCTGCTGCTTTCTTGGGCGGACGAAGCTCAGCTTTTGCTCAACGCGCCGCCGATCCGACGACATGGCCCTGTTTTCCCCCGTCCGCGCACGCCCTTCGGGCATCGTGGTGCAACCGCCATGCCGTGGCCAGCATTTGGGGTGTTGCCGGGTGCCGCTGATTTCTTGTTAGACTGTTGCCGAAAAGGCATCACTCGGGACGGGGCTTCCATGCGCCACCTGCGGATCCTGCGTTACGTCGACGAGGTCGCGCGCACCGGCTCGATCCGCAAGGCGGCCGCGCACCTGCACGTCACCGCCTCGGCGGTCAACCGCCGCATCATGGATCTGGAGGACGAGCTCGGCGCCCAGCTCCTCGAACGCAAGCCGCGCGGCGTCCGTCTGACCGCCGCGGGCGAAGTCTTCATCCGCTACGTGCGCCGGCAGGGCGCCGACGTCGAGCGCATGAAGTCGCACATCGAGGACCTCAAGGGCCTGCGCCGCGGCACCGTGCGGATCGCCTGCAGCCAGGCGCTCGCCTTCGATTTCCTGCCGCGCGCCATAGCCGCCTACCGGACACGCTATCCACTGGTCGATTTCGAGGTGAAGGTGCTCGACCACGAGCACGCGACGGTCGCGCTAGCCGACTACGACGTCGATCTGATCCTGGTGTTCCGTCCCCCCTTCCTCGCCACCCTGCAGCCGCTGGTCAAGCTCGAGCAGCGGCTGGTCGCGCTGATGACCGAGGATCACCCGCTCGCGGCGCAAAAAACCATTCGGTTGCGCGACTGCGCCGACCATCCGATCGCGCTCGCCGGTCGCGGTTTTGGCGGGCGTCAGTTGCTCGACGAGGTGTGCGCCCGCGCCAACCTGCGCCTGAATATCGTCGCGGAGTCGAACTCGTTCGAGTTTCTGCGCAATCTCGTCCGCCACGGCGGCCTTCTGTCGTTCCAGATCGAGATCGGCACGCAATTCGGCGACGAGGCCCCGGACCTTGTCCGGCGCGCGATCGACGGGCGCGACATCCCGCGCTCCGACCTGGTGCTCGGCCAGCTGCGCGGCCGCAACCTGCCGGTCGCCTGCGCGGTGTTTGCTGAGCAGCTCACGCGCGAGCTGGAGGAGATGAAGCGGAGGTAGCACTGAATCTGCACCCCTCCCCCGCAAGCGGGGAGGGGCGCAGACTCAGTGCAATGAGGACGTTGGCGTCCTACTTCTTCAGCCGATACCCCGTCCTGAACATCCACCACACCACGAGGAGGCAGATGCCCAGAAACACCAGCGTCATGGCGAGGCTCACGCCCACGTTCACGTCGGCGATCTCGAAGAAGCTCCAGCGGAAGCCGCTGATGAGATAGACGATCGGATTGAACAGCGTGATCTTCTGCCAGATGGGCGGCAGCACATCGATCGAATAGAAGCTGCCACCCAGAAAGCTCAGCGGCGTGATGACGAGGAGCGGGATCACCTGCAGCTTCTCGAAGCCGTCGGCCCAGATGCCGATGATGAAGCCGAGCAGGCTGAAGGTGAGCGCCGTGAGCAGCAGAAAGACGATCATCCAGAACGGATGGGCGATGCGTATCGGCACGAACAGCGCCGAGGTCGCGAGGATGATCAGGCCGAGGACGATCGACTTCGTCGCCGCCGCGCCGACGTAGCCGAGCACGATCTCGATCGCGGAGATCGGCGCGGAGAGGATCTCGTAGATCGTGCCGGTGAAGCGCGGGAAATAGATGCCGAACGAGGCGTTGGCGGTGCTCTGGGTGAGCAGCATCATCATGATCAGCCCCGGCACGATGAAAGCGCCGTAGCTCACGCCCCCGACCTCGCTGATGCGCGAGCCGATGGCGGCGCCGAACACGACGAAATAGAGCGAAGTGGAGATGACCGGCGACACGATGCTCTGCAGCAGCGTACGCGCCGTGCGCGACATCTCGAACACGTAGATCGCGCGCACGGCGAGGAGATTCATGGGTCCGCTCATTGTCCCTGCCTCACCAGGTCGACGAAGATGTCCTCGAGCGAGGTTTGCCGGGTCTCGATATCCCTGAACTGGATGCCGGCGCGCCGCACGTCGTCGAGGAGGTCGGTGATGCCGGTGCGGCCCTTCTGCGTGTCGTAGGTATAGACGAGGTCGCAGCCGTCGGCCGAAAGCGTGAGATGATGCGGCGCGAGCGCGGCGGGCACGGCGGCGAGCTTGTCGTAGAGATGGAGCGTGAGCTGCTTCTGGCCGAGCTTGCGCATGAGCTCGACCTTCTCTTCCACCAGGATCAGCTCGCCCTTGTTGATGATGCCGATGCGGTCGGCCATCTCCTCGGCTTCCTCGATGTAGTGCGTGGTCAGGATAATGGTGACGCCGGAGGCGCGCAGCGCGCGCACCACGTCCCACATGCCCTTGCGCAGCTCGACGTCGACGCCGGCGGTCGGCTCGTCGAGGAAGAGGATTTTTGGCTCGTGCGCGAGCGCCTTGGCGATCATCAGGCGGCGCTTCATGCCGCCGGACAGCGTCATGATCTTGGAATCCCTGCGCTCCCAGAGCGCCAGCTCCTTGAGCACCTTGGCTATGTAATCGGGATCGGGACGCAAGCCCCACAGGCCGCGGCTGAAGTTGACCGTCGCCAGCACGGCCTCGAAGGCGTCGGTGGTGAGCTCCTGCGGCACCAGCCCGATGCGCGCGCGCACCTCGCGGTAGTCGATGACGATGTCGCGGCCCTCGACCGTGATGGCGCCGCCGCTCGCGTTGATAAGGCCGCAGATGATGCCGATCAGCGTGGTCTTGCCGGCGCCGTTCGGACCCAGCAGCGCGAAGATCTCGCCCCGCCGGATGCCGAGGTTGACGTTTTTCAACGCCTGGAACCCGGACTCATAGGTCTTGGACAGATTCTTGATGGAGATGACCGGCTGCATGGCGCGGCATGACCTATGTGCTTTGCCGGTAAAGCGCAATCAGGATTGTGCTCAATAGTTTGTAGGGTGGACAAAGGCGGCCTATGCGCGTCTGTGGTGCACGGCCCAGACCCGCCGTGCCCACGCGGATAACGCCGACAGCGTGGGTACGGCGCGCACCCGCGTGCGCGCCTTGGCCCACCCTACCGGTTGCCCGAAAAATCCCGCGGCACCTTGCAGCTCGCGACCTGCACCTTGCGCGTGGTCGCCGGCGTGTTGCGGCTGCGGCCGACGAAGCGCGGCTCGCCGCCCGCGATCACGGCGCCGACCGCGGCGATGTCGCCGTTGCGGATGGCGGCGAGCGCGCTGTCCTGCGTGCCGCCCTCGGGCGCGTCGATGAGCACGATATCGGCCGCCTTGCCCGGAGCGAGCAGTCCGGTGTCGAGGCCGTAGACGCGCGCATTGCTCCCCGTCGCGGCCGCGATGCAGCGCTCCGGCGCAATGCCGCCGAGACTCGCGAGATGCGCGATCGTATAGAGCATGCCGAGCGGCATGATGCCGCTGCCGGTCGGCGTGTCGGTCGCGATGAGGACGCGATCGAACGCCTCGTGCTGCTCGGCGAGCGCGGCGCAGAGCAGCGCGGTGCGCAGGTTGCCGGCGGTGCAGATCTGCAGCGCGATGTCGCTCTCGGTGATGATGCGCGCGAAATCCTTATCCGGCATGGCGGTCGGCCCGCCATTCACGTGGAACGAGACGTGCGGCCGCAGCGCGAGCAGGTGATCGCCGGTGATCGCGCCCGAACCTGGAATCGATGCGCCGCCGGTGTGCACGGTCGTGATCATGCCGTGCGCGCGCGCTGCCGCGATCAGCGGCGCATACTCATAGGCGTTGGCGAAGGCGCCGAAGCCGGCCTTGGCGAGCCACACGCCCTGCTTGGCGATCTCGCCGAGATCGTTGCCGGAAAGCCCCGGCTCGAGGATGACCGAACCGGCATGCACCTTCATGCCGCCCGGCCGATAGGTCTCGAAGCATTTGTGCGCCGCGACCGCGAGCGCCTTCACGCCGTCGGCATCGCGCGGCCGGCCGGGCACGTGCACTTCCGAGGCGCTGATCGCGGTGGTGACGCCGCCGTGCACGTAACTCTCGAGGTAGCCGACGGTCTGCTGGCGCGGCGTGTAGTCGCCGAAGGTGACGTGCACATGCGAGTCGATGAGCCCCGGGATCGCGGTGGTGCCGCCCGCGTCGATGACCACGTCGCAGGCCTCGACGTCGCGCGCCGCGGCGGCCCCGACGCTGACGATCTGGTCGCTGTCCGTGACGATGGTGTCGCCGGCGGCGAGCGGCTTCTCCAGGTCGCCCGACACGATGGTGCCGATGTTCACGATGGCGATACGCATTACGAATCCCCTCCCCCCGCGTCCTCGTAGGATGGGTTGAGCGCAGCGAAACCCATCGCCCGCAGCGCCCGCCGTTGATAATGGGTTTCGCTACCGCTCAACCCATCCTACGACCGCGCCTGTTGTGCCGCAGGCGGCAAATGCTCTATCCGATAGGGGGAGCCGTCAACCGCCGGAGCAAGCGCATGAGCACCAACCGAGTCTACCGCGTGGCCGTCATTCCGGGCGACGGCATCGGCAAGGAGGTCATGCCGGAGGGCGTGCGCGTGCTGGAGGCGGCCGCCAAGCGCTACGGCTTCGAGCTGCGGCAGGACTGGTTCGACTTCGCGAGCTACGACTACTACGCCAAGCACGAGCGCATGATGCCGGAGGACTGGAAGGAGCGCATCGGCTCGCACGACGCGGTCTATTTCGGCGCGGTCGGCTGGCCGGCAAAGATCCCCGACCACATCTCGCTGTGGGGCTCGCTCATCCAGTTCCGCCGCGAGTTCGATCAGTATGTGAACCTGCGCCCGGTGCGGCTGATGCCGGGCGTGCCCTGCCCGCTCGCGGGCCGCAAGCCGGGCGACATCGACTTCTGGGTGGTGCGCGAAAATACCGAGGGCGAGTATTCCTCGATCGGCGGGCGCATGTTTCCCGGCACCGAGCGCGAAGTGGTCATCCAGGAGACGGTGATGAGCCGCGTCGGCGTCGACCGCATACTCAAGTTTTCCTTCGAGCTTGCCGCCTCGCGGCCGAAGAAGCACCTCACCTCGGCGACGAAGTCGAACGGCATCTCGATCACGATGCCGTACTGGGACGAGCGCGTGAAGGCGATGGCTGCGAACTATCCGCAGATCCGCTGGGACCAATACCACATCGACATCCTCACCGCGCAGTTCGTGCTCAATCCCGACCGCTTCGACGTGGTGGTGGCGTCGAACCTCTTTGGCGACATCCTCTCCGATCTCGGACCGGCGTGCACCGGCACCATCGGCATCGCGCCCTCCGGCAACATCAACCCGGAACGGAAATATCCATCCGTGTTCGAGCCCGTGCACGGCTCGGCGCCCGACATCGCGGGCCAGGGCATCGCCAATCCGGTCGGCCAGATCTGGTCGGGGGCGATGATGCTGGAGCATCTCGGTGAGAACGACGCCGCGCAGGCGATCGTCGCCGCGATCCAGAAGGTGCTGCCGGAGGAGAAGCTGCGCACGCGCGACCTCAAGGGCACCGCCGACACGGTGACGTGCGGCAAGGCGGTGGCCGCGGCGCTCGCTTGAAGTTACTTCTTCGCAGGTTGGGTCGAGCGCAGCGAGACCCAACACGCGACGTGCTTGTGATGTTGGGTCTCGCGAGAACTCGACCCAACCTACTCAGCCTCCACCCTCGGCCACCGCATCGCCCCAGGGCGACATGATCTCGGTGCAGCCCATGTTCACGTCGCCGTCGCGCAGCACCGCCGCCGGGCAAGCGAACGCATAAGGGAAGTTGGTGCGCGCGGCGGTCGTGGTCGGAAACGCCGCCGCCAGCGCGTCGATCACCGGTTGCGGCAGCGTGCGGTCGGCCATGGCTTTGCCGGCGCCGCTCATGTCGATGCGCTGCTGGTGGAAAGCTTCTTCGAGCGTAAGGCCGTGATCGATGATGAAGGAGATGATCTGGAGCACCGCCCCGATGATCTTGCGCCCGCCCGAGGCGCCGAGCGCGAAGCGGCGGCCATCTGGCGCTTCGCCGACGACCGGACAGAAATTGGCGAGGCAGCGCTTGCCGGGCCCGAGCGAGTTGGGCTTGCCCGGCTCGGGATCGAACCACATGATGCCGTTGTTCATGAGGAGCCCGGTCGACGGCGACACCACGCGCGAGCCGAAGATGGACAGCAGCGTCTGCGTCACCGAGCACATGTTGCCGTCGCGGTCCACCACGCTGAAATGCGTGGTGCAGGACGGCGCGTGCGCGGCCTCGGCGAATCCCGCGACGTCGCCCATGCCGGCGAAGCGCGCGCTGAAGGCCTGATCGAGCGCACGCGCATAGGCGACGTAGCTGGCGGCGCCGGGTTTTTCGCGCGCGGGCGTCAGCTCGCTCTCGAGGATCTTCAGCGCCTGCGCCAAAGTCGGCCCGCCGGTCAGGCCCGGCGCGACATGTACGCGGCCGTCGCGGTAGCGCACGGTCTGCGCGTCGACGATGCGCGCCTGGTAGCCGGCGAGATCGGCCTCGCTCATTGCGCTGCCCTTGGCGCGCAGGTCGCGCACCAGCGCGCGCGCCACCTCGCCTTCATAAAATTCGCGCGGGCCGTTGCGCGCCAGCCGGTCGAGCGTGACCGCCATGGCGCTCTGGTCCAGATGGCGCTCGATGACGAACGTCCACTCGCCGCTGATCGGCCAAATGCCGTCGTCCAAAAACATGCGGGCGGCGTCGGGGTCCGCCGCGAGCGAGCGCGCCACCGAGGCCGTGAGCAAAGTCGAGAACCAGTCGACCAGCAGGCCTTCCTTCGCGAGCGACACCGCGGGCGCGAGCAGGTCGCGCCATGGCATGCGGCCGTATTCGGCGTGGGCGAGCCCCATGCCGGAAACCGCGCCCGGCACCGCGACGGCGGTGGCGCCGACCACGTT
>WNFC01005688.1_pt1 | contig 13686 bp, 5 predicted proteins | sample 5400541 | NCBI WGS metagenome assembly WNFC01 (sample SAMN13153342, study PRJNA577476) | soil metagenome | isolation source: 120 cm saprolite under Douglas fir tree site 2 hole 2 replicate 1 | place: USA:California | collected 2015-04-18
GGGCCGCCGATCGGCGAGGCGCTCTCTCTATGCGATTTTCCCATCGCTATATCGAACGGTGTGATTCGCCTACCCGGCTATGGCGCATATTTCGGACGCCTGCCGATCGGATAGGCACGCAGTCCGGCGCTGTGAGTTTTTTTGGGACGATCGCGGCGCAACGTGTCTTAGCGGCCACCCGATACTAGGATCGGCGCAATGTCCGCTATCCAGAAAAATCCGCCGACGATCGGACCGCGCATCTACAATCTTTTTCCCCTGCTCGTCGGGCCCGTCGAACGGTGGAGCACGCATCTCGAACATGTCGCCGGCATGGGCTTCAATTGGCTCTATGTGAACCCGTTTCACTATTCCGGCTTCTCCGGAAGCCTTTACGCGATCAAGGACCCCTATCGGCTTCACGATCTGCTGAGCGAGGGATCCAACGGCGAGGCGGCGGTGGCGCGTTTTCTCGGCGCGGCTTCAGAGCGCGGCCTGCGCGTCATGATGGATCTCGTGGTCAATCATACGGCGCGGGACGCCGTGCTGGCGACCGAGCATTCCGAATGGTATCGGCGCGACGCCGGCGGCGAGCTCTATCGCCCGCGTGCCGTCGATCCGGTCGATCCTAGCATCGTCACCGAATGGGGCGATCTCGCTGAGCTCGATTACGACAATCCCCGCGCACGCGATGGCCTCATCGCCTATTGGTCGGATTATATCCGCCACTATCTCCGTCTGGGCGTCGCTGGCTTCCGCTGCGACGCCGCGTACAAGGTGCCGGCAGAGGTCTGGCGGCGCCTGATCTCGGCGGCACGCTCGATCAACCCCGATGTGACGTTCTTCGCGGAAACCCTCGGCGCTACGCTCGCGGAGCTCGATGCCCTCCGCGACGTCGGATTCGACTATCTGTTCAACAGCAGCAAATGGTGGGATTTCCGCGCCGATTGGCTGCTCGATCAGTATGAACGCTATCGCTCGGTCGCGCCCTCGGTCGCCTTTCCCGAAAGTCACGATACGGCTCGCCTGGCTGCGGAGATCGGTACCGACGATCCCGACAGAATCGCGCGCGAGGCCAAATTTCGTTACCTGTTCGCCGCGTGTTTCTCCACCGGCGTGATGATCACAACCGGCTACGAATATGGGTTCCGCAAACGTCTCGATGTCGTGTCGACGCGACCGAGCGATTGGGAGGAGGCGGCCGTCGACATCAGCGATTTCATCGCTGCCACCAACCAGATGAAGGCGGCCCTCCCCGTGCTCAATCAGGAAGGTCCGCAGCGACGCCTGACCGCGCCGCACAGCGCTGTGCTCGCCTTGATGCGCGAGACCGTCGACCGTTCGAACGGTTGCGCGTTGCTCGTGGCGAATCCGGATCGCTCGCGCGCGAACGCCATCGATCCCGGCCGATTGCTGAGCGAAACCGGCGGGATGTTCCGCGCATTCGAGGATGCGACGCCGCTCGCGAGCCCGTTGCGCTTCGATCGGGATACGCCGATCGTTCTTGAGCCGCTCGAGTTGCGGATATTCCGCGGCGAGCGCGAAGCGTCGCGATCGTCAGGCGCCGGCACCCGCGGCGAGAAGGCCGCGACCCGCCAAATTCTGGAGCTTGCCAATCGACGCCTGACGATCGAAGAGGTCTGGCCAGAGATCGATGGCGGACGGCACCCGATCAAACGCGTCATCGGCGATCGGCTGGAGGTTTGGGCGGATATCTTCTGCGACGGTCACGATGTGATTGCCGCCTGCGTCAAGTACAAGGAGGCGGCGGAGCGCGACTGGCTCGAAGGGCCCATGGCGCTGTTCGACAATGATCGATGGGTCGGACGTATCCTGCTGCGTCGCAATACCCAGTATCTCTACACGATCGAAGCCTGGCGGGACCTCTTCGCGAGCTGGCGCAGCGCCTTCATCAAGAAGCGCGCGGCGGGACAACCGCTGGCGCTCGAGCTCGACGAGGGACGCGCCCTGGTGGAACGGGCGGCGGAATTGGCGACCGAGCGTGAGGCACAGTCGCGTGATGTACAGTCGTTCGGCGCCCATCTCGAGCGGTTGAGGCAGAGCCGCCAGAACGAGGCGACTCGAAACGAAGCGGCAGAGGCGGAAATTCTGCTCTCCGATGGGCTTGCCAAGCTGATGGCGCGGGCCGGGCCGCGGACCAACCTCACACGCTACGACAAAGAGCTGGAAGTCATTGTCGACCGGCTCGCCGGCCGCTACGGCGCCTGGTACGAGCTCTTCCCGCGCTCGATGAGCGACGACGCGAGACGGCACGGCACGTTCGACGACGTGATCGCGCGGCTGCCTTATCTGCGCGAGATGGGTTTCGACGTTCTTTACATGCCGCCGATCCATCCAATCGGCCAGACCAATCGCAAGGGACGCAACAATCGGCTAGAGGCCGGTCCCGACGATCCCGGCAGCCCCTATGCGATCGGCTCGCCCGAGGGCGGTCATACCGCACTCCACCGCGAGCTCGGCGATTTCGCCGCTTTCCATCGCCTGGTCGACGCGGCGCGCGATCACGGCATCGAGATCGCGCTCGATTTCGCGATCCAGTGCTCCCCCGATCATCCCTGGCTCAAAGAGCACCCCGAGTGGTTCGACTGGCGACCGGACGGCACGATCAGATTCGCCGAGAACCCGCCGAAGCGTTACGAGGACATCGTCAACGTCCATTTCTACCGCGATGCGCTGCCCGGTATCTGGCTCGCCTGGCGCGACGTCGTCCTCTTTTGGATCGATCACGGGGTCAAGATCTTCCGCGTCGACAATCCCCACACCAAGCCGATGCCGTTCTGGGAATGGATGATCCGCGCGGTTCAGGAGCGCCATCCCGACGCGATCTTTCTTTCCGAGGCGTTCACCCGTCCGAAGATGATGCGAAAGCTGGCGAAGGTCGGCTTTACGCAGTCCTATACCTATTTCACCTGGCGCAATACCAAGAGCGAGCTGACCGAGTATCTCACGGAGCTCAGCCAGACGCCGTGCCGGGAATATCTGCGGCCGAATTTCTTCGTCAACACGCCCGACATCAATCCGCCATTCCTGCAGCGCGGCGGCAGGGCAGCGTTCATCATCCGCGCGGTGCTCGCCGGCACGCTGTCGAGCCTATGGGGCATGTATAGCGGCTTCGAGCTGTGCGAGGCGACGCCGATTCCCGGGCGCGAGGAATATCTCGATTCCGAGAAATACCAGATTACCGCCTGGGACTGGGACCGGCCCGGCAATATCCGCGGCATCATCACCCGGTTGAATCGTATCCGGCGCGACAACCCTGCGCTCCATGATTGGTGGAACCTGCGCTTCCATGTCGCACATGACGACAGCGTACTGTTCTTTAGCAAGATGACGGCCGAGCGTGACAATATCCTTTGGGTCGCCGTCAATCTCGACCCCCATGCCGTTCGTGAAGCCGTTTTCGAATTGCCGCTTCAAGAGCTTGATCTCGGCGAGGATGCGGTCATCGAGGCGGAAGAATTGCTTAGCGCCGAGCGTTTGCGCTGGCATGGACCCCGGCAAACTGTGCGGCTCGATCCCCTGGTCAATCCATGCATGATCTGGCGCGTGACCCCGCCCGCGCGGTGATCGCAACGCCGGCAGCCGGCGTGCATCGACCGCGAAAGGAGGTGTTCGATCGCAGCGATCGGCTCTGGTTCAAGGATGCAGTGATCTATCAGCTGCACGTCAAAGCCTATTTCGACTCCAACAATGACGGCATTGGCGACTTCGCCGGGCTGACCCAAAAGCTCGATTACCTCAAGGACATGGGGGTAACGGCCCTGTGGTTATTGCCGTTCTATCGCTCGCCGCTGCGCGATGACGGCTATGACATTTCGGAGTATCGCGAGATTCATCCGTCCTACGGAACGATGCGGGATTTCCGACGCTTCGTCGATGCCTGTCACGAGCGCGGCCTGCGCGTCGTGACCGAGCTGGTGATCAACCATACCTCCGACCAGCATCCGTGGTTTGACCGGGCTCGGCGGGCAAAGCCGGGATCGGCGATGCGGGACTACTACCTATGGAGCGATACCGATCAGCGTTTTCAAGGAACGCGCGTCATCTTCCTCGATACCGAGAGCTCCAACTGGACCTGGGATCCGATCGCCAAGGCCTATTACTGGCATCGCTTCTACAGCCACCAGCCCGATCTGAATTTCGACAATCCGCGGGTCTTCCGCGAGGTCGTCTCGACCATGAATTTCTGGCTGGCGAGCGGCGTTGACGGGCTGCGTCTCGACGCCGTTCCCTACCTCATCGAGCGCGAAGGTACCAGCAACGAGAACTTGCCCGAGACGCATGACGTGCTGAAGCGCATCCGCGCCGAGGTCGATGCGAAATTTCCCGATCGCATGCTGCTCGCCGAGGCCAATCAGTGGCCCGAGGACGTGCTGCCGTATTTCGGTGCCGGGGATGAATGCCACATGGCGTTTCATTTCCCGCTGATGCCGCGCATGTACATGGCGATCGCCCGCGAGGACCGCCATCCGGTCACCGATATCATGCGTCAGACACCCGACATCCCGGCGAGCTGCCAATGGGCGATCTTCTTGCGCAACCACGACGAGCTGACGCTCGAGATGGTGACCGACAAGGAGCGCGACTATCTCTGGGATTTCTATGCCGTCGACCGGCGCATGCGGATCAATCTGGGAATTCGCCGCCGCCTCGCGCCGCTCATGGAGAACGACCGGCGCAAGATCGAGCTGATGAACGGCCTCCTGCTGTCGCTGCCGGGAACGCCGGTCATCTATTACGGCGACGAGATCGGCATGGGCGACAACATCTTCCTCGGCGACCGCGACGGCGTCCGCACGCCAATGCACTGGTCGCCGGACCGCAATGCCGGCTTCTCGCGCGCCGATCCCGCCAGGCTTTTCCTGCCGCCGATCATGGATCCGATCTATGGTTTCGCGGCGGTCAATGTCGAGGCGCAGCTGAGCAGTGCCTCGAGCCTGCTCAACTGGACAAGGCGTACACTCGCCGTACGACAGGGCCAGAATGTCTTCGGACGCGGCACGCTCGAGTTCCTCTACCCCGGCAACCGCAAGATTCTCGCCTTTCTGCGTTCCTATGAGGACAAGACGGTCCTCTGCGTCTTCAACCTCGCCCGTTCGGCACAGGCGGTCGAGCTCGATCTCAGCCGCGCCAAGGGGCGCATCCCGATCGAGCTGATGGGCCGCAGTGCCTTTCCGCCGATCGGCGATCTGCCGTATCAACTGACGCTTCCCGGCTACAGCTTCTATTGGTTCGCTCTTGCCGGACAGGAGGAGCTGCCGAACTGGCACGGCTCGATACCGGAGCCAGTGCCGGAATTCGTCACGTTGGTGGCGCGCGAGGGATGGCGAGACATCCTGAAGCCGCCGTCGCGCACCGTGCTCGAAAAAGAGGCACTGGCGCCGTTCTTCATCCGCCAACGCTGGTTTGCCGCGAAGGACGATCGCATCGCGTCGATCCAGATCGTCGACGCCGCCGAGCTGCGCGACGAGACGGCAATCTATTTCCTTACCCAGGCGGACGTGACGCTCGCCGGCGGCGATACGCAACGCTACCTCATTCCGTTGTCGCTGATCGGCAGTGCCGATACGTCCAGCAGCGGCCCGGCGTTGGTGTCGTTCATGGTGGCGCAGGTGCGGCGCGGTGCAAAACTCGAGGGACTCTATGACGGCATTGCCCTGCGCGAGTTTCCGCTCGCACTGGTACGGGCGATTGCCGGCGGCCGTGAGCTGACCAGCGAGGTCGGCCGCTTGCGTTGCACCACCAGCGAGCAGCTCGCCGCCGTCGCGCTCGCTCCCGAGGTCGAAGTCCGCCGGCTCGGCGCGGATCAAAGCAACTCCTCGGTCATCATCGGCGATCAGATCGTCGTCAAGCTGTATCGCCGCCTGGTCCCCGGCACGCACCCGGAAGTCGAATTCGGCATCTTCCTGGCGAAGGTCGGCTATGAGAACACCCCGGCGATGCTCGGCGCGCTGGAGCATCTCGATGCGCGCGACGCACCGACCGCTCTAGCAGTTGTCCAGGCTTTCATCCGCAACCAGGGCGACGGCTGGACCTTCGTATCCGACCATCTGCACCGCGTGCTCGAAGCACATGAGGCGGGGGTGGCGGCATCGCAGATCGCCGCCCCGGTCCTCTATCCCGGCCTCATCGCGACGCTGGCTCGCCGCATTGCCGAATTGCACCGCGCCCTCGCCACGCCGACCGGCGACCCGGCCTTCGAGCCGCAGCCGATCTCGCCGAAGGATCTCGCCACGTGGCGGGCGACCATGCAGCGGGATATCAAGCGGTCCTTTGCCACGCTCAATCAGGCCGTCGCTAAACTCTCAGGGGCTCTTCAGGCGGACGCCAAGGCGCTCCACCAGCGCAAGCGCGAATGCCTTGCGCTGGTCGACAGGCTCTTCGAGGGCCCATTCGACGCCCTCAAGACCCGCATCCATGGCGACCTCCATCTCGGCCAGGTGCTTCTCGCCCAGACCGATTGGTATATCATCGATTTCGAGGGCGAGCCGGCCAAGGATCTGTCGTCGCGGCGGAGCAAGCACTCGCCGCTGCGCGACATCGCCGGCATGTTGCGCTCGTTCGACTACGCCGCCCGCGCCGCGCTGCAGCGTACGGCGATCACCGTCGGCAGCGTGCCCGACGCGCAAGTCGAGCGCGCGCTCGCCTGGCGGGACGAGACCACGACGACGTTCCTCGCCGCCTATCGCGAGACCGCCGCGGAATCACCGAGCTATCCGAAGGACGAAGCGCAAGCGCAGCGGCTTCTCACTCTCTTCCTGATCGAGAAGGCCTGCTACGAGCTGCGCTACGAGGCGGCCAACCGTCCCGATTGGCTGGGGATTCCAATCAAAGGGGTTAGTGAAATGCTCGATGCCGAGATGCACCGGACGTCATGAAGGGGAACGCCAACGGTCATTCGACGCAAACCGAGCCGAGCGCGCCGCCCGGCGCGACCCGCCTCGCCAAGCCGCGCAGCCCGACGGCGTCGCGGCCGCTCCACGTCGCCAAGACCCGCGCGGCGGTCACCGGCAAGGAGCAGGCGATCGAGGCCGTCGTGCGGGGCGATTGCGGCGATCCGTTCGCCGTTCTCGGCCGCCATCGCGATGGTCCGCGCGGCGAAATCACCCTGCGCGTCTTCCTTCCGGGCGCCCGCTCGATCGTGGCGATCGAGCGGGACGGGGGCGGGGTGATCTGCACCCTCGAGCAAGTTCATCAGGCTGGGCTTTGGGCGGCGATCGTGCCGCGCGCCCACGCCGCGACCGTCTATCGATTGCGCGCCGAGATGCCCGGCGGGCCGTTCGAGTTCGAGGACGCCTACCGCTTTCCGCCGATCCTCGGCGAGCTCGACGTCCATCTTCTCGCCGAAGGCACGCATCTGGAGAACTACGAGCGGCTCGGCGCGCACGGCAAGACGATCGATGGCGTGGCGGGCACGGCGTTCGCGGTATGGGCGCCCAACGCACGCCGCGTCAGCGTGGTCGGCGATTTCTGCAGCTGGGATGGCCGTCGTCTGCCGATGCGCTTTCGTCATGAATGCGGCGTCTGGGAGCTGTTCGTCCCGCAGGTCGACACCGGCGCTCTCTACAAATACGAAGTCAAGGATTGGCATGGTGAGCTGCTGCCGCTGAAGGCGGATCCCTATGGGCTGAGCGCCGAGCGCGCACCACGCACGGCGTCGGTGGTGACCGATCTCGCCGGTATCACATGGCATGACGACAGCTGGATGACAAATCGACGCGTCGCCAGCAGCCGCGACGCCGCGATATCGATCTATGAAGTGCATCTTGGCTCGTGGCGGCGTGTGTCGGAAGCCGGCAATCGCTACCTGACCTATCGTGAGCTCGCCGAGCAGCTCATACCCTATGCGAGGACGATGGGCTTCAGCCATATCGAGCTGATGCCGGTGAGCGAGTACCCGTTCGATGGCTCCTGGGGCTATCAGCCGATCGGCCTCTACGCGCCGACCAATCGCCATGGCAGTCCCGCGGAGTTCGCCGCCTTTGTCGATGCCTGCCATCGCGCCGGGCTCGGCGTGCTGGTCGATTGGGTGCCGGGGCATTTCCCGACCGATCCGCACGGGCTCGGCAATTTCGACGGCACGCATCTCTACGAGCACGCCGACCCGCGCCAGGGCTTCCACCAGGATTGGAACACGCTGATCTACAATTACGGCCGGCGCGAAGTGGTGAATTTCCTGCTCGGCAATGCCTTGTTCTGGCTCGACCGCTATCACATCGACGGGCTGCGTGTGGATGCCGTCGCCTCGATGCTCTATCTCGACTACAGCCGCCGACCGGGCGAATGGGTGCCCAATCTGCATGGCGGCCGCGAGAACCTCGAAGCCATCGCCTTCCTGAAGCGGCTGAACGAGCTGGTCGCCGAGCGGCACCAAGCTGCGATGACCGTCGCCGAGGAATCGACCGCGTGGCCGGGCGTATCACGCCCGATAGGCGAGGGCGGACTCGGTTTCGGCTACAAATGGAACATGGGGTGGATGCACGACACGCTTAGCTATATGGCGCAGGATCCCATCCATCGCCGATGGCATCACCATGCGCTCACCTTCGGCCTGCTCTATGCCTTCTCGGAGAATTTCATTCTCCCGCTCAGCCATGACGAAGTCGTGCACGGCAAGGGCTCGCTTCTGGCCAAGATGCCCGGCGACACCTGGCAGCGTTTCGCCAATCTGCGCGCCTATTTCGGCTTCATGTTCGGCCATCCGGGAAAGAAGCTGCTCTTCATGGGCGGCGAGTTCGCGCAGGAGCGCGAGTGGAGTCACGACCGCAGCTTGGACTGGCACCTGCTCGACGATTCCCTGCATAAGGGCGTGCAAGCGCTGATCCGCGACCTCAACCACGCCTATCGTGAGATCGGCGCCCTGCACGAGCGCGACAGCGAGTTGGGCGGCTTCGCCTGGATCGTCGCCGATGACGACCTGCAAAGCGTCCTCGTCTTCCTGCGATTTGGCCATGACCCCGATCGCCCGACGCTGGTCGCCTGTAACTTCACGCCGCAGCCACGCCACGGCTACCGCGTCGGCGTGCCGCTACCGGGTTTCTGGCGAGAGGTCATCAACACCGACGCGCAAGCCTATGGCGGAAGCGATGTCGGCAATCTCGGCGGGGTCTGGTCGGACGAGGTGCCTTCGCACGGCCGGACCCACTCGCTCTTGCTCACCCTGCCACCGCTTGCCACGGTGATCCTCGAGCGCCGCCCAGGCTAAGGAGAGCAGTGCTTGCCAGCCGCTCGGATAAGGCCGGGCTCGCCCTATCCGCTCGGCGCCACCTGGGATGGTAAGGGCGTCAATTTCGCGCTCTTTTCCGCCAACGCGACCAAAGTCGAGCTCTGCTTGTTCGACGTAGCGGGCGTTCGCGAGATCGCCCGCTACGCGCTGCCCGAGTATACCGACGAAATCTGGCACGGTTATCTGCCCGACGCGCGCCCCGGCACGCTCTACGGTTTCCGCGTCGATGGTCCTTACGATCCGGCGCGCGGCCATCGCTTCAACGCCCATAAGCTGCTGCTCGATCCCTATGCCAAATCACTGCACGGCAGCCTTCGCTGGTCCGATGCGCATTTCGGCTATCGCATCGATTCGCCGCGCCAGGATCTCTCCTTCGACCGTCGCGACAGCGCACGCGGCATGCCGAAATGCCGCGTCGTCGACCCCAGCTTCACCTGGGGCGCCGATCGTCCGCCGGATCGGCCATGGCATGAGACGATCATCTACGAGACGCATCTGCGCGGCTTCACCAAGCTGCACCCTGCCGTCGCCGAGGGCTTGAAAGGTACGGCAGCGGGCATGAGCGTGCGCGAGGTCATCGACTATCTGAAGGCGCTCGGGATCACCGCCATCGAGCTGCTCCCGGTCCACGCTTTCGTCAGCGGCCGGCATCTCTCCAAGCGCGGGCTCACCAATTATTGGGGCTACGATACGATCGCCTTCTTCGCGCCCGAGCCGCGCTATCTCGCGACCGGCTCGCTGGCCGAATTCAAGACCATGGTGACGCTGCTGCACGACGCCGGCATCGAGGTCATTCTCGACGTCGTCTACAATCATACGGGCGAGGGCAACCAGCTTGGTCCAACCCTGTGCTTTCGCGGCATCGACAATGCGTCCTACTACCGGCTCGCCGCCGACCCGCGCGGCTATGTCGATTATACCGGCACCGGCAATACGCTGAACCTGAGCCATCCGCGCGTCCTCCAGATGGTCATGGACAGCCTGCGCTATTGGGTCCTCGACATGCATGTCGACGGGTTCCGCTTCGATCTGTGCACGACGCTGGCGCGCGAGGCGCAGGATTTCGATCCCGGCAGCGGCTTTCTCGATGCCGTGCGCCAGGATCCCGTGCTCTCCCGCGTCAAGCTGATCGCCGAGCCATGGGACGTCGGGCCGGATGGCTATCAGCTCGGCAATTTCGGTCCTGGCTGGTCGGAATGGAACGATCGCTTCCGCGACAGCGCGCGCCGCTTCTGGCGCGGCGATGACGGCGTCCTGCCGGAGCTGGCGGCACGCCTCGCCGGTTCGGCGGATCTGTTCGATCACCGCGCCCGCCGGCCGTCATCGAGCATCAATTTCGTCGCCGCGCATGACGGGTTCACGCTTGCCGACCTGGTCGCCTACGAGCACAAGCACAACGAGGCGAACGCCGAAGACAATCGCGACGGCCATAACGAGAACTACAGCGTCAATTACGGCATCGAGGGACCGACCGACGATGCCACGATAATTGCGTTGCGCCGCCGCCATCGGCGCAACCTGCTGGCTACACTGGTGCTCTCGCAAGGAACGCCAATGCTCCTGGCGGGCGACGAATTCGGTCGCACTCAACGCGGCAACAACAACGCCTATTGCCAGGATAACGAGATCAGCTGGCTCGACTGGGCGGCGATCGAGCCGGCGGAACAAGAGGTCATCGCCTTCGTGCGCCGACTGATCGCGCTGCGCCGCCAACACCCGGTCATTCGCTGGCCGCGCTTCCTGCATGGGCACCATCGCAGTCCCGAGGGCGTGAAGGACATCACCTGGCTGTCGCCGGCGGGAACCGAAATGACCCCGGAACAGTGGCAGGAGGGGCAACGTCGTTGCCTCGGCCTGATGCTCAATGGCGAGGCGGAGACGCCGACCGACGCAAATGGCGAGCCGATCGTCGGCCCGCTGCTGATCCTCTTGATCAACGGCGGCCCCGAGGCCGAAGATTTCGTCCTGCCGGCGGTGCCGCGCGGCATCGGCTGGTCGAGGCTAATCGACACGGCGCAGGACGGGACGCCCGTCAAGGACCTCATCGGCTTCGGCACCGTGGCACGGCTCGATAGTCGATCGGTCATGCTGCTTTGCCTTGCGACAGAAGGTGACAGGCTGGAGGGCTGAGACATGCCATCGCGCTATCGCCATACCCTGCCTTTCGGTGCCGAGATCTTGCCCGACGGAACGGTGCGGTTCCGCCTCTGGGCACCGGCACAACCCGCCGTGACCGTCGTCGTCGCGCGCGGCGATCGCGCCATCGAGTTGGCGATGGTACCGGATGGCGCAGGGTGGTTCGAGCTGACGACCGATCGGGCGGCGGCGGACTCACGCTATTGCTACCGCCTTGCCGATGGCTTTGCGGTTCCCGATCCAGCCTCGCGCCATCAGCCGGACGACGTGCACGGCGCCAGCCAGATCGTCGATCCCTACCGCTATGTCTGGCAGAATGACGGCTGGTCGGGGCGTCCCTGGGAGGAGGTCGTCCTCTACGAGACCCATCTCGGCTGCTACAGCCCCGAGGGTGATTTCGACGGCGCGCGTCGCCGTCTCGATCATCTCGTACGCCTCGGCGTCACCGCGATCGAGCTCATGCCGCTCGCCGATTTCGAAGGCCGGCGGAATTGGGGCTATGACGGCGTGCTGCCCTTCGCGCCCGATTCGGCTTACGGCACGCCCGACGCGTTGAAGCGCCTGATCGACGAGGCGCACGGCCGTGGCCTGATGATGTTCCTCGACGTCGTCTACAATCATTTCGGGCCGAGCGGAAACTACCTCCATCGCTATGCGCCGGACTTCTTCACCGACCGCTACCACACGCCCTGGGGACAGGCGCTCAATTTCGTCGCGCCGGAGGGGCGTCCGCTACGCGACTTCATGATCCACAACACGCTCTATTGGCTGCAGGAGTATCGCTTCGACGGTCTGCGCTTCGACGCCGTTCACGCCATCCGCGACGACAGCCAGCCGGATATTCTCGAGGAAATCGCCGCGACGATCCGCACGCGGGTCGACGATGGACGGCATGTCCATCTCGTGCTCGAGAACGACGACAACGCGACGCGCCATCTCAGGCGCGACCAGGAATGTCGCCCGTGCCGTTACAGCGCGCAATGGAACGACGATTTTCACCACGCCGCGCATGTCGTCGCCACCGGGGAAACGCGCGGCTACTACGCGGATTACGCGCAAGCACCGCTCGAGCACCTGGGGCGGGCGCTCGCCGAGGGCTTCGCCTATCAAGGCGAGCCGTCGACCCATCGACACGGGGCGCGGCGTGGCGGGCCAAGCGCCGGACTGCCGCCGACCGCTTTCGTCAGCTTCATCCAGAATCATGATCAAGTCGGTAACCGCGCTTTCGGCGAGCGGCTGGCCGTCCTGGTCGAGGAAGCGGGATTACGGGCGCTTACCGCGCTGACGTTGCTGTCGCCGCAGATCCCCATGCTGTTCATGGGCGAGGAATGGGCGAGCGAGCGTCCATTCCTGTTCTTTTGCGACTTCGCCGGCGAGCTGGCGCAAGCGGTGCGCGAGGGGCGGCAACGCGAGTTCGCCGAGCTGCACGGTCAAGCCGGCATGACAGTCGAACAGCCGATCCCCGATCCCAATGCGCCGGAGACCTTCGTCAGCTCGCGTCTCGACTGGGCCGAGGGTGAGACAGCGAAGGGGCAGCGTCATCTAGCACTCGTTGGTCATCTTCTCGAATTGCGCCGCTCGGTCATCGCGCCGCTTCTCGCTGGAACGAGCGGCAACAGCGGTAGCTACGAAGTCCACGCCGAGCAGGCATTGCGGGTTCGCTGGCGGCTCGGCGACGGCTCGCATCTCACCCTAATCGCCAACCTGTCGCCGCGACCGACAGGCGAGGTCGACTGGCTGCTCCCCGGCGAATGCCTCTACGCGCAGCCCGCCGACTGGTCCGGTGCGGGCGGCGTCCAGCACCTGCCACCCTGGACCGTTTGCTTTTCGCTCGAAGCTGCGAAGAAGACGCCGCGATGACGGATCACGCATTGCTTAGCAGCATGGCCAGGCTGGCCGGGCTTCAGACGTCCTACCGCGACGCCTGGGGAGCGCCGCAAGACGTCCCCGACGCCACCCAGCGCGCGCTGCTCGCCGCCATGGGGTATCCGGCCGATAGCGACGATGCCGCTTCGCATTCGATCGCCGAGCTCGAGCAGCGCCATCACGGCATGCTGCTGCCGCCAGTTATCGTGACGCCGGAGGACGAAGCGTTCGTCACGGTGCCTCTCACTGTATCCGGCGGGCAGCGGGGGCGATTGAGCTGGCGCCTGGCATGCGAAGATGGCGCAACCCTCGAGGGTAGCGCGGAGCTCGCGGTACTGCCGCTGATGGAGGCGCTGCCGAACGGCCAGGAGCGCCGCCACCTCACTATTACGTCGCCGGTTCCTCTCGGTTACCACGAGCTGAGCATCAAGATCGCCGCCAATCGTCGCGTCAGCAGC
>WNFC01008941.1_pt1 | contig 13686 bp, 8 predicted proteins | sample 5400541 | NCBI WGS metagenome assembly WNFC01 (sample SAMN13153342, study PRJNA577476) | soil metagenome | isolation source: 120 cm saprolite under Douglas fir tree site 2 hole 2 replicate 1 | place: USA:California | collected 2015-04-18
TCAGCCTGTTCGAGCCGCACGCCGACATCATCGTCAAGGGCGGCCGCGACGTGCAGTACGGACACAAGCTCAACCTGATCACCGGCAAGAGCGGCTTGATCCTCGATGTCGTCGTCGAGGCCGGCAACCCCGCGGATGCCGAGCGCTTCTTGCCGATGCTGGATCGCCATATCGACCGCTACGGCGCGCCGCCGCGGCAGACGGCCGCCGATGGGGGCTATGCCAGTCTCGACAATCTCAAGCAGGCCAAGGCACGCAGCGTGCGGGATGTCGCCTTCCACAAGAAGCGCGGCATCGCGATCGAGGACATGGTCAAGAGCCGCTGGGTTTATCGCAAGCTGCGCAACTTCCGCGCCGGGTTCGAGGCCGGCATCTCCTGCCTCAAGCGTGCTTACGGTTTGGCACGCTGCACCTGGCGCGGCCTCGACCGCTTCAAGGCCTACATCTGGTCCGCGGTGGTAGCTCACAACCTGGTGCTGCTGGCACGCCTCAAACCGGCATAGCTGTCGCCAAAACCAACCTCGTCAAACGCCGGCAGCGGCCGGCCAATCGCTCTGCCTACCCCTGCTCGTCAAACGATTCTTCCGACTCCAAGCGCTACTCAAACGCGAAAGCCTGGCCCATCCCGGCCACCCACCCCCCTCAACAGCGGCGGAAAACCTGCGTTTATGGACGGGCACTAGTCTAGTGGCTGCGGCGGTGCTCGCCTGCTCGCGGCGAGATGCCGCCATCGGTCGAGCTTGCGGATCGTGAGAGTGTAAATATAAGATCGCCCACCAGATGTTGCACCTGCTCCTTATTTGGGCGGCGCTGCTTTTGGCGCTCGTCATGTTCGCGATCGGGCGACCCGGCCAAGGCGGTGCCCTGACGCTCGCCTATTTCCTCGGGTTGTCGCTGATCCACGTGCCGGGCGTGCTGCCGTTTCTCGCCGAGGACTCGGGTCTTGTCGATTTTGAGGAAACCCAGCTGGGCTTCCAAATGACCATTCTAGGCATGAGCGCGTTCGTCGCCGGTGCGGTGGTGGCCGGGCGGATCGACCGGCGGAGTGCTGCCGCAAGAGACGCGCCATCGCACCGACGGGCGCATGCGTTCGAGCGGGTGGGGTGGCGTGCGCTCGGGCTCGGCATTTTCGCTTATTTCGTATTGGTCCCGCTATCGGGTCGGATGCCATCACTGACCTCGGTGGCCTCGGCATTCGGGACATTGCTTATTATCGGCCTCTGGCTTGCCCTCTATGGCGCTGCGGTACCGGCCGATCGACGCCGCATGCTTGCGACTCTTACGCTATTGCCACTGCTGCCGTTGGCGACCTTGGTGATGGGCGGCTTCCTCGGCTTTGGCGTTTATTGGGTATTGAGCATCATCGCCTTTCTCTTCGTCATTACGCGACGGCGCTTCTGGTTTTATTCAGCTGCCCCGGTGGTGATCTTCCTGGGCCTTTCGCTCTTTGTTACCTACATGGGTCAGCGCGAGGCGATCCGTGAGACGGTGTGGTATCAACAGTCGGGTCTGCTCGACCGGCTGGATCGCGTCTCGGCGCTCGTAACCGCCTTCCAGCTGCTCGACTTGGCTTCGCCTGATCAACTATCGGCGCTCGATGACCGCCTCAATCAAAACTGGATGGTCGGGGCAGCGGTCGTGAAGCAGGAGGAGGGTTCTGCATCCTTCGCGTACGGCGCAACAATTCCGATATGGGCGCTGATTCCGCGCGTGGTTTGGCCTGATAAGCCGGATATCGGCGGCGGCGGCAATATCGTCAGCGAGTTCACCGGCATACAGTTCGCCGAGGACACAAGCATCGGAGCGGGCCAGGTGCTCGAATTCTACGTCAATTTTGGCATTCCGGGCGTGCTCCTCGGCTTTTGCGTATTGGGTTTTCTGTTGATGCGGCTCGACCAGGGCATCATGCGCTCACTTGCCGCGGACAACATGCGCGGGCTTCTGCTCCGGGCAATGCCAGGATTGACGCTGTTGCAGCCCGGCGGGAATCTGCTTGAGATCCTCGTGGGCGGTGTGGCCGCGTATGCAGGCGCGCATCTCGTCATGTCGCTAAACTTTTTCAATGTCCAATCGCCGGCGCGAGCCCGTCGACTAGTGGTGACATGACCCGCTGAAACTCCTCCAGTGAAGCTAGCTTCCGGTCCAGACGGGGGACGGACGATGAAGCGGTCACAATTTTACGGACGAGCCGATCATTGCGGTCCTGTGGGCGCAGGAGGCAGGGGTGCCCACGGCGGAGGTTTGCCGCAGGTGCGGCCTCAGTCCCCCGAACTTGGACCTTCCCTTGTAAAACGCTGCCGGACTGGAGGAGGAAAACGGTCTACTGAAGCGCATGCCGGCGGACGCCATGCTCGACAACGCCGCACTGAAGGACCTGCTGGGAAAAGTAGTGACGCCCACTGTGCGTCGGGGGGCGGCGATGTACCTGCGCCAAGCCCTCGACAGGAGCGAGCGGCGGGCGTGTCGGGTGATTGGAACCGACGGTGCCGGCGTGCGCTACCAATCCCTACGCACTGGCGATGGCGCCTTACGCAAGCGGCTGAAAGCGCCCAAGAGCACCGGCGGTTCGGCTATCGCCGCCTGCACGTTCTGTTGCGGCGGGAATGCCATGCCGTCAATAGAAAGGGGGCAGCGTCTTTACCGCGAGGAGCGCCTGTCGGTGCGCCTGCGTGGCGGACGCAGACGAGCGATCGGAACGAGGCGGCCGATTGAGGTGCCGCTGCGCCCACCCAGCGCTGGCGCCTGAACTTCATCCACGACCAGCTAACGGATCAGCAGCGATCCCGGCGGGGGCGCTGCGCTACGCCAGGGCTTCGCGCCCGGCCTCTAGCCACCCAACAAGCGGAAGGTTCAAATCAACCCCGGACTCTCGTTGTCCTTGGACGAAGAGCGCGGGTCACGTCGGTGGCCTGAAACCTCGGCCGACCGGCTTTGCGCCGTCCATGTTGTCGGGGGGCTTGAGCCTGCCTATGGCGGGCCCTCTTACAGCGTGCCGAGGCTGTGTGAAGCACTCGCGGCTGCCGGCACGCAAATGTTGCTCCTTTCTGTCGCGCGGGAAACGGCCGACCAACGCGATGTGTACCAGACAGGGGTCCGCGATTGCCGCTTCGCCTGGGATTACGCAGGCATCCCGATCTTGCGCAGATTACGCTGTTCGCAAGGGATCTCGAGAGCGCTCCGCCACGCCGCCCCGACAGCAGACGTAGTCCACGATCATGGCTTATGGCTCATGCCGAACGTTTGGGCGGGATGCGCAGCGTCGCGCCGCCGCAAGCCTCTCGTCGTTTCGCCGCGCGGCATGCTTGCCCCTGTGGCGCTTGGTTTTTCGCGGCTGAAGAAGCGTGCCTTTTGGGCGCTGTTGCAGGGGCCAGCGATCCGGCGCACAGCCTGCTTTCATGCAACCAGCGAACAGGAATACGAAGAGATCCGCCGCTTTGGACTCACCCAACCCGTCGCGATTATCCCGAACGGCATCGATCTGCCCGAACTCGCTGCGCGGCCGACGCTGGCTCCTGCGGCCGAGCGCCTTGTGCTTTCGCTCGGGCGTCTTCACCCAAAAAAAGGTCTCGAGCGGTTGGTGCGCAGCTGGTCCAAGGTAGAGGCCAAGTTTCCCGGCTGGCGGCTCAACATCGTCGGGCCTCCTGAGGGCGGCCACGACGATGAGCTACGCGCGCTGGCGGCGGCGCTTGGTCTTACCCGTGTTTCCATCACAGGCCCTGTCTATGGCGATGCGAAGACAAGCGCGTACCGGGAAGCGGACCTTTTCGTGTTGCCGACCTTGAACGAGAATTTTGGTCTCACCGTTGCGGAGGCACTTGCCGCGGGCACGCCGGCAATCTCGACGAAAGGGGCGCCATGGAGCGGACTCGAGCGCGAAGGCTGCGGCTGGTGGATTGATCATGGGGTCGAGCCCCTCGCTGCCGCGTTGACGCAGGCAATGGCATTGCCGCGCGGGGCATTGCAGGCGATGGGGGCGAAAGGTCGTAGCTGGATGGCGCGCGATTTTTCCTGGGACCGCGTGGCCCAGGAAATGATCGGCGTATATCTCTGGGTAGCTGGCCGTGCAGCGCCAGCCCCGATGATCCGGTTCGACTAGGCCAGCTTCTGAAACCGACCAGTGCAGGCGCCGCGCTAAACTCATCGTGAAGCCGCGGAATGACCGGCGCCACCGGTAACATCTATTGCGGACTTCACGAATTCATTGAGCTGACTTTTCTGCTCCACCTTCTTCGACCAAACGATCTGTCGTTGAATATCGGCGCGAACGTGGGAAGTTACATAATCCTTGCGGCGAGGGTTTTGCGGAGCACGCGCGGTCGCGTAAAATTAAAGAGGGTCGGTTTCCTTCAAATAAGACGAGGCGATATTCGACGCGGTCGAAGAAGCTTGGCGCTTCTACGACACGGGTCGCAATATCCGAGAATGCGCCATCGAGGCCTGGAAGCCGCTGTAGCAGGCCTGTACCCGCACGCCAACGATGCCCGGGAAACCCGGTACCCACGTGTGCGGAGAGGCGCGGCGATTTTGGACCGCGCTCGCCGCTTTGCTCGACATGCCTGTTTGACAGGCGACCCGGCTACTAAGCGCTGCAGAGAACCACACTGAAAAGCTGTTGACGCTCGAGACACCGGATCGCAATTCGCGACGGATCAGATAGACCTGCTCGGGAGGTGATGGCGATGATTTCTATTGAGGCTAAACGGCCGACCCCACGGTTTTACGGGATTTCCGATTTCAGCGGGCGGAAAATCGATGTTCCGGTTGCTGCGGAGGACGACTATCCGTATTTCGTTCTGAACCAAGTCGAGGTGATCCGACAATATTACAATGAAAATGGTTATGTCGTGGTGCGGGGCCTGCTGCCGCCGGAGCTATGCGACCGTGCCACGGCGTTTTTTGAAACTGAAGTCAAGCCCTTTGACGGTTTCATTTACCGGCAGGCAAGCGCCAATCCTGAGCGGCATGTTTTCACAAATAAAGGTTTCATGCTCAATTCGATCCTCAATATCCAGAGCCTCGACCCGCGCTGTTTCGCCGGCTTCCGCCGAGCCGGGCTGGAACTCCTTACTCACGGCAATATGCAGCGCGCCGTCTCGGCGACCCTCGGCGAGCCCGGCAAACTCGTGCAGAGCATGTATTTCGACGGCAATCCGGTGACCTGGCCGCATCAGGACACCTACTATCTCGATGCCGAGGAAATCGGCCGCATGACCGCTGTTTGGGTCGCGGTCGAGGACATTGCGCCCGGTGCTGGGCGGTTTTTCATCTATCCCAAGAGCCATTTGATCGACATGGCCAAAAATGGCGGAGACTTCGACATCGCTTTTCATCACGAACGTTACAAAGAGCTTGTGAAGCGGGTCATTCGCGAGCAGGGGCTTGCCTGCCGGGTGCCTGCGTTAAGCAAAGGCGACGTGTTGTTTTGGGCGGCCAAGACGATCCACGGCAGCCTGCGCACTACGGAGCCGGGGTGTTCCCGCCGCTCCTTTACCGCCCATTTCATCCCGGATCGAAGCCGCTTCTTGCAATATCAGACCCGAATCAAGCCGCTTGAGATCAAGATCGTCAATGGCATGAAAGTGCACCACCCGAAGGACCTTTCAAAGGCTGCCAACCGGGCGGTCTTTTTCCTCGAGACCCGTTTCCCGAGGGCTTTCCAGATGACGAAACGAGCGGCCATCAAGCTTGTCACGCGCTGACATTTACGCACCGCCCGGTTCCGTCGACGGTGAGTCGTCTCATCAATAGCGCCCAGGTCTCCCTCAAAACACAGTGCTGATATCACTATGATCATCCTTGGTATCAATGCCTTTCACGCCGACTCGTCGGCTGCCCTGGTAAGGGACGGCGTGCTTGTCGCCGCGGCAGAAGAAGAACGGTTTCGGCGCATCAAGCACTGGGCGGGGTTTCCATCGCAATCGATTGCTTATTGCTTGCGGGAAGCGAATCTCCGCCTGGGCGATGTGGACCAGGTCGCAGTCAATATGGACAACCGCGCGAATATAATGCGCAAAGTGCGCTACATTCTCGCCCATACCCCTAGCATCGACCTCGTGGTCGCGCGATTACGGAACCGTCGCAGGCGGCGGCAGCTTCCCGATCTGCTCGCCGAGGCATTCCCGGGCGACAGGTTTCGCGGCACATTGCACAATATCGAGCACCACCTCGCGCATCTATCCTCAACGTTTCACGTTTCACCGTTCGAAGAAGCGGTCGTGGTGTCGGTCGATGGTTTTGGCGATTTTGCCAGCGCGGCGTGGGGTATCGGTCGACAGAGCGAAATTGATATCGCGGGACGGGTTCATTTTCCTCATTCGCTGGGCGTTTTTTATGAAGCACTGACCCATTATCTGGGTTTCCCCTATTACGGCGACGAATACAAGGTCATGGGCTTGGCGCCATACGGAAAGCCCGCTTATCTTACCGAGATGCGCAGGATCGTGCGCCTGATACGGGATGGCACATTCCAACTCGATCTCAACTATTTCACGCACCACAGCGAGGAAATGCCCTACCAATGGGAAAACGCTGCGCCGCAAGCCGGTGATCTGTTTTCCCCGGCGCTCGAGGCGCTGTTGGGCCCGCGGCGGCAGCCCGATGATCCGCTCGAGGATCGCCACCGCGACATCGCCCGTTCGGTTCAGGCGATGTATGAGGAGGCGTTCTTTCATCTGATCGATCTGCCGCAACGGCGTTTTGGCTTAAGCGATATTGCGCTGGCCGGCGGCTGCGCGATGAACTCCGTCGCCAACGGCAAAATAAGGCGCATGACGCCGTTTCGGCGCGTTTATGTACAATCCGCGGCAGGAGACGCCGGCGGCGCTATCGGGGCAGCCTTTGTCGTCTGGCATCGGCTGGGCGGCCGCCGGTCCTTTGTGATGGACCACGCCTTTTGGGGCCCCGAATTTGCGCCGGCCGAGATCATGCGGCTCCTCGCCGAGCGCCGCGAAGAGATTGCGGGCTCGGGTTGTACCGTCGAAGAAATCCCTGACGAGGAAGAACTCTGTCGGCGCGCCGCGACGGCGGTTGCAGAAGGCGCCGTGCTCGGCTGGTTCCAAGGGCGGATGGAGTGGGGTCCGCGCGCGCTCGGCAACCGTTCGATCCTGTGCGATCCGCGGCGCGCGGACATGAAGGCTATCCTCAACGCCAAGATCAAAAGGCGGGAATCCTTCCGCCCCTTCGCGCCGTCCGTCATCGCGGAGGCCGTCGGCGAATGGTTCGAAGAGGACGACGCCGTCCCGTTCATGATGCAGGTCTTCCAGATCCGCAAAGAGAAGCGGCCGCAAATTCCGGCCGTTACGCATGTCGATGGCTCCGGCCGGCTGCAGACCGTCTACCGCCATACCAACCCGCGCTATTATCGCCTGATCGAAAACTTTCGCGATCTGACCGGTGTGCCGATGGTGCTCAATACCTCCTTCAACGAGAACGAGCCGGTGGTGTGCCGCCCCGAGGAGGCACTCAACTGCTTTCTGCGCACCAGGATGGATGCGCTGGTGATCGGTGACGTTCTGATGCGGCGCCGCTAAAGGCGCGCGAGGTCGTCGGTCGTGAAGAACGGTTGAGAGATGTTTTTAGGCCAATCGGCCGTTCCGGAACGCTGTAGCGAGCGCCTGCAATAGGGCGCGCAAAAGCCTCGCCAGCCAGCGCAGGAGGAGCCCGAAGTTGTCAACAAGCACAGCATTGATGCCGCCGCGCCCCTTCAGGTAATTGCGGCCCCTGCGGTGCTGGGCCTTATATGGTCGATGACCGGCTCGACCGCGGCGCCGCGTTTCATCTCGCGGCGGATGGGTTTGGTGCCGCGGCGTATCTGGCCGGTAATCCAGACGCAGAACTTCTCCTTGTGATTGTGGCCACGTAGCCCTTGTCCACATGGATGCGGCGGGCGGTGACCCCGTTTGCTGCTCCAGTTCCGTAATCACACGGCCGAGCGTGTGGCCGTTGAACGGGTTGCTGGCCAACGCCTTGGCGTGCAGCCCGAACTGCCCGCCCTTTGGGATTGGAAACATGGCAAAGCGTGCATTAATCACCGGCATCACCGGACAGGACGGCTCTTACCTTACCGAGCTTCTGCTCGCGAAAGGGTACGAGGTCCACGGCCTCATGAGACGCGCTAGCCTCTTCAACACCGACCGCATCGACCATCTCTACCAAGAGCCCCATCTCTCCGGGGCCAAACTGACATTGCACTATGGCGATTTGGCCGACGGTACCGGGCTGCGCCGCGTGCTCGAAGCGGCTGATCCCGACGAAGTTTACAACCTGGCCGCGCAGAGCCATGTCAAAGTCTCGTTCGATATGCCGGAGTACACCGCCGACGTCGTGGCGGTCGGTACGCTGCGACTTATTGAGGCGGTGCGCGAGCATGTACGGCATGGCTGCCGCCGGGTGCGGTATTATCAGGCAGGCTCGTCGGAAATGTTCGGCGCCGCGCCGCCGCCGCAAAACGAAAGGACCCCGTTTTACCCTCGGAGCCCTTATGCTGTCAGTAAAGTGGCGGCACATTGGTTTGCGGCGAATTACCGCGAAGCCTATGGCCTTTTCATCTGCAACGGGATCTTATTCAATCATGAAAGTCCTCGTCGCGGCGAGACCTTCGTTACGCGCAAGGTGACCCGGGCCGTCGGCCGGATCAGCCAGGGTCTGCAGGACAAGGTCTACCTGGGAAACCTCTCCGCAAAGCGAGATTGGGGTTTTACCGGCGACTATGTCGAGGCGATGTGGCTGATGCTGCAGCAGGACAAGCCAGACGATTATGTCATCGCCACCGGTGAGGCGCACAGTGTGCACGATCTCGTCGAGCTCGCCTTCGCGGTGGCCGGCCTCGACTGGCGGCGCCATGTCCTGATCGATAGCCGCTATCTCCGGCCGACCGAGGTCGATGAACTCCGCGGCGATCCAACCAAGGCCTGCGAGGTCCTCGGCTGGGAGCCGCGGGTCAGTTTCCTGGAACTGGTCAAGATGATGGTGGAGCACGATATCGAGCTCGCGCGACGTGAGCGCACCGCGAACCAGGCGGGATTTACCGACCCCGCCCGCGGTGCCGCCATCGCGGGAGGGGACTGACTGCAATGGTTCCAGCCCTGCCATTTTCCCTCAAAGGGCGGCGCATTTTTGTCGCCGGTCACCGGGGCTTGGTCGGCTCGGCGCTCGTCCGCCGCTTGGCCCACGAGGAATGCGAGATCCTGACAGTCGGTCGCGATGCGGTCAATCTACGGGACCAGCAGGCAGTCAATCGCTGGTTCGAGGAGCATCGGCCGGAGGCAGTGCTGCTCGCCGCGGCGCGGGTCGGCGGCATTCACGCCAACGCCACTAATCCCGGCGATTTTCTTTACGACAATTTGGCGATCGCCACCAATGTGATCGAGGCGTCGCGCCGCACCGGTGTCGCAAAGCTACTGTTTCTCGGCTCTTCCTGCATCTACCCACGGCTCGCGCCGCAGCCGATGCCAGAAAGCTGCCTCTTGACCGGCCCGCTCGAGCCGACCAACGAGTGGTATGCCATCGCCAAGATTGCCGGCCTCAAACTGTGCCAGGCCTACCGGAGGCAACATGGGTGCGATTTCGTCTCGGTGATGCCGACGAACCTTTACGGCCCCAACGACAATTTCGACATGTTGTCAGGCCATGTTTTGCCGGCCCTGCTCGCGAAGGTCGATGCCGCGGTCCGACAGGGCCGGGATACGGTCGAGATCTGGGGCAGCGGCCGCCCGCGCCGCGAGTTCCTGCATGTCGACGATCTAGCGGACGCGGTGATCTTCTTGATGGAGACATGGTCGGATGACGAGCCGGTAAATATCGGGACCGGCACGGATATCACGATCGCGGAGCTGGCCCGATTGATCGCGGAAATAGTTGGCTTCAGCGGGCGTTTCGTTTTTGACCCATCAAAACCGGACGGAGCCCCCCGCAAGCTTCTGGATATCTCGAAACTTACAGCACTCGGGTGGCATCCACGTATCACGCTGGTCGAGGGCGTGCGACAGATCTACGAATGGTACCAGGCCTCCCGTGCGGGAAAGCTATGACAGGGACTGTAGCGACCTCGTCGTCCGTAAAAAAACGCTAAGCCGCAGAGCAGGGCGGCCGAGCGCTGGGTCCGGGGCCGGCTTTCGACACCGCGGTTCGGCCGAAGGCGATCGCGCACCCAACCGACGCGCGGCTACGCCATCGGGCGGGGGAGAAGCTGGTCGATCTCGCCAAGCGCAAACGGGGTGAGGCTGCGGCAGACCTGTTATATTAGCGGGTACCCAAGCACGCGATGATCATGGTCGTTCGGTTGCCCATCGATTCAAAGGGGCGGGGCGCGAACTCAAATTTCTGCGCACAGGGGCAGGTGATCCGCGACATCGCTGTAAGATCGCCGGGAACGAGAGGCTCCGGGAGCACTTCGCCGATCTCCTGGCCCTGGCGTCCAGCGCTTCCACCCAATGCGGCTATGCTCTCTAGCGGTCGGGTCTGACACGAGCAGTGCTGAACACCTCGCTGCGGACCGTCGCAACGGCGATTGGTCACAGCGGGGGCGAAGGCGTAGCGGAAGCGGCCTTCAGATGGATTCCGGTCAAAGCGGAACTCACGAAAACGCGGTAGAAGCGAAGGTCGGTCACGCCGCTCGGCAATGGCGTAGACAGGGTGGGCTGAACGCTGCGGATCTGGGCAAGCGTTCCAGTGAGAAACGCAGTGTCACAGCAACCCTGCTCCGGGAGTTGCGAACTGCCGGTACCGGGTCGCGTCTTGGCAGTCGTTTGGCCATCCAGGAACTCGGTGGTGGCCGTGGGATTCGAGGTGTTGCTGAAGAACGTGGTGGACGAACCGACCAGTCCGAGGCCAAGTACCTGCGCGGTGCCGCCGTCGTCGGTGATGTTGACGTTGCCGCTCATGCCGAGGTTGGCGAGTGCTGCCGTGCCCTGGAAAGTGTTGAGAGAGATGGCGACCGAGGCGCGGCTAGGCAGCCAAATCTGCGAGCCGGCATAGCTGAAGGTGGTGCCGGCGCCGCTGACATCGGCGGCGCGGATTTGCGAGCAGCAGGCATCGTTCCAGACATCCAGCACCGTAAAATGAGCGCCGTCCGACACACCCCAGTTGACATAATTGCCGCTTGCCTCGCCGGCAAAGATGTTTGTCGCGCCGCCCTGCCACCGCCCTGCCGCGGCCGATGGCCCGCCAGTTACGATGACGGCGGCGTTGGTTGCTTTCGTCTCTGAATTGTAGAGGGCGTAGAAATTGTGCAACTCGACATTGGTATAATCGAGGCGATCTATAAATAGATTCGTTTTATTCTGACCAAGTGTCGCTTGTTCCATGAACACGCGGCTGCCGGGCTGGTCGGCATTTTCGAGTTCAATGCCGTTAGAGGCATAGGTGTTTCCCTCTATCGAGAAATCCCGCAAAATCACCTTGCTCGGCCCTTGCAGCCGCATCACCGGGCCGGCCTTCAGTGCGTCGGCGGCGATAAGATGCGAATTGTGGCCGTCACCGATGATTTGTATACCGCTGTTCACGGTCGCCGGCACGGTAATCCTTTCGGTGATGTTGTAGGTGCCCGGTGCGATGTGGACGACCGGGTGGATGGTCCCGGCCTGCTCTGCCTTCGCTGCGTTGGTTATCGCCTGGTGCACGGAGCATGGAGACGCTGCCGTGCAGGCCGTGCCGGACCCGGTAGGTGATGCCTCGAAAATCTGACGGTTGTTGTTTGGCGGCGTCGGCGGCAAGGTCGGCGGGGTCGGGTTGATTGTGCTGCGGTCGACGACTTGGTCGTTAATCTCGTGGCAGCGGGCATTTGAGTAGGCCGGCGCCGCGGTGCTCGTGCAGTTACCTGTTGTCCCGGCACTAAACGTATTGGCAATCGAGAACAGATCAGCATGGTTGCCGGCGGTCACACTAACAATAGGGCCGCTAGTTACCGACGCCAGGCTGCGAATCGTGTTGTCGATCAAGACGACCGGCCCGAAATTTTGGACATCGATCGACAGCGAGTCCGTCGTGTCGAGAATCACGTTGCCTTGTACCGTGATATTGGCTGGATTCGCGGTGCCGGCGGCATTGATGAATTGGTTTGAACCCGTCGAATAATTGTTTCGGAAATTGAACACTCCCGTGTTGCCTATGGCAATATCGGCCACGGCCGAGCTGGCAAACATGCTGTTATAGACGTGGAAATTCCCGGCCCCGCAGGTGTTGGCCACGCCCTTGTCGTTATTACGGAATGCGGAGTACCAAACAAAGATGTCAAGGGCATTGAAGTTGCAGAGATCGATGCCGGCATGGAGATATTGGAAGGTGCTGCGAAGGATTGAGGTCTCGGCGCACCCGTGGCCCAAGCCGCCGCAGCGAATCCCATATTTTGTTGCGTGTTGGAAAACATCGTCGCCATATTCATTGCCGGTATCGAAATAGCCGGTAATGCCATCCCATGACTGGTCAACGAGATAACGAGCGGTGCTCGATCCGATAAAGGTCAGCCGGTCGAAGCGCGAGTAGGCGACCCCATTGAGGTACAGCATCGTGCCGCCTGAGGCGCCGGCCCAGACGATGCTCGTCGTCGCGGGATCGGCGCCGATGACGTTAACGTATTGCTGCGCGACGAGAGTCAGCGTCTGCGTGATGCGGTAGGTGCCGTCCGGGAAAAAGAGCGTGGGATTATTGGGACCAAGGGCATTGAGCCCCTTCTGGATCGCCGCTGTGTCGTCGGTGACGCCATCGCCGACCGCGCCATAGTTGGTCTTGACGTTCGCCCAGCTCGGGAACGGCCCGGCGAATTCCTCGTCCCCCATCGCATGAGCGGCGACGGGCGTCGCGGCCACTGCGGCGGCAAACAAGGCAGCATAGAACCCGCGGAGAATGCTCAACGGCATAGAATGCTCAGCGGCATACCTTGCCTCGCTGTGGGAACTGGGGCGCTATCTGTAGCGCGGAATTGGTCCCAGCCTCTACGGTATAAAGCGTAGGCAGAAGGACCCGACGCGCGTGCGCCGGAGCCGCCATGAGTTTCGGCTCACACAGTTGGGTTAACCCGGGTTAAGCGCCTGGTCTGGCGATCAAATCGGCGGCCTATTTAGTGGCGGTTGCCGTCGCCGATCCGCCGCTCCCCGAGCAGGCCGAGATCTTCACCCGCATCGAGCTGGAGGATCTCGACTCTCTCAGGCCGGGTTGGCGCGACGGCGGCAAGCTTAGCGCCGCTTATCGATGCGCTCCGCCGCCGAGGTCATGGCGTCGGACACGCTACGCGAATACAGGGTGGCCGATTTGCGCCGCCAATTCGCGATCGTACTGCAAGAGCCGATCCTCTTCTCGAGTGCATCGGCCGACCGCATCCGAGGGCTGCGACTGGCTGTTGCGCATCGACCGCGGCATCCTGCGCGAGTCGCAATCGATCGAATTCAGTTTCGCAAGCTCGGCAAAGGAGATCGCTGCCATGCGCATCGCGATGATCGGGACGGGATATGTCGGCCTCGTCTCTGGCGCGTGTTTTTCCGAATTCGGCGTGTCGGTTACCTGTGTCGACAAGGACGCCGACAAGATCGACCGGCTGCAGCGCGGCGAGATCCCGATCTTCGAGCCCGGTCTCGATCAGCTGGTGGCAAGCAACACCGCCGCGGGCCGCCTCTCCTTCACTACCGAACTCGATGCCGCCCTCAAGGGCGCCGATGCCGTCTTCATCGCGGTCGGCACGCCGTCGCGCCGCGG
>WNFC01005689.1_pt1 | contig 13684 bp, 17 predicted proteins | sample 5400541 | NCBI WGS metagenome assembly WNFC01 (sample SAMN13153342, study PRJNA577476) | soil metagenome | isolation source: 120 cm saprolite under Douglas fir tree site 2 hole 2 replicate 1 | place: USA:California | collected 2015-04-18
CTCGAAGGAGGAGGCGTCCCGCTTCCAGTCGAGGAAGTTGGCGGGGGCCACCGGGTTCCGCCCTCGATGGAGGAGGACGGCCAGGCGCGCCGGGTCGCGGTAGGGGAGCGGACGCAGCAGGACCGCGTCCACTACGCTGAAGATCGCGGTGGTCGCTCCAATCCCCAGGGCCAGGGCCAGCACCGCCGCTACGGTGAATCCGGGGGCCCCGGCCAGCGCGCGCAGGCCGTAGCGCGCGTCCTGCCCCACCGTCTCCAGCAGCGCGCCCATCCGCACCGCGCGCACGTCCTCCTTGACCTGCTCCATCCCTCCCATCGCGATGAGGGCCTGGCGGCGCGCCTCCTCCGGAGGCAGGCCGCGGGCCACGTTCTCGTCCTCGAGGATCGCGGCGTAGGCACGCACCTCGTCGTCGAGATCGCGCTCGGACCTCTTCTTGTGGACGAGGTTGCGCCAGAGGCTGGCCAGACGGGACGTCCAGATCATGCTGTCCTCAGCTCCGGAGGGCGGCGGCGATGGCCAGGGATATCCGGCCCCACTCCTGGGTCTCGGTCTTGAGCTGCTGCCGGCCCGCGCGCGTGAGCTGGTAGTAGCGGGCGCGGCGGTTGTTGTCGGACTCGCCCCAGCTCGAGGTCAGCCAGCCCGCCTCCTCCATCCGGTGCAGGGCGGGGAAGAGCGAGCCCGGCTTCACCACGAAGGTGCCCTTGGTGACCTGCTCGATGCGGCGGGCGATGGCCACCCCGTGCTTCTCGCCCAGGGTCAGGGTCTTCAGGATCAGCAGGTCGAGCGTCCCCTGCAGCAGGTTGGCCGGGGGTGCCATCATTGCCTCCTACAGACGATCTATACGAGATGACGATAACGAAGGTTCCTATAGAGTGTCAATAGGAATGGGACAGGGACCTCCGGCCGCGCTACGATTCTCTCGGGTCGACCCGCGGGAGGGGACCATGGCCATCGATCAGGCGGCCGCCACTCGGGTGATCAACGAGTACCTCGACGAGCTCGACCGGCGGCAGAAGGAAGGCCCCCTGCGCCTGCGCGAGGCATTCGAGAAGTCGCCGCCCGGGGTGGGCGTGCACGAGCTCGACACGGGGATGCGGGTGGTGCGCGTGAACCCGGAGGAGCTGCGCATCCTCGGGTATCGCGAGGACGAGATGGTGGGGCGGGTGGTGTGGGAGATCATCGTGATGCAGGACGCTTCGCGGCGGGCCATCGAGCAGAAGCTCAAGGGCGAGCGCGAGCTGAGGCCCTTCGTGCGCAGCTTCAAGAAGGCCGACGGCACCGCGATCCCCCTGCTCCTCGCCGACCGTCACATCCGCGATGTCCGGGGCGAGATCGTGGGCCTCCGCACGGCCATGACGGAGATCAAGCCGGACGCCTAGGTCGCCTCCGCGCCGGTCAGCGGCGGGCGGGGGCCTCGCGGCCGGCGGGCGCGCCCCCGGCCAGCGTCTTCCCCTCGCGCTGGCCGTCCCGATGCATCGCGTCGAGCTGGAGCTGCATCCCCTTGTCGAACTCGTCCTTGAGCCGGGCGTGGAGCTGGAGGACGCGCGGAACGTAGCTGCGCGTCTCCGCGGCCAGCGCCCCCACTCCCGCTCGGAAATAGCCGGCGTTGAGGGGCCCGCCGTTGTACTCGGCCAGCACCAGCTGCGGGTCGCTGTAGGTGGAGAACAGGATGTCGAGATAGAGGGCGGCGGCCTGGGTGTTCTTCTCCGGGTCGTAGAGGGACGTCTCGTCGTAGCTCCACCCGAGGCCGCGCAGGAGGAGGCGTCCGGTGGACGGCCAGATCTGGTACAGGCCCCGCGCGTCGGAATGGCTGGTGGCCTGGGGGTCGTAGCCGCTCTCGACGGTGCCGATGGCGAGGAGGAGGAGGGGATCGACGGCCGGATACTTCTCGCTGGCCTCCAGGGCGAGCTGCGCGTAGCGGTAGGCGTCGCCCAGGCTCACGCGCGGGTTCACCTTGAGGATGTGGTCGCGCATCCCCAGCAGCAGGTAGCGCCGCTTGGAGTCGAAGGCGATCCCCGACTCGAGCTGCTGGACCTTGCGCTCGAACCGGGCCATGGTCAGGGCCGTATCCTGGTTCTGGCGGTCGATCCCGCGCAGGGCCTCGTGGCCGAGCAGGATGACCCCGGTGAGGAGGAGGCAGAGGAGCAGGAAGGCCAGCGACTGCCAGGTGCTGCCGTGGCGGATGACGATCGTCCGCGCCTCCGCGTGCTCCCGCGACGGATCGAACAACGGTCGGATCCGGTGATCGCCGATGTCGCGCGACCGGTCTGCCTGCTCGTTCCTGGCCATGCGCATCCCCCGGGACCGAAGCCTTGCCGCCTCGGCGAGCCAAACAAGTCCGCGTTCTTTGGAGGAAGAACCTGAGAGGGCTGCCCGTTTGCACGACGCGCGCCCAGGCGGCGCACCGAGCCGCGGCCACACTCCATCCCGACGGCCACCACGGTACGCCTCCGGCGTCGGCCGGGTCAAGAGGGAATGGTCACCCGCGTGGGTTGGCTCACAGGCGGCACGCCGCGGCAAAACTTGCTATGGTCTAGATCGCGCGTTGCCTCCCTCGCAGGAGCGGGTCCAATGATGACGATGAGCTTGGCCATTCGCGGCCGGCAGGGGCTGCTGGGCGCGGCAGGGCTGCTCGCGCTGCTCGCTTCGAACGGCCTGGCCGCGGAAGGGCCGTCGTGGCGCATCGAACGGGGAGACGTGAAGATCCTGGTCCCCCTGAAGCCGGGGGGCGCCTTCACGGCGACGACGCCGTCCCTGGCCGGGACGCTGACCCTCGAGGGCACCAGGCCGGCGCGTCTGACCGGCGAGGTGTCGATGGATCTCTCGACCATCGACACCGGCATCACCCTGCGCAACCAGCACCTCCGCGAGAACTATCTCGACGTGGCGAAGGGCGAGGGCTTCAACAAGGCCGTCCTGTCGGAGATCCACCTGAGCGACGTCGGTGGCGAGACGTTCGACGGAACCACTCCCTTCACGGGCACGCTCCTCCTGCACGGGGTCAAGCACCCGGTGACGGGAACGGCGGAGATCCACCGTGAGGGCGAGGCCCGGCGCGTACGCGCGGAATTCCCGCTCATCCTCACCGACTTCGCGGTCACCCCGCCGGAGTACCTCGGAGTCGGGGTGGCATCCAGGCTGCTCGTGAAGGTCTCGCTGATGGCGACGCCGGTGCGGTCTCCCGCGCGGTGATCTCCCTTTCCCGCCTGGGCAAGCAGTACGGCCGTCAGCTCCTCTTCGTCGACGCCTCGTTCCAGCTCAACCCGGGCGAGAAGGTCGGGCTCGTGGGTCCCAACGGCGCGGGCAAGACCACCCTCTTCCGCCTGATCGTGGGCGAGGAGGCCCCCGACGAGGGCGAGGTCTCCGTGGCCCGCAAGCTGACCATCGGCTACTTCCGCCAGGACGTCGAGGAGATGTCCGGCCGCTCGGTGCTCGACGAGGCCATCGCGGGCAGCGGCCGCGTCGGGGATCTCCACCACGAGCTCGAGGCGCTGCAGCAGGCGATGAGCGATCCCGCGCGGGCGGAGGAGATGGACGCCATCCTGGCCCGGTTCGGGGAGGTGCAGGAGGCCTACGACCATCTCGGGGGCTACGCCCTCGAGTCGCAGGCGCGCGAGGTCCTGCACGGCCTCGGGTTCGAGGATGAGCGCATCGACGGTGACGTGGGCGCGCTCTCCGGCGGCTGGAAGATGAGGGTGGCCATGGCCCGTGTCCTCCTGGGCCGGCCGGACGTGATGCTGATGGACGAGCCGACCAACCACCTGGACATCGAGTCGATCGTGTGGCTCGAAACCTTCCTCAAGACGCGGCCGGGCGCGCTGCTCATGACGTCCCATGACCGCCAGTTCATGAACCGCGTGGTGACGCGCATCGCGGAGATCGACGGAGGCGAGATCGTCACCTATTCCGGCGACTACGACTTCTACGAGCGGGAGCGACAGGTCCGGGAGACGAACCTGCAAGCGGCCTACGCGCGGCAGCAGGCCATGCTGGCCAAGGAGCAGCGCTTCATCGAGCGCTTCTCCGCCCACGCGGCCAAGGCGGCCCAGGTCCAGAGCCGCATCAAGGCCCTGGACAAGATCGAGAAGATCGAGCTGCCCAAGAAGCGGCAGGTCGTCCGGTTCGACTTCCGCCGGCCGCCGCGCTCGGGGGAGGAGGTGGCCACCCTCGACGGCGTGACCAAGGCCTACGGCCGGCGCGTGGTGCACGACTCTCTGAGCTTCACCATCCGCCGCGGCGAGCGCTGGTGCGTGATGGGGAAGAACGGCGCGGGCAAGACGACCCTGCTGCGGATGGTGGCGGGGGTCCTCGCTCCGGACGCGGGCACGGTGCGCCTCGGGGCGAGCCTGAAGCTCGGCTACTTCGCGCAACAGTCGCTCGACCTCCTCGATCCCGACCTGACGGTCTGGGAGCAGATCGAGAAGGACTTTCCCCGCGAGAGCGTGGGCACACTGCGCAGCCTGCTCGGAGCATTCCAGTTCTCGGGCGACGAGGTGGAGAAGAAGGTGCGCGCGCTCTCCGGAGGCGAGAAGTCGCGGCTGGTCATGGCGCGGATGCTCCTGGAGCCGCCGAATTTCCTCGTGCTCGACGAGCCCACCAACCACCTCGACCTGGCCACGAAGGAGATGCTCGTGCAGGCCCTCCGCGATTTCGAGGGCACCATGCTGTTCGTGTCCCACGACCGCACGTTCTTGCGCGGCCTGAGCAACCGCGTCCTCGAGCTGGGGGGCGAGACGGGCACGGATCCCGAGCCCCATCTGTATCCCGGCTCCTACGTCGAGTACGTGGAGCGCACCGGCCACGAAGCGCCGGGCGTCCACGTCTGACGCCACCGATCAGTGCCCCGTCATGCCCGTTGAACATGCGTTGTATTGATCGATCTTCGGGTGTAACGTCGCCACACACGAGGAAGCTCCGATGCCGTCCGAATGGGCCGCAGTCGACACCTTGATTCGCGAGCTGGGCGACGTGCGCTCGCAGTTCGAGCAGACGCAGGCTTCCGAATCGGCCAAGGCCGGAGTCGAGACGGCGATCGTCGAGGCCACCCGGACCGTCCTCGAGACGCTCAATGCACCGGAGCACGGAGAAGCGGTCCGGCAGGCGAGGCAGGCCATCGCCACCGCGCGGCATCTCGTCGCCGCCGTCGCCGCCGAGATGGAACGGTCGAGCCGGGCCATCGAGCGGGCGGGCGAGCTGGGCGTGAAATCGCCGCGACGCGAGGGTGGCGGCGAGAGCTAGCGCATTACCTCCGCATGCGCGGGGTCGCTCTTGCCCTGCGTCGCGTCGGCCAGGGCGGTTGTCACGGATCAGGTGCTCGGGGGCTCCGCGGGCGGCTCCGCCGGCGCGTCCAATCCTCCGGACGTCTTCGTGAGCGCGGACCGGCAGCTCGGACAGAAGCTCCAGCCCGGCTTGAGCGGGTACTGGCACTGGGGGCAGAAGACCGCGGACAGGTCCGCTCCGCAGTAGGGACATCCAGCCTTGCTGCCGTTGAGCATCTTGCTGCACTGCGGGCACCGGAACTCCCCGCTGTCCGTCGGCCGCGACACGAGATACACGAGCAGCGCGAAGACGCTCCCGATGAGGGTGAGGAGCGACCACAGGAGCGGCCGCGGGACGTGCCGCTGCTGGGCGTCGATGTAGACCCAGCTCGGGAGCAGGAACCAGAGCCAGATCATGGAGGCGACCATCCCGATCACGCCGCCGATCATGATCCGCTCCGGGACCTCCCTCGACTCGCCCGCGGGACCCTTGAGGTTCACGAGCTTGAGGTTCAAGTTTCCGACCGTGGCTCCGGACGCGTCCTGGATGGGACTGGACAGGAAGATCACGCGATCGCGGGAGAATCCCCAGTCCTCGCTCTCGTCGTAGAAGCGCCACCAGCTCGGCTCGTGCCGGCGCGCGGGACTACGGCGGTCGTCGGAATCGTCGGATCCGCCGGCCTCCGCGTTTTCGATCCGCCGCGAGTGGTGCAGCAGCGTCCGCAGGAACGAGTCCCGATTCGCGAAGTGGTTGTCTTTCGCGATGACGTCGCGGTTCTGGTCGTAAGCGGTGTTGAGCCGGGCGAACGCGTCGGAGGGCACGCCGAACTGGAACTCGCCGGCGTTGCTGCTGGCCCAGACGTAGAGCAACAGGGCGGGCTGCTGTTGATAGTGGCGCGTCTGGATCTCGCCGATCACCTTCGGATCGACGGGCAGCCCCTTGATCGCCTTCGCCGTCTCGTCCAGGTAGCCCTGGTACTCGCGCGATAGCTGAGCCATCTGCTCTTCCGCGAGCGCACGGTGCCGCGCGCCCATCCGCAGCACCTGGAGCGCCATGGCCCCCGCCGTCGCCGCCGCCACCAGGAACACGGCCACGCCGATCAGGGCCGCCCGACGAAGGATCTTCTTTCGCTCCACCCGCGCCTCCTATCTCCGACTTTCCATCAGCAGCGCCGGGGCCGCGGCGAGGCTGGCCAGCCCTCCCAGCGCGAACAAGACGAGGGCGGCGGCTCCGAACGGTGCCGCGACTTGAACGGCCGGCCACTCCTCGAGAGAGGCCCAGAAGGGCAGGGCGGCCAGCCACTGCGCCAGCTCGCGAATCGAGAGGAGAAGGGCCGCGATCACCGGCAACAGCCCGACCAGCGGCATGGCGCTGGGCACGGACGCCGCCACCGAGGCGTGCTGCGGCCGTCGCGTCGCGTGCGACAGGACGCGCGCCGCGAGGTCGGGCGGGGGCGCCTCTTCCGGCCAGGCGCGCAGGGCCGCGTCCACGTCGGACAGGACGCGAAGGTACACCTGGCACCGCGGGCAGCCAAGGGCGTGCGCGCGGGTGGCGGCCAGCGTCCGGGCGTCGCCTTCCCCGAAATGAACGGCGAGGAGCGCGTTGCGGTCGCCCTCGGAGCGCTCGACGGTCACGCCGGTCGGCTCCCGGACGGCGCCAACCGCTCCCGCAGCTCGGCCACCGCGCGGTGGAAGCGCGCCTTGAGCGTGCCCTCGGGCGTCTTCGTGATCTCGGCGATCTCGCGGAACTTGAGATGATGGTAGACCTTCAGGACCACGACCTCCCGGAGGTGCGGGGCCAGCTGCGCCAGCGCGTCGGCCACCAGGCGGCCCACCTCGGAGCGCGCCATCAGGACGTCCGGACCATCCGCCTCGGAAGGGAGATGCTCGACCGCGTCATCCGCCAGGTGGCGGACGCCGTGCCGTTTCCGGGCCAGCTCGCTCCGAGTCACGTTCAGAGCGATCGTGAACAGCCAACCCTTGAACGATCCCTGATCCCCGCGGAAGGTGCGCGCCCTCGTCCACACCCGCGTGAAGGTCTCCTGCATCATGTCCTGGGCCATCTCCCGGTTCCCGGCCAGCCTCAAGATCAGGTTGAAGGTCGGCCTCTCGTAGCGCAGATACAGCGCGCGCAGGGCGGCCGCGTCGCCGCGTGCCACCTCAGCCACCAGCGCGTGGTCCGGGGTGTCTTCCATGGAGCGGTTCGGGCGGCATCATAGGGAAGTACCGGGGCAGGCGAGAAAAGGTTGCGCGAGACGCTACCGAATACGCACACCCAGGGCCACGAACCAGCCGTTGTGGTAGCGGCCGTAGCCGCGCGCCTCGCCGGCACGGATCTGGAAGTGGAGCTGGACGGAGGGGTCGTCCTCGTCGAGGAACAGGTCGCCGCCCTGGGGGACGAGAGGGGAGTCCGGACGATGGCGCGAGCCGGGATGGACCTTGAGAGCTCCCCCTTCCGCCGCCACGCGCACCAGGCGGACCCCGTCGCCGTACTGCCCGGCGAAACGGTGCAGGTCCCCGGCGGGGAGGGACGCGCTCTCCGTGGGGGTCTCGGGGAGACCAAAGAACAGCCGTTCGATACGCTCCTCGAGATCGGTCGCGGTGACGCGTGCTTGCGAGCGCTCGGTATTGAGCAGCACCGCGACGGTGACGTCGTCATCGGGGTAGCGGGCGAGCACCGCCTTGTTGCTCTGCCCTCCGCCCGTGTGGCCGAGCTTGTGATGGCTGCCCGTGATCCCGAGGCGCGTCCCATACCCGTAGTCGGCCTGCAACCCGCTCGGCAGGCGGGCCGGCGTCCGCATGGCCTGCAGCATGGGCGGGCTGATCACGCGCCCCTCCTCCAGCGCCTTCTCCCAGCGCACGAGGTCCAGGACGGTCGAGCACAGACCGCCGGCCGCGAAGAACTTCTGTTCCGTCCAGTAGGGAGTGGGGGAGACGCTCTTCACGGCGGACTGGTAGTCGATTCCCCGGCCGGGCACGGCGGTGCCGTCCTCGCAGTAACCCGTTCCGGTCAGCCCCAAGGGCACGACGATCTCTTCGTGCACGAACCGGGAGTAGTCGCGGCCCGACGCCTGCTCGATGACGAGGCCGAGCAGCGAGTAGTTGTAGTTGCTGTAATCCCAGTCTGCGCCCTGCGCCCGGGCCGTGCCCCCGCGTGTGATGACGTTGAGAGCCGCCGCCCGCGGCGCGGGCCCGCCCCGAGTCAGGCCCGAGGTGTGGTCGAGAAGGTGCCGGATGGTGAGGTCGCCGATCCTCGGCCGCGCCGAGGGGAAGAAGCGCTTCAGCGGATCGTCGAGACTGAGCTTGCCCTGGTCGGCCAGGCGCAGGATCAAGCCCGCGGTGAAATGCTTGCTCACCGACGCGATCGGATAGGAGGTCTCCGGCGTGGCCGGGACCCCCGCCTCCTGATCCGCGTAGCCGTAGCCCTTCTCGAGGACCGGCTTGCCGTGCTCGACGACGGCGATCGACAAACCCGCGACCGGGCCGCGCTGGAGTGCCTCCGCGGCCAGGGCATCGACGGACGCAATGAATGCCGAGTAGTCCTGCTCCGGTGAGGGGGAAGGAGAGGGCGTGGGTGACGGCGTCCCGAGTCGCGCCATCTCCGGGGCCGGCCCACGATCACAGCTCACCGTCAGCACGGCGGCCGCCAGTACGCCAATCGCCGTCAACTCGCAGTGCGGCCGCAACATGACCCTATTGTGCCGAGGTCGGCGAGAGCCTGGTGCCGAGGCGTAACGCAATGCGCGCTCGCCCGTCCAACGCCTACGTATGATGGGTCCGTCCGAGTGGGCCGAAGTCGACGTGCTCATCCGAGACCTGGGTGCCGCGGTCGCGGCGGCGACCTACGTCCGGGGAAGCATCTCAAAGGCCACGACGGATCAGGCCATCCGCGAGGCATCGGAAGCGGTCAGCCGGACGATGTCGGATCCGCATAGCCGACAGCTCCTTGGCGCGGCCCGTGATGCGATCCAGACCGCTCAGGACGTCATTGCGGCGTTGGACGAGGAAGTGGCGCGCTCCCACTGCTTGACCCAGAGGAGCGTCGACCTGCGGGGACGCGCGCTCGACCTCGTCGAGCAGGCCCGCAAGGCGGGACGCGAGCAGCGGTAGGCAGAGTCCTCACTTCTTTACGTCGTCGCGCTCGCGCCGGTGGGCCCAGAAGATCCGTTCCAGCTGGGCGGCGATCGTCTCGTAGTCGATGGGTTTGACGAGGTGACCGTCGAATCCGGCTTCCCAGGTCCGCTCGATGTCCGCGTCGCCGCCGAGCGCGGTGACGGCCAGGACGGCGGTTCGGCTCAGGTTCGGATCGTGGCGCAGGCGATCGATGAAGCCGAAGCCGTCGATGACGGGCATGCGAAGGTCGCACAGGATGAGGTCCGGATTCATCCACGAGATGACGCGCAGGGCCTGGCGGCCATCGGCGGCGACGGCCACGGAGGCGCCGAAGGACTCCACGACCTGTCGCAGCATGTCGCGCGAGTCGGGATGGTCCTCGACGATGAGGACGGTCACTCCGCTGAGATCGAGCTTGTGCTGAGAGGTCCGTTCCGCGCTGGCCGCGTTCGCGGCGAGCTCCGCCGGCGTTCGACCGTGCGGGCGTGATCGTGGCTTTGGACCGGCCGCGACAGCCGGGGCGAGGCGGAGGCACGCCATGAATTCGTCACCTGCCTGAATCGTTCCGAACCGCTCGCGGCCCAGGCGACGTCGCGCGTCCGCTTTGCTCTGATGACCGGAGGGTACACCTGGACATGGCGGGCGTGCGGTAACTGCCGTCGAATTGGCGATGCTCGTATGGGCGCTAAAGAAGAGGCACTTGCGCTCGCAACCGACGCACCTCGCGCAGCAGGCGCTCCGCCCAGTCGAGGGCCCAGTTGGATTCCGCCAGCACTCCCAGGTTGCCGAGCTGCTGCTGCGTCCACTCCCACTCGCTCCCGGACCGGGCGATTTCCTGATCGCTGAGAGGCCTCGGGTCGGCCACGGCGATCGGCCTGTCGTCGGCGGTATTCTTCGGCGTTCGGCGCGCGCGTCGAGTGGGTCGGCAGTCTTCCAACTCGCGGCCGCATTTCGCGCAATGGAAGGTCCGCCTCTCGTCGGGCGCGTCCGAGACCGTCTGGTAGGCCAACGTTCCGCGCGCACCGCACGCACATCTCCACGCCCGCGTGTCCTCTGTCATGTGGGCGAGATATTACCCGGGCGGCCATCCACGACGCGGTGTTCTGTGCCGCTGGGCACTCCCTTTTTCCTCTGGCTCGGTTTCCGTGTATCAGGGCTCACAACACGCGGGTAGACGGATCTCGTAGAGGCTAGGCGAACCAAGCAAGCACGCTCCTGTAGGCGATGGAGCATATCGGCTCGGCGCGAAACCCGTGGATACGGCAGGCGCCAAACCACGGGCAACCGCCGTCTCTAACCTCTCCAGAAAGGAGACTCACGATGAGCAGGCTCAGCAACCATTTACTCGCCGCATCCGGATTCGCAATCCTCGTCGTCGGGCTTCTCGTCACCAGCCCGGCCGCGAGTAATGCCATCCCCGGCCCACCCACGCAGGACGTTCTCGTCGTCAACCCGACCTCGATGCCCATCCCGACCGCCGCCCAGGGCACGACCACGATCGCGGGCAGCGTCAACGTCGCCAACACTCCCGCCGTGACCTTTGCCCCCGGGGCAACCGTCGGTATCAGTCCGGCCAGCAACACTGTCCAGCTTGCCAACACCACGGCCAACCCCGTGCCGGTGTTCAATCTCGGTGATGCGCTCCAGCCTTTCCAGGCCGCGGCCAACAGCACGCAGTCGGGCTACAACGTGAGCACGGTCGACATCGCGACCGTGCCCGCCGGTTACCGGCTCGCCATCGAGTTCGTCAGTATGGTCGGTCAAGTCCCCCCCACCCAGCATGTCGAGATATTGCAGATCCTCACCGTGACCGATCCTTCCGGCGGGGTCTACCACGATCTGTTGGTCAACCCCCAGCCGGCGGCCGTCATCGGCGATGCCTTGTTCCGAGCAAGCCAGGAGGTGAAGCTGTACGCCAATCCTGGAACGACGGTGAGCGCGTTGTTTCGCCGCAACAGCAGCGCGGGGGACGCCACGTTCGGGGTGACGATCTCCGGCCGCCTGGTGCCTGTGGTCTAGACCGTTCCGCGAGAGCGCAGGCTCTCGCTCCGCCCGCGCGCGGCCCTTCGTCGAGGTCCCGCGCGCGGGCACACGCGTGAGCGCGGTCACGGACGGAAACCGGCGCGACGACGTCATGGGGCTAGACTCCCGAGATTCCGCCAATCAGCCGAGGTGCGGTCCGCACCGAAGGAGGAACGATGGGCCCTGGATCGACGCATTCCGGGCGGCCGATGGTGCTGCTCGCCGCCCGACGGCGACCACAACGGCTCCGGTGCCCGTCTCACCGCCGTGTTCGTCAAGCCGATCGGCGGCGACTGGTCGGCCGTCCACGGTTTCGACAGCGACGAGTACCAGGCCGCCCACGAGGCCGCGTTCGGCGAGGGCAAGCTGCTGCGCGCGGTCGCCGGGTACCAGGAGGGGGGGCATCGCTTCGCGGCCGTCTGGCGGTCACTGCTCACGACGTCGGTCAGCGGGGGACCCGGGGCCTACACGAACTCGACGTCGGCGACGCTGAGCTTCGGCTCCAACGACCCCTGGGCGCGGTTCGAGTGCCAGCTCGACGGCTCGTCGTTCGTCTCGTGCACGTCGCCGAAGACCTACTTCGGGCTGGCCGAGGGGAGCCACACGTTCCATGTCCGCGCGATCGACCGGGACTCGCTGCGCGATCCCGCGGGGGCCAGCCGGTCCTGGGTGGTCGACGTCACGCCGCCGATCGTGGACCTCGTCCGGCCCGCGCCTGGCTTCACGTACACGAACGACGCGCCCAGCCCTCGTGACGACGGGAAGATCAAGGTCGTCGGTTCCGTGACCGTGCAGGCGGTGGCGACGGACGCCCTTTCGGGCGTAGCCACCGTCGCCTTCACGGTGGACGGGAGTCCAGTTCCGGCCGCCGCGGTCAGCTTCTCGGCACCGTCCACCTGGTCATTCACGTTCACGCCGACCCAGAAGGGCCAGACGACCTACACCATCGGCGTGACCGCGACCGACAAGGCGGGCAACTCGGCGTCCGACAGCATCTCGGTGCTGGGGGTGAAGACCGGAAAGCCGTAGGGGGCAGGCGATTGCGGCTCGGCGTCGGGCGCGCGGCGAGGGTTCAGGGGATGCGGCGGACGCCGCGGCGGGCACGATCCGCTCGTCTCTTACGCACTTGGCTCGCGCTCTTCGCGATGGGACCGCGGGCAGGGTTGGTTCAGCTCCACCGGATGTCGAAGCGGCAGGCGGAGCCACCGCGGCAATGGCACTCTCCTTCGGAGACCTGCGGATCGCGGCCGCCCTGCAACGCGGTGGCCTGCTCGTAGTACCCGGCGCCGCTCAGGCAGAACACGGGCGAGTAGCACGTGTAGTCGAGCATGGACAGGCGGCACGAAGTCGCCCCTGTGCGCTCGTACTCCGCCCGGCCGAAGTCCTGGAACTGGTCGTGCACGCGCGCCGCGATCTGGAAGAAGGTATGCGGCTCGGACCGGGTGTACACCTTGTAGCTCGTGCTGAGGTTCAGTCGTGCCGAGTACCGCCCCAGCTCCTTGAAGAGGGCCTCCGGATCGCCGCGACAGGCCTCCGCGATCGCCCGGTCGGTCTCCACCATGGCGCGAAAGGGATACCAGCCGATGGCCAGCACCAGGCCCCGGAGCACGGCCGCGGTGGAGGCGGAGACGCGTCCACAGAGGTCCTCGACGGTGAGGTCCGGCCGGTTCTGGGCCACCCATTGCAGGTGGGCCTTCAGCATGCCGCCCTTGACCTTGCCGCCTTCTAGAACTTCGCGAGCCACCATTCGCGCCACCGCGGAGAGATGGTCGCAATTCTACGACGGCAGGCGCGAAAAGAATCGGTTCGCGGTGTCCGTAGTCACGCTAACTCGTTTGAGAGGTGTTCAGGATTTCCGTCGCTTCTTCGCTCCTCCTCCCCAGTTGGGGAGGGTGGGGCCGCCGAGGTTGCCGACGGTGATCTCTCCCGAGGTCTGTGGAGGCGTGGACCCGGGTTTCGAGCCAGGCGTCTCGAGGTAGGCGCGGAGCGCGTCTTCGACGACCTGAACGATCGTCTTCTTCTCGACGGCGGCGCGCTGGGTGAGATCGGCGGCCAGGTATCGCGGGAACTTCGCCTTAGGCCGTTTCGGTTGAGGCATCGCGCCCTCCTGACCCACCTTGTATACACCCGGTTGCGGCTGCGCCGAGGGTCCTCGCGGTGATGTGGTCCGGCCTCGTCGATCGCGATGGCAATGCCTCACTGGCGCCTGCCACGCAAACCTTTTCCACCGGATCGACGTCATATATATCCGTGACGGTAATAAGATCCAGGCCATGTCCAAGCCGATCCCA
>WNFC01005690.1_pt1 | contig 13684 bp, 14 predicted proteins | sample 5400541 | NCBI WGS metagenome assembly WNFC01 (sample SAMN13153342, study PRJNA577476) | soil metagenome | isolation source: 120 cm saprolite under Douglas fir tree site 2 hole 2 replicate 1 | place: USA:California | collected 2015-04-18
CAACAATCAGAATCGAAAGTAAAGCTCGACCTATCGCGCCGGCCAGGGTTCCTAACGGCAGAGCTCCCAGCCCCACGAATCCCATGAATACTAAAGTTGATGCGAGGGTGACGCCTAGGTATTGTCTCGTATGACCGACGGCTTGCATAGTTGTAACCAACAATACGCCCTGGGCCACAAAGATTGAGGACAGGGAAAGGATCGACAGGGTCAAGGCTTCGCCAACATATGATTGGCCGTATACTATATCGAGAGCAGTCGGAGTTATTGCAGCTAGAGCAGCACCAAGCGGAAGAACCGTTAGATTGATCAATCTGAAGGCGGTGCCTAATCTGTCGGAGACCTCTCTGGGATCGCCCGTCGAGTGAGCAGCGGAGAGCGCAGGATATATCGCCTGATTCACAGGCATCCACAGTACAGATAGAAAGTTCACACTCGACACCACGAGATAGTATGGTCCGAGTATGGTTGGACCCAACAGCACGTAGATGATGCCCATGTCGCCCCATTGCTGTCCCAACGTAATCAAGGCGGAAGCGAATACTGGGAGGGAGAAGACCAGAATTGGACGAACTGGGAAACTTCCCCCTTTCGGAAGCTGGCCATGCCAAAGATAGACCGACAGAATCAAGGTTGCGATCCCTCCGATAGCCCAGCCCGAAACGATACCCAGCGCTCGGAAACCATAGAATGCCAGAACAAGCCCAAGTCCTCTACTGAGAGGAACAAACAGGGCGTTTTGGTAGAGAGTCTGTGCATATCGTCCGACGCCGATGAAGAATGCCGTGTAAAGAAGCGTTAGATCGAGGAAGAGCGACGCAACGAAAGTCACCAGCAATAGGTTTACAGGGTCTGTCGCGCCACGGAGGAACCCAGCCAGATACGGCGAAAAGAGAACTGCGAGAACGACTACAGGTAAAGCTAGAGCTAGCGATAGTCTCAGGGTGACCCTGGCCACGCCAGCGGCCGCTTGGGCATCGCCCGCAACTATGCTTCTCGATATGAACCTGGTTGCGGCGAGAGGCAATGACCCGGATATGAGTCCCGTCAGAAGCGCCTGGATAAGGGCAAGGACCGCGACCTCGCCGACCTCTGTCTTGTTGAGAATCCTAGCAAGCAGAACGTAGAAAACTAGGTAGACAACGTAGAGAAGGACTTGCTGGCTAGTAAGATAGGCTGTTCCCCTCGGGACATTGTAAAGCTCCGCAGTCTTTGTCAAGGAAACACTTGAGTGGATGCCTCAGAGGGTTCTTCTAGATTATGCTTAGCATGAGAATTCCAGTGTAACTCTCGACCCAAAACAGGCGGCCAGTGTTTTTGGCCGCAAGACACAGTTCCCCTGAGAGTTGAGATCGCAGCGTTCCACGTGTCAAACGGCACATAATTTCTTACTCTGACCAAGCGAATGCCCGACCAGACTTAGTTAAGCCGAACTTTGTTCGGTCACTCGAAGTTTATATATCGATTCGAGAATGCTAACTCAAGGGATTGTTTCTTTGGGAGTAGCCGATGTTCCAGGCAGGCTACGAGGAGCGATCAATTGGTTGCTCAAACCACCGCAAGATCTTTCTCTGCAACAATCCGGTGGTCGGATTTCTCTTCGGAACCTCTTCGTGTATCTCGGGCCATCCCTTATTGTCAGTATGGCGTATATGGATCCCGGAAACTATGGGACGGACATTCAGAGCGGTGCCTCGCTCGCTTACGATCTTCTCTGGACTGTGTGGCTAGCCAATCTCATGGCCATGATACTTCAGTACTTATCGGGGAAACTGGGCATCGCCACGGGAAAAGATCTTCCACAACTGATCAAGCTTTCCCTCAAAACAAATACGCGAATCATCCCTTACTGGCTGGCTGCGGAGGCCGCAGCAGCGGCGACTGATCTCGCCGAATATCTCGGCACCGTAATTGCCCTTAACATATTATTCGGCATTCCCTTGATTTACGCCGCGATTCTCGGAGCACTTGACGTTATCATTCTGCTTGCTCTGACGTCTGAACGGTTCCGGATAATCGAGTACTTTTTCATGCTGTTTGTGGCCATTATTGGCACGGGTTTCCTCTATGAAGTAATTCTGATTAGACCAAGTTTGTCGAGCATTGTATACCACTCGGTAGCGGTTTCGGTCAGCAGTCAGACCATCCTTCTCGTCGTGGGCATCATTGGAGCCACGGTAATGCCACATGCGCTCTTCGTTCACTCGTGGTTGACAAAGAACAAGCTGACGACTGCGAGCTTAGACGAGAAGAGAAGGCTCAGGAGGCTTCACGTTAGAGAAGTCATCCTCACACTCACAATTGCAAGCCTCGTTAACGCCGCCATATTGGTCTGCTCCGCGGCCGCGTTCTATCCCAACTATACGGGAGTATCCACAATACCTCAAGCATATTCGATACTCATCCCACTTTATGGGTACCTTGCAGCCGTGGTATTCGCCATCACGCTTCTCGCCTCTGGCCTTGCGTCCTCAACTACGGGAACTCTTGCCGGTCAAGCAATCATGGACGGCCTCTTAGGAAAACGAGTGAACAAGTACGTGCGAAGGCTTGTGACGAGAGTCGTCAACGTCTTCCCCACTAGCGTCGCGATTCTTATTGGGATCCAACCCCTAAGTCTTCTCATCTACAGCCAGGTTATCCTAAGCCTGATGATACCCTTACCAATGATTCCGCTCGTAATTTACACTCAACGAAAGTCGCTAATGACTGAGTTCGTGAACAGAGGAATCACCACCGTGTTGGCGGTGCTAGCTGCCACAACAATAGTAGCGCTGAACATTTACCTCCTGATAACAACGCTCTAGGAGAACGAGCTATGGGAGATCTTGACTCGTCGAAAATGGTCTCCCCTACAACCGCCTCAAGGGTAACGAAAGTGTTCATAGCCACGAGGTTCAACGCTGACCATTCTATGCCTGTAACGGACACGTAGCCCTCCGCCTCCCTTCTCGACTGCACCGATTCTCAAAAGCGAGGGAACCACTCTCTTTACCCTTGCAAACCTGTTTTTCTGAATGGTCACGATCAGTTCGTATTCCTCTCCCCCGAACAGGGCAAGTGCCTCTGCAGACAATCTCTCTTCCTTGGCGAACACTTCGACATCCCTTGCTATAGGGATCGTCTCCACCACGACGTTGACGTTACCCAACCTTGCAATTTCATGAAGGCTCCAAGCTAGACCATCACTTGAGTCAATCGAGCTGTTCACGAACCCGGTATGAGCCAGTTTGAGGCCAGTTTCCAATCTTGCCGACGGATGAAGAACGCAACGGACTAATTTCGAAAATCTACTATGCCAACGCCTCCTTTTCCCAAGCAATATTCGGAGTCCCGCGGTTGTCTTTCCGAAATCCCCTGTCACTGCTACGATGTCCCCTGGTTTTGCGCCGTCCCTCCGGAGGATCTTTCCAGTCTCCGCAAATCCGAACCCAACACAGTCAACTACAAGGTCGTCGGTCTCGCCCGTGTCTCCACCAATTATTCTACAATGGTACTCCTCTGCACCTCTCACGAGACCAGACGCGATTTCGTTAACAGTCGTCCTACTTACGGGGGGAGATAGGCCCAGAGATACTAGGAGTCCCCTGGGCTGGACGCCTTTCGCGGCGAAATCGCTGACTGTAGCAACTACCGCCTTTCTTGCCGCCTGTCTAAGTGTCATGCCCGGCGGTACATCGGTACTGCCTACAAGCATGTCAGTCTTCAGCACAACCTGCTTGAGTCGGGACATCTGGAATGCGGCGACATCATCCTCGAATCCCAAGGGTAGCTTTGGGTTCGAGTCGAAACGTCGTTTGAGAACTCTAACGATCTCCCGTTCCGTGAGACCCTTCTTAGTCATTTGCGATCCAGTCTATTGTGGAATCGTAGAGCTTTAAGTGAAGGTTGTGAGCTGGGCTCGGCCGGTGCCTCGGTGGCTCAGCCTGGTAGATGCGTCTCGCAACAGAGAGCATCCGCCTCGTAAGCGGAACGGCAGAGTTCTGCCCCGCAAGGTCGCGGGTTCAAAGCCCGCCCGAGGCTCCAGCTACAAAATCGCCTTCTGCCCTGGCGTTGTGGAGCTATTCTCAATTCGGTCCGAATAGGTCGCTTCCGAACCAGAATCGGCCAAAATTACACTTTACGGGGCGTAACGGTAACAGCATCAAAATCAAACACCTCTCCGATTGTTATGGCGTCGGCTTTGACGACCAAACGAGGTCTATCGATACTGCTTTTGATCCTAGCCTTAACCGTCGGATCTGTTGCTCTAGCTCACGCCCCTGCTCCTTCCTCGGGACCGGCGATAGGTACACCTGTCATCAGTCCGACGTCTCCCACGTCAACCAGCATTGTTACCGTCTCCGTGAGTGTGACAAGTGCACGCTCCACAGTCAAGAATGTGACCATAACGTACACCACCAACAACTGGAAATCAAACACTACAGTGGTCGCAACTTACAATGCTACCACGACGACTGCGACCGGCCAAATACCAGCCCTTGCTTCAGGCGGTGTCGTGTACTATTTCATCGTCGCGTTTGACATTGCAGGCAATAGTAACTTGAACAACAATAACGGAATCTATTTCTCTTACCTCGTGCCCGCTCCAACCTCACCAACATCTATCGGCACTTTGACTTACATACTGGTAGCCGCTGGAATAGCTGCTGCTATCGCGGCGGTTGCATTCATGATTCTCAAAGCACCCCAAACCAAGTCGAAACCATCCAAGTTCACGCAGACACAGAATCAAGATTGAAATCGGAACAGCTATCCACAGATTCCGGTCTATGAAATCTAGAAAGCATAGATAGTTTGCCATCCGATCGATCCACCCGCGAAGCTTCAGCCATTTGGGATGCACCGGGCTGTGAATCAGGTACGAATCGCTAGCGTTACTCGTAAAAGGAACTATGGAAGCTTCTTTACCGGTCTGAACGCAGCGATCAGCCACCAAACAACCGCTTGACCTGCTATGGTTGTAGCCGTCAAGACTAGCCCGCTAATCGCGAATAGCGGAACGAAATATGTCAAAATTGCAGCGGTTGGAACACTGGCCGTTCTTCTTGGAACCTGGGAATTCCTGTTGAAAACCGTCGGCAGGCTGAAGACCGCTAATCCCCCACTACCGATCGAGATCAAAAGGTCAACCAGCCAATCCAATTACCCACTCCTCCCGAAGCCCGAAGCACTGATCATCAGACGAGACCATAGAAGCGACCAACCGTACAGCATTATGTTACCGCAGCGAACTGTCAAGAGATAACACCCTTCAACAGCCCACGATCGGTTGATTCGGTCGGTTTCCCTCGCCTGAGACATGAGTCACTGCGCGAGAGGGCCGCTGGTAACGACCAGCAATTTGCTGACTTGTCTCGAGCATCATAGGGTCCACGCGGAGGAAGCATCAATTTCTCAGGCTACTTTTCTAAATTACCCATTTAGGAGCTACCTAGACGAATGGAGGTTATTGTGACGGCCTGGGAAGAACCGAAAGAACTCGACACGGACAACGAAGCGGTCATCAGCCTGTACGACGGAATAAAGAAGATACTGGAAAAACAGACCAGTCCAAAACCGACCAACCCCAGGCTAAAGCAAGAGACGAAAGTCCCGAGAGAGGCGACACACATTTTGCGTTGCGGCAAGATTCTCAAGGTAGATGTCGAACGAAAGCTTGTCATCATAACGGTAATGAAATCGGACGGCGAACTCCACCAGCTTCGAATAGAAGCAAACAACGATTGACTCACGGGAACCGCACGAGCCTCTTCGAGCGTGAGGCGTTAGACTACTTTGCGGTCGAGCACTCCCAACCTTCTAGCTCTCCTTTCAGAATATTTGAAAGCGAGAAGACCGAGGACAAGAAGAATTATCCCTCCTACTAAACTCAGTCCGAGATAGTAGAAGTAAGAACCGACGCTTCCATCGAGGAGAACGGAGCGAGACGCTCGAATGAACTCGGTGAACGGAAGAACATTTCCGATATCCGAGAACGGGTGAGGTAGACTAGTAACGGGAAATAGTGCTTCCGAGAAAACCATCAGAAGACCCGAAACGTAGGTGGGAAGAGCCCACTCGAATTTTGACGCAAAGATTGCGTAGGCCCCCAGCAGGAACCCGAGTCCCATTGAAGCGAATATGTTCACAACAAGAGCGACTCCAAACAGAACCACCGAAAGTGGTGTGACCACCAGAGGGATCGCAACTCCGAACAGCAGCAGCGAAATTACAACTGCGATAGCCAACGACGCGATGGAAGTCACAGTTGACGAAGCGAAAGATGCGAGGCATCTGCCAGCAAGGTATGGAGGAGACGATCTTGTCGATACGTAAACCTGGGGGAAGACGAAGGTCCACTTTCCCTCTGCGATCGCAAGCGTTGGGACCCACGAGTAGGCTGAGATGTGTGCGTAGAGAGTTGCCCCTATGATGATGAAGCCAAGCTGGTACGGAAACTTCTCGGGTGTAATCGAGACCCCATTTCTGAATCCTATGTACAGAATAGTAAGCGCGGTCATGGTACTAGCTATTGGAGCGATTGTCTTGAGAGAGAAGCCTAGAATTGGGTTTGTCCATCCAAAGTCTCGGGCCCATCCGACTCGGATGGATGCGATTAGGGATCGGACGTAGCTCATCTTAGCCTCACCGCAATAGTCCCCGCTCTGCGCCCCTTCTCTTCCAAAATCTTCAAGGCCTTGGAAGCCGCGAACAACAGTATGACTCCCATTATCGCAAGCAGCAAGATGTCGCGATATACTAGGGTCAGATCCGCGACTCCGCTTGAGTTCAGACTGAACAGTGTGCGTTGAAGAGCGTCCATTCCCACTGCAAGTGGGATCACGAGAGCGATTGCCTGTAGAGCAGCGGGAAATGCCAAACTTGCTGGGAAATACACTCCTGAAAGGAATGAAACGGGTTCATGCAAGGCTTCGTTAACCGAATCTGCTTCGCGTCCATACACTAGATAGAGTGAGGATAGCGCCATTCCCATCGCGTACAAAGATGCAAGGGTCAGGGCGAATGTCACAGCCACAAGAGGCCACAAGGGGTTGGCAGGGTTGCGAAAAGGACCCAGCCGATAATCGCGAGCGTGACAGCTGAGGGTGCGGTTCCCAAGATGCCGCCGAGTGACATTCCGATGAGGAGGGCCGAGATTGGCGCGGGCGAGGTGATGTAGAGCTCGAAGAGACCTTGCTGTTTGTCCCAGTTAAACTGAGAAGCCATTGACCAGAGAACATTCCCCCAGAAAGACACCATAACTCCGCCTAGAAATGCGAAACCTATGCCCGACTTGAGACCAGCGCTACTATACAAGAGAGATAGTGCTAGAGAAGTGAAGAATGGAAAACCGACGTTGACTGCGACCCACAATGGTTCGCCGTAGATGCTCTTTGTTCGAACCCACGTGCGTGCGTATACTGTCTTCAGCCATATGCTAGCTCGGGGATTCATGTTCTCTCTCCCTAAATCCTCGTCCCACTAGCGCGACAAATACCTCTTCCAGTGTGGTCTGCTGTCTCCAGTTCGATATCAGATTCATTCCCGACTTTCTAGCAAAATCTATCGCGTCTTGCGCCGATTCGTCGCTATCCACAACGACCTGTACCCTGGCGACTCCTCGTTCCTCATCGATCGATGAGGTGAAGCCTTTCACACCGTCGACTTTGCCGAGTGGTTCGAGACTCTCCGGATCAGGAGGCGGTGCCATCTCCATTATCAGAGCTGGGGCGCCTAGGGACCTTTTCAGGGCCATCGGAGTGTCACACGCTAGAATCTTTCCTTTGTCAATTATTCCGACTCTGTTGCAGATCGCATCGACCTCAGCCATGTTGTGGGTTGCCAATAGTATTGTGCGTCCCAACTCTTTCGCCTGCATTGTCAGAAATTCTCTAATCTTCATCGCAGTCATCACGTCCAGCCCTATCGTAGGTTCATCAAGAAACACTACCTTTGGATCATTGATGAACGCCCTCACGACTGTGACCCTTTGACGGTAGCCGGTTGAGAGTGTGTAGAACTTCTTGTCAAGATAATCCGTAAGTCCCAACATTTCCGAGAACTCGTTGATCCTTTCATGAGCGAGCTTTGAGGAGAGCCCATACAGCTGTGAAAAGAACCAGAGATTCCCGCGGGCAGTGATGTAATCGTAGCCCGCCCTCTCGGCACCGCTAGCTGTGCTAATGAGGGGTCTCACCTTCTCGGGCTGTTTGGCAACATCCCAGCCCATCACTCTAGCGGACCCGGAAGAGGGCAAGAGCAAAGTCGAGAGTATCCTAATCATGGTTGTCTTTCCGGCCCCGTTCGGGCCGAGAACACCGAAAATCTCGCCCTCTCTAACTTTCAGATCGACACCATCAAGAGCGAGTACACGACGTTCTTTGCCTTTGAATTCTCTGCGTAAGTTTTCAACCTCGACGGTTGACTTTGCATCTCTAAAGCTCATGAACCGGGAAACTCGCCCTGACTTTCAAACGAGCGAAACCCAGCGTCTCATTTAACAATTCGGCCAGTGCGGGCATGTTTTTCTTCGAAATTTGTCGGTACAGGAGCATGAAAGACACCTCTGGGTCATAGTTCTCGAGCCAAGACCCAGACTCACGTTCTCTGAGAACGGGAGCTCACCAGACCTAAAATCTGACTGCGACTTATCAGAGATGAGCCAGACATTGTCGTCCAAAGAAAACATCTCAACTAGCGCGTTCGAATCTGAAATTGCGCTAATCATCAAGGACGATGCAGACCGTACCAGGAAGGAGCTGGCCAAGCTACGCGACATTTTGGAATATGACCTCAAGCCCAAGCCGCCTCGAATTATTTACGACACATACTACGATACCCCAGAAGACTCGTTGCGACACAGAAAGATCAGTCTCCGAACAAGAAAACTAGCTGGCAATCTCTTGATCTCGACCAAGTCTGATGTCAGAAGAATCAGAGGGAATATTATTCGAAGGAGGGAGATCGAACTGCCGTGGTCGTACGAGTCGATTCGTCTCTTAGCGAAAATTCTCAAGCTGACAATTCCCAAATCGTCAGTCTCACAGTTCCGGCGCATCCCAGCCTCCAGAACACTTGCGACTATGGGTTTAGAAAAAATTCAAGAGAGGAGGACGCGAAGAGAAGTGAGGGGTGTAATTAGGAAGGGTAAAACGCCAGCTCTGGTCTTGGCTGAACTGGCCATTGACAGAGTAATCTACACTTTCAAGGATACGAAGTTAGGACTTTCCGAGGTCGAAGTCGAAGCAAAATCCTCTAGGAGTCTCACAACCGTTCGAGACATTGCAAATGCACTCGTCTCAAAGTACCAACCCGTGCTACAGCAGTGGTTTCAGGGCAAATTCGTGACTGGTCTCGCTATCCGGAAACTCTTGGAAACCAAAGCACTCCAAAACTACCTTGTGAATGGCGAGTTAAAGCCAGGAGCATTCGGACTAATCGATCGGACAATACGATCTCAAGAATTCTAGAGCACCGGTTCCTATCAACAAGTGCGACCGTCATATGTTTTGCTGAGCAACGAATTGCTCTAATCCGGCTCGAAGCCGGCACAAGCCATTCCGTAGTAGCTGGGAACCTGGTACGATAGTAGCTGAGATCGCATCGGAATGACTTCGTTTATTCCGGCTAGTATGACCATTTGCCACGGGCTATCAGGCTTGGCCTCTTCAATGAAACTCGCCTTCAAATGAAGGATTCGTTTCAGGCTGTTGTCTCGTATCGCGTTTAGCACGAAAGCATCGTACTTTGAGGCGGCCGGGCTGAAACCATAGGGTCCTGAACGGGAGTGAGCATGTGCTTGGTCGGCGCTAGCTATGAAAGCAAACCTCTTCTTTCGATTACCCTTCATGAGTCGGCCGAGCAATCGCCCGAAGTCGAAATTCGTTCGTAGGGAGATCTCGCGAGACGGCGCCACTATCAGAATCCTAGACTTCAACCTATGCTCTTTTAAGAGAAACCATAATGGGATAAGGGTCCCCCAGTCCATCTGCATGTCAGAAGACGACCCTGCAGCAGTCCCGTAATTTGCTCCGACCACTGGTAGCCTGGCTTTCTCAGATTGCCTAACAACGATTTTCCCAAAATCGACATCACAGCGGGCGCGAACCGCCACCGACCGATTTGAAGAGCCTCTCAAAGTTCCCGAGGAGTTTTCAGACACGACAACTGCAATGTTCGATAGCAACCTCAGGTTGTGAGGACTAGCAATAACTATGGTCTGAGGATGCGCCTCCGATATTCTTCTGGCTAGAGCCCGCATCGCTGCGCGAGTTTCCTCGAACTTCCGCAACATGGACTTCGACGCTAGTTCTGGAATAATTTCTCCACCGTGGGGAGCGATACATGCGTAGACAAGCGTCATGGCCAGACGAAGACTCGGCTGCAGGGGAACTGGAAATTAAGTTATTGGTGAAGTCCGCAGACTCATGATCGAAACACCGGCCTTCTCCGAGCGCGCATCATCAATCTCTAGATATCGTTATCTTGCAGAAGATCTAAGAATGCCCTTTCCAGGGGAAAGGATTAATCAGTCAGACTTGTGAAATCCTTTTCAAACTAGGAGGGTGAGGAACATAGTGACAGAGAACGCTCTTTTGCAGACGCCGATACCAGTCGAATCCGAAAGTCAACAAAACAGTGAGCCACGTAAGAAGATACATCTCGCAAATCCAAGGCTCGACGCGGAGATGAAAGCAGCAGCCCTCTCCGCCCTCGAAAACGAGATGATGGTCATGGGTGAGAGCGTCTTCAAATTTGAAGAGGAATTCGCTCAATACTGCGGCACCAAGTACGCTGTCTCTACAGCCTCCGGAACTGCGGCCCTCTCAGTTACCCTGCAAGCCCTGAACATCGGGCATGACAACGAAGTCATTACGACCCCATTCTCCTTCATCGCGACAGCAAACTCGATTGTTTACGCGGGCGCGGATCCCGTTTTTGCTGACCCAGAAGATTCAGGAATAAACTTGAGTCCATGCAAGACTCGGGCGAAGATACGCTCCAAAACTCGAGCATTGATGCCAGTTCACCTCTACGGACATCCATCTCGAATTGATGAATTCCATGACATTGCGGTCGAGGCAGGCCTCAGTCTGATTGAAGATGCATGCCAAGCACACGGCGCTGAAGTCGAAGGAAGAAAGGTCGGCTCTATCGGTGATGCCGGGTGCTTCTCGTTCTATCCTGCAAAGAATATGACCGTAGGCGGCGACGGCGGCATGATAACCACTAACGATGAGGAGCTGGCCGATGCCGCTCGGAGCATAAGAGATTGCGGCCGTGACAAGAACAGCAAATACTACCATGGCCGAATGGGCTTCACATCAAGGCTCAACACGGTCAACGCAGCAATTGGAAGAGTCCAGCTGAAGAGGCTTGAAGCCTGGAACCAAGCGAGAAGAAGATTATCTGAACGATATAGAAAGGAGCTCGAAAACGTGCGTGATATCACGCTTCCACCTCTAGATGGCAGTATGGAGAAAGCCGTCTATCACTTGTTCGTAATCAGGACGATACTCCGGGATCAGGTGAAAAAACGTCTAGCCGACAACGGAATTGAGACAGGCATACACTATCCAAGACATCCATCTACAAGCACCGTACAGGCAGAAGTACGGGTACACAGAGGGAACGTTCCCGGTAAGCGAATCGCTCTCGAAAGAAGTCTTGAGCCTGCCAATCTTCCCGACCCTAACTGAAGAGGAGGTGGTCCGGGTCTGCGAGGTCCTGAAGAAGTCTCTCGTTGCGTAAGGCCCACTAACGCTTCAAAATTTGTTTTTCGAGATCCGCAGACCAACGGGCCCCTACTTTTTCCTCAACAGCGACGACGAGATTATGATTGATGGAAACAGTATTCCAGCACCTGCGAAGAAGATCCACTGTACTCCAAACTCGGACACGAAACCGCCGAGAATATTGCCGATCGCCATTCCGATGCTCAGAACAACGCTGTATAGACCGTTTGCTGAGCCGCGCCTTGCTTTGCCGGAAATATCGCTAACATAACTGAGAATAGCGGGAGCGATTGCGGAAGCCAAGAAGAAGAGCGAGGCAAGCACCACCGCGTATTCTAGAAAGTTGTGGGTTAGGAAATAAGGGAAAGACAAGCCGAACAATACTAGAAAGCCAAACTCGCCGATGGCTCCTAGCACCATGATCTTTGTCCGACCGACCTTGTCCGATATGTGACCAAAGACTATTGCGCCAAGAGCAAACAAACCTCCAATCGCTCCGAGAAATACGAGCAACTGCCCGCTGATGGTAATGTTCGCGTCCCTGAACGCTTTTGGCAAGAGAAAATACATGCCAAGAATAATCGTCTGACCAAGCCATACCGGCAAGACAGGGCGAATCTTAGATCCGATCCGACGCCTACGAATCCCGGGCTGATTCAGCTCATCGCTTCTGACGGGTTCGACGAGGAACTTTGTAGCTAGGATGGATGTGAACAAGAATATTCCTGAGGTCACCCAGAAAGCATAGGACAGCCTAGACGCGAATGCCGTGACAAGCACGGACCCGACCCCAAAGCCCAGCCCATATCCTCCGAGGTTCGCTAGGTCGAAACCTCCCATCTTCTTCCCTCGGTTTGTCTGTTTAGTAGCATCTCCCAACAGCGTGAGAGATGTTACTGCGGCCATTGCCGCCGAGACGCCCATGAGAGCGTGAAGTACAGAGACATTCAGCAGGTTCCTTGTGAAACCTATTGCCGCGGTCAGAACTGTGATGAGGGTCATACCGATAAGGTGAAGCCTCTTCCTGCTCATCCGATCTGCTAGTCGGCCAACGGGCATCGCGGAGACAGCCTCTGCGATAGGGTACAGCGCAAGGATTAGTCCAACTTGGAAGGCTCCGGTTGGCAAGTATAGGGGAAAGAGTATGGTGACCGAGCCGAATCCTATGCGTGTAAGGAATACTGCTAGGTAGAGGTATAGAATCATCCGAGCGCCGATTTTCTTGGCCATAGCAGCATCCGAGGGGACAACTTGGCATGGCGGCTTGTTAATGTAATAGGCAAGATGGTCCATTGAGACGTTTGGAACGGGGACGGGCTTCTGGTCCTTCCCCGAGCTACCTTTTGAGGGACTCTAGAATTTGCGGGGTAACTGGAGGAGATTGAGCCCCACATTCTCGTCCTTGCCTTTCAAAAGCTTTCCGGGAAGCTTGGTCATGTTCACCTCGACCATGTTGGCGAGGGATCCCTCTTCGAGATGTCCTCCTATGACAGAGAAATCTCGGCGTCCCAAGGTGACGTGAACATGCGGCAACGCTTTCTGATTCATCGTCGAAACGTTTCCGGATAAGGTGAGTATCTCCAAGTCCTCGTCGAATGTTTCGTATTTGTAGGTCTTGGTGTCTTTGAAGTCGTAGTGTCCCAGCACGGCCTTGTACAACGAACCTATTCCCTCAAGGAACGAGGCGTGGAGTCTTTGTGCGTTCGCGAATTCTCGCAATGTCTTTAGGATATCATCGCCTTGTTCGAGGCGGAGTACGAAGCCCGAGCGCAGTTTCTCGTAAAGCGCGTTCTACAACCCCCACACTGGAAGCATGCGAGAAATCTTTCTGAAAATCCCGCTCACGCTCAGGCAACAACAGGGACTGTAGACGATCCGTACGGGATCACCGCGACATCCCGCTCGTATAATTTCGAGTCCATTGACCTCAATGCATCGTCGATGGTCCTGTGGAATTTTATCCGGGT
>WNFC01017661.1_pt1 | contig 13684 bp, 11 predicted proteins | sample 5400541 | NCBI WGS metagenome assembly WNFC01 (sample SAMN13153342, study PRJNA577476) | soil metagenome | isolation source: 120 cm saprolite under Douglas fir tree site 2 hole 2 replicate 1 | place: USA:California | collected 2015-04-18
TCCGCTCGACCGAGGCCGGCGTGAAGTATTTCGTCCTGGGCTCGGTCGCCTCCGGCATGCTGCTGTTCGGCGCCTCGCTGATCTACGGCTTCTGCGGTGGCACGGCCTTCGTGCAGATCTCGCGCGCCCTGCTCGAAGGCAAGGGCGGCGAACTCGGCACCGTCATCGGCCTGGTGTTCGTGGTGGCGGGGCTCGCTTTCAAGGTCTCGGCCGTGCCGTTCCACATGTGGACGCCCGACGTCTACGAGGGTGCTCCGACCCCGGTGACCGCGCTGTTTGCCGTCGCCCCCAAGATCGCCGCCATGTCGCTGATGGTCTCGGTCCTGATGGGGCCGTTCAAGCCGTTGTTCGTCCAGTGGCAGCAGATCATCGTCGTGGCCTCGGTGCTGTCGATGGCGCTCGGCGCTTTCGCAGCCCTTCGCCAGCAGAACATCAAGCGCCTGATGGCCTATTCCTCGATCGGCAACGTGGGCTACGTCCTTTTGGGCCTGGCGAGCGGCAGCGAGAAGGGGATTCAGTCCGTCGTCTTCTACCTGGCGATCTACATGGTCATGACGCTGGGCGTCTTCGCTATCATCCTGATGATGAAGCGCCGCGACGTCATGGTCGAGAACATCTCCGACCTGGCGGGGCTGGCGCGCAGCGAGCCGATGATAGCCTTCGCTTTGCTGATCTTCATGTTCTCGCTGGCCGGCATCCCGCCGCTCGCGGGCTTCTGGGGCAAGCTCTACATCTTCATCGCCGCCGTCGAGGCCAAGCTCTACGTCCCCGCCGTGCTGGGCGTGCTGGCCTCGGTCGTGGCGTCCTACTACTACCTGCGCATAGTCAAGGTGATGTATTTCGACGAGCCGGCCGAAGCTCTCGACCGGCCGCTGTTCAGCGTCAACCGCGCCGTGGCTTTTGTCGCGGCCATCCTGGTGGCGGTGTTCTCCTTGGTGCCGCAGCCGCTCAGCCTGGTGGCCGCCGCGGCGGCAAAGGGCCTGTTCCCGTGAGCCCTGCGCCCGTCCTGCCGGACGGGTGGACGCTGGTCGCGCTCGACAGCGTTGGCAGCACCAATGACGAAGCCGCGCGCCTGGCCGATGCCGGCGCGCCCGAAGGTACGGTCGTGTGGTCGCGCGAGCAGACCGGCGGCAGAGGCCGCCGCGGCCGCCATTGGGCCTCACCGGTCGGCAATCTCTACACCTCGACGATCCTGCGGCCCGATTGTGCCGCGGGGCGCGCCGCCGAACTGGGCTTCGTCGCAGCCCTTGCCGTTGCCGACATCGTGCCGGCCGGCCGCCCGCTGCGCGTGAAGTGGCCCAACGACGTGCTGGTCGATGGCGGCAAGGTCGCCGGCATCCTGCTCGAGAGTGCCATTGGCCAGACCGGGCAGGTGCAGCACGTCGTGGCCGGCATCGGAGTCAATGTCGGCTTCGCGCCGCAGCTGCCGGAGATGCGCTATCCCGGTGCGGCGCTCGGCGGTTCGGTCGAAACTGCCCTGGAGAAGCTCGCAGCAGCCTTGTCGGCGCGGCTCGCCGAATGGCGCCGCGAAGGCTTCGCGACGGTACGTGCGGCGTGGCTTGCCAAGGCCGGGCCAATCGGCACCGAGGTCGACGTCAAGCTGGGTGAGGAACTGGTGCGCGGCCGCTTCGCCGGGCTCGACCGCGAGGGCGCGTTGCTGCTGGATACGGCAGCGGGGCCACGCAAGATCGTGTCAGGTGAATTGCTGGGCCGCGCGGCCTAGAGGAGATCCGAGGATGCTGCTCGCCATTGACGTCGGCAACACCAACTCGAAATTCGCCGTGTTTGACGGCGACAAGATCGTCGCGCAGTGGCGACTGCGCACCGAATCCAAGCGCACGGCCGACGAATATGCCGCCTGGCTGACGCAGCTCATGCACGTGCAGGGCTTCGACCCCAAGTCGATCACCGGAGCGATTCTGGCGAGCGTCGTGCCGACTGTGAACCAGCACATCCGGCGCTTGTGCGAGACCTATTTCGGCAACGGGATCCTGATCGTGGGCGAACCCGACTGCGAGCTTGGCATCAAGGTGCTCATTGACCGGCCGCAGGAGGCGGGTGCCGACCGTCTGGTGGGCGTGATCGCGGGGCACACGAAATACGGCGGGCCGCTAATCACGGTCGACTTCGGCAGCGCCACGACCTTCGACATCGCCGACAGGGACGGTAATTTCGTCGGCGGCGTACTGGCGCCCGGCGTCGAGCTCACCGTCGAGGCGTTCTATCTCATGACCGCGCGCCTGCCGCGCATCCGCGTCGAGAAACCCGCGCATGTGATCGGCAAGGGCTCGGTCTCGGCCATGCAATCCGGCATCTTTTGGGGCTATGTCGGCCTGATCGACAGCCTGATCAAGCGCATTCGTGCCGAGTACGGCGAGCCCATGAAGGTGATTGCCACCGGCGGGCTTGCCAACGTGTTCAAGGACGAAATTGGCCTGTTCGATGCCATCGAGCCAGACCTCATGTCGCTGGGCCTGTTGGAAGTCTGGCGCCGCAATCGCAAATGACCGTCCCGTCGAACGACGAACTCCTGTTCCTCGCGCTGGGCGGGGCGGGCGAGATCGGCATGAACCTCAATCTGTACGGCCATGCCGGCAAATGGCTGATGGTCGATCTCGGCATCGGCTTCGCCGACGATTCGATGCCCGGCATCGAGGTGGTGATGCCGGACCCCGCTTTCATCGAGGAACGGCGTGATTCCCTGGTCGGCATCGTGCTGACGCATGCCCATGAGGACCACCTGGGTGCCGTCGCCGACCTCTGGCCGCGCCTCAAGGCGCCGGTCTATGCCACGCCGTTTGCCGCTTCGGTGCTAAGGCGCAAGCTCATAGAGGCGGGGCTGGTCGATACGGTGCCGGTCACCGAGATCCCGCTTGGCGGCAAGTTCAGCCTGGCGCCGTTCGAGCTCGAGCTGATCACCATGACGCATTCGATCCTCGAGCCCAATGCGTTGGCGATCCGCACCAAGCTCGGCACGGTGTTCCATACCGGCGACTGGAAGATCGATCCCGAGCCGCTCCTGGGCGAGGTGACCGACGAGGCGATGCTGCGGCGCATCGGCGACGAGGGCGCGCTCGCCATGGTGTGCGACAGCACCAACGTCTTCGTCGAAGGCGAGGCGGGCTCCGAGGCCACCGTGCGGGCCAATCTCGAGAAACTGGTGAAAGTGGGCAAAGGCCGGGTCGCCATCACCTGCTTCGCCTCCAACCTGGCGCGGGTCGAGAGCGCGGCGCTGGCCGCGGTGGCGGCGGGCCGGCATCCGGTGCTGTCGGGGCGGGCGCTGCTGCGCATGGTCGAGGCCGCGCAGGAGTGCGGCTATCTGCTCGACTTCCCGCAGTGCATCCCCGAGCAGCAGGCGGGCTACCTGCCGCGCGACAAGGTGCTGTTCATCTGTACCGGCAGCCAGGGCGAGCCGCGCGCCTCGATGGCCAAGCTGGCCAACGGTGAGCACCGCGACCTGGTGCTGGAGCAGGGCGACACGACGATCTTCTCCTCGCGCGTCATCCCCGGCAACGAGCGCTCGGTGGGACGGCTGCACAACGCACTTTTAGCGCGCGGCGTGAAAGTGATCACCGACCACGACGCCGATATCCACGTCTCGGGCCATCCGGCGCGCGACGAGCTGGTCCGCGTCTATCAGTGGGTGCGGCCGAAGATCGCCCTACCGGTCCATGGCGAAGTCCGCCACATGATCGAACACGCGGCACTGGCCCGCGCCTGCCAGGTGCCGGAGACGATCGTGGCGCCCAACGGCACCCTGGTCCGCCTCGGCCGTGGCGGCGCCCAAAGTGTCCCTGCGCGGCATCGACGACGAGGATGGCGAGTTGACGGACGCCATCGTCGCGGGCCTGAAGGAGATGCTGGCCGACCTCAGCGCCTCCGAGCGCGGCGACGACAGTCGGATCGAGGAGGCCGCCCGCCAGGCCGTCCGGCGCGTCGTGCGCGCGCACCTCGGCAAGAAGCCGTTGACGGACGTGCACATCGTCCGCATCTAGGCGCTAGGCCCGTTTGGAGAGTTTGATGATCGGACGCCTGAACCATATCGCCATCGCCGTGCCGGACCTGGCCAAGGCGGCGGAACTGTACCGCACCGTGATGGGCGCCAAGGTGAGCGCGCCCAAGGCGCAGCCGGCCCATGGCGTCACGGTGGTGTTCGTCGAGCTGCCCAACACCAAGATCGAACTTTTGCACCCGCTCGGCGAGAAGTCGCCCATCGCCAACTTCCTCGCCCGCAATGCCGACGGTGGCATTCACCACGTCTGCTACGAGGTCGAGGACATCTACGCCGCCCGCGACAAGCTCAGGGCACAGGGTGCGCGGGTGCTGGGCGATGGCGAGCCCAAGATCGGCGCCCATGACAAACCGGTGCTGTTCCTGCATCCCAAGGACTTCACGGGTACGCTGATCGAACTCGAGCAGGTCTAGGGAAGACACAAGCGCCATGAGCTGGGCCACCGGCCTCATGGTCTACCTGGTGATCTGGTGGACCGTGCTGTTCGCGGTCCTGCCACTGGGCGTCCGCAAGCTAAAAGACCCCGGCAAGGGCGAGGAGCGGGGCGCGCCCGAGCGTCCCGACCTCGTCCGCAAGGCGATCATCACCTCGATCGTCGCCGCCGTGCTCTGGCTCGCCTTCTATTTCCTCCATCGGTCCGACATTTTCAGCTTCCGCCAGATAGTCGAATAGTCCGACAATGAAGGCCGGGCACGGGCTTGGTCTAAAATATGCATGGTGCACGCTCGTTCTGCGATGAATGTCGCAAGAAAGGGACGGCGTCCGGGTCATGGGCATCGAAGTCAAGCTCGCGTTCGACCTGCTGGCCTTCATCTCGGTCATGGTGCTGATCGTGCTGGGCCTCGGCATCATCGCCAGCATGATGGGCATCTTCAATTTCGCCCACGGCGAGTTCGTCCTGCTCGGCGCTTACACGGTCTACATTTTCGAAAGCAGCGGACTGTCGGCATGGGCCGGCATCCTGGCGGCCCCGCTCGTGCTGGCGATCGTGGGGCTGGTGCTCGAACGCCTGATCATCCGGCGCTTCTACGCCGCGCCCATCATCGCCATGCTCGGGACCTACGCCATCGGCCTCGTCATCCGCGAGATCGTGCGCGGCCTTCTAGGCGGCCATTACAAGTCGATCTCCGAACCGCTGCCCGGCGTGTTCACCCTCTTCGGCGTCGACTTCTCGGCATGGCGGGCGATGATCGTGCTCACTACGCTGTGCATCATCGCCGCCACCTGGCTGTTCCTGTCGCGCACGTCGTTTGGGCTGCAGGTCCGCGGCTCGCTGGAGAATCCCAACCTGGCGCGCGCCTGCGGAATCTCGACGACCAAGCTCTACGCCCTGACCTTTGCCTTCGGCGCGGCGCTGGCGGGCCTAGCCGGCGCGCTGATCGTGCCGCTCTACCAGCTCTCCGCCGATATCGGGACGCGCTTCCTGGTGCAGGCCTTCCTGTCGGTCATGTTGGGGGGCGTCGGCACGTTCGAGGGACCGGTCCTGGGCGCCGCCGCCGTCGGTGGCATGGCGGCCGGCCTGCCCTGGGTCGTGATCCCGGTGCTTGCCGATCCGCTGGTGTTCGTGATCGCGTTGCTGATCGTGAAGTTCCGTCCGCAGGGATTCATTACGCAAGGGAGGCTCTGATCATGACTGACAAACCATATCGCGGGGATGCGCCGCGTAATCCTGGTCGCCGCCGGCTCATGGGCGCGAGCGCGCTGGGCGCCGCCGGCTGGATCGCCGGCGGCGGCGGTTGGCTGCTCCGGCCGGAAAAGGCCTATGCCGCCGATCCGATCAAGATGGGCATCGCCACCGACATCACCGGCGCCATTGCGCCGTCGGGCAACGCCAACTGGCAGGTGGCGCAATTCACGGTCGAGCAGATCAACAAGGCCGGCGGCATCGGCGGCCGCCAGATCGAGCTCTATCTCGAAGACACCGCCTCCGATCCCAAGATTGCCGTCGGCAACGTGCGAAAGCTCATTCAGGAACGCAAGGTCAACGTCGTGCTGGGCGGCATCACCTCGGCGATGCGTCAGGCGATCAAGGATCCGATCGTGAACCGCGGCCGCACGCTCTACATCTATCCGCAGCTCTACGAAGGCCAGGAGTGCACCAAGTTCCTCTACTGCACGGGCCCGACGCCGGCGCAGCAGTGCGACAAGCTGATCCCCTATCTGATCAAGACGGTCGGCAAGAAGCGCTTTGCGATGCCCTCGGCCAACTATGTCTGGCCGCAGCTTCTCAACAAGTATGCCCGCAAGGTCATCGAGGCCAACGGCGGCGAGGTCGTCTTCGAGGAATACTACCCGCTCGACCAGGCCGAGTATTCGGCGACCATCGGCAAGATCCGCGACGGCAAGGTCGACTGCGTGTTCAACACCGTCATCCCGCCCGGCCTGCAGCCGTTCGTGAAGCAGCTCTACGAATCGGGCTTTCAGAAGAATGGCGGCGTGCTCTCGTGCGTCTACTACGACGAGAACCTGTTAAACTATCATCCGGCGCAGGAGATGGAAGGCCTTTACAGCTGCCTCGACTACTTCCAGTCGATCAACGATCCGTTCAGCAAGCAGCTCCAGGCCGACTACATGAAGAAGTTTCCCGACACCAAGTACCTGTTCACCGCGGGCTCGGCGGCCACCGGCATGTATCGCGGCATCAAGTTCTACGAAGCTGCGGCCAAGAAGACGAACGGCGATCTCTCGCGCGAGGCGGTGTCGGCGGCCATGGACAACGCCAAGATCGATCAGGGTCCGGGCGGCGGCGCCGAGATGGTGCCGGGCAAGATGCACTGCAAGATGAACATGTATATCGCCCAGTGCAAAGTCGACGCCGGCAAGACCCGCTACGACGTTATCGAGAGCGACAAGATGGTCGATCCGAAGGAATGCTGACCGACGCCGGCCCTGGACTGGGCGCGGCGCCGGCGCGTACGGGTATTGGACGAGGGGCGGGGCGCTCACCGGCGTTCCGCCGCGTCCTGCCTTACGTCGAGGCGGCAGCTTTGGTCGTGGCGCTGGCGGTGCCGATCGTTCTGGGCGAGCGCACCGATCTGGTCACGCTGGCGACCAATGTGCTGATCCTGTCGCTGCTCGCCATCAGCTTCGACCTTTGTTGGGGCCTGTCGGGCATCATGAGCTTCGGACAGGCTTTGTTCTTCGGCGTGGCGGGCTACGCCATCGCGCTGGTCGGCCGTGACCTCGAATTCAGCCAGCTCTGGGGAACGCTGCCGCTTGCCATGCTGGTCGGCCTTCTGTTGGCCGGCCTGTTCGCGGCGTTCTTGCTGCTCGGCCGCAAGCCGCCAACCAGCATCTTCGTCGCGCTGGGCACGCTGACCGGCTCGTACGCTGCCGAGCGCCTCGTGTCGGGCTGGCAGTATGTCGGCGCCGGCAACGGCCTTTCCTCGGTCAAGCTGCTGCAGTTCGGCAGCTACGAGTTCGTTGAGGGAACGGCCTTCTATTTCCTGGCGCTGGCGCTGCTGCTGCTGGTCTATGCGGGCGCGCGCTTTCTCAAGCAGTCGCAACTCGGTCTGGTGCTGGCCGGCATGCGGCAGAACGAGGAGCGGCTGGCCTTCTTCGGCTATCGCGTGCAGCTCTTCAAGGCGCTGGTATTTTCGCTCGCCGGCCTGGTCGCGGGCCTGGGCGGTGCGCTCTATAGCTACCATCAAGGCTTCATCGGACCCGGCAACATGGGGCCGGGTCTGTCGACCACCGCCGTGCTCTACTGCCTGCTGGGAGGATCGGGCACCCTGATCGGCCCGGTGTTCGGAACGGTTACCGTGGAGGTGCTTTCCTACGTGCTGTCGGACATCGACGCCATCAAGCAGTTCTGGCCGGTCATCCTCGGGTTGGTGCTGCTGACCGTCGTGATGTTCCAGCCCAAGGGTATTCTCGGCCTGCTGGTGTCCGACCGCGAGCGCATCGGCTCATACGGCCGGCGCCGGCGCGGCGGGTGACGTTGCCATGGCGCTTCTGGAGATCCGCGGTGTCAGCAAGACGTTTCGCACTCTGCGGGCGCTCGATGGCGTCGACATCGACGTGCAGGCCGGCACGTTCCACGGGCTGATCGGACCCAACGGCTCGGGCAAGAGCACGCTTTTGAAGGCGATTGCCGGCGCTCATTTCGCCGACAGCGGCACCATCGTGTTCGAGGGCCAAGACATCACGCGCGCCACGCCCTACGAACGGGCCCGCGCCGGCCTCAGCCTGAAATTCCAGATCACCGCGGTCCTGCCCGAACTGTCGGTCTACGACAACGTCCTGTTGGCCACGCAATCGAACGAAAGCCTGATCAGGTTGCTGCTGTCGTCGTCGCGCCGGGCACTCGACGGCGAGGTGGGCGACCTGCTCGAGCGCTTCCGCCTGATCGACCGCGCCGACGATCTGGCCGGCGAACTGAGCCATGGCGAGCAGCAATGGCTGGAGATCGCCATGGCGTTGGCGCTAAAGCCCAAGCTGCTGCTGCTCGACGAGCCGACCGGCGGCATGAGCCCGGAAGAGCGGCACGTCACCGGCAAGCTGCTGGCGCCGATCAAGGCGCACTGCGCCCTGATTATCGTCGAGCACGACCTGCATTTCATCCGCGACATCTGCGATCATCTGACCGTGCTCGACCAGGGCAAGGTGCTGGATCAGGGCGACGTCGAGACGATCCAGCGCTCGACCAAGGTCCAGCAGGTGTTCACGACCCGTGTCTGATCCTGTCCTCCTGCAGGTCGACGGGCTGAACGCCGGTTATGGCCGGAGCCAAGCCCTGTTCGGCGTGTCGATGAAGGTGCCTGTGCGGGGCGCCATCGCCGTGCTGGGGCGCAACGGCGCCGGCAAGTCGACGTTGCTGAAGACGGTGTTCGGCGAACTGCCGGCGATGTCCGGCTCGATCCGTCTCGACGGCATGGCGGTGGAGGGCGAGCCGGCCGAACGCCGGGTGTGGCGCGGCATCGGCTATGTCCCGCAGGAGCACGCTATTTTCGCCAAACTCACGGTTCGCGAAAATCTGCTGCTGGGCTGCGTGCGCCAGCCCGACCGTTCGGGCATGGACTACGTGCTCGACTTCTTTCCCAAGCTGGCGCAGCGGCTGGCGCAAACCGCCGGCACGCTGTCGGGCGGTGAGCGCAAGATGCTGGCGATCGGTCGTGCCGTGCTCGGCCGGCCGAAACTGCTGATGCTCGACGAGCCGACCGAGGGCGTGTGGATCGGCGTGATCGAGGAGATCGCCGACCGGCTGAAGCGACTGTCGCGTGAGATGGCGGTGATCCTGGTCGAGCAGCACATCGAACTGGCGCTCGAGGTGGCTGAATATGCCTACGTGATGGAGCGCGGGCACATCGCCCTCGAAGGACCGTCCGCATCGGTCAAGAGCGATCCGCAGCTGATGCGGCACCTGGCGCCGTAAAACGACAAGCCGAAGCAAAAGGAGGAAATCATGGCCGTACAAGTTCCGACCGAAGAGCAACTGCGCGAAGTGGCGTCCGATGTGGGCCTGTCGCTTTCCGACGCCGACGTGAAGTCCTTCATCGACCTCATGCGGCCCTCCGTGGCCGCCTACAACGTGGTCGATGCCATGCCGGACAACCTGCCACGGGTGAAATATCCGCGCACGCCGGGCTATCGGCCGGCGGGCGACGAGAACAAGCACAATGCCTGGTACGTGAAGACGAAGGTCCCGGGCGCCAGCCGCGGGAAGCTCAAAGGCAAGACGGTGGTGCTGAAGGACAACATCATGCTGGCCGGTGTGCCGATGATGAACGGCGCGGCGACGCTGGAAGGCTATGTGCCCGACATCGACGCGACGGTGGTGCAGCGCATCCTCGATGCCGGCGGCACGATCGTCGGCAAGGCGCATTGCGAGAATTTCTGCCTCTCGGGCGGCAGTCACACCAACGCCACCGGCCCGGTGCACAATCCCTACAAGATGGGCTACTCGGCCGGCGGCTCCTCGTCGGGCAGTGCCGTGCTGGTGGCCCTGGGTGAGGTCGACATGGCGCTGGGCGGCGATCAGGGTGGATCGATCCGCATGCCGTCGTCGTTCTGCGGGACCTATGGAATGAAGCCCACGCACGGGCTGGTGCCCTATACCGGCATCATGCCGATCGAGGTCTATGTCGATCACACCGGCCCGATGACCGCAACTGTCGCCGACAATGCCCTGCTTCTGGAGGTCCTGGCCGGCCCGGACGGCTACGATTCGCGCCAGATAAACGTCAAGACGCACCCCTATACCCAGGCGCTGAAAGGCGACATCAAAGGCATGAAGATCGGCCTCGTGACCGAGGGCTTCGCCCAGCCAAACGCCGAGGCTGCTGTGAACGCCAAGGTCAAGGCGGCAGCCAAGACGTTCGAGACTCTGGGGGCCACGGTCGGCGAGGTCTCGATTCCCATGCACATGACGGCAGGGGCGCTGTGGATGCCGATCGGCATCGAGGGCCTGACCCAGACCATGATGTGGGGCGACGGTTACGGGGTCAGCCGTCCCGACCTCTATGTCACCAGCCTGATGGATTTCCATCGCAACTGGCGTAACCGCGCCAACGAGATGTCGGAGACCACCAAGCTCTTCACCATGTTGGGCACCTACATCCGCCACTATTACGGCAGTCGCTATTACGGCAAGGCGATGAACATCACGCGCCTTCTGACGGCCGCCTACGATGCAGCACTTGGCGAATACGACCTGCTGATGATGCCGACCACGCCCATCAAGGCGACGAAGCTGCCGCCGCCCGACGCACCGCGCGAATTGCAGATCGAAAGGGCGCTGGACATGATCTCCAACACCGCACCGTTCGACATCACCCACCATCCCGCCATGGCGGTACCCTGCGGCATGGCGGACGGCCTGCCGGTCTCCCTCATGCTGATTGGCCGCCATTTCGACGAGTCCGCAATCTACAGGGCGGCCTTCGCATTCGAGCAGGCAGGGGACTGGAAAAAGATGTAATGCGGGGGGCCGCGGCCTAGTTAATCCAGTATCTTAGGATTATCCGATAAGCCATTGTTTAAAAAGGAAACGGCGGACTTTTCGTCCGCCGTCCCTCAACCCCCGAAACTCGTCTCTGGGCGGCTTGCGCCGCTCTCCTCCCTAAACTCGGGCCTGCGCCCAAGGCGTAGGCTGTTTAGCGGGAAGCCTGCGCCTTGCCAAGACCTTTTCTTTCCGTCCCCGGGACGTCACGGAACAATTGTTAGGGTTCGAGGTCGTTCGACTACGGACAAATGTCCGGATGATTCATGTGATCATCCGATGACCACATATTTGATCACGAACAGCACAGCAAGAATTCCGACGGCCGGATGGACGTCGCTGTAGCGGCCCGTCGCGAACTTGATTCCGACGTACGAGATGAATCCGAACGCGATGCCTTCGGCGATCGAGAAGGTGAACGGCATGGCAAGCGCAGTGATCACCGCCGGCGCCGCTTCGGTGATATCGTCCCACGCCACCTCGATCAGGCTGCGCGTCATCAGGCAGGCGACATAGAGCAGCGCCGGCGCCGTCGCGTAGGCGGGGATCGAGCCCGCCAGAGGTGCCACGAACAGCGCCAGGATGAAGAGCAGGCCGACGATGGCGGCGGTAAGGCCGGTGCGGCCGCCTGCATTGATACCGGCCGCGCTCTCGATGTAGCTGGTGGTGGTCGAAGTGCCGACGGCGGCGCCGGTGCCGTCCGGCCGCATGAAGCCGCCGCGATGGGCGAGCGCGATCAGCGTGCCGGTATTGTCGAACAGGTCGACGAACAGGAAGGCGAACACCACGGTCACCAGCCCGACCTGGAGTGCGCCGCCCAGGTCCATCTGCAGGAATACCGGGGCGATCGAGGGCGGCAGGTCGAAGATACCTTCGAACTTCTGCTGCCCGGCGGCGATGGCCACCACCGTCACCGCCAGGATCCCGATGATGATTCCGCCCATGATGCGGCGATACTCCAACGCGACGATCAGCGCGAAACCAAGCGCTGCCATGACGACCGGGAAGCTCGTGAGCTTGCCGTGCGTGACCAGGGTCGCCTTGTCGCCGACGACGATGCCGGCGTTCTTGAGGGCGATCAGCGCCAGGAACAGGCCGATGCCGGCGGCAATCGCCATCTTGAGCGATTTTGGGATCGCGTTGACGATCCATTCCCGGATCGGCAGCACGCTGATGATGAAGAAGATGATGCCCGAGATGAAAACGCAGCCCAGCGCCACCTGCCAGCTGTAGCCCATGCCGCCCACGACGGTGAAGGCGAAGTAGGCGTTCAGCCCCATGCCGGGCGCCAGTGCGATCGGGTAGTTGGCGAGGAAAGCCATCAGGAAGCAGCCGATGGCGGCCGCCACGCAGGTCGCCGCGAACACCGCGCCGAACGGCATCTTGGCGGCCTCCAGGATCGCCGGATTGACGAAGATGATGTAGGCCATGGTCAGGAAGGTCGTGATCCCGGCCACGATCTCGGTCTTGGCGTTGGTCTTGTTCTCGCTGAGCTTGAAGATCCGCTCGAGCATTGGTGTTCTCCCCCGGTTGTCGCGTCGAGTGTGCGGGCATTGCCCTGTGCAAAACCAGTCGCGACCGGCTTGTTTGCCTTTGCAGGCCGCGTTTCATACAGTCCGCGGCCACCCCGGAGCGCCGAGCAAGGACTGAACCAGAATGCGGATGAGCCAGTACTTTCTGCCGACCCTGAAGGAGAATCCGGCAGAGGCGCAGATCGTCTCGCACCGCCTGATGCTGCGCGCCGGGCTCGTCCGCCAGACCAGCGCCGGCATCTATGCCTGGCTGCCGCTCGGCTTTCGCGTGCTGAAGAACATCGAGCGCATCGTGCGCGAGGAGCAGGACGCGACGGGCGCCCAGGAAGTGCTGATGCCGACCATCCAGTCGGCCGACCTGTGGCGCGAAAGCGGTCGCTACGACGCCTACGGCCCGGAAATGCTGCGCATCAAGGATCGTCACGATCGGGACATGCTCTACGGCCCGACCAACGAGGAGATGATCACCGTGCTCTTCCGCGATGGCGTGAAGAGCTATCGCGACCTGCCTAAAAACCTCTATCACATCCAGTGGAAGTTCCGCGACGAGGTACGGCCGCGCTTCGGCGTCATGCGCGGGCGCGAGTTCCTGATGAAGGACAATTACTCCTTCGACGTCGACAAGGCGGGCGCCACGCGCTCCTACAACAAGATGTTCGTGGCCTACCTGCGCACCTTCGCGCGCATGGGCCTGAAGGCGATACCGATGCGTGCCGATACCGGCCCGATCGGCGGCGACTTGAGCCACGAGTTCATCGTCCTGGCCGAGACCGGCGAGAGCGCCGTGTTCTGCCACAAGGGGCTGGTCGACAAGGATATCTTGAGCCGCAAGATCGACTACAACGCCGATCTCCAGCCGATCGTGAACGAGTGGACGTCGCTCTATGCCGCGACCGACGAGAAGCACGACAAGGCGGCGTTCGAGAAGATTCTCGAAGGCGAGCGCTTGGCCGCGCGAGGCATCGAAGTCGGCCATATTTTCTACTTCGGCACCAAGTATTCCGAGCCGATGAAGGCAGTCGTGGCCGGCCCCGGCGGCGAGCAGATCACCGTCGAGATGGGCTCCTACGGTATCGGCGTGTCGCGCCTGGTCGGCGGCATCATCGAGGCGAGCCACGACGACGCCGGCATCATCTGGCCGGAGTCGGTGGCGCCGTTCAGGGTGGCCATCGTCAATCTGAAGCCCGACGACGGCGCGGT